>Ga0070728_10001303_pt1 | contig 38704 bp, 17 predicted proteins | sample tdDd471_FD_66723 | JGI IMG/M metagenome (GOLD analysis project Ga0070728, IMG submission 66723) | Marine sediment microbial communities from the Atlantic coast under amendment with organic carbon and nitrate - tdDd47.1 | ecosystem: Environmental > Aquatic > Marine > Coastal > Sediment | place... | reverse complement strand
CAGTGCTTCTGATCTAAGACAAAAAGGAATTATCGGTGGCGACAAAACCGGATACAACAGGAGTACAGCACGCTTAGCTTTGGGTGCAGATTTATACAGGTGGTTGAAGTTAAATACTTCGATTACCTATACGCATATCAATCGTGAGTCTATCAACGATTTTGGCTTGGGGTCAGTATTATTTAATGCTGTGAACATGCCATCAACTGTACCTGTTTATGGCCCCGATGGTGAATTTTACCCGGCACCTGCTAATCTCGGTATAGAGATCATCAACCCCTTGCAACAAATCGACAATACCTACAATGACTATGATCTCAATAAATTTAATGGCAATGTAGGCCTGGATGCAAATTTTGCACAACACTTTACCGCTACCGCCCGAATTGGTTTCAATACTGCCAACACAAACTACAAGTCATTTGCAAAGATGGTTGACTATGGTGGAAAAGTTTTTGATGTTACCCGGAGCAGTGTGTATCAAAGCAAAGAAAACTATAACGACTATACTTTTGATGCCTTTCTAACTTACGAAAATACCTGGAGCGATGCCCATCATTTTACCGGCACCCTCGGTACAACAGTTTTCAAAACATGGGGCAACCATCTTAGCGGTACTGGCTATGATGTTCCTAACAACTCATGGGAGTATGCTGACATTAGCCTGGCAAACGGCCTTGTCGAATCTAAGACAACAGGCTCGTGGGTTTACGACCAGCGAAGATTATCTTATTTTGCCAGGCTCCAATATGATTATCTGGGGAAATACCTCGCTTCGGCAATGTTTCGTAGAGATGCTTCCACAAAATTCGGCCCTGACAACGCGGTAGCTTATTTCCCATCTGCAACCCTGGGATGGATGATTTCTGAAGAAAACTTTATGCATGATTACAGGAATTTGGATATGTTGAAATTCAGAATGAGTTATGGAATTTTGGGTTCTGATAAAATTCCAAGTTACCAATATATCTCTCAACTTGATGGTGAAGGCACCTATGTTTTTAACAATGCACTTGCTTATGGAAGGGCAATTGGAACTCTGCCAAACCCAAGTGTTAAGTGGGAAGAGTCAGAGCAATTTGATATAGGTTTTGATTTTAGTTTCTATGGAAACAGGTTAGAGTTTACTGCTGATTACTTCAATAAAAAGACCAATGACTTATTGATTTCCGCCATACCGGTATCGGGTATTTTTGGTACATCTGCACCAGGAGCTGCACCACCAACTGCCAATGCCGGAACGGTACGCAACCGCGGCTTTGAATTTTCCATTGGATACCGCGGATTGGTTGGCAGTGATTTTAGCTACAAAATCAATTACAATCTTACAACCTTAAACAATGAGGTACTTGAAGTAAACAATGGAACAGGATTCATCGAAGGTGGAAGCTTTGGCGTTGGCCAACCTGCTCCTGCCCGCATGGAGGTTGGTTTCCCGATCGGTTATTATTATGGATATAAAACGGATGGAATCTTTCAGACTCAGGATGAGATTGATGCTCATCCATCTCAACAAGCACTCGGTGCAGAAGCCTCTCCCGGCGATATCAGGTTTGTAGATGTGAATGGTGATGGTGTAGTCGATTCAGATGACAGGACCAACATTGGAGACCCGATTCCTGCAACTGTTATGGGGCTGAACATAACACTGGGCTACAAAGGTTTTGATTTAATCATCTATACATTTGCCAGCCTGGGTAACGAGACTGTAAGAAATTACGAACGTGTACAGCCCAATGTAAACAGGATGAGTTATACAATGGACAGGTGGACCGGTCCTGGTACCAGCAACACTGTTCCCAGGGTAACAACTGCAGCAACTGCAAATAATGTTTTTTCCGAATACTATGTAGAAAACGGATCGTACGCAAGAATTCAAAGACTCCAATTGGGATACAGAATTCCCGAGGCCACAACAATGAAAATAAAAATCGAAGAGGTCAGATTCTTTGTGGCAATCACCAATCTAGCAACCTTTACAAAATATATGGGCTTTGACCCGGCAGCTTCTACCGGCCAGCCAATTGGCTCAGGTTTCGATTCCGGATTCTATCCAGCTGCCAGGACTTATACATTTGGAATTACCCTTAACATTTAAAAATCGGAACAATGAAAAAGAATATATTAAATAAAACAATTATTGCAGGGCTATTTACAGCATTGATATTCACCGTTTCCTGTAAAGATAGCTTTGTGGAGGTTTCTCCTGAATATTCCATCGACTCGGAAAATTACTTTAACTCCGAGGATGATTACTACATGGCACTCATTGCCTCTTACGACCTTTTGCAGCCAAGCTACGCCAATGTTATCGTAGGTGAAATTGCTTCAAACAATACACTGTGTGGCGGCGAAAGTCCAACAGATGTTATAGGATGGCAACAGATAGATGATATGATCCATACGCCTACCAATAGTAATCTTCTTGATATCTGGAACTGGATGTTTGCCGGAGTTCAGCGCACAAATTATTTCATGGAATTTTCCGAGAAAACTGAATTTGATGGAAGGGATGTTATGATTGGTGAGGTTCGTTTCCTGAGAGCATACTACTATTTCGAATTGATAAAATGGTTTGGACCAGTGCCGCTAAAGGTAGATGAAAGATTCAAACTTGGAGATGAGACCAGCATCCCACGTTCACCTGTTGAAGATGTTTATGCACAAATTGAAGCAGACCTGATTTTTGCTGCAAGCGTACTGCCAACTACACCTGCTGAAATGGGGAGGGCAACAAAAGGGTCTGCACAGGCATTACTTGGAAAAGCATATCTGTACCAGGAAAAATTCACCGAATCAGCCAATGTGCTTGATCAACTCATTTTGGAGGGTACATACTCGCTGGCTACCAACTTCAACGATATGTTTGAAGAAATTGGGGAAAACGGACCTGAATCAGTGTTTGAAGTACAGTACACTGACCTTGAAGGTGCCGGTTTTGGATGCCTCCAATGCAGCGAAGGAAATGTGGCTGTAGGTTTTAGCGGGGTTAGAGGTTACACCGGGCCGGATTTTACCCCAGGATTTAGCTTTAACGTTCCTGTTCAGGAAGCTGTTGACGCTTTTGAGCCTGGTGATCTTCGAAAAGGTGTTACAATTTTAGATATTGTTGCATGGTCAGATACAATGGGTGCCACTTTCACAACTGGGAATGAGCATACAGGGTTTTTCAACAGGAAGTATATTCCGCGCAAAAGAAGCCCGGAAGCTCAGAATGACCTGAATTTAACCAATCCGAACAACTACAGGGCGATCCGTTATGCTGATGTGTTGCTTATGGCTGCTGAGGCGAACAACCGCGGAGGACTTAATGATGCCAAAGCACAGGATTATCTCAATCTTGTACGTGCACGGGCATTTGGCAATAACGATCACAATGTAACTGTATCTGGTGCTGCACTTACCGATGCAATTTATCATGAACGCAGGGTTGAACTCATGGGTGAAGGTCATCATTTCTTCGACCTGGTACGTACAGGCAGGGCTGCTGATAATATCGAGGGATTTGTTGCAGGGAAAAACGAATTATTCCCAATACCTCTGGAAGAAATCAATTATTCGGCCGGTAACTGGCAACAAAATCCCAACTATTAATACAAAACAGAGTAAAGATGAAAATATATAAAAATATTATTGCATTATTTATCATCCTTGTGTTCGCCGCTTCTTGCGAAAAGGAGATAGATAATCTGGACAAATTGAATGGTGTAACGGCGCCTACAAATGTTACGGCAACATTTGATATCGCACAGGACAACAGTGGCCTGGTGACGATAATGCCAAATGCTGAAGGTGTAACTGAATACCTTGTTACCTTTGGAGATACAACCAATGAAGTACCCACAACTTATGGTTTGAATGAGACGATAACCCATATTTACACAGAAGGGGTGTTTACAGTTGGAATTACTGGTTCAGGATTAACAGGTCTTACCACCACCTATGAAGTGGATCTAAATGTAACTTTTAAAGCTCCCGAAAATCTCGTAGTTACTATTGATATTGATGATGTCAATCCAAGTAAAATTTATGTGAGTGCCACAGCGGACTTTGCTACCATCATGGATATTTATTTTGGCGACCAGCCAAATGAAGAACCCGTGCACGCATTGCCAGGTGAGATTGTTGAACATATTTACCAGGCAGCTGGTGATTATGAGGTTACAGTAGTTGCGAAAAGTGGCGGAGAAGCTTCGATCGAATCCAGCGAAACCGTAACCATTTTAGAGGCCTCAGACCCAATAACCTTGCCCATCGACTTCGAATCATTTACAATTAATTATGCCTTTTCCGACTTTGGAAATGCACTTACTACTGTATTCGACAATCCGGATGCATCCGGGATAAATACCAGCGACAAGGTTGCACAATTTATTAAGCCTGCTGGTGCCGAAACATGGGCTGGTAGTTTACTTACACTTGGTGGTCCTATCGACTTCTCAGTCAATAAACTTTTCAAGATGAAGGTTTGGTCGCCCAAAGCAGGTGCCGTAGTAAAACTGAAGGTTGAAAACCTCGACAATGGCGAAATTGCACATGAAGTTGATGCCTTGACAACAGTGACAGGTGAATGGGAAGAATTAAGTTATGATTTCTCTGCCATCGATATTACCAATGAATATCAAAAAATTGTATTCTTCATGGATTTTGGAAATGTTGGAGACGATGCCACATACTATTTTGATGATGTAAAACTTACCGGAACTTCACCGGGTACCGGAATAGTTGGGACCTGGAAAATGGCACCCGAAGCAGGTTCATTTGGTGTAGGGCCCGATCTGGGCGATATGTCATGGTGGGCAATTGACGAAGCCGGTGTAGTTGAAAGAGATTGCTTCTTTGACGACATTTACGATTTTAGTTCCAGTGGGTCGTTTAGTAATGTGTTACAAGCCGAAACATGGATAGAAGGATGGCAAGGTGGAAGTGATGCTTGTGGAACTCCGGTTGCACCACATGATGGAGCTGTTGCTGCCACATATACCTATGATGAAGGAGCAGGTACAGTTACTCTTAATGGAACCGGAGCCTATTTAGGTATTCCAAAAGCATACAATGGCGGAGAGCTTACAACCCCCGGAGATGCACCTGAATCCATTACTTATATTATTGAGCTGTCGGATAACGATTCAAGAATGACTCTTGATATTAATATTGGATCTGGCTGGTGGAGATTCATACTTGTAAAAGAGGGCGGAGGAGTTTCTGATCCATTGGATGGTTCATGGCAGGTAGCACCCGAAGCAGGTTCGCTTGGAGTGGGCCCTACACAGGGAGATATTTCATGGTGGTCAATTGATGATGCTGGTGTTGCAGAAAGAGCTTGTTTTTTTGATGACACTTACGATTTTAATGCCAATGGTTCCTTTAATAATGTGTTACAGGCCGAAACATGGTTAGAGGAATGGCAAGCTGGAGCGTATGAATGTGGAACTCCGATTGCACCACATGACGGTACTCTTGCAGCCACCTACATTTATGACCAGGGAGCAGGCACTGTTACTCTCAATGGAACAGGGGCCTATTTGGGTATTCCAAAAGCATATAATGGTGGAGAGCTTACGACTCCTGATGATGCACCTGAATCCATTACTTATATTGTAGAGTTTTCGGAAAACAATACAGTAATGACTGTAGATATAAATGTTGGAACTGGATGGTGGAGATATAAGCTTGTAAAAAATTAAAAATTGATAAAAGATGAAAAACTATAGTAAATATATTTTAGTTTCTCTGATCGGCTTGTTGTTTACATTAAACGCTTGCCAGAAAGATGAGTATGACCTCGGGGAGTTAGTAGCACCTACCAACGTAAGTTTAAGTTACGAAATTGTTGGTGTTGATAATGAAAATCCAAATGGTGATGGTAGTGGCCTCGTTAATTTTACTGTCATGGCAGATAACGCCATAACCTACAATTTTGATTTTGGCGATGGCTCAGACATTCAAACAGCCGGCTCCGGGAAAATTACAAAGCAGTATTCAATTAACGGTTTAAATATCTACAATGTAACAGCATTCGCTGTAGGTACTGGTGGAATTACATCTACTAAAACCGACCAGGTTGAGGTGTACAGCTCTTTTTCAGATGCTGAAGCCTTGCAATTCCTCACCGGTGGCAGTTCAAAATCATGGTTTTGGGCAGCCGATCAACCCGGACATACAGGTATGGGAACCGAGTCTGAAGATTATGGAAATCTTGACTATACCTGGGCCAGCTGGTGGCAAATTGGGCCTTTCGATCCGGATAAAGCATGTATGTACGATGCCGAATTCGTATTTACACAAACAGATGCCGGTATGACCTTTGAGCAAATCACAGGGCCTGCATTTGTCCCGGGAACATGGGCTGGTGACATTGGTGTTGAAGGTGACGTTTGCCATGGCGATGATGTAGCAACTGACTTGTACGGAGTGAAAAATGTACTATTTTCTCCCTCAACATCAAGAGCTGCTATCGATGGCCAGTACAGAGGTACAACAATGAGTTTCTCTGATGGTGGCTTTATGTGCTGGTGGGTCGGAACAAGCGAATACGACATCATCGAGGTAACAGACAACATTCTAAAGGTGAGGATTAAAGAAGACGATACCCAGGCATGGTATCATACTTTCACCAATGTAAAACCCGAACAAAAATAAAGTATGCAAAGAATCTCTCGTAACATAATTGTTCCGGTTAATTGAAAAGTACGGTTGCAAACATGGATTTTCAAATCCTGTTTGCAGCTCCTTTTCTAAGCCAATTTACGTGAAAATACCTGCACTTTACAAATAAAAATTATTATGAAAAAAGGTAATCTTATGAATTTGAATATGAATACTGTCTACAAAAATCTTCGATTTGCGTTACCGCTGGTCATCGTTATTTTTCTCTTGGGCACTATTGGCTGCGAAAAAGACAATAACGATGACTTTAAAGCTGATTTTAGCTTTGAATATGTCACCGATAATCTTTTAAGCTTCACTAACCTATCTGAAGGTGAATATTACTGGATGATGTGGGACTTTGGAAATGGGATATATGATACAACCGACGATAAGAAAAAAACCTACGACATTTACTATGGTGAGGCTGGAGATTATCCGGTATCACTAAAGGTAATGAATTATACCGGAAGCACTCAAACTGCAACAAGGACAGTAAGTATTGAGACTTCAAACCTGATCATTTCGTTTACTGCTGAAATTGATCCTGAAAGCCCGAACTATGTTATGCTGACAAATACCAGCCAGGGTATGGTTGATTCATTTACATGGGTTTACCTGGATAAGGAGGTTGAAAATGAAATGGAGCATCTGGCATATTTTCCTTTTGCCGGATCCTATGAAGTGGAACTTGTAGCTACAAAAGATGGTGTAGATTTTTCTGAAAAGCAAACAGTAACCATTACAGAGGACGATCCCAATTATGACCCGAATCTGGTTTGGGCAGATGAATTTGATTATACCGGGCTTCCTGATTCTGATAAATGGAACATGGAGACCGGCGGCGACGGTTGGGGCAATAACGAACTTCAGTACTACACCAATAATGAAGCCAATGCCATGGTAGAAAATGGTAGGCTTACAATTACTGCATTGGAAGAGGAATTTGGTGGAAGGGAATATACTTCTGCACGTATTACAACCCAAAATAAATTTGATTTTAAATATGGCAAAATCGAAGCCCGCATTAAACTTCCGTATGGTCAGGGATTGTGGCCGGCATTCTGGATGTTAGGAAAGGATATCAGTTCGGTTGGCTGGCCAGATTGTGGGGAAATTGATATTATGGAGATGGTAGGTGGCGATGGGGGCGACAACACATGCCACTGTACACTGCATTGGGATAACAATGGTGAACACGCTTCGTATGGCAAGAGTTATACACTTCCATCCGGTATTTTGGCCGACGATTTCCACATTTTTACTGTTGAATGGGACAGCCAGGAAATAAGAGGATATATAGACGGCACCCAATATTATACAGCTGACCTTACTCCGCAAGAGCTAAGCGAATTCCACCAAAATTTCTTCATTATTTTAAATATGGCAGTAGGTGGCGACTGGCCGGGACCACCTAATGCAAATACAACGTTCCCACAAACTATGGAAGTTGATTATGTGAGGGTTTATAATTTGGATTAGCCTTTGAAACAATTCCAATGAGTCAAAAAAAATAATTGTTATGCTAAAATATCTTTTTTGTATTTCAGGCTTTATTTTTCTCATTACTGCTTGTAATTTACATTCATCCGATAGTTCCGATACAGATCAATCACTACAAGAAGATCAGGTATATAAACTTGTGTGGCAGGATGAATTCGACTATTCCGGCCTTCCTGATTCAACAAAATGGAAATATGATACCGAGGGTAATGAAGCAGGATGGGGGAATCATGAAGCGCAGCATTACACCGAGGCAAACATCAAGAATGCTCAGGTTGAAGATGGTGTTTTAAAAATAATTGCTCATAAGGAAGATTTTGCCGGAAAGGAATATACTTCTGCAAGGTTGATTTCCAATGCCGATTGGAAATATGGTAAAATTGAAGTTAAAGCAAAACTACCTCCGGGAAGAGGAACCTGGTCGGCCATATGGGCAATGCCTGGAGGCTGGTCATTTAACGATGGCAACTGGCCAGATATCGGAGAAATTGATATCATGGAACATGTTGGTCACGAATTGGGAATAATTCATGCTTCTGCACATTCAAAAGATTACCAGTGGCAGGCCAATACACAGCAAACAGCAACCATGCAGGTGCCGGATGTTTCCGAAAAGTTCCACTCATACATACTTGAATGGACACCGGATGTGATGAAGGCCTTTGTTGATGACAGCCTTTACTTTGAGTATAAAAATGAGGGTTTGGGTAAAACTAAATGGCCTTACAATAAACCATTTTACCTGATAATGAATGTAGCTGTTGGTGGTGCCTGGGGGAATATGAAAGGAATAAATGAAAAAGCTTTTCCCCAAACCATGGAAGTGGATTACGTTAGGATTTATCAAAAAGAATAGTGTTTTTTCTCATAGGAAGCTGCCGCACATGGTTAGTAATTTAAAGGAGGATTTTCATAATGTATGCATGTGGAGGGTGAATTTTAGCGGCAGTTTCTTTTAATACAACTTTGAATGAATAAACAATTACGCTACACAATAAGGATTTCACTTATTGTTGCCCTTGGGGGTTTCCTTATGGGTTTTGATGCTTCTGTGATTTCTGGTGTAGTTAAATTTATTGAACCTGAGTTTCAACTCACAAAGCTGCAGGTGGGATGGGCTGTTAGTTCGCTCACATTTACTGCTACACTTGCCATGATGCTGGCAGGACCTTTAAGTTCAGCTTTCGGTCGTAAAGTGATTTTGAAATATGCTGCGGTACTTTATGCTGTTTCAGCCCTGTCTTCAGCATTCGCACCAAATTTCACTTTACTTGTTATTGCGCGCATGATTGGTGGTTTTGGTGTTGGTGCATCTTTGATTATTGCACCAATGTACATTGCTGAGATTTCGCCAGCCAAAATGCGGGGGCGGATGGTTTCTTTTAATCAGCTCAATATTGTGCTTGGTATTTCGGTAGCCTTTTTTACAAATTATCTGATATTAAAATTCGGGCAATCGGAGAGCAATTGGACCCTGGCCCTTGGTTTAGATAAATACAACTGGCGCTGGATGTTGGGACTGGAAACCCTGCCTGCGGTCATGTATTTTGCCTTCTTGTTTTTTGTTCCCGAAAGCCCGCGTTGGCTGATTATGAAAAACAGGATCCCTGAGGCAGGTGTTATTTTGAAAAAAGTTTCTTCCGAAGATCAGGCACAAAAGGACATTGAAGCAGTGCAAGCAAGTATAAGTGATGAATCCAAAAAACAGAAAGTTCCCATTTCTGAGCTGTTTAAACCGGCATTAAAACTGGTTCTCATCATCGGGATTGTAATTGCTGTATTGCAACAAATCACTGGTATCAACTCGGTGTTTTTTTACGCCCCAATGATATTTGAACAGTCGGGTATAGGAACGGATTCTTCATTTTCGCAGGCCATACTTGTGGGGTTAACCAACCTGGTATTTACCGTTTTGGCAATTATGTTCATCGATAAATTTGGCCGTAAAGTGCTGCTTGTATTTGGTGTTTCTGGCATTGCTATAAGTATGTTTCTTTTGGCCTGGGGCTTTCATTCGGCTACCTACACACTTACCGAAGCGTCGATAAAATCATTACCCGAGAACATTGAAATATCAAAAATTGCACATCTCACTGGTGAAACATTTCATAGCGATTTGGCATTTAAAACCGCCATGCAGGAATCTCTTGGAACCGAGGAGGCCAATGAATTTGAATCTGATCTTTTAGCTGCTGCAGCCAATATGAATACTCTATTGATACTTATTTGTATCATTGGTTTTGTGGCTTCTTTTGCCATCTCGCTTGGGCCTGTGATGTGGGTGCTCTTTTCTGAAATTTTTCCGAACTATATCCGTGGGCTGGCCATCTCCTTTGTCGGGCTTATCAATTCCGGGGTTAGTTTTTTGGTGCAACTGGTTTTTCCCTGGGAATTGTCTAACCTGGGAAGCGCTCCAACATTTTTAATTTATGGCCTTTTTGCTGCTGTAGGCTTGGTTTTTATAATAATCAAATTACCCGAAACCAAGGGTAAATCCCTTGAAGAGCTACAGGCCGTTCTTGTGAAAAAAGATTAGGTAATTATTATTTCGTAACGAATAATGGAACAGAAGAAAATATACCTGGGTAAAAATGAAATAAACACATTGCGATCCCCAATTTCAGGGCAATTTGTTGAAATTGATGATGAGAAGTATTATCAGATAAAAAATTATCATGAGATGCAAAACTTCTTCATCAGCATTGTAAGTGACTCTGACCATTGGATGTTCATTTCAAGCACAGGTTCTTTGTCGGCAGGAAGGATGAACCGCGATAATGCACTGTTTCCCTATTATACCGTTGATAAAATTCATGATTACAAAAATATCAGCGGAAGTAAGACTTATTTTCTGGTTGACAAAGAAGGAAAGACTTTCCTATGGGAGCCCTTCACTGATGATTCACAAAGATTCTACAGCATTACCAGGAACCTGTATAAAAGCATTTATGGAAATAAAATCATATTTGAAGAAATAAATAATGATCTTGGGCTAAGTTTTCGCTATGGTTGGTATAGCAGCGAAAGATTTGGCTTTGTGAAAAAGTCATCACTTTTAAACCTTAACAATACCAATGCTACTGTTGAGGTGCTGGATGGTATTAAAAATATCCTGCCCCATGGCTTCAATTATGGCTTTCAGAATGAATATAGCAATCTGTTGGATGCCTATAAAAAGAGTGAGCGTGTCAACGACAGCACTTTGGGCATATTTATGTTAAGTTCCATTCCTGTTGATAGGGCGGAACCCAGTGAAGCACTCAAGGGCACTACCGTTTGGTCAGTGGGATTTGAGGCTGGTAGCCAAATATTGCTTTCCGATAAACAGGTAAACAGATTTAAAAACGGACAGACTGTCGTACAGGAAAACGATATCCGTGCTTCGAGGGGGGCATATTTTATTAATGCCCCAATCCGATTGGCTCAAAATGAAACCAAAATGTGGTTTATGGTTGCTGACATCAACCAGTGTAGTGCAGATGTTTCAAACCTAAAATCTTTTATTGGCAATACCAATGGGCTTGAAGACCTGATCAACCAGGATATCAACCAGGGAACCTTTAACCTGAAAAAATTGGTGGCCTTCGCTGATGGCTTTCAAGTGACCAATACAGTATTGTGTTATGCCCGTCATTTTACCAATACACTGTTCAATATAATGCGGGGAGGTATTTTTGCAAACAATTATAGCATCGAAAAAAGTGACTTTAAACTCTATTTGTGGCAGATTAACCGACTGCTTGCAAAAGAGTATCAAGCCTGGCTTGAAAATATTCCAGATGAAATTTCATACTCAGAGCTAATTGCTTTGGCCGAAAAAAAGGGTGATGCCGATTTGGTTAGAATAGCTTACGAATATTTGCCCTTAACATTTAGCCGACGCCATGGTGACCCAAGTAGGCCTTGGAATATGTTTTCTATCGAAACCAAAACTGAAGAGGGTCAGGTAAAATACTATTATGAAGGAAACTGGAGGGATATTTTTCAAAATTGGGAGGCATTGTGTTATTCCTATCCCGAATTTATCGAAGGGATTATCAGCAAGTTTGTGAATGCTTCAACCATCGATGGGTACAATCCGTACCGCATCATGCGCGATGGCATCGACTGGGAAAGCCCCGATCCTCAAGATCCCTGGTCATATATTGGATACTGGGGCGACCATCAAATTATTTATCTTGAAAAATTACTGGAGCTTTCCAAAGATTTTCACCCCGGTAAATTAGGTGAGTTTCTTGTTAAAGAAATATTTGCCTACGCCAATGTGCCATACAAAATTAAGCCATTTGACGAAATATATCAGAATCCCAAGGATACGGTTGTTTTTAATGAAGATTTAAATAGCCGGATTAAATCAGAAACTGCACATTTAGGGGCTGATGCCAGTTTGCTCAAAAATAAATCAGGAGACAAGATTTATAAGGTGAACCTGACAGAAAAAATATTGGTTACACTTTTATCAAAACTGAGCAATTTTATCCCTGAGGCAGGTATATGGTTGAACACGCAAAGACCAGAATGGAATGATGCCAACAATGCCCTGGTGGGAAACGGAACATCAATGGTGACCCTATATTATCTCCGAAGATTTTTGAAGTTTTGGCAGGCGGAATTTGGCCGGATTTCAATAAACGAGATAAGTGTTTCCGAAGAAGTTGCCACTTTGTTCGATACTATTTACAGCTTCCTGAATGAAAATGTTCCACTACTTGAAAAGGGATTTTCAGATTCGGACCGTAAAATGTTTGCTGACAAGCTGGGTCAGGCACATTCGAAGTACAGAAATGAAATATACAATTATTCATTTTCCGGAGAAAAGAAAACACTCAGGATCGATGATCTAGTGACATTTACCAGAACCTGTTTGATGTATATGGATCAATCCATTAAAGTGAACAAACGAAATGACGGGTTGTATCATGCGTATAATCTAATTTCATTGGGTGAGGATGAGATATCGGTTCGTCATTTATATGAGATGCTTGAAGGACAGGTTGCCGTTTTGAGTTCCGGATTTTTATCCAACCGTGAGGCTCTTGATGTGCTGGATGCTTTAAAATCAAGCCTTATTTTCAGACCCGACCAGTATAGTTATATGCTATACCCCGATCGGCAATTGCCACGGTTTATGGAGAAAAATATCATCCCTGAAAAGTTGGTTAAAGATTCTCCTCTTTTTACAAAGTTGTTGGAGGACAACGAAACTACCATCATCAAAATGGATATTGAAGGCACATATCATTTTAATGGGGCTTTCAGGAATGCAGAGGAGTTGGAGCTGTCGTTAAATAGTTTACGAATCGGAGGCTATAGCCATCTTATCGAAGAAGAAAAAGATAAAATCCTGGCTATTTATGAGGAAATTTTCGACCACCAGTCTTTTACCGGACGGTCGGGAACTTTTTATGGCTACGAAGGATTGGGATCTATCTATTGGCATATGGTTTCCAAACTCTTGTTGGCTGCCCAGGAATGCTACTTTAAAGCCATTGATGATGGCGAAGGTGTTTCGATTACAGGACAATTTAAGGCGCACTATTATGAAATAAAGGCAGGAATTGGCTTGTATAAAGCACCGGATTTGTATGGCGCTTTCCCAACTGATGCTTATTCGCATACACCTGCAAACTCTGGCGTTAAGCAGCCAGGCCTAACAGGCCAGGTTAAAGAAGATGTGATTACACGCATTGGCGAATTAGGCGTAATTATATCGGATGGTAAAATAAAATTCGAACCAATATTATTGAATAAAGAAGAAATTCTGGACAGCAAACAAGTATTCGAGTATTATTCGCTTGATGGAGAAAGCCATCAGATTTCTTTGGATGAAAATGAGATAGGTTTTACCCTGTGTCAGGTGCCTGTGGTTTATACCTTTTCCGATGAGGAAAAGATAAGTGTTACGTTTAAAGACGATACCTCTGAATATATCCTGGGAAACTCCCTCGATGAGCATCTGAGCAGCTTGATTTTTAACAGAAGTGGCGAAGTAAATCTAGTTGAAGTAAATGTTAAAACAATCAAGTATGTCAGCTAAAAGCGAAAAAATATTGTCTTTAACCGGGGTTCAGGCTTTGCATCTTCCGCAGGATGAATTAGTAGTTCTTTTTCAGGAGGTGATGAAACGCAAATTGAACGGGCTTTGTTTTAGTCCATATCTTGATGGACAATCGCCCGGCTCGCAATTAACCGAAGAGCAAATAAGAAGAAGGATTAAAACCATTAAGCCACATACAAAATGGATCAGGTCATTTTCGTGTACTGATGGAAACGAGATGATTCCACGAATTGCAAAAGAGTATGGAGTGAAAACCCTGGTTGGTGCATGGTTAGGTACAAGCGAAAGCATCAATGAACAGGAAATTGGAAACCTGATTCAACTCGCCAAAGATGGCTACGTAGATGTTGCAGCTGTTGGAAATGAGGTAATGTATCGGGGCGATTTAACCGAAGCAGAGCTATTGGTTTATTTATACCGTGTGAAAAATGAAATTCCCGGAATCCCTGTTGGATATGTTGATGCATACTATGAATTCGAAGACCGGCCAAATATTACAAAGGCTTGTGATATTATTCTGGCAAATTGCTATCCTTTTTGGGAAGGTTGCAGTATTGATTATTCATTGCTATACATGAAAGACATGTACAGGAGAGCATTGAAAGCAGGAAATGGTAAAAAAGTAATCATAGCCGAAACTGGTTGGCCAAATATCGGCGAGGAGTTTTATGGTGCGCTGCCATCAGTGAGAAATGCATTGGTATATTTCCTCGATGCACAGCAATGGTCGCAGGAAGAAGATATCGAAATCTTCTATTTTTCATCTTTCGACGAGGCCTGGAAAATCAGTGACGAGGGAGATGTTGGTGCCTATTGGGGACTCTGGGATATGAAGGAGAAACTAAAATACTAAGTAATTCAAGTATTAGCAAAAAAACATGAAAACAGGAATAATAAAAGGATTAGAACTTGCAGGCAAACTGCTCATTTTTATTGCCTTAATAAGCTTGCTTGCATGTCGTCAAAATAAAAATATAAGTCAAGAATCTATGGTTGAACCTACTCAAGAGGCAGAAGAAAGTTTACAGGCAGAGGGAAGTTTATTAATGGGTGTATCTAAAGCTGTTTGCTATTCCGGATTCAGAAGTGGCCAACACCCGGATAGGGGAGAGGGTGCTCTTAATCCATCATATAGTGAAACACTTGAAGATCTCAAAATCCTTTCAGAAGATTGTGATTTCAGGCTTATCCGAATTTACGACAGCGGTAATAACTCTGAAATGGTGCTTCGTGTCATCAATGAAAATAATATCAATATCAAGGTGATGCTTGGAATTTGGTTACGTGCCGAATTAAGCGCACATGAAACTTGCGGGTGGTTAACTGAACCCATCCCGGAGAAAGAACTTCAGCAAAACAAAAAGTTAAACCTTGTTGAAATAGAAAGAGGAATAAAACTAGCCAGGCTTTACAAAGATGTTGTAGTAGCTGTAAATGTTGGCAACGAAGCCCTGGTGGATTGGAACGATCATAAGGTAGATACTGATACAATTATTTCCTATGTACGGAAGGTTCAAAAGGAAGTTAAACAACCCGTAACAGTTGCCGATAATTACAGGTGGTGGGCAGACCATGGAACCAAACTCGCAAAAGCAGTCGACTTTGTCTCCCTACATGTTTACCCGGTATGGGAAGGGAAAGATATTGATGAAGGATTGTCTTATTCCATCGAAAATGTGATGGAAGTACACAAAGCAATACCTGATGCCAAAATTGTAATCACCGAAGCAGGCTGGGCTTCTGTAGCATCCGAATTTGGTGAGCGAGCTAGCGAGGAAAAACAGGAACAATACTATAAAGAATTCATGGGGTGGGCGAAGGAAAATAATATTACAACATTTTTCTTCGAGGCCTTTGATGAAGATTGGAAAGGAAATCCTGATAATATGATGGGTGCCGAAAAGCACTGGGGTTTATACACAGTTGACCGCAAGCCAAAGAAAGTTGTTGAATCACTTTAAACGAAAATCTACATGACACCATATAAAACAGATCCTGCAGATATTGTTCCCTTTGGGCAAAAAATAGCATTTGGGTCGGGGCACCTCGCAAACCAATTATTTCCTGCAGCCTTAGGAGTTTTTATGGTTGTGCTCATTATGTCGTTAAATATGAACCCCATTCTTGCCGGGATCTTAGGTGCATTGCCCAGGCTTTTGGACGCCTTAACTGACCCTATTATGGGTTTTATTTCAGATAATACAAGATCTAAATGGGGGCGAAGAAAACCATATATACTTCTTGGCGCCATTATTACTGGTGTAACTTTTATGATAATGTGGCAACTGAATCCTGAGGATTCACAGGCATATAATTTCTTCTATTTTCTAATTGTCTCCATCTTTTTCTACATTGGCTATACCATTTTCGCAACACCCTTAATTGGATTAGGTTATGAAATGACACCTGACTATAATGAGCGGACGAGATTGATGGCAGTTTCACAATGGATGGGGCAAATAGCATGGATGATAGCTCCATGGTTTTGGGTGATTATTTATGATCCGTCAATTTTTGAATCTGCTCCTGAAGGAGCCAGGCAGCTATCAATATGGGTTGGTGCAATATGTATGTTGCTGGGTGTGATGCCGGCCCTTTTTAATAAGGAAATGATAGTGCCTGATAAAGATAAAATGGCGAATTTATCTATGAAGGATCTGGCTGTTAACACAAAAGAGTTTATTAAGGGAATAAAGCTTACCTTAAAAAACAAACCTTTTGTAAGGCTTTGCGGCGCAACATTCCTTGTGTTTAATGGATTTCAAACCATCGCGCAGTTTGCCATGTTCATCATTGTCTATTATCTTTTTGATGGCGATAAGGTTGCCTCAGGAACCTGGCCAGCCTGGTTTGGTACTGTAAGTGCTATGGCTACTGCTTTTGTTGTGATACCAATCGTTACCAAATTATCCGAAAAAGTTGGTAAGAAAAATGCTTTTGTTATTGCGACACTTTTGTCAGTTGTAGGTTATGCACTGAAATGGTGGGGATTTAACCCTGAGAATCCCTGGCTTATGTTTATGCCAATTCCCTTTCTTTCGTTTGGAATAGGGGGGCTGTTTACACTGATGATGTCGATGACTGCAGACGTTTGTGATTTAGATGAGTTGAATAATGGAGAGCGTCGTGAGGGCATGTTTGGTGCGGTTTACTGGTGGACAGTAAAGTTGGGTACAGCGCTTGCTTTACTCACAAGTGGGATTGTATTGTCCTTCGTTGGTTTCGACCAGTCTATAGATAATCAATCGATTGAAACACTTACGAATCTCCGAATTGCAGATATTATCATCCCTGTGTTTACCGCATTGATGGCCATTGCCATTATGTGGAGATACAATGTGACCGAGCAACGTGCCCTGGAAATCAGGGAAGCACTTATTGCACGCCGTGGGAAGGTAAAACACCAGGGAGATAATGAAAATAATAGTCAACAATAAGTCGAAAATGAAAACATTCAAATTATCTTTAGGCATATTTCTGATGGGTGTTTTATCGGGCTGTAGCATGCAGCAAAGTAAACTGGAGGTTGAGGTTTTTGAAACCTCGGCGAGTGGAAACCAGCTTAAAAAAATGAGTGAGTTTCCTTCTTCAAGCAATGCTGTTTCTGTAAAAATATTGCCAGAAAAAAAGTTTCAAACCATCACCGGTTTTGGTGGTTCGTTTACCGAATCCTCTGCATATTTGTTAAACCAACTAAGTAAGAAGAATCGTAATTTGATTTTGGAAGCCTATTTTGGTTCGGAAGGAGCCAGGTATTCTTTAACACGGACACACATCAATTCCTGCGATTTTTCATTGGGTAACTATTCTTACGCACCTGTTGAAGGTGATAAAGAGTTGCTAAACTTTTCAATTGACGAAGACCGCGATGATATCATTCCGATGATAAAGGATGCAATGGCTATTTCTGAAGATGGTTTTAAAATTATTGCCTCTCCCTGGACAGCACCACCCTGGATGAAGGATAATAAAGATTGGGTAGGAGGTAAATTACTCGCTGAGTATTATGACTCCTGGGCATTGTATTTTTCGAAATACCTGTATGCTTATAAAAATGAAGGCATCGATATTTGGGGGGTAACTGTTGAGAATGAGCCCCTGGGAAATGGCAACAACTGGGAGAGTATGCACTATTCTGCTGAGGAAATGGTAGATTTCGTTAGTAATCACCTGGGGCCAAAACTTGAAGCCGATGGACAGGATGCAATAGTCCTGGCATACGATCAAAACCGTGGAGAAGAATTAATAGAATGGGCAGAAGTGATTTACAAAGATGAGAGGTCCTCAAAATATTTTGATGGATTTGCCATACACTGGTATGCAAGCACATTCAATTGGTTTCCTGAATCATTGAATTTCACCCACGAGTTGGCTCCCGGAAAATATCTCATTCAATCAGAAGCATGCGTTGATTCGGAGGTACCACACTGGAAAGATGATAAGTGGTATTGGTCGAAGGAAGCAACAGATTGGGGATGGGATTGGGCACCTGACGAACAAAAACATTATCACTCCAAATATGTTCCTGTTTATCGTTATGCCAGGGATATCATTGGTTGTCTCAACAATTGGGTTGATGGCTGGGTGGATTGGAACATGGTTTTGGACAGACAAGGAGGTCCAAACTGGTTCAAGAACTGGTGTGTGGCACCTGTAATCGTTGACCCGGATAAGGATGAAGTTTATTTTACGCCCTTATATTATACACTGGCACATTTTAGCAAGTACATCAGGCCTGGTGCAGTGCGCATTGGTTTTGAAAACCCGGACCAGACCTTAATGATGACTGCAACTCAAAACCCGGACGAATCAATTATTGTTGTTGTTTTAAATATGGAAACAAAACCCAGGGATGTGAAGTTGTCTTTAGGAACTAGTACAGTTGATGTGCAGATAAGCCCACAGGCCATTCAAACGATTGTAATTTCCAGGTAAAGTTTATGAAACAGTTTGCACACATAACATTTGCTATATTTACAAGCTTTTTGATTGTTTCGTGTTCGGGAGATTCGAACACTTCTTCCGTTATAGTTTCAGACCGGCAGATATTGGTAAATAGTTCTCCCTATACTATTAAAGGGGTATGTTACAATCCGGTACCAAGAGGAAGCGGCCAAAGAAGTTTTGAATATCTTACAAAAGACCTTGCTTTGATGGTGGAGGCTGGAATTAATACCATCAGAGTTTATTCACCTATTGATGATAAACGTGTTTTAGATGAAATAGGCGCAGCCGGGCTTAAAATCATCATTGGTTTTGGGTACAATCAAAACGGTTATTACGATATAATTTCGGGATCATTCATCGATTATGTAAATACCTATAAGAGCCATGATGCAATCTTGCTCTGGGAATTGGGCAATGAATATAACTATCATCCAGAATGGTTTGGTGACGATATTCAGACCTGGTATAATGCCCTAAATAATGCCGCAGGTTTAATACATAAGCATGACCCTTCCCATCCGGTAACAACAGCCCATGGTGAGTTACCTGATGAAGTAGCTTTGTCCTCCTGCCCGAATGTTGATGTCTGGGGTATGAATGTGTACAGGTGGGATAACCCCGAGGAGATTTTTACACAATGGAGCGAAATTAGTTCCAAACCCATGTATTTATCTGAAGCCGGGGCCGACAGTTATATGGCTGCTTCACTCAATGGATATGATGAGGGCGAAAATGAAAAAGCCCAGGCTGACGCCACAAATAATATACTGGATGATGTATTCAGGTTCACGGAAATTTGCTCTGGTGTAACGCTGTTTGCATTTGTTGATGAATTATGGAAAGCAGGTAATAACGATAGGCTCGATGCCGGCGGCTGGGCCCCGAAAAGCAGTGGTGTTCCTTATGATGGCGCTGCAAACGAAGAATACTGGGGCATTGTTGATATCGATAGAAATAAAAAAATTGCTTTTGAAGTGGTGAAAGAAAAGTTTAAAAACTTACCCAGATAGTAATGAACAAGTCGGACACAAAATTATCATTCAAAGAAAAAATTGGGTATGGCCTGGGAGATACGGCTTCACATTTTGTGTGGGATATGGTCGGCTTCTGGATATTGATTTTCTATACCGATACTTTTGGAATCTCAGCAGCAGCTGCAGGAACTATCATGCTTATAGCCCGGGTTTGGGATATGGTGAGCGATCCATTAATGGGAATCATTGCCGACCGGACAAACACCCGTTGGGGAAAATTCCGGCCCTATATTTTATGGATGGCACTACCTTATAGCGTTCTGGCTGTAATGGCTTTTACAACACCGGATCTCGGGCCTACAGCAAAAATAATTTATGCCGGAGTAACTTATCTTTTATTAATGACGGTATTTACAGCCATTAATTTGCCCTACTCTTCACTGGGAGCAGTAATGACTTCCGACTCCTACGAAAGGGCAGGGTTAAATTCCTACCGTTTTATTTTTGCATTTGTTGGTCAGTTTATTGTAACAGGTACCGCGCTTTCGTTGGCATTTTACTTCGGGGGTGGAGATAATGCAAAGGGCTATCAGTACACGCTGATACTTTTTGCTGTGGTTAGTTTTATCCTTTTCATGATTACTTTTAAAACAACCAAAGAAAGGGTGCAACCTCCCAAAGAGCAAAAGCAGAACCTGAAAAAGGACATTCAGAATTTATTTAAAAACAGGCCCTGGGTAATTCTTTTCTTTGTGGGTATTGTTTCGTTTGTAATGTTTGCCATGCAAAACCTTTCCATTGCCTACTATTTCAAATACTATATTGGTGATGAAGAAAGCGTACAATTATTTAACGTGATCGGAACAGTTGCACTCATTGCCGGGATTCCACTTTCGAAACCCTTATCAAAGCGTTTTGGTAAAAGGAATGTTTATGTGGCAAGTTCGCTACTATCTGGTCTGTTTTTCATTATGCTTTATCTTCCCAGTGCCGATAATATCATTTCAATTTATATCCTGAATATTCTGGCCAAATTCACCTATGCACCTGCTGTTCCATTGTTATGGACTATGCTCGCTGATACTGCAGATTACTCGGAATGGAAAAACGGCAGAAGGTCAACAGGCCTGGTTTTTTCTGCAGCTACATTTGCCCAAAAAGCGGGTTGGGGAATTGGTGGTGCTTTGGCAGGATGGTTGTTAGCTTTGTATGAATTTATCCCAAACGTAGAGCAAACGGTAACAGCACTCACAGGTATTAAACTTATGATTTCTGTTTTCCCGGGCTTGCTTTATATGTCGTGTGCTATTCTTTTGTATTTTTATACTATCGACCATAAGACATGCCTGGTAATGCAAAATGAGTTGGAAGCCAGGAGGGAACATGAAAGCGATTAACCAAATTTTTAGGAATTTATCAAGAAAATCAAATTATACTAATCAATTAAAAATTTTAAATTATGAAACGACTTGTTACAATTTTTGCATTCGTACTATTAGGTTTAGTAGTCAATGCGCAGTACATCTACAACGATTTTGATGCAAATCAAAATGAACCTTTTTCAGGAGTTGATAATAATCCTGAAATTGTTGCCAACCCTGATCCTTCAGGAATTAATACCAGCGCAAATGTCGCTATGTGGGAGCGAGGCGAAGGTTTCCAATGGGCACATGTTTATACTGAACTTGAAGGTAGAATTGACTTTGAAACTGGCACAACATTTCAATTGAAAGCGTATTCTCCTATTGCCTGCGAAGTATTATTCAAGCTGGAGGACAAAACCAACGCCGGTACATTTGTTGAAGTAATGGGCAATATTACCACGCCAAACGAATGGCAATTATTGACTTATGACTTCAGTGGTGCCGCTTCTGGTACATACGATAAAATAGTAGTTTTCTTCGACTTTGCCACAACCGTTAATAATACTTTCTACTTCGACGATGTTGAAGGACCTGAGTATGGAGGTGGTGTAAACCCGGGTGATCCTGTTTCCTTACCAGTAACTTTTGATGATGATGAAGTTAATTACGGCCTGACCGATTTTGGTGGTAACGCTTCTGAAATAGTAGTTGATCCTACCAATGCAGAAAACAAAGTAGCCAAATCTATCAAAACTGATGCAGCAGAAACATGGGCCGGAACAACCGTTGGAGGTACTGTTGGATTTGACGCTCCAATTCCTTTTGCCGAAGGTGCAACTACTATGACTGTGGCTGTTTGGTCACCTACATCAGGAACACCAATTCGCCTAAAAGTTGAAGCTGCAAGTGATCCAACAATCAGTGTCGAAACCGAAACCAACACTACTATAGCCGAGGCCTGGGAAGTAATGACCTTCGATTTTAGCAATGAAGCCCCTGGTACTGAACCATTAAGTTTTGATAAGAGCTACAACAAAGCTTCTATTTTCTTCAATTTTGGTACAACAGGTGCAGTGGCAGGTGAGCAAACCTACTACTGGGATGATGTAGAATTTGATGGCGGTGGAGCAGAGCCCAAACCTTATCTTGCACTTGACGTTCAGGATAATTTTGAAGATGACGGATATGCTACAATTAATGATTGGATGTTCCAGGATCCCGACCTTGTGGACCTTACAATTGTTGCTGACCCAATGAATGCTGAAAACCATGTGGCTGATTACACTCGTTCCGGAGCTTTTGAATGGACCAATGCACAATTCATCCTCGACCACCGCATGGATTTAAATGTGAGAAATAAATTTGAAATTAAAGTTTATTTCCCTTCAACAAACGATTATACCGGTGATCTCACACCAACACTTGCCCTTAAATTACAAAACAGTTTATTGGGGGGTGAAGCCTGGACAACACAAACCGAAATCAAACTTACTGTTGATGAATTTGATACTTGGGTAACTCTTGAGTTTGACTTCAGTGAAGTTTCCGATCGTGAAGATTATGACCAGGTTGTGGTTCAGTTTGGTGGCGAAGGCCATTTTGTTGCCGGCCAGTTTTATTTCGACGACATCAGCCTGATGGATAATTCTTCAATTTGGGAGCAGGGTGTTAAAGCATTCGAAATATTCCCAAATCCTGTCTCTGACAAATTTGTGATTGATGGAATCGAAAACATCAGCAGTGTAAAGATTTACAATATGCAAGGACAGGTTGTTGCTGAAACTGGAAATGCTTCTGTTGTAAATGTATCGCAATTGGCAAACGGTATTTACCAGGTTGTTGCCGAAACAAGCGATGGTGATTTACATACTTCAAAAATGTTGAAAAAGTAGATTTTTCATAAACTCGATTTTTCAAAAGAGGGCATCCATCGGGTGCCCTCTTTTTATTTCTGAGAAACTAGCAAATGAAAGCATATTTATTTCTAACACTCATTATATCAATACTTAAAACTTAGGCTGATGTATTTTTGATGTAGAACATTTTTTTAATTGATGAAATTTTGCTGTTGTATTATATTTTTCTAACACCTTTTACTATTGTAGTTTCGTGCCTAGATGCAAAAATCACAATTTAAAATAAAAACAGTATGATGAAAAAATTACTTTTACTCTTAGTTTTTAGTGTAGTTGCGTTTGCTGTCTGGGCACAAAGCACACACACAATTGATTTTGAACCGGCCGGAGTAGGCGCTGATTGGGAATGGACTGTAGCCGAAAATGCGGATAATCCTCCTCTGGAGTTCATATCAAATCCATCTGTCAGTGGAATTAATACTTCAGCCACAACTGCAAAGTTCATTGCAAGGCTTAGTGGCAATCCTTGGGCATTATGTTTTACCAGCGATGATGGAGAGTTTACTTTTGATGCATCGAATAAGATTGTAAAAGTAATGGTCTATAAACCCGTTATCAGCGATTTTGGTTTTAAGGTGGAAGGTACAAGCGGTTCAAAAGAAATTATTGTTGCGAACACTGTTATCAATCAATGGGAAGAATTGACTTTCGATTTTTCTGAAGTAATTGGGAACACCTATAGTTTGTTGGTGCTGATCCCTGATTTTGATTTTGGCCCCAGGACTCAGGAAAACATTTGCTACTTTGATAACATTCAGGTTCCTGATGGTGCTATTGTAATTGATCCGGCACCTACAACCCAACCCATGCCGCAGCCATCAGCCGACCCTGAAGATGTAACTAGTGTATATAGCGATGTTTATACTGGAGTGGGTGCAACCTGGCATCCTGGCTGGGGGCAAACAACATTGTATTCTGAAGAGATAATTGCAGGTACCTTACCCGAAGACCACATTGCAAAGCTTAAGGCATTTGGATATGAAGGAATTACATTCCCTTCAACCAACGTAGAATCAATGGAGTATGTGCACTTCGATGTTTGGTCATACGACGAAACCTCCATTAAATTTTTTCTATTGGCAGGTGGCCAGGAACCCATGATATCAAGAGACCTCGCTACTGAGCAATGGAATAGCTTTAACGTACCATTATCAGAATTTGCTGCAGATGACCTAACGGATATTTCCGGAATTAAGCTGGAATCCGGAACATGGACATGGCCTAACGGAACTACACTAATCTATGTGGATAATATTTATTTCTGGAAAGAACCATCTGCTCCGGGTTCAGATGCTACTCTGAGCGACCTTCAGGTTGATGGCACCACCATTGCCGGGTTTTCACCAACAGTTCTTACTTATTCGATGGAATTACCAAATGGTACCACTGAAGTTCCAACGGTTACAGCAACCACAAATGATCCATTAGCCTCACGTGTTATTAATCCTGCAACTTCGTTGCCGGGAACCACTGATGTTGTTGTCACAAGTGCAAACGGAAACAATACAAAAACCTATTCGATAGAATTTACCCTGTCAGGAACTACTCCCACATCAGACTATTGTGAAACTGAAGTATGGCATTTCATGGATCCCGGTCTAACAGTTTCAGCAATTTACCTAACAATAACCAATTTGGATGAAAGCTCAATGTTTATCGAAATTGAATCTGTAGATGCTGATCCGGTGGATTTACTACTTGTGCTTGGTGGAAGCGGAGCTGCCATTTCAGAGCCAAACACCTCAGTTCCCGGCAAAATTAGCAGAACACTCACATGGGCAGGTACTCCTCCTACAAATGTTGATTTAACTATATTGTGGAGTAAAGAATCAGAATTAGGAAACTGGATGTTGGGGCAGGATCCAATTACCGTTCCTTTTGAGGCAAGCTGTTCAGGAGGATCAAACAGTCTGACTTTTAACCCGCAGGATGGAGCTACGGATGTAGAGGTAAGCATTAATCCTACAATTACTTTTTCACCAGATGTAGAAATGGCTGATGGTACTGAAATTACCAATGCTGATATTGCTGAGCTGGTGAGCTTTAAAGAAACAAATGCTTCGGGTGCTGATGTAACCTTTGTAGGTACGATTAACGCTGAAAAAACTGTAATAACCATCAACCCGGATACAGATCTGGTAGGAGGGCAGGTCTATTATTTTGCACTTGATGATGAAGTGATAAGGTATGTAGATGTGGAAGGCGACTTAATTCCTGGACAAAATATAACCTTTACTACCGTTGCAGGTGTTAAGCCATATCTTGCACTGGATGTTCAGGATAACTTTGAAGATGATGGATGGGGAACAATAGATGAGTGGTTTTTCCAGGATCCTGATATGGTACCTCTCACGGTTGTTACAGATCCTGTGAATCCTGCAAACAACGTTGCTGACTATAATCGCTCGGGAGGTTTTGAATACACCAACGCGCAGTTTGTCCTTGATCATAGGATGGATTTATCCCAAAGGAATACTTTTGAAATAAAGGTATATTTTCCCTCTTCAAATGATTACTCAGGGGCATTAGCTCAAACAGCCGCTATTAAATTACAAAACAGTTTACTGGGTGGCAATGCGTGGACAACACAAACGGAAGTGAAACTTGATGTGACCCAGTTAGATCAGTGGGTTACCCTAACTTTTAATTTTAGTACTGCAGCTGCCAACGAAGATTACGACCAGGTTGTTGTTCAACTTGGTGGTGAAGGGCATAATGATCCTGGCCAGTTTTATTTTGATGATATTGAGCTGTTGCCTGCTGCAACCGGGCTGTCAGCCGATTTTGTTGCAAGCCCACTTTCTGGATTTGCTCCGCTAAACGTCCAGTTTACCGATCTTTCTACCGGTGACCCTACTTCATGGCAATGGGATTTTGATAACGATGGCGTTATCGACTCTAACGTTCAGAACCCTTCATATACCTACGACGAGCCTGGTTTATACTCTGTGTTTCTAAAAATTGGCAAAGTGTTTAATAGCGATGAGATCACAAAAGTGAATTATGTTCAGGTAAATGAAATCGTGACACCACCCTATATTTATACAGACTTTGATGAAAATGTAAATGCTACTTTCGAAGGCTGGCCCAATATTGTTGAAACGGTTCCCAATCCTGATCCATCAGGCATTAATACAAGTGCCAATGTTGGTCAGTGGGCAAGGTCAACTGAGCCTTATGCAAATGTTTATACTATTGTCGATTCTACCATCAATTTTGGTGAAGGCTCAATTTTTACACTTCAGGTATATGCACCTCTTGCTTGCGAGGTACTTTTTAAACTTGAAAATACCTCAACAGGTGAAAGTACTCAGCGATTTGCTTCAGTGTCAGCTTTAAATGAATGGCAAATTCTGGGATTCGATTTCACAGGTGAACAATCCGATCTTTACGATAATATCATCATATTCTTTGACTTTGAAAATGATGTAGATAACATATTTTATTTTGATGATATCAGGGGTCCTGAACCCAATGGAGAGCCTTTGTATAAGCCCTTATTAGCACTTGATGTACAGGATAATTTTGAAGATGATGGTTATGCTACAATCCAACAATGGTATTTTCAGGATCCTGATTTAATCCCTCTGAATATTGTTGAGGATCCAGCAAATTCTGCTAATCATGTTGCGGAATACAATCGCTCAGGAACCTTTGAATGGACAAATGCACAATTTATCCTGGACCACCGGATGGATTTGAGCGAACGAAATCAGTTCGAAATGAAGGTTTATTTTCCATCTTCCAATAATTATTTTGGAGGTTTACCCAGTACTGCTGCCGTTAAACTTCAAAACAGCCTTCTTGAAGAATTAGCTTATACAACGCAAACAGAAATTATTTTTAACGTAGCGGATTTTGATCAATGGCTTACTCTTGAATTTGATTTTAGTGCAATTGCCGATAGTGTGAATTATGATCAGGTTGTAGTTCAATTGGGTGGTGAAGAACATTTGGTTGATGGCCTGTTTTATTTTGACGACTTTGTATTGACAGGTGGAGGTTCAAATGGAACTTTAACTTTTAATCCCCCGGATGGAGCAACTGGTGTTGATGTTACCACCAGCCCTGCCCTGACTTTTTCAGTTCCTGTGGCTATGGCCGATGGTAGTGAAATAGGCAATGAAAATATTGCCGACCTTGTAAGCTTTAAGGAAACAGATGCCTCCGGAACTGATGTACAGTTTGTTGGTACAATTAACGCCGAAAAAACTGTAATAACCATCGATCCGGTAGCGGATTTGGAAAATGGTCAGATATATTTCCTTGCACTCAACAATGAAGTGATAAGATACATGGAAGCCGACTTAATTCCCGGACAAAGTATAACATTTACTACAGTTACAGGTGTTAAACCATATCTTGCGCTTGATGTTCAGGATAATTTTGAGGATGATGGATGGGGAACGATTGATGAATGGTTTTTCCAGGATCCGGATATGCTGGCTCTTCCCATTGTTGAAGATCTTGTTAACCCAGGAAACCATGTAGCTGATTACATGCGCTCAGGAAACTTTGAGTGGACAAATGCACAGTTTATACTCGAACACCGCATGGATCTTACCGAGAGAAATGTTTTTGAAATTAAGGTATATTTCCCCTCATCAAATGACTACGCAGGAGCATTAACTCCAACAGTTGCCATTAAATTACAAAATAGTTTACTGGGTGGAAATGCCTGGGAGACCCAAAAAGAAATCCTGCAAACAATCGCTGAATTTGATCAATGGGTAACTTTAAGTTTTGATTTTTCAGAGGTCGCTGGCAGGGATGATTTTGATCAGGTTGTTGTACAATTTGGTGGTGAGGGACATTTTGTTCCAGGCCAGTTTTATTTTGATGATATTCGATTATTGGGTGTTCCAATGCCCTACATTCAAACTGTTGCATTGAGCGAGGGTTGGAGTGGGATTTCCGGTTTTGTGATACCATCGAATTCAAACATCGAAGATTTGTTCGAACCCATTATCAGCGACGTAGAAATGATCGTTGGGGAGACAGGATTTTATTATCCTTCACAAGGAACCAATACACTTGGTAACTGGGATTCACAAACCGGGTATATGATCAAGATGCACAACGCTAACCAGCTTACCATTGAAGGTACCGAACTTGCTTCCAGGAGTCATACAGCTCCACAAGGTTGGTCAGTATTGCCGGTTTTATCAGGATGTGAAGTTTCTGTAGAAGATGTATTTGGCAGTTTAAGCGAAGTGGTATCTATTAAAGATATTGCAGAAGTAGAGGTTTACTGGCCAGAAAAAGAAGTTTATAAACTCACCACACTTCAGCCGGGCACAGCCTATATGATCTATACAAATGCCGAGGTTTCATTCATGTTTCCCGAATGTACAGGAGATTACTCACTTGTCTGGTCAGATGAATTTGACGGAACAGAAATAAACATGGATAACTGGACTTTTGAAACTGGCGCTACCGGTTGGGGAAACAATGAACTTCAAAACTATACTGATGGCGAAAATGCTGAAGTGGTGGATGGTAAACTGATTATTACAGCCCGCTTGGTTGACGAAAATATGCTACCTGGGTCGTATACTTCATCACGAGTGATAACTATGGGCAAGCAAGAATTTCAATATGGCCGTATGGAGATAAGTGCAAGACTTCCTTCGGGAACCGGGATTTGGCCTGCTATATGGATGATGGGCAGTAATTTTGAAAGTGTTGGCTGGCCGGCCTGTGGCGAAATGGATATCATGGAATATGTAGGCTGGGAACCTAATACTGTTCACTCATATGTTCATACTACTTCCGGGAGTGGTGGGGCCGGAAGTGGAAGCAGCATTTCACTGCCTACATGCGAAGAGGAATTCCATAAATATGGCCTCACCTGGACCTCCGATGAATTAATTTTTTATGTGGATACTCCGGATAATGTAGTGCATACTTATGCACCAGAAATAAAAACTGATGATAACTGGCCCTTCAACCAGCCGGCTTTCTTCCTGCTGAATGTTGCCGTTGGTGGTACCTGGGGTGGCGCGCAGGGTATCGACAATTCAATTTTCCCACAATCGATGGAAGTAGATTATGTAAGGGTTTATCAAAAAGCAAACTAATAAATACCAATAAAAAGATTTTAATAATATCGATTGAATTTTTTAAAGCAAAAACAATAAGACAAAATGAAAAGACTAACAATCATCTTAGTGGCATTATTCTCAATTTCTGGAATTTATGCCCAGTACATCTACAACGATTTCGATGCAAATCAAAACGAAGACTTTGGTGGATTTAACAATAATCCGGTTATTGTTGCCAACCCTGATCCATCAGGAATAAATACCAGCGTAAACGTTGCTGAGTGGGAAAGAGGTGAAGGCTTTCAGTGGGCACATGTTTATACTGAACTTGAAGGCAAAATTGACTTTACTACTGGTACAATATTTCAATTGAAGGTATATTCTCCTATAACCTGCGAAGTATTATTCAAGCTTGAAGACAAAACCAATGCCGGTATTTTTACTGAAGTGATGGGCAATGTTACCACAACAAATCAATGGCAGCTATTAACCTACGATTTTAGTGGAGCCGCTTCCGGAACTTACGATAAACTTGTAATCTTCTTCGACTTTGCTACTACTGTCAACAACACTTTTTACTTTGATGATGTTGAAGGGCCTGAATATGGTGGTGGAAGTACTGGTGACCCTGTTACTTTACCCGTTACTTTTGATGATGACAATGTTAATTACGCCCTGACAGATTTTGGTGGTAATGTATCTGAAATAATCGTTGACCCAAACAATGCAGCCAATAAAATAGCCAAATCAATTAAAACTGAAACCGCCGAATTATGGGCAGGGACCACCGTTGGTGGAACTGTTGGTTTTCCAACGCCAATTCCATTTGCTCAAGGTGAAACTACCATGACTGTAGCTGTATGGTCACCTGATGTAGGAACACCAATCCGCCTAAAAGTTGAAGATGCAGGCGATCCTACAATCAGCGTTGAGACCGAGACACTCACTACAATAGCTGAGGCCTGGGAAGTTATGTCCTTTGATTTCAGTAACGAGGCACCAGGTACTGAACCCATCAACTATGCAAATAGTTACAATAAAGCATCCATCTTCTTCAATTTCGGAACAACCGGTGCAGTTGCCGGTGAGCAAACTTACTTTTGGGATGATATGGAATTTGGAGGATCATCTGGCCCTTCTTTAACATTCTTTCCTGCCAATGGAGCTACTGATGTTGAAACTACGGTCAACCCAACTTTAACATTTTCGGTACCTGTTGAAAAGATTGATGGAAGTGAAATTACAAACGCTGATATTCCTGCAATTGTAACTTTTAAAGAAACTGATGCAACTGGTGCGGATGTGCCTTTCGATGGAACAATCAATGGTTCCAAAACGCTGATTACCATCGATCCAACAGCTGATTTGAATGAGGGACAAGTTTATTATTTTGCATTGAATGGCTTTGTAATTAAATACGTGGACGGCGATTTTATTCCTGGACAGGATATAACCTTTACTACAGGGGCTGAGCAAAAGCCTTATCTTGCACTTGATGTGCAGGATAACTTCGAAAACGATGGCTGGGCAACGATCGATGAATGGTTTTTCCAGGATCCGGATATGCTTGATTTAACTATTGTTGAAGACCCTCTGAATTCAGCCAATAATGTGGCTGATTATGTGCGGTCCGGTAGTTTTGAATATGCCAATGCCCAGTTTGTCCTCAATCACAGGATGGACCTGACCGAAAGAAATTCCTTCGAATTGAAAGTGTATTTCCCCTCATCAAATGATTATACGGGTGCACTTACGCCAACTGCAGCCGTTAAGCTGCAAAACAGCCTGCTGGGGCCTGATGCGTGGACAACACAAACCGAAGTATTGCTTACTGTGGCTGATTTTGATCAATGGGTAACCCTTACCTTCGATTTTGCTGTTGCTTCTAGCAGAGATGATTATGATCAGATTGTGGTTCAGTTAGGTGGTGAAGGACACCTGGTTCCTGCACAGTTTTATTTTGATGATTTCCAGCTTTTAGGAGAGTCTGCTAATGGAAACCTTACATTCAGCCCTGCTGATGGATTAACGGGTGTGGATGTTACTGTTAGCCCAACCCTGAGTTTTTCAGTCCCCGTTGCTATGACTGATGGTAGTGAGATTACCAATGATGATATTGCCTCTATAGTTATGTTTAAAAAAGATAATGCTTCAGGTGATAATGTGCCATACACAGGTACCATCAATGCCGAAAAAACTGTGATTACTATTGATCCGGAAGATGAGTTAGATGGTGGGCAGAATTATTATGTCGCCCTTAACAATGAAATCATCAAATATCAGGGTGGTGATCCCATTCCCGGCCAGAGTGCAACCTTTACTACAGCTGTTGGCGTGAAGCCATACCTTGCACTTGATGTTCGGGATAATTTTGAAGATGATGGCTGGGCAACAATCGATGAATGGTTTTTCCAGGATCCCGATATGCTTGAATTGAACATCACTACTGATCCTGATAATGCGGCGAATCATGTGGCAGACTACAACCGATCCGGAAGTTTTGAATATACAAACGCCCAGATTATCCTTGATCACCGCATGGACCTGGACGAGATGAATATTTTTGAGCTGAAGGTTTATTTTCCATCGTCAAATGATTATACAGGTGACCTTGCTACTACAGCAGCTATAAAACTCCAAAATAGCTTATTGGGACCTAATGCATGGACAACCCAGACCGAGATATTACAGGACGTTGAAGAATTTGATCAGTGGGTAACGCTTCATTTTGATTTTAGCGCTATTGCAGATAGTATGAACTACGATCAAGTTGTGATTCAACTGGGTGGCGAAGGCCATTTTGTACCTGCACAGTTTTATTTTGATGATATCCAATTGATGTCTGATGTGGGAATTAATGAAGCTAACTATACCCGGGTGCTGGTTTTCCCGAACCCGGCAGTTGATGTGGTGAGTATCGGTGGCGTAGAAGACATTGCATTGGTACACGTATTTAATAATATGGGTCAATTGGTAATTATGCAGGAAAATGATAGTCAAAGATTAAATATCTCAGGGCTTTCTTCCGGGATTTACAACCTAACTATCCTCGATGAAAAAGGACAAAAGTATTATTCGAAATTGATAAAGAAATAGTCATTGGCTGTCATAGATACATTAACAATAAATTACAGTGAAGCCAAATAACAGATTGGATTGATACAATATGCTATAATATTCATTTTTTTATTAACCATTAAATTTAAAGACTTATGAAAAAACTTTACATCTTTATGGTAGTTGTGCTTTTCGCTTCCATTGCGAATGCGCAATACACCAACGTCGATTTTGAACCCGGTGGAACAGGTGCCGACTGGAACTGGGTGGTTGGGGAAAATGCTACTAATCCACCTCTTGAGATTATTGCCAACCCGGTTAGTGGTGGCATCAACACCACAGCCACTGTAGCAAAATTTACAGCCCTGCAAGCTGGAAATCCATGGGCATTGGTTATTACCGGTGACAATGGTGAGTTTACTTTTGATGCGACAAACTCAACCGTTAAAATTATGGTAAATAAACCTACAATTAGTCCTGTTGGAGTTAAATTTGAAGGTTTAAGCCCTGCCATTGAAATTCAAGTTTCAAACACGTTAACTGATGAATGGGAAGAATTGACCTTCGACTTTTCGGGAGTTATCGGAAATACATATGCCATATTGGTGTTAATTCCTGATTTCGATTTTACACCCAGGGCACAGGATAATATTGTGTATTTTGATAATATTCAATTGCCTGAAGGTACTGTAGTTGGTCCTTTACCTGAACCAACAACAGTTCCCCCAATTCCGCTACATGCTGCCGACGATGTGCTTTCCATTTACACCGAAGTTTATCCAAACCTTCCGGGAACAGACTTTAATCCGTTCTGGAACCAGTCAACACAGGTAACCATCGACTATGTTGCTGCAGGTAACAATACTTTAAAATATGAAAACCTGAATTACCAGGGTACACAATTCACCAATCAGGATGTTTCGGAATATGAATATATCCATGTAGATTTTTGGACACCCAATTCTACGGTCCTGAATTTCTATCTGATTAGCCCCGGCAATGAAACTCCTTATGCACTGCCAATAACTCCTGAAACATGGGTAAGCGTGGATATCCCGCTAACACACTATGTTCCCCCGGTAAACCTTGCTGATGTATTCCAATTTAAAGTAGATGGAAATGGAACTGTTTATTTTGACAATTGGTATTTCTGGAAAGAGCCTACCGTACCTGGTACTGACGCAACATTAAGCGATCTTCTGGTTGATGGAGTTACTGTTGATGGTTTTGCACCCGGAACGCTTGCTTATACTATTGAGCTGCCCATTGGAACTATCATAGTTCCTACTGTTACTGCTGTAACAAATGATCCCGAGGCAGGTTTTGAAATCTTCGATGCGGCCTCTTTACCCGGAACTACTGAAGTTGTAGTAACTGCTGCAGATGGTGAGACCACACAAACTTATTCTGTTGAGTTCACTGTCGCAGGATCTGTTCCATCTTCAGAGTATTGCGAAACTGAAACCTGGCATTTCAATAATCCTGCAGAAATACCATCAGCAATTTTACTGACCATTGCGAATATGGATGCCAATTCTATAATTGTTGAAATCGAATCTGCAGATGCTGATCCGGTAGATTTATTGATTGTGACTGGAGGAAGTGGGGCAGCTATTTCAGATGAAAACACATCAGTTCCCGGGAAAATAAGCAGGACTTTAACCTGGGCTTCTGATCCCCCTGCCGATGTTTCGTTAAATATTTTATGGAGTAAGGTATCCTTCGGTGGCAACTGGATGCTAAGCCAAACAGACATTACCGTACCTTTTGCTGCAACTTGTGAGTTTGAAGGACCCTTTGATGTTACTTTTAAAGTTGACCTGTCACAATATGGTGGTACGTTTACTAATGCTTACGTGAGTGGAACTTTCAATGGTTGGTCAGGCGAATCCAATCAACTGTTGGATCCAGACATGGACAATATTTATGAGGCTACTTTGGTATTGAATGAAGATGCTTACGAATACAAATTCCAGTTGGATAATTGGGCTGTACAGGAAAATTTTGTAGGTGGCGAAGAGTGTACGGTTACAAATGGTGGGTTCACGAACAGGTATTTAGAGGTTAGTGGAAACCAACAATTACCAGCAGTTTGTTGGAACATGTGCGATGTTTGTCCTGAAATTCTTTATGATGTTACTTTTAGTGTTGACATGAATGAGCATCCTGATGACTATACCAATGTTTTTCTCAACGGAAGCTTCAATGGATGGTGTGGTGACTGTGGCAATATGATGGCTGATCCGGATATGGATGGCATTTATGAAATAACCATTCCATTGGCCGGAGGAGAGTACGAATATAAATTCACTCTTGATGGCTGGACACAGCAGGAAAATTTTGTAGGCGGCGAAGAATGTACTGTTACAAATGGTGGGTTTACAAACCGCTTTATTGAAGTCAGCGAAAATACAGTACAACCCTTGGTTTGCTGGAATTTCTGCGTTACCTGCGAAGAAATACCTGAACCACAAAACGTAACCTTTAAAGTTGACCTGTCGCAATACTATGGAATGTTTACCAATGCCTATGTAAGTGGTAGTTTTAACGGTTGGTGTGGCGATTGCAATCAGCTTCTCGACCCGGATATGGATGAAGTATATGAAGTCACATTATTATTAGACCAGAATTCATACGAATACAAATTCACTTTGGATAACTGGTCAGTGCAGGAAGAATTTACAGAAGGTGATCCTTGTACAATAACCTTGGGTGGATTTACAAACCGTGCACTTTTAGTTGAAGAAGAGGAAGTAATACTTGATGTTGTATGCTGGAACAGCTGCGATGCATGTCCTACCTACCAGGCAGGATGGGGAGGAATCTCCAGCAACGTAATGCCTGAAGCTAAGATATCGATGGAAGATCTTTTTGCTCCAATTTTGGATGATATGGAAATCCTTATAGGAAAAACAGGTTTATTCTGGCCTGGCCAAAACATCAATACAATCGGTGATTGGGATACTTATCAGGGATATAAAGTAAAGTTTACCAATGGAGTAGATTTTGAGTTTGAAGGTGCAGAATTGACAGATAGAACAGTAACGCTTGAACCTGGTTCTTGCTATATTCCGGTATTGAGTGTTGAACCCGCATCAGTTGAAGAGGTAATTGTTCCTCATGGAAATGCTATTGAATATGTCTTCGACATCGTCAGCCAGGAACTCTACTGGCCAACTGGTGGTATTGTTCCGGGTGTGGAGGGTGCACTTGAAACTCTTGATCCGGGTTTTGCTTATCTTGCTTACGTTAACAGTACTGTAACCCTCGATTTTGGTTCTGTACCTACAAAATCAGGAACAATGCCTATGGCTAAACACAATTTTATCAATAACACCAATTGGAATGATGTAAGTCGTACTGGCATACAACATATTATTTCTGTTGCTGCAGCCAACCTTGAAGCCTCAGATATTGTAGGCGTTTTTACTGCTGAGGGATCCTGCACCGGAATGTCGCAATACAATGGTGTTGATAAAATGATGTTATTGGTAGTAAATGGAAATGATGTGACAACTGAAGTTGTGGATGGTATGACTCAGAATGAAGCTATGTCGTTCAAAATTTTCAGAAATGGTACAGAACTGGAAGTAAGCCCTGTTTACAGTCAGGATATTGCTAACCACGATGGCCTGTTTGCTGAAAACGGACTGTCAATTATCAGCGAATTCAAGATAGGTGCTACAGGAATAAATGCTACCAAAACTATTGCATTCAGCATTTTCCCCAATCCAGGTAATGGTCGATTCAACATCACCATGGCTAATGTTGATGGCTGCGATATTACAGTAATGAATATCCGGGGTCAGCAAGTTTACTCTTCACTAGTTAATGGTTCAACCATGCTTGATTTGAGTGATCAGCCCAAAGGTGTTTACTTTGTCAGGCTTTCAAATGCAAGCTCAACATCGATCGAAAAAATCGTGATTGAGTAAATTTTAAATTGAATATTTACGGGGTATGTAACAATCGGATTTAATCTAAAAAGTTACATACCCCTTTTTTTAGAAATCATTAATAACAACAACATGCGACCTTCGGCCACCTTACCCTCATCAATCATTCTTGTATTAATTCTTGCTTTCACTTTGGGTACTCAGATTTCTGGACAAATTGTTCCTGTAGGAAGTGGAAGTTACACCACCGTATTTCCGGGGGTTGACCCAGCCGGTAGAAACACCTATCCATCGGGCACACCCTACACTTCAGGGATAGCAGCCAACAAACCCGTCCCTACCAACGACTGGTGGTCTGCAAAGGTAAAGGAGCCACATGTGAATAATCTTTTTAATTATCCTACGGCCTTCAGGACAATTAATGAAGGCATTGTGCTTACATATATTGAAGCCCCCTCAGGCCCCAATGGCAGTTCCCAGCCTATGGATGATTACCTACCGGTAATTGTTGGTGTCGATGGCCTCAATGCTTCATCATCCACTGTTTCTGATTTCTCCGATTGGACCGTTACCATTAACTGGTCCAGCTCAACACACAGCTTTAATACAACCCTTGGTATTGCCATGCCATTTTATTATTTCACTAAAAATGATGACGACATGGCCAGCGTGACTATCAACGAGGGTTCAGTAACAGTTTCCAGCGAAATGATCGTTATCGAAAATGCCCACCAGGGCGCCGACTTTGCCATTTATGCACCCACTGGTTCAAGCTGGGTGCAAAGCGGAAATAAATACACATCAACACTTAACGGTAAAAATTATTGGTCAGCTGCCTATCTGGCTCCATCGGGAGGTAGTGTTTCTGCTGTAGCAAATGAGTACAAAAAATATGCATACGTGTTTCCATCAAACACAACTTCAAACTGGGATTTTGATGAAAACACTTCCGTGATGCGGACGGTATTATCAGTGGATACTGATATAAAAGAGGGCTCAGAAACAAATGTCCTGTTGGGCTTGCTTCCACATCATTGGGCTAACCTGGCACCCGACTCCCCAACCCCTGACGAGTACAGCTATCCATCAATCAGAGGGGAAATAAAAACCCTGGACGGAAACGAATTTTATATCGAAAATACTTTTCATGGGATTTTACCCACACTTCCCTACCTAAACAATTACAGCGAAGGTTTTAGCCCAAGTGCCCTGGATGAAAAAATATCGTTGATCGAAAATGACGGTCTGGCAACTTGGACAGATTCGTATAATGAAGGCCAGGTGATGAACCGCCTGATACAAACTGCACGTATTGCTGATTTAACTGGTGATGTTGAAGCCAGGGACAAAATGGTGCTAACCATAAAAGAACGCTTGGAAGATTGGCTAAAAGCCGAACAGGGCGAAGTGGCATTTATCTTTTATTACAATTCCACCTGGAGTGCACTTATCGGTTATCCTGCCGGTCATGGCCAGGATGGAAACCTCAACGACCATCACTTTCACTGGGGATATTTTATACATGCTGCAGCTTTTGTGGAGCAGTTCAATCCCGGTTGGGCTGATGATTGGGGTGAAATGATCAACCACTTGGTAAGGGATGCAGCTACAACCGATCGTGATGATGAACTATTTCCATATCTAAGAAATTTCAGCCCTTATGCCGGCCACTCCTGGGCCAATGGTTTTGCAACATTCCCTTTTGGCAACGACCAGGAATCTTCCTCCGAAAGCATGCAATTCAGTTCGTCCCTCATCCACTGGGGAACAATTACCGGCAACGATGATATCCGCGAGCTTGGTATTTACCTCTACACAACTGAAAACACTGCCCTTCAGGAATATTGGTTTGATGAGAATGAGCGCACATTCAAGCCGGAATATGATTTCAGTTTGGTTTCCAGGATTTGGGGCAATGGCTATGACAACCAAACATTCTGGACTTCTGATATTGCCGCAGCCTATGGTATCGAACTGTATCCCATACATGGAGGCTCATTATACCTTGGACGTAACCAGGAGTATGTGCAGAAACTTTGGACTGAAATGACTGAAAATACTGGGATATTAAACAACCAGGCCAATGATAATTTGTGGCATGACGTCTATTGGCAATACCAGGCTTTTCTTGATCCTGAAGGCGCCATTGAATTGTATGATTCCTATCCTGAACGATCATTGAAGTTTGGCATTTCGGAAGCACAAACCTATTATTGGTTGCATTCGATGAATGCAATTGGTTACCCGGACGCATCAATAACTGCGGATTATCCGGTAGCTGCTGCTTTTGATAAAGA
>Ga0070728_10001301_pt1 | contig 38723 bp, 27 predicted proteins | sample tdDd471_FD_66723 | JGI IMG/M metagenome (GOLD analysis project Ga0070728, IMG submission 66723) | Marine sediment microbial communities from the Atlantic coast under amendment with organic carbon and nitrate - tdDd47.1 | ecosystem: Environmental > Aquatic > Marine > Coastal > Sediment | place... | reverse complement strand
GCCGCGGCCGTAAGGACGCGGAAGGAGCTTCGGCATTGCAGGTGCGCCGGATCCGCCCGACCGCTTTCGCTCGGAGTTCCACGAACCCTCCGCACGCCCATCAACAGCAAGCACCCCCGTCTTCACCGCGCCTCACGCCCCCTCCGCGAGGTCACCCTCGCGGCTCGGATCGCAACGCCGCCTCTCCGCCTCTTACCCCGACAGCCTCTCTTCCCCGCGGCACCGCTCCGCACTCCGGACATGCCGTGCCGCCGCCGAGCCCGGCAAGGTCGTAGCCGCACGCCGCGCATCGGCCACGTCTGCGGCGAGACACCCGTCGCCCGGAGCCGACCGCCCAGAACACCACATACCACGGCAACGCCAGCACCACGAGATTGAGCGCGAGACCGGACCAGATCGGGAGATAGGGGATCCAGATGTCACGAGGCAGGCCAGCGTAGCCGGCACGGACCCGCGTCGACTGCAGCAGCCCTGTAGGTGCCTTAAAGGTGGACACGATGTATAGCTCACCTCGGACACAACGCCAAGGCCATCCTTCCGCGCGCTCTTGGATGTAGCAACTCTCCCATTGTGGTTCGGTGGACAGCACGTCTGCGCCGAAAGTCTCGCGAAATAGCGACCACTTGGGAAGCATGCTCTCATTGTCGCGAGTGTCAGCGCGGTAGGGAACGCCGCCCGCCTGCGCGGACATGACATCACCGAATGCTCCAGAATCGAACCGATCAAGCAGCCACGCCGTGCCATCGGGACCAATGAGCACACCGCCGACACTCCCTCGCGACAGGCCGCCGTGCAGCGCGGTGTACCACCCGTCCGGCATCACCACAATCCCCACCTGCATCACCGCGCTCAGCCCGAGCGCCGCCACCACCGGCCAGACCCAACGCCGCCGCGTTCGATTGGGTGTCCCCGTCATGCCGCCGAGTCTAACACGGACGACGGCCGGCCCCGCGCGGTACCCTTGCGGCCCATGACCCCCGACCCCTTCTTCCTCTGCGGCTTCGGCAAGTCCGGCACCAACTGGGTCGGCAACCTGCTCAATCTCCACCCCGCCATCCGCTGCGACGGCGAGTGGCACTTCCAGCACTTCTTGCACGCGTGGGAGGAATTCGCCAAACACCCCTGGCAACTCGGCAGCCGCCAGCCCGCGCAGCGCGTGGCCCGGGCCAACGTCGAACGCCTCATCCGCGAGTGCCTCGCGACGCTGGCCGATGACCACCCCGGCATCACACTCGTCGGTGACCGCTCGCCCCGCCCCTTGCGCGAACTCGTCCGCGGCAGCAAGACCATCTACGTCTTCCGCGACGGCCGCGACGTCGTGGTCAGCTACACCTTCCACCACCTCCGCGCCGGCGAAGCGCACCACTTCCCCAAACACCTCCGCAAGGCGTTCACCCGCCACCAACAAGCGTTCCGTGATGATCCCGATGCGATGGGCCCCGACGCCCCCGGCCTGCTCGCCGACGAGGCGTGGGTCCGCGAGACCGCCCGCTTCTGGGGCTGGCGCGTGCTCAAGGACATCAAACACGGCGCCGGCACCGACACACCGACACTGCTGAACGTCCGCTACGAGGACCTGCACGCCGACGTCGCCGCCCAGTGTCGCCGCATATACGAGTTCCTCGGCGTAGACCCCGCGCTGGCCACCCCGCCCGAGCAGGACGCCCGCACCGCCCCCGGCTTTGACCGCGACGCCGAGGACCGCCAGAGCCTCTACCGCAAGGGCGCGGTGGGGGACTGGCAACGCTTCGCCACGCCGGAGTTCACCCGCTGGCTGCGGGAGGAAGCGGGCGAGGCGCTCACAACGCTGGGATACGACTAGGCGTCGCTCCTTGGCGGCCAACCGCTCATCTATTACACTTTCCGGATGATCTGGGGACTACTGATAGGGCTCCTCGCGGCGGGAATCACCGCCGTGCTGCTCGGCATCCGGGGCCGTCGTGTTGGAAAGCAGCCGCACTGCGGGTGGTGCAACCGAGCTCTCGACGTGAATGGTCCGGCGTGTCCCGAACTCTGCGCCGACTGCGGGGGCTCGCTTCTGGTCAGCAACGGCACTCGGGCGGGTCACTGGCGACGCGGCTGGATATCGATCGTGCTGGGGGCGTCCACCCTCGCGGCGGCCGCGATCGCGTTGTACTGTCTCGTCAACGCCACCAGCACGGCGCATCTGCGCCGGCTCCCTCTGTCCGCACTGGTGCTGCAGGCCCGACACACCGGCCCCGCCGCCCGTGACGCGGCCCTCAATGAAATACTCCGACGCCATCAAGACGCGCCCCTCGGCCCGGGCACGCTCCGGGCGCTCGCCGGTCCGGCGATCGAGGCGATGGCCGAGACAGCACCAGGATGGGATCAGAGTCCGTGGTTCCGGGTGCTCGACACCATGTTCGAGACCGGTTCCGTTCCCGAACCTGACCGCGAGCGATACGTCCGGCGCGTGCTCGGCGACATGGAAGCACCGATTCCTTCACGGGTGCTCGCCGGCGACCCGCTCGAGAATCAACGCCATCGCGGCCTGCCCCGGCCCAAGAGCGATCCCGTTGTTCTGCCGTCCGCGCCGGTGGTGTACGCGGCATCGATCGCGTCGGCGACGCTCGATGGCGTCCCGCTTGAACTCGACAGCGAGGAGAACTTCGGGGGTGGCTGGGCCCTCCCGAACGCCTCATACAAGTCAGCGTGGACACGAGGCGGACGAAGCTGGAGTTCTTCTAGCGGGACGGCACGGGTGGAGTTCCCCTGTTCCTGGCTCGCACCGTTCACACTAGAGCCCGGCAGCCACACGCTCAGTATCCGCTGGAACATGTACGCCGCAGTCGCTCGGCATGAAGCGGTCTTCGGAGCTCGAACGGTGGATCGGGAGACCGGAAGGACCACCGCTCGCCCGATGGTTTTGGATGATCGCTTCCCCATTCGATGGGAGATCGAGACCACACACGAGATCACCGCTTTTGCTGCCCCGATAGACATGATCGAGGTGATCACCGCCGCCGAGGGTGGGAGCGTCGATACGGAAGCGATCTGGGCGGAGTTCGAGTTCCACGCCGGCAGAGCGCGGTCGGGCAACGGTCCGTGGCGAGAGACACTGGGTGCGAGTCTCAGTTTCGGAAGGAACGAACCGGCGGGGGGCGAGGCGTTGCCCATTGTTGGACGTGTCGAGTTGAGATCGGGTGACCGATCCTGGCCACTGTACGACGTGTTTCCCAACGCGTCCCAACCCGAGGGCGACCAGATCTTCATCGATCTTGTCGACGGATACGGAAACGTCGGAGTGGGTCTACAGGTGTTCCCCGATCTGCCGCGCAACCTGACGCGGATCGATGTCGTCATCATTCCAGACGTGGACCACGCGGCCAAGGTCGGGTCGCGGCCCGGAGGCATCGAGCGAATCTGGGGCGAGGAGATCGTAATCCCCGACGTCCCGCTCGACTGGCCCAGCCTCGAGAAGGCAGTCCAGGTCGTTGACCCACCGGACCGATAGCAGTCCCCGCGCGCGTCGCGCCTCGCACCGCAATACCATCCCCCCATGCCAACCCCCCAGGCCGCACCCAAAACCTGGACCACCCGCGCCCTCCTCGCGTGGATGAAGGACGCCTTCGTCAAGGCCGACCTCGACTCGCCGCAGCTGTGCGCCGAGATGCTCGTCGCCCACGTCCTCGGGTGCGAGCGACTCAAGCTCTACACCGAGCCCGACCGCCCCGCCTCGCCGCTCGAACGCCAGAGCCTCCGCGAACTCACCGCGCGCGCGCTCAAGGACGAGCCCGTCCAATACCTCGTCGGCGAGGGCTGGTTCTTCAGCATGCCCTTCCACGTGGACAAGCGCGTGCTCATCCCCCGCCCCGCGACGGCCACCATCGTCGAGCACGTGCTCCAGCACGCCCGCGCCACCCCCGGCTTCGGGCGCGACGGCGGGAATGACTCCAAGGCCTTCGGCGCCGGCGTCCTCATCGCCGACATCTGCACAGGCTCCGGCTGCGTCGGCATCGCGCTCGCCAAGCACATGCCCGCAGCCCACGTCATCGCGACCGACATCTCCCCCGACGCCCTTGAGGTCGCCAAGGAGAACGCCCAGCGGCACAAGGTCGCCGACCGAATGGACCTGCTGTGGGGCAACATGCTCGACCCGCTCGACGAGCACCCCGTCGCCAAGGCCAAGGGCTCGCTGCACTATCTGGTCAGCAATCCGCCCTACATCCCCGACGATGAGTGGGATTCGACCGACCCCGACACCGCCGTGCAGGCCAACGTCAAGAGCTACGAGCCCACCATCGCCCTTCGTGGCGGCACCGAGGGCCTCGACTTCGTCCGCCCGCTCCTGGCCGAGGGCCCCGAACACCTCCGCCGCGGCGGGCTGCTGCTGGTCGAGGTCGCCGCCTCCCGCGCCAAAGAAGCCAAAGCCCTCGCCCAGGCCAACCCGCTCGTCGAGGCGGTCACCGTGCTCAAGGACATCGAGGGCCACCCCCGCACCATCGTCGCCCGCCGAAAGTAGTGCGCCGGTGCAACCGGGTACGAGACAGAGCCGCGAGGGTAACCTCGCGGAAGGAGCGCACAGGAACGCAACACGCGACGAACCCCCCGCACTCTCTCATACGCCGTCCCAAACGCACCGGCCTCTCGCCCCGCGACCCTACATCGCCTCCACCGTACGCCGATACTCAATCCCCCGCGCCCGGTGCTCGGCCAGCACCCTCTCGACCACCCCCGCATCACTCCCGATGAGCTCCGGCGGGTTCACGCCCGGGCGCACGAACTCCCCGCTCGCCACCATCCGGGCCATGATCGTGCACGGGAACGCCGTCGTCCGCGACATGCTCGTCGCCCGCGTGTCCTTGTCGTAAAACTCAAGCACGTCCCACGAGTGCCGCTCGCGCTTCTTGCCCTTACGCCCCTCCACGATGATCCGCATCACCGTCAGGTCCTCCTCGTCCGGCTCGTACGTCCACTTCGGGAACATCAGCGTGCTGATCACATCGATCGGCTTGACCTTCACGCCGCCCACCTCGATCTCGTCGTGGCCGAACAGCCCCGTCTCGCGGAACACCCGCATCAACTCGATGTGCCCGGGGTAGCGGAGCGTCTTCTCCTTCATATTCGGCACGCTCATCGTGTACGCCAGCGAGCGGAGCCCGTCGGTGTTGAACGCCTCCAGCGTGCCGATGCCGTCAAAGTCCATGAGCTCCGGCTCCGACAGCGCCGGACGCGTGACGATCTCGCCACCCTCGACGATCCGCGAGGGACGCATGTACTCCTCAATCACATCGCTCGGCGAGAACCCAGCCTTGTACTCAAACGGCCAGCGGCGTTCACGCGGCAGGCCGCCGACATAGATCTCGATCGAGTCGGCCGTGTCCAGGTCGGCAACACTCCGCGCGGCGAGCATGTTGCTCATGCCCGGCGCGACACCGCAGTCAACCACCGCCGTGACGCCGTGCTCCTTGGCCAGGCTGTCCAGGTCGATCGCGTCCTCGGGCATGAACGAGATATCGCAGTACGGCTTGCCCGCCTCGATCACCGTGCGCAGCGTCTGGAATCCGATCACGCTCGCCAGCGCCCCGAGCACCATGTCGTGAGGCTCGATGGCCCGTTTGAGCGCCGAGGTATCGCCCAGATCCACCCGCATCGTCTCGATCGACTGCCCCGCCGCCGCGGCCCGGGCCTTGGCCCGCTCGAGGGCCTCGGGCCGGCTGTCGGCGATGGTCACATCAAATCCGGGCTCCGCGGCATAGTCGGTCGCCATCAGGCTCCCGACCATCCCCGCACCAAGCACAATGGCTGTGGGCATATCGATCTCCTTCGTGGCCGGAGGGTACCCGTGGCACCGGCCTCCCGCCGACGATGTGCACACAGCCCTTACCAACAGAGCCGCGAGGGTGACCTCGCGGAAAGGGCGTGCATCATTGCAATGATGGGGGTGCTCGCCGTGCGTGGGAATGCGGAGGGTTTGCGCAGCTCCGAACGAACCGTCTCAGGTGGCACACTCACAACCGCGGTGCCGGGGACCCCCTCCGCGTGCTCAGGCACGCGGCTCTGACAATCCTCCTCACCTACTCCGCCTCATACAAAACCTCACCCGCGCTGATCGTCTTGAGCACCTTCGTCCCCGGGATCGCCTGCACATCGCACGTCATCACGTCCCGATCGAGCACGACGAAGTCCGCCAGCTTGCCCGCCTCGAGCGTACCCGCGCGGTCCTCCCAATACGCCGCGTACGCCGCGTCGATCGTAAAGCCCCGCAGCGCCTCCTCGCGCGTCAGCCGCTGCTCGGGGTGCCAGCCGCCCTCGGGCTGGTTGTCGAGGTTCTGCCGCGTGACGGCCGCGAAAAGGCCGAGGAACGGGTTCTCACTCTCCACCGGGAAGTCAGACCCGAACGCCAGCCGCGCGTCAGATTTCAGCAGCGACGCCCACGCGTACGCCCCTTTGGCCCGCTCGGTGCCGACCCGCGCATCCACCCACCGCATATCGCTCGTGCAGTGCGTTGGCTGCATCGAGGCGATCACACCGAGCTCGGCAAACCGGGAGATATCGTCCGGGTGCAGCAGCTGCGCGTGCTCGATCCGGTGCCGCGGCACAAAGCTCGCCGGACGCGAGTCCTTCGTCGCCTCCAGCGCACGCTCATACGCGTCCAGCACCTCGCGGTTGCCCCGATCCCCGATCGCGTGGGTGCACAGCTGATAGGCAAAGTTCAGCGCGTGCACCATGCTCGCCTCGATCACCGAAGGATCGTTCACCGCAAGCCCCGCATAGGGCCGGCCCTCCGGATCGGTCGGCCGGTCGGCGTACGGCTCAAGCATCCACGCGCCCCGCGAGCCCATCGCCCCGTCGATGTACATCTTCGCGGCATACACGCTCAGCTTGAAGTTGTCGTAGATCCCGTTCGCCTCGAAATACGCCGGCGCCTGCCTCCCGTGCAGCATCGCGTACACCCGGATCTTCAGCAGCCCCTGCGCCTCAAGCTGGCGGTAGATCTCGACCTCCTCCGGCGAGACGCCCGCATCGTGCACCGCCGTCAGTCCCGCCGCCAGACACATCTCCTGCGCCTTGAGAATGCACTCCCGCGCATCGCCGGTCAGCCCGTCGGGGATGTGCCGCCCGATCAGCGACTCCGCAGCATCAACGAACACACCCGTCGGCTCGCGCAGCGCATCGAGCAGGATCTCACCGCCCGAGGGGCTCGGCGTCGAGCCGCTCACCCCGGCGATCTCCATCGCCTTGGCATTCGCCAGCCCGGCGTGCCCGTCCACCCGCGAGATCCACACCGGGTGATCCGGCACCGCCTCGGACAGCATCGTGTGGTGGGGCAGGTCGTTGTCCGCCCACGACTCGTTGTCCCAGCCCCGCCCGACGATCCACGTCCCCGCCGGCACGCGGCTGGCCCGGTCGCGCACCATGTTCACCACATCCTCAAACGATGTCGAAGCCCGCAGGTCGAGAAGCCCAAGCCCGATCGCACCGAGCCCCACCATGTGCCCGTGTGCATCGATCAGCCCGGGGATCACCGTGTGGCCCTTCAGGTCCACCTCCTCGTACACCCGGAACCCCTGGCTCCGCATCTCCATCCGCACCGCGTCTCGCGACCCGATCGAGGCAATCAGGCCGTTCTCGATCAGCATGGTGTCGGCCCGCGGGTTCTCCGGGTCGAGCGTGTAGATGTTGCCGTTGACGTACAGCTGCGGCTGCGCAAGACACGCGGGCACCAGCGCCAACACCAAGGCGAGAACACACAACGAACAACGATTCAGCATGGGTATGGTCGGCATGTCGCAAGCCTACCACCCCAGCCGGCCTCCCGGAGCCCCAACCCGCCGCCCCGACCAAGCACCATCTGTGCATTGACCCACCCCCCGATCTCCTGTACGTTCCAGTTGGTGGCAGCACGGAGGCGGTATGTTCAGGACTCGATTGGGTTGGATTGCAGGGCCGGGACTTCTGGCCGCGCTCACGTGGCTGGCAACCGCACAGCCAGAGGCTCCCCCGGTCGCCGCCACGGTCACTCCCCACACCGTCCCCGACCCGCTCGCCCGCGAGCTCGAGCGACGCTTCGCCGAGAACGTCGCCCCGATCATGGCGCAGCACTGCTTCGCCTGCCACGGCGACCGCAAGGCCAAGGCCGACATCCGCTTCGAGGGGATCGAGACCATCGCCGACTTCCTCACCGTCGCCGACGATCTGGACTTCGCCCGCGAAATGGTCCACCTCGGCGACATGCCGCCCGAAGAGGAACCCCCGCCCACCGACCTCGAACGCCTCACCATCATCCAGTGGATCGACGACGTCCTCCGCTACACCCCGCCCGACGGCGCGATCGACCCCGGCTGGTTCACCATCCACCGGCTCAACAAGGCCGAATACCGCAACACGCTCCGCGACCTGCTCGGCGTCGATCCTCAGCGAATCGACCTCGCCGCGGCACTCCCGCCCGACGATACCGGCTACGGCTTCGACAACAACGCCGACGTCCTCAGCATGTCCACCCTCCAGCTCGAGCTCTACCTCGACGCCGCGGAGCGCGCCATCGCCCTCGGCCTCGGCCCCGTCGTCAAGGTGGACGATGAGCCCCGACTCCTGCACCCGCTCGAGGTCTCGCGTCCCGCCCGCTCTCTCGGTGCCGGCGGCTACTTCCTGACCACCAACGCCGAGGTCACCGCCACCGTCGACGTGCCGCTCACCGGCGACTACGAGTTCATAGTCGAGGCGTGGGGCACGCAGGGTGGCGACGACCTCCCCGCCCTCAGTCTCCGCCTCGACGGGCGCGAGGTCGAGGCCTTCGCCATCGAAGCCGAGCGGGGCGACACCCAGGCCTGCCGGGTGACGCTCCGGCTCGAAGCCGGCCCGCGACGCCTCTCCGCCGCGTTCACCAACGACTACTGGGTGCCCGATGTCGCCGACCGCAACATGGCCATCGAGGCGGTCTCCCTCGCCGGCCCGCTCTCCGAGGACACCCTCGAACGCCCCGACGCCTACCGCCAGGTCATGTTCGTCACACCCGGCCCCGGCGCCAACGAGGCCGCCGAGCGCACCGTCGCACGCAAGGTCATCGGGCGCTTCGCCGCCCGCGCATTCCGCCGGCCGCTCACCGACGAGGAGTTCCGCCGCCTCATGCTCCTCTACGAAGACTCGCGGCAGGCCGGCGACACCTACGAAGAAGCCGTGCGCGTCGTGCTCAGCGCCGTGCTCGTCTCCCCCAACTTCCTCTACCGCTCCATCACCAACCGCCACAGTGACGACCCCACCCGCGTCTACCACCTCAACGACCACGAACTCGCCGCACGACTCTCCTACTTCCTCTGGAGCAGCACACCCGACGACGAGCTGACAACCCTCGCCGACCGCGGCAAGCTCGCCGACGAGGCCGCGCTGCGCGCGCAGGCCCGCCGCATGCTCGCCGACCCCCGCGCCGACGCCTTCATCGAGAACTTCGCCGGCCAGTGGCTCCTGCTCCGCAACCTCGATCGCCTCGAAATCGACACGGCCGCCTTCCCCGAATACTCCGAGCAGCTCCGCGCCGACCTCCGGGACGAGGCCACCATGTTCTTCGGCGACATCGTCCGGAGCGACCGCTCCATCCGCGCTTTGCTCGATAGCCGCGAGACCTTCCTCAACGCCCGCCTCGCCTCCCACTACGGCGTCCAGGGTGTCGAGGGCGACGAGTTCCGCCGCGTCACGCTTCAGCCCGACTCGCCCCGTGGCGGCATCCTCACGCTCGGCGCCGTCCTCACCGTCACCAGCAACCCGACCCGCACCAGCCCCGTCAAACGAGGCCTCTACGTGCTCGATCAGGTCCTCGGCGCACCGCCGCCGCCGCCGCCGGCCAACATCCCACGCCTCGAGCAGTCCGCCGCGGCCCTCCCCGAAGACGCCACCCCGCGCCAGAAACTCGCCGCCCACCTCACCGACCCGACCTGCGTCACCTGCCACCGACGCATGGACCCCATCGGCCTCTCGATGGAGAACTTCGACGCCCTCGGCCGCTGGCGAGACAGCGAATTTGGGCAACCCATCGACCCCTCCGGCGAACTCCCCGGCGGCGTGCGCTTTTCCGGCCCGGCCGAACTCCGCGAGATTGTGCTGGCACGAGAGGACGATTTCGTCGAGAATCTCACCAGGCAGGTCCTCACCTACGCCCTCGGCCGCGGGCTCGAACCCTTCGACCGGCCGACCGTCACCCGCCTCGTCGACCAACTCCGCGCAGACGGCGAGACATTCGGCGCACTCATCGAGGCGATCGTCGCCAGCGAGGCCTTCCGGTCCTGCCGCGGCCGCCCGACTGAAGAATGACCCAACCCGAGCCGGCACCACACACCCATGACGCATCAAAGCCCCAATCCATCCCGACCCCACTTCGTCACCGGCCGCACCGGCGGCCTCTCCCGCCGTGCCGCACTTCGAGGCCTCGGCGTCACCATGGCCCTCCCCTGGCTCGAGGCCATGGGCGGCGTCTCCTCCATCGCCCAAGCCGCGGGAAGAGTGGGGGGCTCGGCCGGTGCCGCAGCAAGCGCGCCCCTCCGCACCGCCTTCATCTTCACGCCCAACGGCGTCAACTACCCGCACTGGCTCCCCAAGGGTGAAGGCCGCAACTTCGAGCTCTCACCAACGCTCTCGCCGCTCCAGAGCGTCCGCAAGCACATCAACGTCGTCACCGGACTCACCCTCGACAAGGCCCGCTCCAACGGCGACGGCCCCGGAGACCACGCCCGCTCCTCCGCGACATTCCTTACCGGGTGCCAGGCGCGCAAGACCTCGGGCAATGACATCAACCTCGGCATCAGCGTCGACCAGTTCGCCGCGCAGCAGATCGGGCACAACACCCGCCTGCCCTCACTCGAGATCGGGTGCGAGAACAGCCGCCCCGCCGGCAACTGCGACTCGGGCTACTCCTGCGCCTACACGTCCAACGTCGCCTGGCGTGACGAGAACACCCCCGTGCCCAAGTCGGTCGATCCCGCTGTTGTGTTCGAGCGCCTCTTCGGCGACGCGGCCACCGAGGCCGAACGTCGCGACCGCATGCGCCGCCGCTCCAGCGTCCTCGACTTCGTTGCGACCGACGCCGACCGCCTGGAACGCCGCCTCGGCGTCGCCGACCGGCAGAAGCTCGACGAGTTCCAGACCTCCGTCCGCGAGATCGAACGCCGCATCCAGCACGCCATGCAGGACACCGAGGCCGAGCCCCTCCCCGAATACGACGCCCCCGTCGGCATCCCCCGCAAGCTCAGCCAGCACATCGACCTCATGTACGACATGATGCTGCTGGCCTTCCGCACCGACTCCACCCGCATCGCCACCTTCATGGTCGGCGTCGGCGGCAGCAACCGCTCGCTCGCCGAGATCGGCGTCAGCGAGGGCCACCACGAACTCTCGCACCACCAGCACAACGAGAGCATGGTCGAAAAGATCCGCCGCATCGACCGCTTCTACGTCGAACGCTTCGCGGCCTTCCTCGAGCGCATGCAGGCCACCCCCGAGGGCAGCGGCTCGCTCCTGGACAATTGCCTCATCCTCCACGGCAGCGGCATCAGCGACGGCAACATCCACAACCACGAGAACCTGCCGATCGTCCTCGCCGGCGGTGCGGCGGGGTCGATGGACACCGGCCGCGTGCTGCACTACCCGAAAGAGACGCCCATGTGCAATCTCTACATGTCCGTGCTCGACCGCATGGGGTGCGACGTGGCCAGCTTCGGCGACTCAACCGGTTCGCTCCCGGGGCTCTGAAGCACGCCATCGGCGCTCGTCAGCACCCGCCGGCCGTGTCCCCACCAATCGGTGGGGTTGAACGGTCGAACTTCCCGTGGAGAATCTTCCTATGAAGAACCCCACACTCGCCGTATTTGCCGCAGCCTCGCTCACCGCGTCTGCTCTCGCCGACACCACACTGCTCCGCCCCGATGTCTATCTGGTTGACCAGGGTGTCGCGTTTGCACTCGGGAACGTCGGCGCGTCGGACTATCTTTTCAACTGGACCGACTCCAGCGGCACGTTCGCGGATGTTGCCGATCCCACCGTCGTGCTCGTTGCTGGGCAGACGTACACGTTCATGCGCACGACCGGTGCTCACCCGTTTGTCATCACAGACGACACGCTGCCGATAAGCGGCACCGACGGCAGCTATGTCCGCGAGACTCTGGACGGCGACACGATCGACAACGCCACGCTCAAGCCGATCGCCGACTTCACCGCCGACCCGGCACCGACCGACGACTTCATCTCCTGGACACCCGCCGAGACCGACGCCGGGACGTACTACTACACCTGCCGCGTAACCAGCCACACGGAGATGACCGGTCGACTGCGCGTGATCCCGTCCTGCTACGCCGACTACACCGGCGATGGTGATGTGAACACGCTCGACGTCCTCGCGTTCCTGAACGACTGGAATGCCGGTCTCCTCAACGCCGATGTCAATCTCGACGGCGATGTCAACACACTCGACGTGCTCGAGTTCCTGAACCAGTGGAATGCCGGCTGCTAGCCCGTCGCGCCCCCTCAGGACATCTGGCACATCGGGCCATCTCACCGATCAATCGTCGTTAGAACGGGGCAAAAAGAACGCCGCCGCCCGCAAGCGGGCGGCGGCGATTCGTTTCAGGCGATCGTCAGTCGTTCGCGATTAGCGACGACGACGGATGGCGGCGAAGCCACCCAGGCCGAGCAGCGCGGCCGTGCCGGGCGCCGGAATGCCGACGTTGACGATGACCGAGTCAGACACGCCGGTGGGGCCGACGAGCGTGGTCACGTACGTGCCGGGGACGAAGTCGATCGAGGCGAACGTGTGGCCGGCGGCGGTGGCCACACCCAAATCACGATTGTCTCCGGTCTTTTCTGCATGTGTCGATATCGACAGTCACTCGAACGGCTCGGCCTCCCGCATGCCCGAAAAAATACTGGTTCGAATACGAACAAATGGCAATCAATTCAGGCCGCCCCGCCTCGGTGGCCCAGCCCCTCACCCGCTTCACTAGTCGCGGCCGGGGTCCCAATTGGGTCCGAGCGGCTTGGAGACGCCTCAAGGAGGGTCAGCAACGGCGTTCCGACCCCTTGCCGATCCGCGCCAAGGGCACAACGCATCGAGCGTCCGCGCCCTCGGTCCCGACTGATCCGAGGCGATTCGGCGACGAGAAACGAGGGTGCTGACCCCCTCACGCCATGAACGATGAACTCGCGCATGCTCCGCATCTCGAATCCGCGCTCCCGCTGCTCGAGTCCGCGATCTGCATGCGGTTCGGCGCCCGAAGCACGCCATCCCCTCACGACCGCCGGAGTTGGCGCACCAGGAATCGGTAGCCGCAATCAACGAGAAAGCCGTCCTCGGAGACGGAGGAGGGCCGGTCGCCGCCCGCGTGAATAGGATCGCGTCACATGCCAAATATCCAACGCCATCCCGGTCAGCACCGGATCAACGTGCCGACCATCGCCACCATCGCAGCCTGCCTGATCGCGTCGGCACAGCTCGGCTGTGAGCGTCGCGGGATCGAGGAGCAGACTGTCGCAAAGGGCGTCGAACGAGCCCCGGATGCCCCGACGCAAGACCCCGCCGCTAACCCCCAGCCCGGAACGCCCGTCGATTCTCCCGAACAGCCGTGGACGGTCCCCGACGGGTGGACCGAAGACCCCGAGCCGCGGCAGATGCGGCTGGCAACCTACCTAGCCCCGGACCCGGGCGGCCCGGTGGAAGTCGCCGTGACCCGCTTCGGCGGACGGGTCGGCGGCGAACTCGCCAACATCAATCGGTGGCGGGGACAACTGGGCATGCCGCCCATCGCCGAGGCCGACCTCGAAGCAGCCCTCGTCCGGTTCTCATCAAACGGGTACGACGGATACCAGACACGGCTCGAATCGACCGGCGGCGTCATGCTCGCAGCCGGTGTCTACGAAGAGTCAATCGACCAGACATGGTTCGTGCGCGCAACCGTGGCCGACGCGGAGACAGCCGATCGGCTCGAGGCGGACCTCTTCGCAATGGCCCGATCGATCGCGGGCGCCGAAGCCGAGGACGACGGGTGATGCGACGACTCATCAAAGCGCTCGCGTCGCTCAAACTGACCGTGACCCTGCTCGCGTTCGCGATGGTGCTGATCTTCGTCGGCACGATTGCACAAACCCAGCTGGGTGTCTGGCAGGCGGTGGACGCCTATTTCCGATCCTGGGTCGCCATGGTCGATCCGGGGCTGTTCCTGCCAAACGCGGACACGAGCATCCGCATCCCGATCCCGGGCGGACTCTCGATCGCCGCCGCGATGATCGTGAACCTGCTGGCCGCCCACGCAGTCCGGTTCAAGGGCACCCGCAAAAGGATCGGCGTGCTCGTGCTGCACGCGGGATTGATCGTCCTGCTGGCCGGAGAGTTCGTCACAGGCTTCATGGCCGACGAGGGCCTGATGTCGATCGACGAGGGCTCTGCCAGTTCATTCGTGGAGGACATCCGCGAGGCCGAGTTGGCCGTTCTCAATCAGCAAAGTCCCGATCACGACAGGATCGTCACGGTACCTGGCTGGATGCTGGCCGAGGCCGCCGCGACGGGCGCAACGATCTCCGACGAGCGGCTGCCGTTCTCAGTGCGAGTCGAGTCGTGGTTTCCCAACTCGGCGCTCTTCCATGCCCAGGGCGAGACCGCCGCGACCGACGGTGTCGGCCTTGACGCCGTGGCCGAGCCAGCGCCCCGAGTCACCGGAGTGGAGGGGGCGCAGGTGGACACCCCCGCCGCCTACGTCACGCTCCTGCGCGATTCCGCGGAGATCGGCACCTGGCTGGTCTCGGCCGCGCTGACCGACCCGCAGCGCGTCGACGTCGGCGAGGAGTCCTTCGGGCTCGCGCTGCGCTACCGACGAACCTATCTGCCCTTCACCGTTCACCTCGACGACTTCCGCCACGACCTCTTCACGGGCACAAGCATCGCGAGGAATTTCTCCAGCGACATCCGCCTCGTCGACCCCGCCCGTTCGACCGACCGCGAAGTGCGGATCTGGATGAACAACCCGCTGCGGTACGCGGGGAGGACGTTCTATCAGGCGTCCTACAAGCCCGACGGCACCGGCACCGTGCTGCAGGTCGTGCGCAACCCCGGCTGGCTGATGCCCTACATCGCCTGCGTGCTCGTCGGCGGCGGGATGACATGGCACTTCGCACAGTCACTGATCGGATTCCTGCGTCGGCGAGCCAAGCACGGGCCGGTGCGGGCCGGCGCCGAGGCTGCGCCCGCCCCGTCCGGCGCGCGGCCGTGGACCTGGGTCGTCGGCATCTGCGGCGTACTCCTCGCGTGCAGCGCCCTCTTCCGGCCGGTGCCCCCGAGCGACCTGGACATCCAGGCTTTCGCCGCACTCCCGGTCTCCGCCGGCGGCCGCGTCAAACCGATGGACACCGCTGCCCGGTCGATGCTGATGCTCGCCGGCGGCCGCCAGCAGGTCAAGACCGAGGAAGGCACCATCACCGCGCCACAGTACCTGCTCGATCTGGTCGCAGACCCCCCACGAGTCGCGGACCTGCCGGTCGTCCGGGTGGACCACCCCGACATGCTGGCGTTCCTCGGGCTCGACCCAGAGGACGGCGGCCGGATCTCGCTCTCCGCGATCCAACCGCGCTGGGCGGAGGTGGTCGATCAGGCACGCCGGGCATCGAGTATCGAGACCCGTGCCCGCGACGGCTTCCAGAGGGCGGTCCTCCAGCTGTACGAACGCATCAACACAATCCTCGCGCACGCGAACATGCGCGAGCCGTACGCCATCCCGCCGCTCGAGACCGACGGCGAATGGCGCCCGTTCCACGAGGCGTTCCTCGACGATCAGGGCTCGGAGTCGCCGCACCCGAGCGTCGCGTTCCTCGCCAGCATGATGACCGCCGCGAGCGAGGGCGATGTCGAGGGATTCAACACGACCGTCGCGTCGTACACCGATCTGCTCGACGAATCGGTGCCCGAGATCATGCAGCGGATGCGCCTCGAGGTCCTCTTCAACCGGGCCTCGCTGTTCTCCGGCGCGCTCGCGGTCTACGTGCTCGCCTTCATCGGCGTGTGCGTCTCGTTCGTGGCTCGTTCGCGATCCGGCTCGGCGGTCCTCGCCGATCGACTCCAGAGCGGCTCGTTCGCCCTGTTGCTGGCGGCGGTGCTCGTGCACACGACCGCGGTCGCGCTGCGGATGTACCTCCAGGATCGACCACCGGTGACGAATCTCTACTCGTCGGCCGTTTTCGTGGGCTGGGCCTCGGCCCTCGCCGGCGTGTTCCTCGAGCGTCTGTACCCTCTCGGGGTCGCGATCCTCGGCTCGGCGACGATCGGCGCCGGCACCCTCATCGTCGCCCACAACCTCGGCAACGACGGCGACACGATGCAGATGATGCAGGCCGTCCTCGACAGCAACTTCTGGCTCGCCACGCACGTCATCACCATCACGCTCGGGTACTCCGCGACCTTCCTCGCGGGCGCCATCGCAGGGGTCTACCTGCTGGGGCGGGTCTTCACGCGGTCGATCACGCCCGACCGAGAGCGCGCCATGATCCGCATGGTCTACGGCGTCGTCTGCTTCGCCATGCTGCTCAGCTTCGTCGGCACCGTGCTCGGCGGCATCTGGGCCGACCAGTCCTGGGGCCGGTTCTGGGGCTGGGACCCGAAAGAGAACGGCGCCGCCCTCGTCGTGCTCATCAACGCCATCGTCCTGCACGCACGGTGGGGCGGCCTGGTCCGCGCCCGCGGCATAGCCGCGCTCGCCGTCGCCGGCAACATCGTCACCGCGTGGAGTTGGTTCGGCACCAACATGCTCGGCGTCGGCCTGCACGCCTACGGCTTCATCGACTCGGCCGCCTTCTGGTTCGCCCTCTTCGTGACGTCGCAGGCCCTGCTCCTCACCCTTGCCATCGCCCGGGGCCGGGCCCCGAGGCTCCCGACGCCCGCCAAGTTGCAATCACCCGGCTAACGGCTATCCTCCGGACCAGGAGGTCCGTTTGAGCGACCAGCCGGCACTTGCAGCTCAGTCCCCCGCCCAGCCAGGGAAGCTGCGCGGACTCACCATGCTGTCCGTGGTCTGCGCGTGCGCGCTGGGCGTGCTGGGCGGGCTCGGGGCGTTCACCTTCGGCTACGGCGACGGCGCGGCCTACCTCACCAATAACCCGGCTTCCTGCGCAAACTGCCATGTCATGCAGGAGCACTACGACGCGTGGCTGAAGTCCAGCCACCACGGCGTCGCCACCTGCAACGACTGCCACCTGCCGCACGACTTCGCCGGCAAATGGCTCACCAAGGGCGACAACGGGTTCTTCCACTCGCTCGCTTTCACGACCAACGACTACCACGAGCCGATCCAGATCAAGCCTCGCAACCGAACCGTCACGCAGAACGCCTGTCTGTATTGCCACGCCGACTTTGTCAACCACATGCTCCCGGCCGAATCCGGCGGCGAGATGCAACTCTGCGTGCACTGCCACGGCGACGTCGGGCACGCCGGGCGAGAATCGGGATACTCAGAACGAGACTGACCCGCGGCCAAACCGCGTCACAAGGTGCCGACACATGACCACGATGCAGCCCACGACAGACTCCACACCCCTCCGCCACTCCAGACCCGGGCGCGTGATGCTGCTCGCTCTCGTCTTCATCGTCGCCGTCGTAGGCACGTTGCTGGTGACATGGGTGCTCATCACGATGTTCGGGCACAAGCAGGCCGCACGCCAGCCGTTCGTCCGGCTCGCCGAGGTGACCGAGATCAGCACCGACCCCGAGCCCTGGGGCCAGAACTGGCCGCACCAGTTCGACGGGTGGAAAGCGACCGCAGGCGACAAGTTCTACGGCGGCGCGAACGCCATGCCGCAGAGCAAGCTCGACAAACAGCCGTGGCTCAAGCGTCTCTACGCCGGCTACGCCTTCAGCATCGACTACCGCGAAGCACGCGGACACGCGTACATGCTCTACGACCAGGGCGTGACCGAACGCGTGACCAAGAAGTCGCAGGCCGGCGCGTGCATTCACTGCCACGCATCGAACACCGTGATGTACCGCCGCGAAGGCCTCAAGGCCATGGGGCTGCCGCACGACGACGAGGCCCTCGCCGCCGACTTCAACATGGACGCGGTGATCCGCGGCTTCCAGGAAGTCAGCCGCAAGCCCTACGACGAGGTGCTCACTCTGGTGATGTCGGCCCCCGACGGCACGCCGGGCGAGAACGACCCCGTCGTGCCGCAGGCCCCGATCGGCGGCTTCACCGGCGAGTTCCAGGGACAACCCGTGCCCGACGATCACCCCGCCCTCGCCGGCGGCGAAGCGCACCCGGTCTCCTGCATCGACTGCCACAACCCCGAAACGATGGCCGTGCGGGTCACCCGCCCCGGCTTCGTGCTCGGCATCGCGGCTCTTGCCGAAAGCGACGAGCCGACGCCCCACCTGCCCAGCATCGAGAAGTGGCGCCGAGGCAACCGGGACCAACCCTACGACCCGAACAAGCACGCCACCCGCCAGGAGATGCGTTCGTATGTCTGTGGGCAGTGCCACGTCGAGTACTACTGCGCGAACAAGGACACACTCGAATTCCCGTGGTCAAACGGGCTGAAGATGGAACAACTCGAGCAGCACTGGGAAGAGAAGACGTTCCCCGACGGCTCCGAGTTCTACGACTTCAAGCACGGCGAAACCGGTGCACTCATCCACAAGGTGCAGCACCCCGAATTCGAGCTGTGGAGCCAGGGCATCCACGCCCGCAGCGGCGTCAGCTGTGCCGACTGCCACATGCCCTACCAACGCGCCGGAGCGATGAAGGTCAGCAGCCACAACATCCAGAGCCCGCTCGCAAACATCAACAACGCCTGCCAGCAGTGTCACCACGACAGCGAGCACATCCTCCGCGAGAAGGTCGAAACCATCCAGAGCCGCACCATGGCCCACATGGAGCGTGCCGCGGCCGCGATGACCGACATGCTCGACGCCATCCTCGAGGCCAAAGCCGCGGGCGTCACCGAGGAGCAGCTCGAGCCCGTCCTGACGCTCCAACGCAAATCCATGTGGCGTCTCGACTACATCAGCAGCGAAAACTCGCGAGGATTCCACGCCGACCAGGAGGCAATGCGCATCCTCGGCGAGTCGATCGACTTCAGCCGCCAGGCCCAGGCAGCCGCCTTGCGGCTGCGCGCCCCCGAGGCCCCGAACACCGACGACCTTCCGATCAACCCGATCCAGGGCGTCACACCCCCCGCGGGCGAGCGGACACCACCCAGCCGCTGAGACCTCCGCAGACCCGAGTGCCAGCACCAGCATGTGACAACCGTGCGTCCAACCACCGCGCCGCCAAGGGCGAGCCCGCGCAATCCCGTGCGGCTCGGCGCGACGAATCGGCCAACGGAGCAATTCTCGCAACCATCGGCCCCGACTCGACTTGCGGCGAGTCTGTGCGAGCCGACGCGGCTCCTGACGTAAATGGCCCCGCCCGGATTCGAACCGGGGACCGAGCGATTATGAGTCGCCTGCTCTAACCGCTGAGCTACAGGGCCGCGGCTGGTCCTCGGTCCGACGCAGCCCAACCGAGCCGAGCCGTTCCAGCCGATCGTTTCAGCCGTCAAGTGTAGAGCATCGGCCGCGGGACCGCCAAAGCCCGAACAGCCCTGACCGTGCCACGAACGCCACCGCCGGCACCGGTCAGACCCGCTCCTCCACCGGGGTTGGCAGCACGTCCGACCGGAGCATCCCTGTCTTCACCCCGGCCAGCGCCAGCAGCGCCTCCCGCTTCGTCGGGCCGCACCTGCAGCACGCGCCCATCAGCACATCTCGAGGCCACGCGAGAGGGTCGCACCGAGACTGAAACACCGGCGTCAGCCAGCGGGATGCGCGGCTGTAAAACGCCGTACTGCGCCGCCGCGCCGCAGCAAACGCCCGAAGCGCATTCCCGATCGAAGCCGCATCCGCCAGCGCATCAGCAAGCGCCGCCGCATCGAGCAGCGCGAGGTTGACTCCCTGCCCAAGCTGCGGGCTCATCGAGTGACCCGCATCGCCCAGAAACACCACGCGGCCGTGATACGGTGCCCTGAGCACCGTGTCCCGGTACGGCGCAAAGATCAGCCGATCCATCGAACCGATCTGCTCGAGCAACGGTTCGGCCAAATCGGTCAGCGAACGAACACGCCGCTTCCAATCGGCAATCCCACGTTGCAGGAGCGCAGACCAGTCACGCGTCTGCAAGCTCCAGAACACGCTGACCCGCTGCGGAGCGCCCGGCTCGCTGCGCCCCGATGGCAGAAACCCGATCATCTCCCGCGTGCCCCGATACACCTGGCGCAGCACGCCGTCGAAACGCCCGTCCGCGTCGTCGCAGATCGCCCACACCGCGCCCCACGAATACGGCCGATCCCGCCGCACGAGCGCCGGGAAGCACGCCCGGAACCTCGACCGCCCCCCGTCCGCAGCCACGATCAGATCAAACGGACCGTGGCTCCCCCCGCTCGAATCAACGACCGTCCGCCCATCCGGACCCGGCCCGCACACCGTCGTGCCGAGCTCCAACCGAATGTCCTCCGCCAGCATCCGATGAAGCAGCGTCTGGCTGAGCGCACTGCGCTGGACCCCGTACCCACGGAGATCCTCCCGAAGATCGCGGTACGCAACATCCAGCACCGTGCGCCCGCGATGGTTAGTCCCGAGCAGTGATTCGACAGGCGCAGCCAACGCGAGAATCGTCCGCTCCACGCCGAGCCGCCCGAGCACCGAAAGCCCCGTCGGCTGCAGCAGGAGCCCCGCGCCAACCGGGCCCAACGCCGGTGCCTGCTCAAACACCGTCACGCGGTGTCCCTGTCGGGCGAGGAACAACGCGGCCGCCTGCCCGGCGGTGCCGCAGCCCGCGATCCCGATGCGCAACACCATCGCGGGCGACTATACAGACCGACGGCAAGGCTCCCGATCGCCGCTCCAGGCGAGCTCGCGCCCCGCCAGCCAATGTCTCCGCGATCCGCCGAGGCCAGCATTTCCTCTTGCATGTGCGGGAGTTGGGCGCATCCGGGACACAAGAGTCGAGACCATTTGGGCTGCCGACGGGGCTGGCCCGCACACGACGCGGTGTCCGGTTCCCCTTGGCTAAAACTGCGTAGGAACTCTGCCCAGTTTACTGGCCCCACCCAGAATACGGCGCACCTTGTGAGGAGCCCGACGCGCCAGCACGGTGCAGTGCCGTCGCGGCCTCAATCACGTGGGAGTTCTTCATGGGGTACGCCGCAGCTTCAGTCTTCTCGATCGCCTCCGCCACCCTTCTCCTCGCCGGAGCGGCCCACGCCCAGGTGATCGACTTCCAGGTCAACTTCGACGGTCAGATCAACGGCCAGACCATCGACGCCTCCGGCTCCGGCGGCCTCGACCGCAACGGTCAGGGCAACAACTTCGCCGACATCGGCTTCAACGCCGTGCCGCGCAACTTCAACCCGCTCGCCGTTGACGCTCTCCTCACCAATGTCTGCCCCAACGGCTTCCGCGCCGACGGCGACAGCCAGAACCTCTGGGACCTCGGAAACGGAAACTACTCCATCGAACGCACCTTCCAGTGGATCGGGTTCCCCGGAAGCACCATCTTCTCCTCCGCCGAAGTCACCTTCGACGAGAAGAGCGAGATCATGACTTCCTCGATGACCTTCTCCGGCAACTACAACGGGCCGACCGACCTCGTCGCCATCGAGAGCTACGGCGTGCTCTGGCTGCCCAGTTCCACCGAGGGCGAGTTCTTCGAGTCCGGCACCGCCGTCGTCCGCCGCGCCAACGGTGAACGGCTGCTCGTCCAGTTCGCCACCCGCTACTTCGGTCTCCAGGAAAGCCTCCGCGAGACCCAGTTCGGCATCGGCACGCTCGACGCCCAGTGGGACGGCCAGAACCTCACCATCGGATGGGAGGGCGAGTTCGAGGTCACGCCGGCACCCGGCACCGGCCTGATCGCGGGCATGGGCCTGCTGGCATTCGGACGCCGTCGCCGCTAGGACTCGGATCGCATTCGGTGTGAGCGGTTCGCCGCAGAGTGGCGCAACGGACGGACCGCCTCAGTCCAGCCTGGCCATCATCTGCTGCACCAGCGGATGGTCAGCGCCGTAGACACTCCGGCCCACATCGACAGCCGCGCTCAGCTCGCGCCTCGCAGCCTCCTCATCGCCCGTCGCCGCGAGCCAGGCCGCGTTCGTCCCGTGGATGATCGGCACGTACAGCCGGTGCTCCGGAAAGAGCCCGTCAGTCTCGATCGCGCTCTTGAGCACCCGACCCGCGCCGTCCATGTCCCCGGTCTCGAGCCGCGCCCGCCCGAGGATCGACAGCGCCCACAACCGGTCCGGATCGTTCGGCAGGTCCATCGCGTCGTACCGCTGCAACGCGGGCTCGATCTGTGCGAGCGCTTCCTCCGCCCGCCCCATCCCCAGCAACGCATCGGCGAAGTAGATCCTCGCAAAGATCTCCCGGAACGCCGGACCCGCGGCCCGACGCTCCAGCGCCAGCAACGCCTCGAACAGCGCGACCGATTCGTCGGCACGGCCCGACTTGGCCAGCGCCCACGCCAGCAGCCGCGCCCGGTACCGGTCCGTGTCCGGACCAAGTTCCAAGCGACCCGCCGCGTCCGTCGTCAGCGCCGAAGCGCCCAGCAGGCCGATCGCCTCGGCGTACTTGCCCCGAAGCACCAGCACCATCCCGAGCTGACGCCCGAACCTCGCCTTGACCGTCTCCAGCGACTCCGGCAGCGCGTTGATCGTCGGCGCCGCGCTCCGCAGGATCTCCTCGGCCCGGTCCAGCCGCCCCTTGCTGACCAGCACGCCGCACCCCTCGATCGTCGCCGCCACCGTGATCGCGTCCCGCGTGTCCGCGACACCCTCGATCCGCAGCGTCGCCAGATCAAAATACCGCTCGGCGTCGTCAAAGTGATACGCCGCCGCGAACCACCGCGCCAGCCACAACGCCGCCGCCCGGCTGTCGGCGTGCGACGCCCCAAGCGCCGCCGCGTTCAACTCATACGCCCGCGTCGCCGTCGTCATAGATCCCTGATAGTCGCCCGCCTTGCTCTGCGCATCAGCCAGCGGCAGCAGCAGCCGCAGCGTAGCAACATCGCTCTCGCCGAAGACCGTCGTTCGAGCCGCCACCGCACGCGCCAACTGCCGCGCCGCGTCGTCAAACTCCCCGCCGCGCAGCTGCGCCAGCCCGATCAACTCGCGGATCACCGCCTCCAACTGCGGCTCGCCCTCAAACGTCCCGTCGATCAGCCCCTCGGCGTTCCGCAGTGCCTGCCCGAGCGTCAGCTCCGGGTTGTCCTGCCAGATCGCGATCGCCGAGTCCTCATCCGCGCCGCCTGCCAGAGCCCGCGTGAAGAAGTCCAGCGTAAACCGCAGCCGGTCCGACTGATCCCGCGCCCGGCTCCACGCCACCATCGTTCCGCCGAGCCCGAGCACCAGCAACAGCACAATCGCCGTCCCCGCCGCGACCTGCGCCCGGTTACGGCTGATGAACTTCCGCGTCAGATACCCCGCCGAAGGCCGCCCGGCGTGCACGGGCTCGTTGGCCAGGTGCCGACCGAGATCCTCCCCCAGCGCATGAGCACTCTCATACCGCCGCGTCCGGTCCTTCTCCAGACACTTCATCACCACCCAGTCCAGATCACCCTGCAGCGCCTTGCCCAGCCGACGGCTCTCGATGCCCCGCTTGGCCGCGATCAACCCCTTCTGCTCGGCCAGCCCCGCATACCGCACCGACGGCCGCGGCGGCGTGTCCTCCACGATCAGACGCTGCATCTCCAGCAACCCCAGCTGCCGCGTCTTCTCCTGATCAAACGGCGTCACCCCGGTCAGCAACTCATACAGCAGCACGCCGAGCGAATAGATATCCGTCCGCGTATCGACATCCAGCGACGACGCCCCGGTCTGCTCCGGGCTCATGTAGATCGGCGTCCCGATCATCTGGTGCACCTGCGTGTACACCGTCTCATCGCCGATCCGCCCCCGGATCGCCTTGGCGATGCCGAAGTCGATGATTTTCGGCATCGGCCGCCCGTCCTGCTGCGTCACTAGCACGTTGCTCGGCTTGAGGTCCCGGTGGATGATCCCCTTCTGGTGCGCGTGCTGCACACCCGCGCACACCGTCCGCACCAACTCGATCCGTTCGGCCACCGAGAGCCGAGACTGATCGCAATAGTCCGTGATCGTCTCGCCCTGCACCAGCTCCATCGCAAAGAACGGCCGGCCCGACGGCGTCTGCCCCGCGTCCAGCACCTTGGCGATGTTCGGATGGTCCATCATCGCCAGCGCCTGACGCTCGGCCGCAAACCGGGCCACCACGCGCTGCGTGTCCATCCCGCGCTTGAGAATCTTCAGCGCCACCCGTCGCCGCACCGGCTCAGACTGCTCGGCCACGAACACCGAGCCGAACCCGCCCTCGCCGATGCACTCCAGGATCTTGTACCGCCCGATCACCGCGCCCGGCGCATCTTCATCGACGCCGGGCCCGCCGCGCGACACCAACTGCGTGGCATCCGGATCCCGCGTTTCCAGCTCGCCCGAGCGCGACTGCAGATGCCCGATCAGCGTCTCACGCTCGGTCTCGGTCAGCTGCCCGACCGCGGCCTGCAGCTCAGCAAATCCGGGTGTGTGGGGCTGGTCCATGCTCGCGACGCCGATCCTGATGCGCTCTGACCGGAGGAGACGCCCCGGGCACGACCGCGCCCGTCGCAACCGCCCCTCCGCTTCAAAGCACATCGTATCAGCCGCCGGGCCGATCCGCTCACCGAACGATCAGCATCTCCTGATACGTGGGCAGCGTCCACAGATCCGCCGCGACCAGGCCCTCCAACTCGTCCGCAACCTCGCGCAGCTCGGCCATCGCCGGCTTCACCGCGTCGCGGATCGCCTTGGCGTGCTTCACCGGGTTGGCATGGTCGTGCTGCAACGCCTTGTTCAGCGCCGCAAGCCGCACATGGCACACCCGATTCAGCTCGACGATCCGCTCGATCTGCTCCCGCAGCTCCGGCATCTCCAAGTCCATCGCCTCGGCCGCGCTCAGCGCGTCGATGCACTCAGTCTGGTGCCGCAGCGCCGCCGGAAGCACCCGCGTCCGCACGATCGAACGCATCGTCTCGGCCTCGATCAGCATCTGCTTGCAGTACTTCTCGTAGAAGATCGTCGCCCGGCTGTCCAACTCGGCCTTGGACAGCACGTTGTGAGACTTGAACAGCGCAACGCTCTCCTTCGAGTTGACCTGCGCCAGCGCGTCCACGGTCTCCTTGAAGTTCGGCAGCCCGCGGGCCTCCGCCTCCTTGTGCCACGCCTCGTCATAGCCGTCGCCGTTGAACAGCACCTTCTTGTGCGCCTTCACCGTCTTGGCGAGCACCGAGGCCACCACCTGCTTCTGCTTCGCCGGCGTGGGGTTCTTGCCGAAGCCCTTCTCGAGCTGGTCCGCAAGCTCGTGCAGCGACTCGGTGATGATCGTGTTCAACACCGTCGTCGGCCACGAGACCGCCGCGGTCGACCCCACCGCGCGGAACTCAAACTTGTTCCCCGTAAACGCAAACGGCGAGGTCCGGTTCCGGTCGCCCGTGTCACGCGGGATCGACGGCAGCGAGTCGGCACCCAGGTCCAGCTTGCCGCCCTTCATCGTCTTCCGCGCCCGCCCCGCCTCGACCTGCTCGACGATGTCCATCAGCATGTCGCCGAGGAAGATCGAGATGATCGCCGGCGGCGCCTCGTTCGCACCGAGTCGGTGATCGTTCCCCGCGCTCGCCACCGAAGACCGCAGCAGCCCCGCGTGCTTGTCCACCGCCGCGATCACCGCGCACAGGAACACCAGAAACTGCATGTTGTTGTGCGTCTCATCACGCGGATCGAGCAGGTTCACCCCGGTGTCGGTCGAGAGCGACCAGTTCAGGTGCTTGCCCGAACCGTTGATCCCCGCGAAAGGCTTCTCGTGCAGAATCGGCCGGAGCCCGAACCGCGGCGCCACCCGACGCAGCGTCTCCATCACCAACATCTGATGATCACACGCGATGTTCGCGTTCTCAAAGTACGGCGCGATCTCAAACTGGCACGGCGCCACCTCGTTGTGCCGCGTCTTCACCGGCACGCCGAGCCGATACAACTCACGCTCGCAGTCGGCCATATACGCCAGCACCCGCGGCGGGATGGAACCGAAGTAGTGATCCTCCAACTGCTGACCCTTCGGCGGCCGCGCGCCGATCAACGTCCGCGCACAGTTCGAAAGGTCCGGACGCTGAAAGAACAATTCGCTGTCCAGCAGGAAGTACTCCTGCTCAACACCGACCGTCGCAAACACCCGGTGCACGCCCGCATCAGCGCCAAACAACCGAAGCACCCGCATCGCCGCCTCAGACACCGCGTCCATCGAACGCAGCAGCGGCGTCTTCTTGTCCAACGCCTCGCCGGTCCAAGACACAAACGCCGTCGGGATACACAGCGTCACATGGTTCGGCCCGCGGATCAGGAACACCGGGCTCGTCGGGTCCCACGCGGTGTAACCCCGCGCCTCGAACGTCGCCCGCAGCCCGCCCGAAGGGAAGCTCGACGCGTCAGGCTCGCCCTGCACCAGCATCGTGCCCGTAAACTCACTCAACACCCCGCCGCGCCCGTCCGGGGTCATGAAGCTGTCGTGCTTCTCCGCCGTCGAACCCGTCAGCGGCTGGAACCAGTGCGTGTAATGCGTTGCACCGTTCTCAACCGCCCACTCCTTCATCGCCGAAGCGACGACATCCGCGACCTCCGGTGCCAGCCGCTCGCCGACCTGGATCGCACGCATGAACGCACGGAACACGTTTTTCGGCAGCCGCTGCTGCATCTCGCGCTCGTTGAATACGTCGCACGCATATTCATCTTGGACGTGGCTCACACGCGCCCCCTGCTTCGGCGGCGCCGCGTCCCACGGCTCGGGGTGCTTCTGCGAGATAGCGACTCCGTTGCTCATCTGCTGCATCGGTGCGTTCCCTCCCGCCCAATGTGGGGGCGGCTGGCGAGTCCGGCCGGTGGGGGACACACGCTCCTCTGCAACGCATCCCGCCGCCGAGTACAGAACATTAGGGGCAGCCCGATCGCGCACGGCAAGGCGATCCTCCCGACGCCCCGCCAAATCCGGCGGTTTCAACGAAAACATTTTCCCGCAACACACCCCGACACCAGCGACCGACGCCTCAGCCGTCCAGCGTCTGCTCACCAGTGCCCGCAGGTGCCGAAGCCCCGGCACCCCGCACCCCGTCGGCCGCGTCCGCAAGTTCACGCACAAACACCGCCGCCGCTTCCACCGGGTCCTGCCCGTCCGCCTTGGCCTTGGTCATCCGCTTCACCAGGGCGCTGCCCACGATCGCCGCGTCCGCGTGTTCCACCACCGCCCGCACGTGCGCCGGCGTCGAGATCCCAAACCCGCACGCGATCGGCGTTTCCGAAACGTCCCGGAGCGCCGCCACGCGACGACCCACATCCGGCGCGTCCGATCGCTCGCCGGTCAGGCCGGTCCGCGCAAGCAAATACACGAACCCCGAGCATGCCGCCGCGATCTCCTTCGCCCGCTCCGCCGTCGTGGTCGGCGAGATCAGCAGCGACGCCGTCAGGCCCGCCTCCCGGGCCGAGGTCAGCAGGTCGTCGGCCTCGCGAAGCGGCGCGTCCGGGTAGATCACACCGTCAAAGCCCGCTTCCGCAGCCTGCCTCGCAAACCCGTCCGGACCGCCCGCCCGGTACACGATCGACACGCTCACCATCGCCACCAGGCCAATATCCAGCGAATCCCGCACGCTCCGCACCTGCTCAAACACCCGCGCAGGAGTCATGCCCTGAACCAGAGCGTCGTGCATCGCCGAGGCGATCACCGGGCCGTCAGCGATCGGGTCCGAAAACGGAATCCCCACCTCCACGATGCCCGCCCCCGAAGCCTGCATCGCCGGCAATATTCGGACTAATGTATCCGGTTCTGTGTGCCCCGCACACACAAAGGGCATCAGAAGGCGGCGGCCCTGCCCGCGTGCGTCCCGGAAGATCGTCTCGATTCGGCTCATAACAGCAGCGTACGGCCGCTCAGCACACCCCGTCAGAAGTCATCCCCACATGATCCTTGACTGACCGCCCAAGTTGCAGTAATTTGAAGAAACTCGATTCGGGGTCGGTTTGGTCCCGGCTCGAGCCTTCCAGCTCTTCTCGTGGGAAGGTTTCGCGTTCTGTCGGCAGCCCCAGGCTCGCCGGCGAGGGGTTTGATACGCGGGAGTTTTCCCGCATGCATATTGGAGAAGGTCTATGCGTCAGAGTTATTCACACCGTGCGTCTATCAGTGCGCTCATTCTCGCCGCCGTCGCAGGCACCGCTGTCGCCACCACCGGTGCCGTCACGCGCGAAGCCCCGCAGGCCCCCGAACTCTCCGAACCGCTGGCCGGTCAGGGCGAAGTCTTCTTCGTCGAGGTCCCCGGGTCGATGGAGTTCACCGGCCAGCTCATCGTCAAGCCCCTCCAGTTCGAGGAGCTCAGCGACCGCGGCCTCGACCAGCGCCAGATCACCGAGACCACCGCGAGAGCCAAGGCCCTTCTCGCCGAGTTCGTCGAAGTGGACTACGAACCGCTCGTCGATCACCACGTCATCGTCGTCCCCAACGGCATGACCGAGAACCAGCTCGCCAACGACCTGTTGGCCACCGGACTCTTCGAGTTCGCCGAGCCCAACTGGATGCTCTACCCCGTCGACACCTGCACCTCCGACACCCGCCTCAACAACCAGTGGCACCACAACGCCAACCGCATGCAGTCCTGCGACGCGTGGACCATCCACACCGGCAACCCCTCCGTCACCGTCGCGATCTGTGACACCGGCATCCAGACCAGCCACCCCGACTTCCAGCTCAACCGCAAGGAAGGCTACAACGCCGTCAACCGCCTCTGGGAAAACAGCGGCGGCAACATCAACAACGTCCACCCCCACGGCACCAACACCACCGGCTGCGCTGCCGCCAACGGCAACAACGGCACCGGCGTGTCCGGCGTGGGCTGGAACCTCAGCCACCGCATGATGCGCGTCTCCAACAGCTCCGGCGGCGGCGCCAGCCTCAACGACCTCACCCACGCCGCCCTCACCGCCGTCCAGGCCGGTGACAGGGTCGCCAACGTGTCCTACTCGGGCGTCACCTCCAGCTCCGTCCGCTCTACCGGCACCCAGATCAAGAACCTCGGCGGCCTCCTCACATGGTCGGCCGGCAACGACGGCGGAAACCGCAACTGGGGCGACCGTGACGCCGACAACGTCATCGTCGTCGGTGCCACCACCAGCAGCGACAACATCTCCAGCTTCAGCGCCCGCGGCCGGTCAGTCGACCTCGTGGCCCCCGGCAGCAGCGTCTACACCACCAACACCGGAAGCGGCTACGCCTCCGTCAGCGGCACCAGCTTCTCAGCGCCCCTGACCGCCGGCCTCATCGGCCTCATCTGGTCCTCCAACCCCAACCTCACCCCTGACGAGGTCGAGGACATCCTCAAGCTGTCGTGCAAGGACCTCGGCTCCAACGGCGTCGACGACACCTACGGCTACGGCCGCATCAACGCCTACGACGCCCTCCTGCTCGCCGGCGGCTCGGCCAACACCCCGCCTGAGATCACCATCAACTCGCCGACCAACTTCGGCGACTACGCCCTCGGCTCCTCCATCACCTTCGACAGCGACGTCGCCGACGCCGAAGACGGCAACATCAACGATCAGGTCACCTGGACCTCTTCCATCGACGGCCTCCTCGGCACCGGCAACTTCTCGAGCTCCTCGCTCAGCGAAGGCCAGCACTTCATCGACGTCTCGGTCACCGACTCCGGCGGCCAGTCCGACTTCGAACTCCTCATCATCGACGTCGTCGTAGACGACACCCCCGCCGCCCCGACCATCGGCAGCGCCCTCGAAGGCCCCGCCGGCAAGATGAACGTCCTCTGGACCGACAACTCCAACAACGAGACCGGCTTCGGTCTGCAGCGCCAGGAGAAGGTCAACGGCACCTGGACCAACCGGACCGACCTCGGCCCCGTGGGTCCCAACACCGAGGCCTTTATCGACACCATCGCCGAGAGCCTCAACGGCTGGCGTTACCGCGTCCGCGCCGAAGGCGCCGGCGGCGACTCCGATTGGACCGCCTACCAGCCCATCAAGCCCAAGCGGCCCGTCAACTTCGTCGGCAACCTCAACGGCGGCACCGTCGACCTCACATGGAGTGACCGCTCCAACATGGAGACCGGCATCGAGGTCTACCGCCAGCAGCGCGTCGAGGTCAACGGCCGCCTCCGCTGGCAGCAGCTCGCCGTCATCGACACCCTCGCGCCCAACACCGAGAGCTACTCGGACACCCCGGGCTCGGGTGAGTGGCGCTGGAAGCTCCGCCTCACCTCCGAGACACTCCGAAGCGAGTTCTCCACCAACGTCCGCATCGTGATCCCGTAATCACGCCGGCAGACGACCGTGAGGTCAAACCAACCAACGAACAGGCCGCCCGGAAGGGCGGCCTGTTTCTTTCGATGCGCAGCAGATCCAGCCCCGCCGCCGGCCAGCCCCCGGCACGGCACCCAGTCAGCCGATGATGTCGTTGACCTCATCGAGCCCCTCGGTCAGCACCCGAGGCTCCCCATCAGTGATCAGGACGTCGTGCTCGTAGTGCACCGACATCGACCCGTCGGCCGTGTTGATCGGCCACTTCCCGCGTCGCTGCGAAGTCTCACCCGTCCCGATCGCGATCATCGGCTCGACCGCGATCAACGTCCCCGGCTCCGGACGTCGGTGCGCATCCGGCCACTCACCCAGGTGGTGGGGCACGATGTTCGCGATAAACGGCGGCGCGTGGAGAGTCCGACCGTACCCGTGGCCGCCCAGGCCGCGCACCATGCACAGCCCGCAGTCACCCTCGACATAGTCCTGAATCGTCTGCGCCCACTTGAGAAACGGCGTGTCCGGGCGCAGCGTCGGCACGCCCAGCCTGATGCACTTCTTCCCGCACTCCATCAGCCGCTTTACCTCAGGGGTCGGCTCGCCGAAGCTGTACGTCCACGCCGCGTCGCCGATCCAGCCCTTGTGCGACACGCCGATGTCCACCTTCAGCAGGTCGCCCTCCTTCAGCGGCCGCGTCAGCGAGCCCGCCGTGCCGTGCACGATGCACTCGTTCACACTCAGGCACGCGTGGCTCGGAAACGGCGGCAGCCGCGGGATCTTGTATCCATGAAAGCAGCTCTTGCACTTCAGGTCGTCCAGCGTCCGAGCAACGAACGCATCGACCTCCGCCAGCGTCTGCCCGACGCGCAAGAACTTCGACACCCGCCGGTGGGTCTCGACTACACACTGCGCAGCGTTGTACGCCGCGTCCACATCCGTCGGTTGAACCTTCGAGCTTCCTCGTCGCATGGCCGATCCTAGGCAAACGCTCCCGATTGCCCGAACGACAGCCGATCCGCCCCAACCTATCCTGCCCGATGCAGGTCCTCGTGCTGGCCAACACCCGCTCCGGCAAAGGAAAGTCCGCGGCCATCGCCGACCGACTCACCGCCGCGCTCTCCGACGCCGGCCACCACCCCGTGCGATTCCAGCCCGCCCCAGTCCCGCCCGGGCCCATCCAGACCGACCCCCGCTTCGCCGACGCGGATGCTGTCGTCGCCGTCGGCGGCGACGGCACCGTCTACCACGCCCTCCCCCAACTCATCCGCACGCAGACCCCCGTCTACCACGCCCCCGGCGGCAACGAGAACCTCTTCGCCCGCGAGTTCGGCATGACCGCCGACCCCGCCAACCTGCTCCGCGCGCTCAATCGAGGCCCCTCCGCCCCCGTCGATGTCGGCACCGTCACCACCCGCGACGCGACCCGCCCCTTCGCCATCATGCTCTCGATCGGCCCCGACGCCAGCGTCATCCACCGCCTCCACGCCAACCGCACCCGCGCCAGCGGCCACGCCATGTACCTCGCGCCCACCCTCGCCGAGTGCCGGAGCCCTCACCTGCCCGCGCTGACCATCCGCGCCGACGGCCGGCCCGTCGTGACCGGCCAACGCGGGTTCGCGATCGTCGCCAACTGCCGCCGCTACGCCCTCGGGCTCGACCCCGCCCGCGACGCCGACATGCGCGACGGCAGGCTCGACCTGGTCTTCTTCCCCGCTGCGTCCATCGCGGGCGCTCTGCTCTGGATGGGCCGTTGCATGCTGGGCGACCCGCTCGACTGGCGCGGCGTGACCGTCGCCCGCGGCACATCGTTCGAGATCGACACCGATGCGCGCGCGCCGTGGCAGGTCGATGGTGAAGCCGGCGGCTGGACCGAGCCGGGCGAGCCGCTCTGTGTCGGGGTCCGTCCCGGCGTGCTGCGCGTGCTCAGCGCAGGTTCTTGACGATCTCGCCGGCGCAGACCACGACGTCGGTCGGGTCGCCGCCGAACTCGAACGCCAGCGCGCGCTCGTCGGTGTGACGAAGCAGTACGAGGTCGGCGCGGCACCCCGGCTCCACCCGGCCGCGATCGGTCAGGCCCAGCAGCGCGGCCGGCGTTACGGTCGCGCAGGCGATGGCCTCGGCGGGCGTGAGCCCGTTGTGGCGTGCTGCGAGGGCGATGGCCATCGGCATCGACTGACAGGGCGCGCTGCCCGGGTTGGTGTTGGTCGCGATCGCCAGCCGCCCGCCGGCGTCGAGGAAGGCCCGGCCGTCACCGTACCGCCCGTCGGTGTGGAACCCGGCGCAGGGCAGCATGACACCGAAGGTCTCCGACGCGGCCAGTGTCCGCAGGTCATCATCGGTCGTCGCCTCGAGGTGATCGACCGAGCGGTAGCCGCGTGAAACGGCCTCGGGCAGGAGCCCCAGCGGGTTGAACTGGTCGGCGTGCACGCGCACCGTGTGCCCTGCGGCCTGCGCCCGGTCGAACAGTTCGACACACTCGGCGACACCCCACGCCCCCTGCTCGCAGTAGGCGTCGATTGCGATGCCGGGGAACTCGGCGGTCACCGCCGGGAGCGTGTCGTCGATGGTCCGACGCACGAACGCGGCGCGGTCGGCGTCGGTCGTTGCGTCGGGGTCGATCGCGTGGCCGATGCAGGCGGTGGGCACGACGGTGCACGGCCAGGCCTCGCCCGCGGCGACGATCGCGCGGAGCATCTTGAGCTCGGTGGCGGTGTCGAGGCCGTAGCCGCTCTTGATCTCGACGGTGGCGGTCCCCTCGCGGAGCAGCCAGGCGAGGCGTTCGGTGAGGTGATCGGTCAGTTCGCGTTCACTGGCGGCCCGGACGGCGCGGACGGTCGAGAGGATGCCGCCGCCGGAGGCGAGGATCTCGAGGTAGGTCGCGCCGGCGAGTTTGCGTTCCCACTCGTCGAGGCGTTGGCCGGCCCAGCAGAGGTGGGTGTGGCAGTCGGTGAAGGCGGGCATGAGGACGCGGCCTCGGGCGTCGATGATGTGGCGGGCGGAGACGCCCGCGCGTTTGTCGTCTTCTGCGCCGACGGCTGTGATGGTCTGGCCGCTGATGTGGACCCAACCGCGATCGATGGTGGCGAGGTCGCCGGTGGTGGGGCCGCGGCGGGTGGTGGGGTCGCCGGCGAGGGTGAGGATCCGGGCGTTGTGGATCAGGAGGCTCACGAGTTGCGTTCCGTGAATCCTCGGAGGAAGGTGAGGAAGAGGTGCGCGGCGAGTCGGGCGGTGCGGGCGTTCACGTCGTGGGGGGGGCAGAGTTCCATCATGTCGAAGCAGCGGACGCGGTTGCTCATCCCTGCGGCGAAGACGGCGGCCTCGGCGTGGCGGGAGGTCCAGCCGGCGGGGTTCATGGCGCTGACGCCGGGGGCAAAGGCCATGTCGATGACGTCGAGGTCGAGGCTGACGAAGAGGTCGGGCTGGTCGGGGTCGGAGTCGTCGAGGGCGTTGTCGATGTCGATGTCCTCGCCGAGTTCGCCGCCGTTGGCGAGGAACCACTCGAGGTGCTCGCGGGAGTTGGCCATCTCGGAGAAGCCGAAGTTCTGGAGGCCCTTGACGGAGGGCATTTCGAGGAGCGCGCGGAAGGGCATGCCGCTGCCGGGCTCGGGGCGGACGTCGAGGTGGGGGTCGAAGTAGATGCCGCGGATGGCGCTGGACCGGTTGGCCAGGGCGCGGACGAATGGGAAGGTCAGGTCGTGCCCGCCGCCGATGAGGACGGGGAGGAAGCCCCGTTCGTGGAGTGCGGCGGCGGCCTCGGTGACGCGGTCGTGGGTGGTGCGCATGGTGCCGACGAGGTCGTTGTCGTCGGGGTCGGCGGGGATGACATCGCCGGCGTCGTAGACGCGGGGCCAGTCGAAGGCGGCGGGGCGGGCTGCGGCGTAGCGGGATAGGGCGTCGCGGAAGGCGCGGGGGCCGTGTGCTGCGCCGGCGCGGCCGCGGTTGAGATTGACGCCGACGTCGTCGGGGATGCCGAGGAGGGCGATGGGGCACTCGTCCCGCGGGCCGTCGGGGAGCTCGAGGGTGATCGTGGAGGCGAATCGGCCGGTGTCGGGCGCGAGGGCACCCTTGGGCCAGTCGGGCGGATAGGTGTGTGGGATGGGGCGGTCGGTGGGCATCGGGGGATGGTACAGGGGTGGGTCGCGCGGGACGACGGAGCGGCAGGGTTTGTCGGGTGTGTCGTGGGTGGAGGTGTCTTGCTTGGGCGGGGGTATTCGTGGGGGTGGGTCCCCTCGCTTGCGCGAGGGGCTCTACGGGCGAGTTGGGCTGCGGCTTTGCGGGTGATCTCGCGGTGGCGGGCTTCGAGGGCGGGCGAGAGCGGGCGGGAGTCGGCGGGGTCGTGGGTGGCGAGGTGGCGGAGGCGCTCGAGGGCGAGGGGTTGTGCTGCGGCGGCGATGCGTTGGGACTGGAGGTTGGCGTGGTGGGTGAGTCGGTCGAGGATGGCGGCGACGCGGGGCGAGTCGAGGATCTCGAGGAGTTGGGTGATGGTGATGTCGTGGAGTGCTGCGAGATCGGGGAGGGTGAGGTCGGCGCGGTGGTAGTCGGTGATGAGGGTGTTGAGGTCGGGGGTGGGGGGATCTGGAGTGAAGAGAGCTGTGGGGCAAGGGGTGGAAGAGGAGGAAGGAGACGGAGCCCTCTCCCCGGCCCTCTCCCGCGGGGCGCGGGAGAGGGGGGCGGAGGGTTCGGTGGTGTGCGGGTGGTCGGTCAGGTCGGTGATGCGGTTGGCGTGCATGGGTGTCCCCTCCCTTGGTCACTGCCCCATTTTTGTCGTGCGGCGGAGGAGGGCAAGGGAATGGGGGGAGAGTGGCGCGATGTTGCGCGCGCTTGGGGATGTAGGGGGGAGATTGTGGGTTTAGAAAGGCGGAACGCGGAGACGCGGAGGGGAGGCGCGGACGCAAGAGTGTCGGGTTGGATCTGTTTGTGGGGGCAAGGGTGCAAAGCCACCCGTGGCACGGGGTGAGCTGCGGCCGGGGACAGGCCGCCGGCGTGCGCGGGGGCATCACTGCGCGGGGAGAAGGGGAGAGGTGGGGGGAGAGGAGGGAGGCCGCGAGTGATGGCACCCGACGTGGTATGCTTTAAATGATGAATCCTGAGCAAGGCGACAATCCGGGGGCAGATCACGATGACGAACTCGATTGGATACGAAGGGCTGGTCGAGATCAACTGTCGGAAGCATTGCTTCGCTATCGGGAACTCTCTCGCGAATTGGCTGCGAGACAGTGGATGACACAATCACGTCTGCGGTCATTCCTCGCCAAGTTCAACTGGCTCGGACATATTAGCGCAATTACCGTGGAGATTGAGCGATTGCACTTTGCGTTAGATAAAGGCCGCCTGTACGATAGAGAAAGAGAGCGTGACATAGCAGTATTGCAGGGGCGAGTTGAGGAGCGATTTGGGATGACCCGTGAAGAGATCAAACGTCTAGTGCTTGAGTCAATTCCGTCCGAGGAAATTCGCGTCACAACGCTTGTTGACATCGTTGAGAATCAAGTCGGTACGCTTGGCAACATTGCGCCGTCGGGCTTCGTGCCGCCAGGCCACATTGTCTTCAACGAGATACTTCAAGAACTTCGGGACGAGGGGTGTGTTCGATTGTCCAAAGATCCATCTGACGACAGCACTTTCCCCGCCATGCAATGGGTCGTGCGAGTTTAGTCTGGCAGGTGGCCGCGGGTGGCTTGCCCACCCCTCGTAAACCTCTCACTGCCCATCTCCCGGGAACTGCTGTGTGGCACGCCCACGCTTCGTGGGCATGTGTTTTGACCCTCACACTGTCGCAGCACTCCATGCCCACGAGGCGTGGGCATGCCACACGAGGTCGGAGGCACGGTTCCGCCGCCTTCGTGTTCTCTGCGTCACCTCCGCGGCCTCTGCGTTCTGCCGCGCTTCGTGTTCATCGTGTCTTTCGCGTCTACGAGGCTCCTCGCTTGCGCTTCGGGCTCTGTGGTGCTGGAGCCATCGAGATCACCGATCCGCATCCGCCCTGCGAGTCCGATGCGGGTACCGGGCGAAGGCGGGCTCCGTCACCGTTGCGCTGTCGGTTGCTGTCAGACGGGTTTCTGCTTTCGTGGAACATGGCCGATCTTCGCCTCTGGCAGGAAGACGCAGTTGGTGAAGAACTCGGCCAGTGTGGGGCAGTAGGCGTTGTATGAACCGGGGGGGAGTGCTGTGCACGGCGCGTTGAGGCTTCGTCGGCCGATCTGCAGGATGGTCAGGGCGCCGGAGTCGGGGTGTGGGCCAAGGAAGTGGTCGTCGTGCAGATCGGCATCCGTAGCGAATGGGACATAGCCGCCGTCGAGGGCGTAGCCACCGGGCTTGACCGATCTGGCAAAGTAGACCACGTGGGCGGGGCCGCACACGCTCATGTGGTGCTCGAGCCCCTTGCCGCCGGGGAGTTCCGGGCCGTATTGCATGCCCGCGTGTTGGAGCGGTAACTCACGCAGCATCATCTCGAGTGCAGAGCGCGCGTCGGAGTGCGGGATGTTCGACATCATGTAGTCGATCCACTCCGGCTCGGAGTGTTCGCCGTTGATCTCGGAGGAGCGCGATTTGAGAATGTCGAACCAGTTCATGTTCTTCGCGTCGGATGCGGAGGATGTGGCGGGGTTGTCGTCATGCGATTTGGTTGTGAGAGGCAGCGAGCGGCGTGCTCGATCGGGGGGCAGGGGTTGGGGGGATGGTATGTGCGGAGGGGAGTGTTTGCTCTTCGCGTCGGGGGCGGGCACCGGGCGGGTGGCGGTACACTGGGATCGGGCGGGGTGAGCGCTGGCCTCCGTGCTGCGTGTGTGTTGCCCCTGCCGACGGAGTGGTTCGCCATGACCGAGAGATTCCTTGACATGTTCGGTTCGGCGGCGGTCGTGGACTGGGGGGCGGTCTTCGGGCTGCTGCTGCGGTTGGCGGTCGATCTGGTTGCCGTGATGCTGGTGGTGCGCTGGGTGTACGTGCGGTATCACGGGTGGAACCGGATGGTGTTTACGTACTTTGCGTTCAACGTGGTGACGTTTGCGCTGTGTCTGATGCTGAGCAACGTGCCGATCGAGCTGGGGTTTGCGCTCGGGCTGTTTGCGGTGTTCGGTGTGCTGCGGTATCGCACGGAGTCGATCCGGATTCATGATCTGACGTATCTGTTCCTGGTGATCGGCATCGCGTTGCTGAACGGGATGACGCACGAGCACGTGAGTGTGGTCGAGGTGTTGCTGGTCAACGGGGTGATCGTCGGGGCGGCGTGGGTGTTGGAGGTGCGGTATGCCGCGAGGGGGATCGAGTCGATCAGGGTGCGGTATGACAAGCTCGACCTGTTGAAGCCGGGCATGGAGCGCGAGCTGCTCGAGGATCTGCGGACGAAGACGGGGCTCGCGGTGGAGGGTGTGGAGGTGTTGACGGTTGATCTGAAGCGGAAGTCGGCGGGGATCGTGGTGTCGTATCCGACTGGTGCGGGGACGCGGGTGCGGGTGGCGGGGAGTGGGGCGGAGGAGGGGTGAGTTTGCTTTTGGGGGGCTTGGGGGCGCTTCGGGGATGGGTAGAGGAAGGCGCCTCGCTTGCGCTTCGGGCTCTGTTTTCCCTTCGCGCCTCCGCGTCCCCCTCCGCGCTTCCGCGTTCTGCCTTCCCCAAGAAAGCCCACGCTTGCGCGTTGGGCCTCTTTCCTTGGCGTTCTTGACGCCCCCTCTTTGCGTCCTGTGCGTCCCCTCCTTGCCTCCGCGTTCAAAGGGCTCCTCGCTTGCGCTTCGGGCTCTGTTTTAGATGCCGCAGCGGTGGACTTGGATGCCCATGGCCTGGGCCATGGCGGCTTTGGCGGCGAGGGCTTTGTCGGCGGTGGGGGCGTCGGGGGCGTAGACGACCTGGATGTGGTTGGACTGGTGCTTGGCCATGAGCTGGTCGCGGGTGACGTTGTGGAGGATGGCGTTCATGATGGGCCACTGCTTTGTGGTGGAGTCCCAGCGGCGCTGCATCTCGGCGTCGGGGAGGGCGACGGCGGTGGCGCGGCCGAGGTCCATGTGGAGGGAGCCGCGGCCGTGGTCGGTGGCGCCCTCGACGTAGATGCGGGACCAGACGACTGCGCCGGGCTTGCTCATGCCGCGGATGCCGGAGCCGCCGGGGGCGAAGTACATGGCGGGCTGGCGGTAGCCGGTGGCGTCGGCGTAGCTGTTGGCAAAGTGGGAGGGGGGGACGGCGCCGGAGATCTCGAAGACGAAGATCTGGCCGTCTTTCCAGTAGGGGTGGTCGGCGGGGTTGATGGTGTTGGACTGGTCGGCGTCTGAGAAGCGGATGTCGTGGAGGGTGTTGTCGGGGGTGAGGTGCATGGCGCGCCAGACGCGGTCGGTGATGAGGGCGTCGAGGCCGGCGCACTCGTCGACTTCGTTGAAGTGGGGGAGGGGGCGGCCTTC
>Ga0070728_10001298_pt1 | contig 38786 bp, 27 predicted proteins | sample tdDd471_FD_66723 | JGI IMG/M metagenome (GOLD analysis project Ga0070728, IMG submission 66723) | Marine sediment microbial communities from the Atlantic coast under amendment with organic carbon and nitrate - tdDd47.1 | ecosystem: Environmental > Aquatic > Marine > Coastal > Sediment | place... | reverse complement strand
CTCACTTATTTAAATATCAAGAGAAACTAAAATTGAGTTTACTCTGTTGCTTATATTTAAGTGAGCAAGAGATTATGAACGATGGTATGCAGCAGTTTATCCTAGATCCCCTATCTGATCACCTAAAACCACTGTTGAGTACTGAAGATTACCAACATCTACATCTTCAAGCACAAGCTCTAAATATCGATGACCTCATAAAGCTCATATCGGATAATCAGAATACTGATCAAGACTATGAGCCTAGCAATTCAGGAATATGAGATCAACCCTTGTATCAGAATAAGTCCTACGAGAATTGAGTATAACTGCTCTGACTTTGTACAGCTATTCGTCGGAATATAAATGGCATTTTACGAGTACATCTTCTATTTGTATATCTCTTGGAACTACACCTTTGCAAACATCCATGACATCGGGGCATCGACCCGCAAATCTACAACCCTGTCGCATGTATTCTTCTTGTTCTAATTCAGCAAGGGTAACCGTTGTTGTCCAGCGTTTTTTCGGATCAGCTTGGGGAATAGAATCGCGTAGAAGCTTTGAGTATGGATGCCTAGGATTCATCAACACCTGTTCCACAGTTCCCATTTCAATAATGTTGCCGCGGAACATGATACCGATACGGTCGCTGACATAATATGCTGTCGCCAGATCATGTGTGATATAGAGGATACTTACCCCTAATTCATCTCTAAGCTGTTTGAATAAATTGACAATCGACATCCGCAAGGAGGCATCGACCATTGAAACCGGTTCATCAGCAATAATCAATTTCGGATCCGTTACGAGTGCACGAGCAATTGAGATACGCTGGAGTTGACCACCTGAAAATTCATTCGGGTATTTCCCTGCAAAGTCCTTGTAAGTTAAGCCTACCAAACGCAGTTTCCGATCAATCAGATCAACGGCATCTTTTTTTGACTTGGCAAGTCGGAAGTTCTGCACAGTTTCGTGAAAATAAGAATCAACCGTACGTAGTGGGTTGAATGTGCTGAACGGATCCTGAAAAATCGCTTGTACACCTTGGGTTATCCACGATTTTTCTTTACGGGACTGTAGTCTACCGTCAATGATTATCTCTCCGGAGGTGTTTTCTTCAAATCCAAGGACAACCTTTGCTGTGGTCGTTTTTCCACAACCACTTTCGCCTGCCAGAGTGAAAATTTCGGCTGGTTTGATATAAAAGCTGATATTATCCACGGCTGTAAGTGAGATCCTAGCGATTACATTGCCCTGAGAATATTGTTTAGTAAGGTTGTTTACCTCAAGCAGGTTATCCATGTTCTTCTTCTCCAACTAACCAACAGGCAACTCTATGACCTTCCTCCGGATAAGAAAATTCAGGCATCTTCTCACGGCAAATATCTTTGACATGAGGGCAACGTGGGTGGAAGGGACAACCTTTTGGTAGGTCTGCTAGGGAAGGCGGACTACCGGGAACACTATCGCGCATCGTTTTATCGCCGAATTTGGGCAAAGAGTTAATTAAAAATTGAGTATAAGGATGTAAAGGCTTTTCAAAGATTTTCTCTGTCGGGGCTTCTTCAACGATCTTCCCCGCATACATGATGCCAATTCGGTCAGCGACGTTGGCATGTACACCCATATCATGCGTAACCAAAATGATCGTATTCTTTAGATTTTTCTGGATTTCCTTCAACATCTGGATCACACCGCGCTGTACCACCACATCTAAGGCTGTAGTAGGTTCATCACCTATCATAATGCGCGGATTCAATGAGGATGCCAAAGCAATTGTTACACGCTGACGCATTCCACCCGACAACTGATGCGGGTAGACATCGAGAACATTATTCGGTAAGCCTAATTCCTGAATTCGCTCCCGAGCCAATTTGAAGATTTCTTCGCGGGATTGTCCATCAACGTGACTACCAATAAAGTCCTCATACGTTCCTTTGATCTTGAGCACAGGATTAAACACACTCATCGACCCTTGTGGAATGTATGAGATATACTCCATCCGCAGTTTTCGTTTCTCTTCCGCACCCAATGTTGTGACATCAACTTCTTCATCATTGATATGATAATAAAGTTTACCATCCACGAGGCGTAGAGGTGGTATGACCTCGTTGAAAAGTGTCTTCAAAAGCGTAGTCTTACCACAGCCACTTTCGCCTGCGATGCTGTAAATTTCATTTTCATAAATCTCTAGATCGACACCATTAACGGCTTTGACCACCTTTTGCGTGCCTTGAATCTCTAGCATATAGTATGCTTTAAGATTTTCTGTTCGTAGGACTATTTCTTTTTTTTCTATCATTATTGTTCTCCTAAGCTCCAACCCGTTGAATACGTGTGCGCGGATCGAGGTATTCGCTAATGCTGACCGAGAGCCAATAGAGAGCAATGAACATGAAAAGTGATAAAACCACTGGTGTCAATATCCACCACCAGCGTCCTAATAGAATAGCGTGGTAATTGATCGCCCAATTGAGCATTGTACCCAGCGTTGGAATGTTGAGGTTAACTAATCCAAGATAAGCTAGTGTGATCTCTAACCCAATCGCCCATGACATATTGTTGATTAAAGTTGAGAAAATCAAGGGCATCGTAAAGGGCATATATTCTTTCAATACTAATTTGACTGTTCCAGTACCGGAGAGCATGGCGGTCTTGGTGAAGTCTCGCTCACGCAAGCTCAAAATCATTGAGCGAATCAGGCGCGCGTCCCATGCCCAGCCAAATGCGGCGAGCATCAATCCTAGAACGACCAAATTCATTCGATCCCTCACCATCATGGCTAACATAATAAAAATAAGGAAGAGCGGTATAACGAGCAGACTGTCACCGACAAACATCAGTACGCGATCGATTGTCCCTCCTTTATAGCCTGCAACCATACCCACTAGAATAGCGATCACGCGTGAAACAATTCCTGAGATGAGGGAGATAATCAAGGAATTACGGACTGCGAATGTTGCTTGCCAGAAAATATCCTGTCCATTGGAATCGGTGCCAAGTATGTGATCACTTGACGGAGGCATATCTCTCGGAACAACATTCCACAACGTAGGATCAAATGGCGAGAAAAAGGACAGAATTGCCATAGTAAGGATGACCAAAAGCACTGTGAAACTGAAAACAAAGCGATAGTCTTTTAATAGATCAATAAAGATTTTCATGGAAACGACTTCCTTATGTATATCGTACTCTTGGGTCAAAGAAAGGATAGGTCAGGTCAAGGATCAAGATCGCTGTTGTAATACCCACAATAGACAGGATGGTGATCCCCATGATCAGGTTGTAATCTCCATTGATGATAGCTCTAAAAAGCAATGTTCCTAGACCGGGGTAACCAAAAACAATCTCTGTAATAAGTGCCCCACTGAAGATTTGTCCGAGTGAAAGTGCAAGACCTGTGATTTGCGGTAGTAAGGCATTGCGAATGATGTACCTGCTTACGATACGCCTTTCTGTAACGCCGCCTAACTTAGCATACTCGACGTATTGTTCCGCGTTGATGTTCTGTACAAGTAGTTTCATAATTTGGAAGTTGACCGCCCCTCCAAGTACCACTAGCGAGAGAGCAGGCAAAAATGAATGCCAAAGGACATCGGTAATGTATGCCCATGTAAACTCAGGCAATGCCCCTAATGTTGACCCGCCAGTAATTGGAAACCAGCGAACAACATAAGAAAAAACGAGAAGTAAAACAAAAGCAAAAATATAATAGGGTAATGGACGCACCACCATAGCAACAACTTCTAATGATCGCGACCACCGTTTCCGTGAAAAATAACCGGCTAACCCACCAACGATATTGCCAACTGTCCATGAGATTGCAGTCGAGGTAATGAGCAGTCCTAAAGTCCACGGTGCGGCAGTTGCAATAAGTTGGTTGACACGTGTTGGAAATTGGAAGAACGAAACACCAAAATCACCTTGAAACAGCCTACCCCAGAATGCGATATATTGCTCTGACCACGATCCTCCCAAGCCATACATCTCAGTCAGATCCTCAATGATGCCATCCATCGCACCTGGTTCTAATGTTGAACCACGTGCCTGCATCTGATCAATCACTTTCATGACTGGATCACTTGGGGTGAGACGGGGAATCAGGAAAACAATTGTAATGCCCAGCCAAATAACTAAAAAATATGAAATCAAGCGGGGAATAAGATATCGTTTTGCGAAATTCACGGTTTTGCCCTCATCTATCTATACCCTTTTAATAAAAAAATAGTAATTTCAATCCTCTGGGCAGGAAAACCCACCCAGAGAGTATATTAAAATGCTAAAAGTAGATCCTATACTGCCTTATGCATCACCAGCAGGTTTTAGGAATGGAGTCGCGTATTTGAAATTTGGCCAGTGGGTGTATGGTTGAGTATAAGCATTTTCGCTACCGGGCCAATTTGTCCAGTAAGTTTCGTCCCAGCCCACAAAGCCAATATAGCCGTAAGTCGGGATACCGGGCATATTTTTGACCGCTTCCTTCAGGCCTTCAATGCCGATAGCGACAACTGCTTCGGTATCAAAGGGATCTGTCTCACGCAATCGCTTGATGATCTCGTCCATCTCTGCGCTTGCCCAGCGTGATGCATGACCTTGCGTACGTTCTTCAACAGGTCTGATATAGCTAGTGTTCCATCTGTCGAGTGTACGATACAAATCGGGACCTGCACCCCATGGTTCATATCCGGGCCAAGCACCGTTCACATCAAAGTCACCAACAGCTTGTAAATCAGCACCGCTTTCTGTGTTAAATACTTCAGCATCAATGCCGAACTTCTTCCACTGTTGTACAGCAGCAACGGCATTACGCGCGTCATGGTTATTTAGAGCTGTTCCAGCCATAAATGTGATTTTCCATGGGCTACCATCCGGTAATAACCAGTTGCCATCGCCATCTTTCGAGAAACCATTTTTCACTAACAATTTCTCAGCGATGTCGGGAGCATACTTATACCAGCCAAGTCCGAAGGCTTGTTCACGAAATTCTTGATCTTCTGGGAAGATAAAACCACGGCTTCTGGCAAGATCAGCAACGCGCTGTGGTGCTGTATCATCATATGGTGCAAAGGTTTCACCATCACCAACATCAATTGTGAATTCCTTCAGCCATTCTTGCATAGGACCGATATAGAGTTCAGGATAGGGGCCAAGATGCGGGATATGGACTGGACTCAAAGTACCCGAAGAATCGACAGCGATACTGGTGTATTCAACAATATCAATCGCAAGGGTAAGTGCCCAGCGGACATCAACGTTATCGAATGGTGGTCTAGCCGTGTTGAAGCTGACACCCGTTAGAGCGGGATCATTGTTAACCACGAATGGGAAGGTTGGTTGATAGGCACGGGAACTATCCGATTGTGCCAACAGTGCTGTTAGACCACTAGCAGAAAGTTCTGCCACATCTAGTTGATGTGTCAATTGAGCCAATATCTGTGCGCCTTCATCAGCAAAGAACTGATAAATGATATATTTGGGCACAGGCTGACCATACATGATACCGGTGGGGCTTTTGTCCCAATCTTCGCGACGTTCCCATGCTGTCCATGCACCTTGAGGATCAAAACTGTGTAGTTTGTATGGACCGCAACCGACAAACGGATTGTGAGTGAATAGAACTGGGTCATCTTGTAGTTCAAAGATGTGTTTTGGCATGATCCACGTACAACCCCAGCGATCCAAGAAGGTGGTGTGGAAACGGGAGTTAGGTTGATTTAGCGTAAATTCAACTGTGTAATCATCTAATGCAACTGCTGAGGCGACGTTATCTAAAAAGAAGTTATGACCGTTGAGTCCTTCATTTGCGATCAGGGTTTCGGATGTATAGACGACATCGGCAGCGGTAAAAGGCTCACCATCTGACCATGTGACACCCTCACGTAGTGGAATCGTGACGGTCACGAAATCCTCGCTATATGTTGGGTCGCCAGAAGCTAGACCATTAATGATTTCACCAGTGGCAAAGTCAACAGACCAGAGTGGCTCGTTAGCTAGATTTTGCATACCGCGGTCTCTGTTTTTCCAACCAACCCACTCGTTGAAGTTATCAGGTGTGCCGATACGCCCTGTGAGGATTCTGGCAATCAGAGTCTCTTCGCGGGGGAAAGTACCGGACAATGCCGAGTCTTGAGCTGAGACAGTCATTCCCGGGACGAGTAGCCCCTGAGATGTAAGAAGGATACTACCGGTACTGGCAGTAACTAGTTTTATGAAATCGCGACGACTAATTTCATGTGACATTTGTTCCTCCGAAATTTTCTAAATAATTAAAAAAGTTAAGCAAATTAGTTTAGGGTGAAAATGGTTTTAATGTATTTGCACTAGGCTACCTCCCATCGTTCTCCATATTTTGTAAGCTCACTCGTCTGATACGGTCTACGTAAATCGCGTATGACGAGGGGTGTTACCATCATATCTCGTTGTAATGGCTGACTTCGATGTTCGATCCTCTTCAAAAGTACCTTACTAGTAACTTGGGCCATTTGTTGGAACAGTCGCTGGATCGTCGTGAGTCTGAGATAGGCGAGAGTAGTCTGATGTGGTTTGATATTGATTACATTGATAATACTAAAGTTTTCTGTGGAGTCTGGTTGATCCATTCTCCTCATGAAAGTATTTTTATAACGTAGATATTTCATAATCCCTATCATGCAGATGGAAGTGGATAGAACAATAAAATTGAATCCACGGGGTGAACGGTTCCCATTGATGACAGTAGCATTATTTCGTTTTTTCGGAGCTTGGCTTGCGTTTTTCATAAAATTGCAAACGCTTTCATAAATACTTTAAAAAAAACGACGCATAGATTCGCCGTATAAACATTTTTTATATATGGACTTCATGTTAATATTTTTGTTGCAAATAACTCACAAAATGTTAAAAATCAAAATATAGGTTAGGTAGTTGAATATTGGATGAAAACTACTCTAATTCCTATTTGTGAAATTATTTAAGAAAATTATACACATTGTGTTCGAGTTCTGCAAACTTATATTTAGAGTTTGTAGATCCAATTAAGTAAAATATACAATCATATATTGTCTGGTGAGAGAGCGATGATCATATTGATGTTGATAACTTGAAATAAGCAAATCATAGGAATAGCTTGACTTTTGATGCCTCACTATTCCCGAAAATATCTCTAAAAAGAAGCTCAATTAACACCATTTGAACTCATTATTTAAGCATACCAACCTGTGGGAAGGATATCTTTTTCAAGTTCAAGTAACTCTCTTAAAATTGCATCAGCATCGGCAATAGATGTTACAAGTGGATCACTTAGCATGGCACGACGTAATAGCGTATGATCACATTTTATAATTGCTTCGGCAGTTAATTCATGAGTGTCGAGTATACCTTCTTGCATCCCACGAATCCCGCGTGGCATCTCACCTACTGGTCTTGGCTTTGGTCCATTCATATCAATATCACAAAGTAACTCAAGAAAGGCATCATCATTCATATTGCTGACCGCACCTTGATTTGGCACATTGACATAGAAGGGTTTGTTTAATCCGCCTACCATGTTTTCGATAATATCCGTCGCGTGGTCAGGTCCCATGACATCCATATACGAGCTAATTGGTACATCATTGTTGATGAAGGAATCCACCTGTTCCCACATAGCGGCATGACGATCATAACGGTCTTCGGTTTCCCATATCGATAATGGCGGAACAGCATCAGGTAGCTTACCTTTACCTTGCCAGAAGGGAACGTATTCTTTGGTATGTGCTACACAGACAGGTACATAACCGAATATTTCATAGAGTTGATAAGCAATTTTGTTGTTGAACAAGCCTTTTGCACCTTTATCGCCGCCAGTATCTTCGGTAGCCGCAATCTTCCGAATGGCTTCGGCAATTTCAGGTAGTACATCAACACCTTGATACTCAGCTTTGAGCATCCATGTGAAGTGGTTCACACCAGCAATCCGCATATCAAAATCGGCATCTTGCTCAGCAGTTAGTGACATGCCTTCTGGGATGATACCCGCACGAGTGGCATAACGGCGTTTGATATGAGGCATATGTAAGCTATCACACAATGCGAAACTCTTGATATGTGGGGCATAGCGTGCCAGTGCCATCCCGTTGACGGCTGATGGATTGATGTAGTTGATAACCCACGCATCAGGGCACATTTGCTCAATATCTCTGACACATTCCATAATTTTTGGAAGTTCGCGCATTGCCCGAAAAATGCCACCGGGTCCAATCGTATCACCTGAACACATACGGATACCATGCTTCTCAGAGATTGTACAATCCATACCACGATAATAAACCGTTTTTTCTGCAAAACTTAGAACAACAAAATCGGCATCGGTGAGTACATCTTTCCAATCATAAGCAGACTCGATTTTTAGTGATACGCCATTATCGGCTACGACCATTTCAGCGAGTTTTGCCATACGATCAAGGCGTTCATGATCGGTATCGACCAATGCAAGTGTCCCAGTGTTTAGGTACGGTGAATGTACCATCTGCCAGATGGCTTGTCGTCCGAAGAATAAGCTCCCTGCCCCGATTACAACAACTTTTGGATGTTGAATGTTTGTCATGTTATGTCCTCATTTCGGTTCAATTTGTTATATAAGAGGTGGAATAATCGTTTCTATCTCTCCGTAAGTTAGGCTAAAAGTGCCATCAGTTCGCCACTGTCCATTGATAAGTTCAGGTAATTTAAAAGCAAGTGATGGTGTATCCGTTTGAACGAGACAGATTAGCTCTTGTCCGTTGGTGATATTCGAAGTAGTTAAGACAGGCAATACATAATAAGGGTAAACACTATTGATATTTGGTGCGCCTTCCCAGAGTGTTGCCCTGTCGTATCCCTGAATGATAAAAATTGCACTCCAACGATTGTCGATAGCCGCCGATTGCCATGTATCCCTACTCAAAATTTGTGGTACTTGCCCTGCGCTATACCCCAATACTGAACAGCCCTCGATTAGGCTCAATTGCGTTTTGCATTCAGGGTTTAAAGTGATGCGATGGGCTCGGATATGCTGTCCATCTTGGAGGATGATGGCGCTATCAATAGTATGTGTGTAACCGTTGAGGGTTTGTTCCCAGCGAAAACGCAACCAATTTGCATCGACTGCGAAAGCTAAATTTTTAGTCCGTTGACCGCGTGATGTACCATCAGTCAAACTTAGCATGTTATCAGGAGATGGAAAGCCATTGCTAAGCCCAACATTGAAGGGATGCTGTGTGCTATAGACAAATTTAGCATACTTGGCATCTACCCCTTTTAGACTCCCAGCATTAAAGCGTTCAACCTCACCATTATTCGCTTTGAGAACCCAACCGGGTTGATGGTAAACTTTGGTAAATTTGCTGACTTCGGCAGGGAGTGGTTCTTCATCAGCACTCCAGAATGGGTCGTCATCTGCCAGACTCCATAAGCCACCAAAAACCTGCATCGCCCAATAGGTCGCCCCTGTAGAGATATAACGTTCACATATTTCAGGGCTACCCGTTGCCGTGAGCGATTGACGTAGCGTGCCATCGTTCCGAATTGCTCCACGATCAACATACCAGCGTAAATGCTGTCCGACTAATTGTCGAAGCATGCCAGTAGAATGATCCCAAGCTCCCATTTTGTAAGCCCATAATGGCGCACCGAGTCGCGCAAATTTATAAGCAAGGCTACGTCCAAATTCTGTGTATGCCCCATCTGACGCAAAGAAATATGGGAGTTCGTGCATTAATAATCGGATGCGTCCTAATAATTCATCCCGACGATCTATCCAATTTTCACCGTCAACCTGTGCCCATGTTAATACATGCGAGCCAAATACCCACAGATTATAATCGTCAAAATACCCTACTCCACGTTGAGACGCGTCATCGTACCAACCATCACCACAATATACTCTATCTAAATAATCGCCGATAACACTATCAATTATTGACTGCTCATAAGGTAAGCCAAGTGCTTTACGGCTAGCGTGATTAAGTACCCAGAACAATGACCAATTATTGTCGGTTGTTACAGGTGGTCGAGCAAACCGTTCCAAAAAGTTGTAGATATGAGTTTGTTCTTCTTGGTTGAGCTTATCCCAGATGCGATCTTTCGATTGCCACAAAGCAAAGGCGATTTGTCCTGTTTCGACAGTACGTTGGTCGTGATGTTGTGGTGGATTAGATTCAATGCCCCAATACGAATGCGATTCTGGATTACATCCGTTGACGAATGCACGGCGCGTCAAGGCTTCGAGGTCATACGTGTTGTCTTGCCATGTTATAAGTGGAGATCGATTTGGTTGGGAAAGCCATCCCCCAAGCCCCCATAACATACGGGTTACACCTTCATACGAACCTCCGACATCAGCCCGATTCGGATAGCCATCCATAAGAGTGCGTGAACCCTCATTATCAAGACTATTCGCCCAACCCGCAACTAACCTAGACCAGAGATTGACTGCTTCCTGATGTGTAAAAGGATGTGAATTCATTAAAAAATCATCTCTTTTAAAAATTTTGCGAGATTTGCATTGCCAATCATTGATAAAAACAGATTGGTTGACAACCACAATACAACACGCTAAATTATCTTAAAATGTTAACGTTAACAAACTGATTTTGAATAATATACATCAGAGAATGATGTAAGGCAAATATATTTACCCAAAATATTGTTTTATGAAAAGGCAAATTATGCTGAGCCAATATAATTTTATTGATATTGAAATCATCTTAAACGAAGAAAACCCCCTTCCCCCGTTTCCCCCAGCCAATGATCGTGTCGCATGGGAAAATGTACGGCATGAACTCGGAGAAGCCACCGTTGCAGAATACATCGCCAGTGCAGAGATTGCCGCCGCTACTGATATACCAATTCTGCCGGCTACTCTCTATCTTGAATTTATCACCAACGGCGAGCGTTTAGGTTATGAAAATCCTGTATCAGAACGCAGAACCATGTTGTCTACCCTGACATTAGCGGAATGTCTAGAATATCAAGGACGTTTTCTTGAGCCTCTGCTAAATCTAGTGTGGGCGATTTGTGAGGAAAGTAGTTGGGCATATCCTGCCCACCAATATTATCTGACTGATGTTGAAAAACCTTATATTGATTTGTTTGCAACGATGACTGGACGACAGCTTGCGGAATTCGATCTGCTTTTGGGTGCAGAAATGGACGAGTTGGTTCGTAAGCGGATTCGATACGAAGTCAATCATCGTTTATTCGATCCGTATATGACCCCTCATCGACGGTGGTGGTGGATGTATAACACCAATGAACGCCGTACCAACAATTGGAATGCTGTTTGTAATGGCAATATCGTCAGTGCCGCGATTCTGTTGGAGAAAAATAACACCCGATTGGCAGAAATCATTGCACGGGCTGCCCGCTCATTGGATGATTACCTTGATACGTTTGATGCTGATGGTGGTTCAACCGAAGGACCTGGCTATTGGTCATATGGGTACGGTAATTATGTGCTGATGGCGCATCTGGTTGAACAACGTACTAATGGTCGATTAGATTTTCTGGGGAGTGAGTTAATTCGTAAAATCAGTCAATTCCCTGCAAGAACGATTCTCAGCCACAATCTGTTTGTGAGTTTTTCCGATTGTGACTTGCATGTCAGTTTGCGTGCGTCCTTACTGGCATTCTTAGCCAAACGACTTGATTTACCCGAACTAATGGCATTAGCAAACCAACAACCCCATAAGATAGGTGTGCGTACCACCAATGAGATTTTACCATGGGGTTTGCGTGACCTCTTCTGGACAATCCCCTCTGATACACCAGCGTTTACATCTACAAAACATGATTGGTACGAAGAAATGATGTGGATGATGGCGCGCTACGAACCAGACAATCCCAATGCACTGGTTTTGGCCGCAAAAGGCGGGCATAACGAAGAAATGCACAACCAAAACGATGTTGGCAATATTGTTGTCCATGTGAATGGCGAGTCTGTGATCGCTGATATTGGTCGCGGACGGTATACCCGTGCTTACTTTAGCCCGACACGCTATGAGCACTTTGTTTGTCAGTCGCTTGGACATTCGACCCCTGTACCCAATGGACAACAACAAGGCGCAGGACTTGAATATGCCGCAGAATTGCTAGACCATCGCGCCGATGAGACACTCGATTTGATGGTTACTGAACTAAAAGCAGCATATCCACCCGAAGCTGATCTTAAATCCTTAAAACGAACTGTCATTTTGCATCGTGACGCACTTGCTGGTTGGGTTGAATTAATTGATGATGTGACATTTGCGACGCAGGCTGGCGATTTAGAGAGTGTATTGACAACGTTTGGCGATGTACTGATTGCTTCTGATCATGTCATCCTCAAAGGCGAAAAAGGTGCACTGCGTGTGGAATATGATTCTGATCGCGTAACAGTCAGTGTTCAAGAAATGAAAGATGTTGATCTGGCTGAGGGATTAGCGGATGTGAACCGCGTCATTTTTGCATTTACGCAAGCAACACAGAGAGGACAAATTCGCTTGTGTATCTATCCGACAGAATCATGAGCGCACTAATATTGATACAAATGTTTGACAAATATTACAGAACGTGTTATTTTCGATCAAGGATAACTGTTAACGCTAACAGTCAAAAATATTTTTAGATATTATTTTTCATAAAAGGTTTAATTTGGACATGCCTCAGAAAAAAGATCGCATTACAATTGCGTCTGTCGCTGAATATGCTCAGGTTTCTATGATGACCGTCTCTCGTGTTGTCAATAATCGTGGGCAAGTTAGTGATGCGATGAAACAACGTGTTCTCACCGCAATGAATGAATTGGGATATAAACCCAACCGCATCGCCCGTAGCCTTGTCAGCAATCGAACTTACAAAATTGGTGTAATCGTCCCCGACATGTCGAGTATGTTTTTTAGTGCAATTCTAGCAAGCATTGAACATATTCTTTGGGAACACGATTATTATATGGTGTTGAGCAATACGGGTAAGAGTGAACGCCGCGAACAAGACATTCTTGATGTTTTTGAAGAAGATCAGGTTGATGGTGTTTTAATTTTTGGGTCTCATCTAAGTCACGATCAACTCACGAACCACTTAAAAAACCAGCGCGCGGCCGTTGTTTTTAATAGTGAAGTTGAACCCAAAGTTGCTGGACAAATCTTACTGAACCAGTCCGAAGCTATCAAAATGGCTGTGAAACATCTCCTAAAAGTTGGGCGTTCTAATCTTGGTTATATTGGCTTAGACAGACGGACCTACTCGATGCGTGAACGTAGGGACGCATTTGAGAACATTGTGACTCAATTCCAATTGAAGTATTGGATATTGGATTCGAGCAAAGAAGATATAAGACCATATTTACTTCAACATCTTCAAGACAACCCACAAACGGATGGTATTGTTTGCTTTAATGATGAAATGGCTGCTGATGTCTTAATGATATTAAGAGAAATAGGAAAAATAGTGCCGGATGATATTGCGATTATTGGCTTTGATGACACGAAAATTGCAAGATGGGTCACGCCGAATTTAACAACTATCTGCTTAAAGCTTAGTATCAGCAAATTAGGAGAACTAGCGGCAAAGATGTTGCTAGATCGGATTGAGGGTAAGGTTAATGATGAACCTTATATCCTCGATCATGAGTTAATCGTCCGCGATAGTACACCATTATAAGAAAGGGGGCAGCTTGGCAAAATTAAATTTAGCTTCGTTGTAGTCTGTATATTAAATTATTTAGGAGATATATTTATGAAGAAGTTACGTTTATCTGTATTTGTAATGTTGACACTCATTTTAGCGACAACAGTTCAGTTTGTTGGCGCACAAAATATGATGTACAACGAATCCCCGATGACGGCGGCGATGGTTGAAGCTGGTGAATTACCACCTGTGGAAGACCGTCTTCCTGCTGAACCACTCGTCGTTACACCTAATGAAATTGGTATATACTCCGATCCAAGTTGGTCTATGACAGATCGTACATGGAACTTAGGTTTACGTGGTTCTGGTGATGGTGCAAACTTCACTCGCCACATTGCTTATGAAGGTTTGGTACGCTGGGACCCAGAATGGACACAGGTTGTTCCAAATGTTGCGAAAAGTTGGGAAGCTAATGAAGAAGGTACAGAATATATCTTCCATCTACGTGAAGGTATGAAATGGTCAGATGGTGAACCATTCACTGCCAATGACATCCTCTTCTGGTATGAAGCCCATGCAACCAATACTGAAGCCAGCCCTGCCCCACCCAATTGGATGGTTACAGGTGGCGAAGTTGGTACTGTAGAAGTAATTGATGACTATACAGTCAAGTTTACGTTTGCTGCACCAAATGGTTTATTCATCCAACGGCTAGCAACCCCAGATGGTCTTGCTGTTTTACAATTCCCACAACACTATGCAGAACAATTCCACCCAGACTACAACCCAGATGGTATTGATGCCCTGCTAGAAGAAGCTGGCATGGATAACTGGGTAGACTTATGGACACTTAAAGTTAATGGTGATGGTAACTGGTCAACACCTCAGCCTCAATTATGGGCATGGACATTAGAAAACGGTTACACGGCTGACGCTGTTCAAGTCACGGCTGTCCGTAATCCTTATTACTTCAAGGTTGATCCAGAAGGCAACCAATATCCATATATCGATTACGTTCAATGGGATGTCGGCGTTGATGTAGAAACACTTGTATTGCGGACACTGAATGGTGAAATTGATTTCCAAGATCGTCATATCGCAGCACTCGCAAACAAAGCTGTATATTTCGATAATCAAGAAGCTGGAGACTATACCTTCACCGAAACGATCCCATCCAGCATGAATACTGTAACAATTGCCTTAAATCTGACTGTTGAAGATCCTGTATTACGTGAAATCTTCCAAAATCATGATTTCCGTGCGGCATTGTCAGTTGCGATAGATCGTCAATCAATCATTGACTTGATTTATGTTGGACAAGGCGAACCTTACCAATTGGCACCACGCCCAACATCACCGTTTTATAATGAACAATTGGCAAAGCAATATACCGAATATGATGTTGATCTGGCAAATCAGATGTTAGATGATGCTGGTTTTGCTGAAAAAGATGGCGATGGTTATCGTTTAGGTCCCGACGGAAATCGTATTAGTTTCGCAATTGATGTTATTCCTACACTTGCACCAGAACAACCTGATGTAATTGAGTTAGTTGTCGGATACTGGCAAGCTGTTGGTATTGATGCCCAGATGAATGTTATTGAGCGTAGTTTGTTTTACGAACGTAAAGAATCGAATGTACATCAAGCAGGTGTATGGGGTGGCGATGGTGGACTTGATGTTGTCCTCGAACCACGCTGGTACTTCCCTTACAGTAACGAATCAATCTTTGCAGAATTATGGCAATATTGGTACAACGGTGATCCACGTGGTGAAGAACCTGTAGAAGCTGCAAAACGTCAAATGGAATTGTATGATGAGTTGAAAGCAACAGCTGATCCTGAAGGTCAAAATGCGTTGATGGCAGAAATTCTCCAGATTGCCGCTGATGAATTCTGGGCAATGGGTATTAACCTTCCAGCACCGGGCTATGCAATCTTGAGAAATAACTTCAAGAATGCACCAGCCTCGGAACCAAATGCTTGGTTATATCCACATCCAGGTCCAAAGAATACCTTCACCTTCTATATTGAAGGACAATAAGATTTAAATACATTTAAGGAGTTACATCTTTTTCATAGAGGTGTAACTCCTTGATATAAGGGAGTACGCGCTATGGTTCAATTTATCATCCGTCGCATCTTGGTGATGATTCCTACAATGTTTGCTGTTTCGATTGTCGCGTTTATTGTGATTCAACTTCCGCCCGGCGATTTTCTAACCTCCTATGTTGCGAATTTGTCTGCTTCAGGTGAGCAAGTAGAAGCACATGTCATCGAAGCATTAAATGAACGATTTGGCTTAGACCAACCTGTTTATGTGCAATATTACAAATGGATATCGAATATTATTTTTAAAGGCGATTTTGGTCAGTCTTTTGCATGGAATGTTCCTGTCGAGACGTTGATTTGGGGACGGCTTGGACTGACGCTACTTATTTCGGTTGCGACTTTATTATTTACATGGATTATTGCCTTCCCTATCGGCATTTATTCGGCTGTTAACAAATATTCTATTGGGGATTATATTGCTACATTTTTTGGATTTGTCGGTCTGGCAGTTCCTAACTTTTTATTGGCACTCGTGTTAATGTTTATTGCCTTTAAATATTTTAATCAAAGTGTTGGCGGTTTATTCTCACCTGAATATGTCGATGCAGCATGGAGTATAGATAAGTTACTAGATTTATTGGCGCATCTTTGGATACCGATGATTATCTTAGGAACTGCTGGGGCAGCTAGTCTCATCCGCATCATGCGTGCCAATTTATTAGATGAACTCCATAAACCTTATGTACGGACTGCGCGTGCTAAGGGATTACCGGAGTGGAAAGTCATTCTGAAATATCCGGTACGGGTCGCATTAAATCCTTTTGTTAGTACGGCTGGGTGGCTGTTACCCACCTTAGTTTCGGGTTCAATTATTGTGGCAACAGTTCTGAGCTTACCAACAACAGGCCCGATGCTACTTTCGGCACTAACCACGCAAGATATGTACCTTGCGGGCGCATTTATTTTATTGTTAAGTCTGTTAACGATGATCGGCACACTGGTATCTGACATACTCTTGGCATGGCTTGATCCGCGTATTCGGTTTGAATAGGAGTCGTTGCATGAAACAAAAAATTTCGGAAATTGAAGTTAATGCAACTGACACGACACGCTCTAAAGGAGATGATAAGGCTCGTGTTTATGTGGCTTCGCAATGGTTGTTGATGTGGTGGCGTTTTCGTAAACACAAATTGGCTATGATAGGTGGCATCATTACATTACTGATGTATTTTATCGCTATTTTTGTTGAGTTCTTTGCGCCGTTTCCTCCCGATTTGACCAATACACAGGGCACATATGCTCCACCTCAGGCGTTAGTTTTATTTGATGAGCATGGTTTTAACCCGCATGTCTTAGGATATACCGTTGAGATTGATCCAGTAGCATTACGTCGGACGTTTGTTGTCGATCCTGAAGTTACTGTACCGGTGAGGTTATTCACGAAAGGCTACTCTTACAGAATATTGGGTATATTCGAGTCTGATATTCATTTAATTGGTCCTGAGAATCCGGAAGATTTTATGTATTTGTTTGGGGCTGACCGCTTGGGACGTGATGTATTTAGCCGCCTGTTGCATGGTACCCGTATTTCATTATCAATTGGGCTTGTCGGTGTGGCTATTAGTTTGATTTTAGGCATTATTCTGGGTGGCATTTCTGGCTACTATGGCGGCGTTATTGATAATGTGATTCAGCGTTTAACAGAATTTATTCGCTCAATACCGACGATTCCATTGTGGTTAGGGTTGGTTGCGGCTCTGCCGACAGAATGGGGTCCACTTCAAATCTATTTTGCGATCACGATCATTCTCTCATTTATTGGGTGGACAGGTTTAGCACGTGTGGTTCGTGGACGATTCTTGACCTTACGAGAAGAAGATTTTGTGATGGCGGCACGGTTGGATGGCGCGAGTCAGAAGAAAATTATGTTCCAGCATATGCTCCCTGCTTTCTACAGTCATATCATCGCCTCAGTTTCTTTAGCGATTCCGGGGATGATTCTAGCAGAGACATCATTAAGCTTTTTAGGGTTGGGGTTACGACCACCGATTGTTAGCTGGGGTGTTTTGCTACAAGAAGCACAAAATATTCGTGTTGTGGCGACTGCACCATGGTTAATGATACCTGCTTTAGCAGTTGTCATCGCTGTGCTTTCATTGAATTTTCTAGGAGATGGTCTGCGAGATGCGGCTGACCCTTACGCATAATTATTGAGGTTTTTATGGAAGATAATATTTTACTAAAAGTGAAAAACCTGCGAACTTATTTTGAATTGGACGAGGGGACAGTTAAGGCAGTTGATGGTGTTGATTTCACCGTACGGAGTGGCGTTACACTTGGCATTGTTGGAGAAAGTGGTTGTGGTAAAAGTGTTACTGCAATGTCGATACTCAAAATTGTTGACAAACCCGGCAAAATCGTCGAGGGTGAAATTTTACTACACAATAACGGTTCAATCACTGACTTAGCGGCATTGCCCGAAAATAGTCAAGAGATGCGCTATATTCGTGGTAATTCGATTGCGATGATTTTTCAAGAGCCTATGAATTCGCTCAGTCCTGTGCATACCATCGGTAATCAGATCATGGAAGCAATCCTGCTTCATCGTGATATGAATAAAGAACAAGCTCGTGAATATGCTATAGAACTGTTGAATCTAGTCGGTATCCCTAATTCTGAAACCCGTATCGACAACTATACCTTTCAACTTAGCGGTGGGATGCGCCAACGGGTCATGATTGCGATGGCATTGTCTTGTAACCCCATGTTGTTGATTGCTGATGAGCCTACAACGGCTCTTGATGTAACCACTCAGGCACAAATTCTGGCACTGATGAAGAGTCTCCAAGATCAATTTGGCATGGCTGTCATGTTGATTACACATGATCTTGGTGTTGTCGCGGAAACATGTGATGAAGTGGTTGTGATGTATCTGGGTGAAGTTGTTGAACAAGCCGATGTTGATTCAATTTTTTATGACCCTAAACATCCGTACACACAAGCCCTTATCCGCTCAATTCCCCGTCTTGGTGCAGGTCGTACGCAGAAGCTCAATCCGATTGAAGGCTCTGTTCCTGACCCATTTAATCGCCCTACTGGCTGCCCTTTTCATTCCCGTTGTGATCAGTTCATGCCGGGTAAATGTGATGTCATCCATCCTGATTTGATTACGTTAGAGGACGGACGAACTGTTCGTTGCTTGTTGTACCAAGACGCGAAAGGTTAGCTTTCATGGCAGATAATGATGTACTTTTAGAACTAAATGATTTGAAGATGCACTTCCCGATTAAAAAAGGTTTCTTTCAGCGTGTGGTCGGACATGTCAAAGCTGTTGATGGTGTGAGTTTCGAAATCAAACGGGGTGAGACATTGGGTTTGGTTGGTGAAAGTGGATGTGGTAAAACAACGATTGGACGGTGTATCGTCCGCGCCTATCAGCCTACAGGTGGCGAAATCCTGTACAAACAAGAAAATGAGGCTGTTGATCTCGTTAGCAAAACCGAACGTGAACTCATCGAATATCGACGTGTCATTCGTATGATTTTCCAAGACCCATATGCATCATTAAACCCACGTATGACTGTCTTTGATATTGTAGCAGACCCCTTGCGTATTCATGGGATTGTGTCTGGTAAAGACTTAGAAAAACGTGTGGGAAGCTTGTTGGAACAAGTTGGCTTACATCCTGAGCATATGCGACGTTATCCTCATGCCTTTAGCGGTGGTCAACGACAACGGGTGAGTATTGCACGGGCATTGGCACTTGATCCCCAACTGGTTGTAGCTGATGAAGCGGTGTCTGCGCTAGATGTGTCGATTCGTGCCCAAATCTTGAACCTCATGATTGAACTTCAACGTGAACTAAAATTGACGTATTTGTTCATCTCCCATGATTTGAGTGTTGTCGAATATATTGCTGATCGTGTTGCGGTTATGTATGTGGGACAATTAGTCGAACTTGCCCCAACGGATGAACTTTACCGCAATCCTAAACATCCCTATACAGAAGCACTGTTGTCCTCGATTCCAGTTGCTGATCCGCGGTATGTCTCGGATCGCATTATACTCGAAGGTGATGTCGCTGATCCTGCGAATCCACCATCAGGTTGCTATTTTCATCCTCGTTGCCGTTATGCTCAAGATCGGTGCAAAACCGAAGCACCAAAATTACGAACAATAAAAGAGGGGCATACGGTTGCGTGTCATTTTGCTGAGGAATTAGACTTACGTGGAATCAAGTCTGTGACCGTATAGAGACTTATTGTTGATTTGCAGGAATTAAGGTTCACATTAGAGCTTATGAGTTGATGATTGACTAAACTCAATAGAAATAATGTGAACCCTTTCATCAGATGTTTTGATTCATGTCGCAACTAGGCGATTTGACTGTTCTCAGCATTGCCTTCAAATTGACTGTTATAGAGTTCAGCGTAAAAGCCGTTCTTCTCTAATAACTGGTCATGACTGCCCTGCTCTACAATATCACCTTCACGCATCACTAAAATCGAATCTGCATTGCGAATGGTCGATAGACGGTGCGCAATAATAAAGCTGGTACGATTTTCCATCAGGCGATCCATTGCTTTTTGGATGAGTACTTCAGTACGTGTATCAACTGAACTAGTTGCTTCGTCCAAAATGAGTACACGCGGATCAGCCAGAATAACGCGAGCAATTGTAATTAACTGCCGTTGCCCCTGAGAGATATTGGTGGAGTCTTCATCAAGAACTGTATGATATCCATCGGGCAAGGTACGCACAAAGTAATCGACATAAGCGGCTTTCGCGGCATTGATCACCTCTTCATCACTGGCATCAAGCCGACCATAACGAATGTTTTCCATGATTGTATCGTTATAAAGCCACGCATCCTGCAATACCATGCCGAAGATACTGCGTAGATCATGACGAGTGAAGTCTCGAATATCATGGTCATCTACTAGAATCGCACCTGAGCTGACATCATAGAAACGCATCAGCAACTTAACGATTGTTGTTTTGCCTGCACCTGTTGGACCAACAATTGCAATCTTTTGACCGGGTTCGACATGTGTCGAAAAGTCATGAATGATGACATTGTCGGATTCGTAACCAAAAGCAACATCCTTAAATTCAACCTGCCCTTTAGCGTTACTGGCTTGAATCGGTGTTTCTGTGTTGGGAACTTCTTCCTCTTCTGCCAGAAACTCGAATACTCGTTCTGCCGCCGCCGCCGTTTGTTGGAGCACATTCGAGATATTTGCAATCTGCATAATCGGTTGACCGAATTGACGTGAATACTGAATGAATGCTTGAATATCCCCTACTGAAATCGCATTTTGAATCGCTAAAATACCGCCAAGGATCGACACGATCACATAGCCAAGGTTGCCAACAAAGGTCATTATCGGCATCATTAAGCTTGATAAGAATTGTGCTTTCCAAGCAGAATCAAACAGTGTTTCATTAAACTCGTTAAATGTTGTGATACTTTGTTGCTCACCATTAAATGCCTGAACAACATTATGACCGCTATACATTTCTTCGACATGTCCATTGATATGCCCCAGATATTCTTGTTGTTCTTTGAAATATACCTGCGAACGCTTTACTACTGCCGCAATAATACCTAACGACAAGGGGATCACAATGATAGATGCAAAGGTCATCACAACACTGATCGAGAGCATCATGATAAAAATGCCGACAAGTGTCGTGATTGATGTTACAATTTGCCCAAGGCTCTGATTAAGTGATTGGCTAATCGTATCAACATCATTGGTAATCCGTGACAATACCTCACCATGTGATGTTTTATCAAAGTACCGTAGGGGCAAATGATTGATTTTTTCTGCAATATCTCGTCGCATACGATAAGTGACTTCCATCGCAATACCAGACATGATGTAACCCTGTATATAAGCGAAAATCGCAGAGATCACATACAAGATAACCAGTAAGGCAATGATGTTGCCAATTGCCTCAAAATCTATACCCGGTCCAGTACCACTAATCTGCTCAATAACCCCTGTAAACACACTTGTTGTCGCTTGCCCTAGAATTTTAGGACCTGCAATCGAGAAAATCGTGGATGCAATCGCAAAAATCAGCACAATGACAAGTGACACACGGTATTGGCTCAAATCGTGGATGAGCTTTTTCATTGTCCCGCGAAAGTCATTTGCTTTACTGACGGGAGCACCCATTGGACCACGCCCCATCGGACCGTGACCACCGGAACTACTCCGCTGAACACTTCTGTCTTCTTTTGAAAGTTTTTGTGCCATTATGATGCTTCTCCTATACCCAGTTGTGATTCAGCGATTTCTTGATAGATGGTACAGGTTTGCATCAGTTCCTCGTGTGTGCCCTGCCCAACAATACGCCCTTCATCAAGTACAATAATCTGCTCTGCGCCTTTGACAGTAGAAACACGCTGTGTCACGAGCAAGATTGTGCTGTCACCTGTTTTTTCTTTTAGCGCACGCCGTAACGCCGCATCTGTTTTAAAGTCCAGAGCCGAAAAACTATCATCGAACACATAAATCGGTGCTTGTTTGACCAATGTACGAGCAATGGCAATGCGTTGTCGCTGACCACCAGATACATTCACGCCACCTTGAGCAATTGGCGTATCTAAACCCTCAGCGCTTTCTTCAATGAAACTACTGACCTGAGCAATCTGTATTGCTTCGTCGATGAGTTTCGGGCTGGCATTCTCATCAGCATAGCGCAAATTACTGCTAATCGTGCCAGTAAATAGATTAGATTTTTGTGGCACATAGCCGATTTTTTCGCGCAAGTTATGCTGTGTTACATCACGTATATCCACGCCATCAAGCAGAATAGCCCCGTCCGTGACATCATAGAAGCGTGGGACAAGGTTGACCAGTGTTGATTTACCCGACCCTGTCGACCCTATGAATGCTGTTGTTGTGCCGGGTTCAGCTGTAAATGTGATGTTATGGAGGACATCGGCTTCTGCACCGGGGTAACGGAAGGTCACATTTTGAAACTCAATACGCCCTTTAAAGTCCGCTTTGAAAGCTTTGATATTTTTAGGATCCTTGACACTGGCTTCAGTTTCTAATACATCGGCAATACGATCCGCCGAAACTGCTGCTCTAGGAACCATGATGAACATGAACGACATCATCAAGAACGACATCACCACCTGTAGCGCATATTGCATAAATGCAATCATATCGCCAACTTGAATGGTTAATTCTGAGACTTGGCGCGCACCAATCCAAATGACTAGAACAGTCGTTGCATTCATAATGAATAACATCGCCGGCATCATAACTGCCATTGTACGTCCAACATAAAGATTGGTATCAGTCACATCACGGTTAACCTTATCGAAGCGTTTTTCTTCAAACTCCTGTGTATTGAAAGCACGGACAACCATCATCCCCGAAAGATTCTCACGCGAGACCAGATTTAAGCGATCAACGAGTTCTTGGATTAACTTAAACTTCGGTAGTACTAGCCTAAAGACTGCTATGATAATCATAATTAGAGCCAAAACAGCTAAGGCAATTGTCCACCACATCGATGGAGCAGTGGATAGCGCAATGATAATTCCACCTATACCCAAAATCGGCGCATAAAACATGATGCGGATCATCATAACAATTAACATCTGGATCTGTGTGATATCATTGGTTGTACGGGTGATCAGCGACGATACCGAAAACTTATCAAACTCATAGTTAGAAAAACCCGAAACGCGTGTAAATAACTCACGTCTTAAATTCCGTGCCAGTCCTGCCGCTGTCTTTGCTGACAAATAACCGACACCAATTGTACACATACCTGAAAATAGCGAGATAATCAACATCAGTACGCCGCTTCTGGTGATATAGTTGGTCTGTAATTCATCCGTGTCAATACCAATAACTTCGTATTCGGTATAAACCGCTACCGTTGCTGACTGGATAATCATCGATTCATCAAGTGCCATAAAATAACCATCCATCATCGATGTCATCTGATCACGCATTGCCGGAGGCAAAGTCGGGATCAATTCAAAAATATCTACCCCTTCTGGTAGACTCGAAAGATCAAAGCCACTGTCTTGAGGTAACTTTGATGGGTCATCCATGGCTTGCTGGATACCTGTGACAGCGAGCAATGCTTTACCCATTACTAAATTCAACGCATCAATCGTCGCATTATCGGTATCTTGTAAGATGTAGAGTGTTTCATCAGTGAGTGCAGGAAACTCGGCAGTAAATGTTTCTGCCTCAGTGGTATTAGGTTCAACCAATGTGTATGCTGAGAGTACTTTAGCTTGATCTTCTTCTGTCATGAACAAGATGAGTTTATTCATCTGTGTTTCACGGATGGCTATTGGTACGGCATTTTCTACGCCACTTTGTTGTATACCAACATTAACAATATTAGCGGTATAGGTCGGAAGAGATAAATCAGCCATTGCCTGTAAAAATAAGAGGACGATTGATAGCAAGACCATCCCCGCAAAAGGTTTCATATATTTCAGTATTCGGGTCATCGTTTATATGCCTCTCCGATGCGATTTAGTATTTTGTTTCATTGGGTGTTTCCTCAAGTTTGTTTTCGTGCATGATGCGATCTAAACCGCATAGAAAAACCTGCGCCGCAGATGCTTCTTCTGGGCTGAGGTCTGTAATAAGGGTAGCAAGAATACTCGTCATTTGATTTCTCATAGCAAATTCTTGTTCTTTCCCTGCTGGTGTTACCTCCAAAATTGAACTCCGTCGATCTTTGGGATCTGGTACACGTATGACCCAACCTTTTTCAACTAAGCCTTGTACAAAAGTACTTGCCGCCTGTAGGCTAACATGGCGTTTTTTTGCTAGATCGCTCGTTGTCATTTTTGATTCTGCTAACATGTAGAGTGCCCCAATTTGCATCAGAGTTGTCTCATTATTACTGAGTGAGTTCACATGATGAGACATGACACGCCGTAACTTTGGTATCAAGGCAAGCAAGTGCTCTGCCAAAGTTTGAGAATCCCACGTATTATCCATCCAATTTATTAACCTCATTGATTATCAAGTATGTTGATTATCAGTATACTTGTCATTATTCTGAAATCAATAAGGTTTCATTAGATTATTGCTTGAATTTGTGAAAGATGATTTGGAGATAAGTTACTGTCCAAAATAGTTACAATGTTAAATCAACGACAAAGCTAATTTTGAAACAAAATCTATGTGACAAATGTCATGTGGAGATGAATGTAAATCATATTTTTATTCTATTGGATTCGTTTAGAATAATAACATCATTGGCATTACATGATAATAAACATTGAAAGGATAAATATGGACGTGCTCAACCTCGCACGATTACAGTTCGCCAGTACGACTTTGTTTCATTATATTTTTGTTCCCCTCACTATCGGATTAGCTCTAATTGTTGCTATCATGCAGACACAATATGTCCGTACCGATGATGAGATCTACAAAAAGATGACGAAGTTTTGGGGGAAGCTATTCCTCATTAACTTTGCAATGGGTGTTGTTACGGGGATTGTTCAAGAGTTTCAGTTTGGTATGGCATGGTCAGAATATTCACGCTTTGTAGGTGATATTTTTGGCGCACCTCTCGCAATTGAAGCCCTAATGGCATTTTTTGTCGAAAGTACATTTATCGGGTTGTGGATTTTTGGTTGGGATAAACTACCGAAAAAGATTCACTTATTTAGCATCTGGATGGTTGCCATTGCATCAACAATATCTAGTTTGTGGATATTGATTGCAAATAGCTGGATGCAGAATCCAGTTGGTTATGAAATTGTAGATGGTCGTGCACAATTGACCGATTTCATTGCAGTAATGACGAATCCGAACATCTTCTTACAATTTCCCCACGTTGTATTTGCTGCTTTTGCAACGGCAGGCTTCTTTGTTGTTGCGATCAGCGGCTACCGATTGGCACGAGTCAAAGATGATCCAATACGTCTTGTGTTCTTGCGATCACTCAAAATTGGCCTCATTTTTAGTCTAGCATCGGTAATGGTAACGATGGTGGTAGGTCACTTATCAGGTCAATTCATGTTGGAAAAACAGCCCATGAAACTTGCTGCGTCTGAAGGTCTTTGGGAATCTGAGTCTCCAGCATCATTATCATTTTTCCAGATCGGTGATGAAGCGACACGTACCTCTATTATCAATTTGCGTATTCCATCTTTGTTGAGTTTCTTGACCTATGATACATTCGATGGGCTTGTACCCGGTATGAATGATCTCAACGCGATTTATCAGCAACAATATGCGGATGTCTATGGTCCAGATGCCGATTATATTCCGCCTATGATTTGGATGCTCTACTGGAGTTTCCGTGCAATGGTCGGGTTTGGTGGGCTAATGAGCTTAATTGCTATCGTCGGTCTGTACTTATGGTGGCGCGGTACATTGGCGACGAGTAAACGGTTTTTGTTTATTTTGCCATTCACGATCGTTCTCCCGTATATTGCCAATTCAACTGGTTGGATGTTGACTGAGTTGGGTCGCCAACCATGGATTGTTCAAGGATTAATGCGGACGGAGCAAGGTGTATCACCTAATTTGACGACGCTTGATCTATGGATTTCGTTGATTGGTTTTGTCCTTGTCTATGGTGCATTGATTGTGGCGGATTTTTACTTGTTATGGAAATACGCTAGCACTTATACGGGTGAGGAAGAAATTCTATCCACACCAACACATCAATCCGCAGATTTACAACTTGAAACGGTCTACTAGGAGAATCTGATGACTTTAGATTTAAACACGATTTGGTTTGTACTGGTCGCAGTTCTGTTCACAGGTTTTTTCTTCCTTGAAGGCTTCGATTATGGCGTTGGCATTCTGTTGCCGTTTGTCGCTAAAAATGATAAAGAACGTCGTATGGTTATTAATACGATTGGTCCACACTGGGATGGTAACGAAGTCTGGCTATTGACCGCAGGGGGAGCGATATTTGCAGCATTCCCCAATTGGTATGCGACCCTATTCAGTGGCTTTTATCTGGCATTGTTCCTGATATTAGTCGCATTAATTCTACGGGGTGTAGCATTCGAGTTCCGTAGTAAAGATGATAATTTGCTATGGCGCAAAACATGGGACTTTGCCTTGTTTTTTGGGAGCTTACTACCAGCGTTATTATGGGGAGTTGCCTTTGCAAATATTGTGCGGGGTGTACCGATTGACGAAAATATGACGTTCACAGGCAATCTATTGACCCTGTTGAATCCATTTAGCTTGTTGGGTGGGTTGGTGACACTTAGCCTGTTTACCTTACATGGCGGTTTGTTCCTCAGCATGAAGACAACGGGTATTATTCTTGAGCGTGTACAGGCGACGGTGCGTCGTATCTGGTTACCGGTTGTTGTACTTGTCCTCTTATTTGTTGGCTTCAGTTTTATCGAAACCGATTTGTTTGTGGGATTTAATATTGTGCAGGGAATTGGTTTACTAGCGGCAGTAGTTGCATTGCTTGCCGCAGGATGGATGATACGTCAACATCAATACGGTTACGGATTTATTGGAACAGGTGTCACAATTGTTGGCGTTGTCATGCTTTTATTTGGTGGCTTATTCCCGCGTGTGATGCCATCCTCATTGGGCGAACAATTTGATCTAACCATTTATAATGCGTCTTCTAGCCCATATACACTTCAGGTAATGACCTTTGTTGCCCTTATTTTTGTTCCACTTGTGTTATTGTATCAAGGTTGGACATACTGGGTTTTCCGCAAACGGATTACATCCGACAGCCATCTCGAATACTAAATATATGCTACTGTGGACAGATCAAAACAGGTCTGTCCACTACAATCTATTCATTGAACATCGCTCAACATAAAGGTTTCTTTATATGGATAAACGCTTGATGGGAGAGATTCATCTCGCTCGGCTCGCATTTGTAAGCACAGTTTGTTTTAGCTTACTTGGTGGAATACTCACGATTATACAAGCGTTTCTACTTAGTCGTATTATTGTGAGGGGCTTCTTAGAACAAGCTAATCAAAGTGACATTACTCAAGAATTTGTGATTCTATTTGTTATTATTTTGCTGAGAGCCGCAAATCGTATTGCAATTAATATGACAGCATCAACAGTAGCCATTCATATTAAACATGATTTCCGAGAACGACTTGTTCAACACCTCATGAAGCTCGGACCTAGCTATATGCAAGGGGAACGCAGTGGGGAGCTATCCATTACAGCCACTGATGGTATTGAAGCACTTGATAACTTCTTTCGTGATTATCTACCAGCTTTGTTTACAGCTTTACTAATTCCCTTAGCAATCTTGATTGTCGTGTTTCCGCTTGACTTACCTACATTTCTCATACTGATCGTTACCGCGCCATTGATACCAATCTTTATGATACTAATTGGAATAGCAGCAGGGTCGTTGGCAAAGAGTCAATATGCGCAACTTGGACAAATGAGTGCCCATTTTTTAGATGTGATGCAAGGTTTATATACACTTAAATTATTCAATCGTAGTAAGCCGCAAATTCAAACTATTGAAAAGATCACAAATCAATTTCGTTTGAGTACAATGGCAGTCCTACGAGTGGCATTTTTGTCGGCATTTGTGTTGGAGTTGCTTGCTACTATTAGTGTTGCAGTTGTTGCTGTCGAAATCGGCTTGCGATTGTTGGCGGGTAATATGCTATTTGAGCAGGCACTCTTTTTACTTGTGATTGCTCCCGAGTTTTATATGCCGTTGCGGGAATTGGGCGCAAAATTTCATTCGGGACGGGATGGGATAGCCGCCGCAGACCGTATCTATGACATCCTTAATACCCCTGTGCAAGTCGAAAGTGGTAATACGATACTATCAACTGTCCAGAAAATCCAATTTGAACGGGTCAACTACGCTTATGCCGATCGTGACAATTCAGCACTGGATAATATCTCTTTTACACTAGAGCGCGGTGAACATATTGCCTTAGTTGGCGCAACAGGTAGCGGTAAATCGACTGTGACCAATTTACTCATGCGCTTTATTCAGTTGGATAGTGGCAACATTTTCATAGATGATGGGCAGAGGAAACATGACTTAAAAGTGTTAGATATTGAGGCTTGGCGAAAGCACATTGCATGGGTTCCGCAACGGAGTTACCTGTTCAATATGAGCGTGTTTGATAATATCTGTATCGGTCAGGATGGTGTAAGTAAAGAACATGTCATTTCAGCTGCGCGTAAAAGTGCCGCTCATGAATTTATTCAACAATTACCAGCAGGTTACGATACGATTGTGGGTGAGAATGGCATAAGATTGAGTGGTGGTCAGATACAGCGTATCGCGTTAGCAAGAGCATTTCTACGAGATGTACCTATTTATATTTTTGATGAAGCGACAGCCAGCCTAGATAGTCAAAATGAAGCGATTGTTCAACAACATATCCAAAATCTCTTGGATAGACATATTGTTTTAACAATTACCCATCGGTTGAATACCATTCGGGAAGCCAATAAGATCATTGTTATTCATGCAGGAAAGATTTTAGAAATAGGCACACATCAATCGTTGATCAAGTCAGAGGGAGCATACTACGAGTTGTTCCAGCACAAAGGAGAGATGATTGATGCAAAGCTCTAAATCAGTTACCAAATCATTACTCACACTGTTACGACCTTTTAGTCGATCTATTCTATTAGCACTGTTGCTGAGTATTGTAACGATCAGTAGTAGTATCGCATTGATGATGACATCTGCATGGCTCATCAGTACCGCTGCCTTGCAATTAGGTATTACATCGTTAAGCCTTGCACCCACAGCAGTAAGACTATTCGGCTTATCACGAGCAACCTTCCGTTATCTAGAACGGCTTGTTAGCCACGATGTCACGTTTCGCATATTGGCACATCTACGAGTGTGGTTTTATGAAAATATTGAACCACTCTCACCTGCTCAATTGGATGCGTTTAGTAGTGGGGATTTGATGGCAAGGCTTGTATCGGATGTCGAAGAATTACAAAATACTTATATTCGGGTCATTGCCCCTCCTATTGTTGCAGTCATTATCACGATTGGAATAGGGATAACGTTTTCTTTCATTGATATTTTTGTGGCGTTAGTGGCTGTGGCATTTATGATTATAGCGGGAACAGTCTTGCCCCTGTTAACGTGGTGGATTGGTAACCAGATTGGGGTACATCTTGTTGCGGCACGAGCAAATATTAATATCCACCTCGTTGATACCATTCAGGGTTTATCGGATAGCCTAGCGTATGGCTATGCGACCAATCGCTTGGAACTTCTGAGCGACTTTAATAATGAGGTATTACGACTTGAGCTACAGGAAGCATGGTTATACAGTTTACAAGGTGGTGTATCTGTATTAATGGTTAATCTCGCATCTTTTTCTGTTTTGCTTACAGCGATTGACCGTGTAGATGGCGTGTTACTTGCGACCGTTACACTTGGAATGATTGCTGCATTTGAACCGATTACGCCACTCGCACTTGCTACACAATATCTTGGTAAAGAACTTAGTGCCGCGCGTCGTGTATTTAATCTAATGGACTTGAAACCAACGATTGTCGAACGAATAGAGACCCGTTCTAAACCGGATCATGATATAAATCTAGCTCTCAAAGAAATTGACTTTCGCTATGGTAAAACTGAGCCATGGGTGTTTCATGACTTTTCCATTGATATTCCTTTTGGTAGCCGAGTTGTGATCACAGGAGAGAGTGGTTCAGGCAAGTCGTCACTTGTTAACCTTCTACTACGCTTCTGGGATTATGAAAAAGGACAAGTAATAGTTGGTGATATGCCCTTAAAAGAGTTAGCACATGATGACGCGCGTAGTTTATTTGGAGTCATGACTCAGAGCGTTCATTTATTTAACACAACAATTAGTGAGAATATCCGTATCGCCAATAAATCGGCTTCGGACGAAATGATTATCGATGTTGCGAAGGCGGTTCAAATTCACGATTTTATTATGTCGTTGCCAAATGGATATGATACATATGTTGGTGAAAATGGTTTATCACTCAGTGGCGGAGAACGTCAGCGATTGGCGCTTGCTCGGATTCTTCTCAAAGATGCTCCGATTTGGATATTGGACGAAATTACTGCCAATCTCGACTTTGTAACAGCTGACAAAGTACTGGCATCCGTAATGCAGTTGGGCACAAATCGGACGATTATTTTGATCACGCATCAAACTTCACTGGTCGAAAAATATAAATTCGACCAAGCTCTTAACTTTGAAGTGTAATAAACTATCACCTTGTTCAAAGTTAGTTTAGTGAGAGTGTATTACCAATCTGCTATAAATCATTACGAGATAGTTGCGGGTGATGCTTTAAACTGTTTCATGACTTCGTTGTGCGCCTTCGGATAAACATATGCGGTTATAATATCACCTGCTTGGATAGATGTGTCACCATGGGCAATCACAGCATGACCATTACGCCGTATAGATACGACCATACAGTCTTCAGAGCAAGGGAACTGCATGAGTGTTCGGCCAATCATTGGTGCGTTAGGTTCAACTGCTACTTCAATAAACTCGTTTTCTTCCACATTCCGTAGGTGAAGTTGTTGCTGGTATTGCTCGACTGATTTTCGGGCTAAACCTATCTCATATGCCAGCAAAATATCTGCTCGTCGAATAACACCTAAATATTTCTGATTTTCGCCTGATGTTATAACCGGTAAGCGTCCAATATTATAAATATTCATGCGTTGCAAGGCCAAATGAATAGGATCATGTTCATATACGGTAATGACGTTTTCAGTTGTTCCAACATCCCCTGCGGTTAGTTCATCAAAGTTATCACGCTTTGTACTTTCTTCAATGTCTGTTAATGTGATGACTCCAACCAGATGCTGTTTTTTGTCAACAATCGGGAAACCATGAGAATGCGATTGATTAAAGAGCGGGATCAGTTCCTTGATTGTTGTTTCGGGTAATACGGTTGTAAAATCTTTCGTAATAACTTCGTGTACTTGTACTGCTTGCAATAAATCGACATCGTGTCCGCGCTCAAGATGAATGCCTCTTAATAAAAGTTTGCGTGTGTAAATCGAATCGGGATGCAATAAGTCGGCAATCAATGTGCTTATAATAACGGTCAGAAGTAGTGGCAGAATTAGTTTGTAATCGTTTGACATTTCTAAAACAATTATAATAGCAGTGATTGGGGCACGGGCAGAACCTGCAAATACAGCTGCCATGCCAACTAAGGCATACGCCCCCGGCTGAATACCAAGTTGTGGAAAGGCATATGCGCCGAGTTGACCGAATATCCCACCTACCATTGCACCCATGAATAAACCAGGTGCGAAAACACCACCAGAGTTACCTGATCCTAAGGTAAAGGTCGTTGCTATTAGCTTCAATATCAATAAACCTGCCATCAAACCGATAGTTAATGACATGTCTTCTGTAATGGATTCACCAATGAATTCAAGCCCGGGTCCTAGTATCTTAGGGGATGCCAGTGCTATAACTGCGGTTAATCCCATGCCGATACTCGTTTTTATTGGAAGTGGAATTTCCCAACCGTCAAAAATATGTTCTGCACCATACAAGACACGAATAAATAGAATAGCGACAAATGCACAGGTTAAGCCTAACAACAGGTAAATCAATAATTCAAGCGGATTGTTTAACCCATATGCTGGGACAATAAAAGCAGGATTTTCACCGAGTAATGCGCGCGACACCACATTGGCGGAAACTGCGGAAATGACAACAATGCTTAAATAACGATTTGAAAAGCGTCCCAATATTACTTCTAATGCAAACATGGTTCCTGCAATCGGTGCATTAAATGTTGCGGCAATCCCAGCAGCAGCACCACTTGCAACTAACATGCCAACCTGCTCGTCCGAGAGCTTTGCCCATTGTCCAGCAGTTGAACCTAATGTTGACCCAACTTGAACAATTGGCCCTTCACGTCCAGCAGACCCTCCACTACCAATGGTAATGGCAGATGCAATGATTTTGGCAATGGCGACGCGTGGGCGAATCCGTCCACGTTTCAGTGCAATTGCTTCCATTACTTCTGGGACACCATGCCCCTTTGCTTCGGTTGCAAAACGGCTAATTATCAAGCCCGTTAATAATCCAGCTATCATCATGATAGCGATACTGCCAAACACCCCCCACTCTTCACGGATACTGTTTGTGAAATGGTTGATCTCACCCAGTAAAATGATAAAACTGTATGCACCTAATCCAGTAAATAAGCCAACTAGAATCGCTAATAATAAAGGGACAGCATCATGTGCTAAAGAGGATTGCCCCAGCGTTGTCTTCAACCAGTGTTGTCGTGCTGACCGTGAATCAGCTATAAGCACTTCTACTCGTTTGAATAGTAGATTAGCTTGCATAAAATATATTTCCATTCATTTTGCATAAAATTGATAACTTGTTCATCCTAAGTGTATGGTAAATCCTCAGGTAGAATCCCAGTCTACCAGCGGCAACCGTAGTCTTGAGATTAAAATCATCCGCAAAAGTGCGTAAAATAATTATAGCACCATCATACATATACTTCACTTGATTGTCTTAATATTGGGAGGAATGATGATATAATCAAGTCATAGTGATTTACCGATTGATTTAAAACACATGAAAGAACAAGATTTTACAGCTCCTACATTTCGATTGTTAATTTCATATGCTCACCCCGATGACGAAAGTTTTGGAAGTGGTGGTTTGATTGCCAAGTACGTAGCACAAAATGTTCAAGTTGATTATGTCTGTGCAACCAATGGTGAAATGGGAACTGTCTCGGAAGCCTTTGCTAGACACGCAGACTCATTGGTAAATATTAGACTTCAAGAATTAGAATGTGCTAGGCAAGTTTTAGGCATCCATCGTGTGATTCATCTAAATTATCAAGATAGTGGAATGATGGGTAGCGCATCATCTAAGCATCCCGATAGTTTATGGTATCAATGGCAAAATTGTGCTGATGATGTTGTTCAACGCCTTGTTGACATTATCCGAGAGACAAAACCACAGGTTATCATTACGTTTAATCGCTATGGTGGATACGGACATCCTGACCACATTGCTATCCAGCGCGCGACGACACAAGCATTTAATCTTGCAGGTGATGACTCGTACACAAAAAGTTCACTGCCACCTTATGCACCTCAAAAGTTATATTATGCATCGATTCCTGCTTATCGATTTTTTAAGTTATATCTGTTGTTATTGCGACTACGTGGCAAAGATATACGTAAAATGGGTATAAACAAAGATGTGGACTATCAAGCAATTGCAGATCACATTGAACCTGCTCATGCCGTGATTGATGTCGGTGATTATATGGATATTTGGGATCGGGCATCCGATTGTCATATCAGTCAAGGACAAGGCAAAGGTAGCGGTACACGGGGTGTCATGTCCTTATTGCCAACGCGGGTACGTCATTGGATAGCGTCAAAATATAGCTTAACCCGTGTTTATCCGCAACCAGATCATAACCATGTCGATGAGAATGATTTATTTGTAAACGTCAAATAATGGAGAGTGCCTTTGCACCCTCCCACATATCAAGGGGACTCTGATGAAAAAGGGGAAATTACTAGAAACTGCACATGAACACGCCGTTGCTACGCTCCATAACTGTGTTACTGAACATGGATACCGCGCATCGGGATTAGCCGCAGGATACCCACAAGTTTGGGCACGCGACACAGGCGTGATTGCGCTCGGTGCATTTGCCAGCAAAGACGCACAATTGATTAATTGTGTTCGTACGAGTCTCATCACATTAGGAGATCATCAATCCCAACGTGGGCTGATACCCCTCAATGTCAATCCTGATACCGGTTATATTAGTACCGAAAATGCAGGGGCGGCGGATGCTAATCTCTGGTACATCCTCACCCACTATATGTACTTCCTTACAACTCACGACATTGAATTTCTAACAAAATATTGGAACACCATCACCAACGCGATTATTTGGTTAGAATATCAAGATATGAATGAATGTGGCTTACTAGAAATTCCTGAAGCAGGCAATTGGATGGATTTGGTTGCCGTCCGATACAACACCCTTTATGATAATGTACTCTATTATGCCGCTAGCCTCGCTTATGAAGAGTTGTATAAAGCTCTGCCTGATGAATTGCATGTTCACAACCTCATCAACGCACCAGCCGACATTCACGAACGCTTGAATTTGCTGATGTGGATTGATCGATGTTGGATTGCCGATCATTTTGCTGAACAACTTGAGCGTTTAAAGGCGATACGCTTAGAATGGTTTATGCTATATCATAATATCGGGACAATCTCCAGCCGACCATTTTATTTACCGTGGGTCGCATTCCGCGAGTATGGAGATTGGTGTGATACGCTGGGTAACTGTTTAGCGATACTCACAGGTGTCGCCGATGGACACCGTACCGAACACATTCTCCGCTACATGTATCAAGTGAATATCAGTGAACCTTACCCTGCAAAAGCCATTTATCCACCCATTTACCCCGGAGAAAACGATTGGCGAGATTATTACCGCAGTCGTAATCTCAACTTGCCTCATCAGTATCATAATGGTGGCATCTGGTTGATGGTTGGTGGTTTTCATGTTGCGGCATTAGTGCGTCATGGTTGGCAGGAGGAATCAGAGCGCATTTTACATCTGCTGGCTAAGGGTTGTAAAGAAGGTGCAGATGGCAAGTGGGGATTTAATGAGTGGATGCACGGTGACACAGGACATCCGATGGGCTTTGATAAACAAGCATGGTCAGCATCAATGTACCTCTATGCTGAAAATGCTGTGCAAAATCAACAACTTTTATTCTTTGATAATTTGCTAAAAAGTAAGCCCGAATCAGCTAAATTAGCCGAAGACAACGAATATTCTAAACAGGCAGGGGGAGGACCTTCTTAAGAAAATGTAGCAATTTATATAATTCGCGGTAATATTGAAGGTAATTATCTAATCTAACTAGATAGCAATTTTTAATGAAAGGACTATATGATGCGACGCATTTTAACAATACTAGCTCTTAGTTTATGGACAGCACTATTCCTTACGTCATCAGTCTACGCACAAGAAGCCACAGTAACATGGGCATTTTGGGGTAGTCCAGAAGAACGTGCAACACACGAAATGGTAGCCGATGCATTTATGGAAGAACATCCAGAAATCGCTATCGAAATCTGGCATGAACCATGGGCAGATTATTTTACAAAGATTCAAACCTTATGGGCTTCCGGCGATTCCGCAGAAATCCCAGATATTGCTTTCCTTTCACCTGTTATCAATTATGCAGCTGACGGAGTTCTAGAACCCCTCGACCCATTTATCGAAGAATTTGATTTTGACCGTGAAGATTTTTGGCCCGGTTTACTCGAATTTGCGACTTATGATGGACAAGTTTACGGATTCCCACGTGATAGTGGACTAGAAGTCCTCTACTATAACCCAGAAATTTTTGATGAAGTTGGCGTAGAATATCCTAATGAAGATTGGACATGGGACGACCTGATGGCAGCCGCAGAACAACTCACTGTTGTTGCAGGTAATGGTCGTGTCAGCCGTTATGCCCTCGGTATGGAAGCTGGCAAATATCAATTATGGATTGGTCAAAATGGTGGTAGTATCCTTGATGATATGGCAAATCCAAGCCGTTGTACATTGACCGAACCAGAAGCTGTAGAGGCTCTTCAGTTCTTTGTTGATATGATGAATAACAATTATGCAATGCCGGATGCAAATCTAAGCCAAGCAGGTGGTGATGCTGCGGTTTTCCAAAGTGGTCAAGTTGCTATGATTATCCAGAATGCTAGCCGTGTATCAGCCTTCAACCTTGCTGATGTCAATTATGATGTCGCTGTAGTCCCCATTCCAGAAGGCGGACAACGTTCTGCATCAGCTGCTGGTGCGGCATGGACAATGAGTGCTTTTAGCGATGATAAAGATGCTGCATGGACATTCCTCAGTTGGCTACAAAGCACCAATGGTGGTCAAGCGATTTATACCGCATCAGGTGAAATCCTTCCAGCGTTACGGTCAACCGCTCTATCTGATGTCTTCTTGGGTAATGATGCACCACCAATGAATAAAGAAGCATTTATCATCGAAGGTGACAATGCTAAAGTAGGTCGCGCATTCCTCTTCCCAGAAGGAAATGAACTCAGCGGAACGATTATCAGCCCAGGGATGCAGACAATTTGGTCTGGTGAAGCAACTGTAGAAGATGCTGTTGCTAGCATTTGTGCTGATACTGATGCATTCCTCGCCGATAAGGGTTATCCAAAAGAATAATTACTTATCGATAACATATATAATCCGATGTGGGGTGGATAAACATCCACTTCACATCTTTTCTCTATACGTAATTTATCTCAAATAAATCGTAAGCCATCCCTATGAGTACAGACAGTACGCCATCTATAGATACACAAAATACCCAAGCGTCAGGCTGGCGACAATCTTCCGTCGGACGGTTGTTGGGGCTCAATCAATGGAATCCTTATCAACAATCAGAAGCCTATCTATTTTTGTTGCCAAGTCTCCTTGGTTTTTTAGTATTTGTTGTTTTGCCAGCATTAGGCTCTCTCGGTTTAAGCCTTGTTGAGTGGAAACTTACCAACACCCCGACTTTTGTTGGAATTGACAATTATGTGACATTGTTTACACAGGATAAAGTATTTCCAATCGTATTAGGTAATACTGTTTTCTATGTGATGGCGATTGTCCCGCTACAACTCATCATTGGCTTATTGATGGCAGTGGCATTAAATACAGGTCTAAAAGGACTTGGGATTTATCGTGTCATCTATTTTATGCCTGTTGTAACCAATATTGTTGCCGCCGCAATGGTTTTCCAATGGTTGTTTAATCAAGATTTTGGCTTAATTAGTTCTTGGATATGGCAATTAGCAGATGCCACGGGCTGGAATATACAACCACCAAATTGGTTAGCTGATTCCTTCTGGGCAAAGCCGACTGTTGCTGTGCTTACCGTCTGGAAAAATGTTGGCTTTACGATGGTCATTTATCTGGCGGGATTACAAGGTATCCCACAGGTATTATATGAAGCCGCTGAAGTTGATGGTGCAAATCGCTGGCAACAATTCCGTCGAATAACAGTTCCGCTTATCAGTCCTACAACCTTCTTCTTGCTGATTATCCAGATGATTGGTGCATTCCAATTGTTTGCAGAGCCATTTGTGATGACCCGCGTCGGTGGAGGTGAACCATTACAGGCAACCTTATCTATTGTCTATTATATTTATCAGAATGCTTTTAGCTATCAAAAAATGGGGACTGCCGCCGCTATTTCGTGGGTTTTATTTGCTATTATCCTGGTGATTACACTCATTCAATTGCAGATGCAAAAACGCTGGGTACATTATGAGGTCGATGAATCATGACAACCAAAGAAACATCATTCGTCACACGCATCAAATGGGGTCATGTCGCCTTACACCTCTTGCTTATTGCAGGTAGCTTAGTCATGTTATTGCCATTCTTTTGGATGCTCACGACCTCTTTCAAACAACCTAGTGAGTTATTCACCTATCCTCCCACATGGTTTCCTGAAAATTTAGAATGGTCAAATTATGAAGATGCGTTGACCTCTATGCCGTTTGAGCGCTTTTATTTTAACAGTGTATTTGTCGCATCAACTGTAACGATTATTCAGATTTTGACTTCCTCATTAGCGGCATTTGCGTTTGCCCGTTTACAATTTAGAGGACGCGATACCATATTTACACTCTATCTCGCGGCATTGATGATCCCCTTCCCCGTCTTGTTGATCCCTAATTTTATAATTGTCAATAAGCTGGATTGGTTGGATACTTATTGGGCGTTGATTATTCCGCCGGCTTTTTCTGCATTTAGCACCTTTTTGCTACGCCAACATTTTAAGACACTCCCACTTGATTTGGATGAATCTGCCCGAATTGACGGTGCAACATCGCTACGAATTTGGTGGAATATTATCTTGCCCTTGAGCAAAACATCCATCGCCGCCATCTCCATTTTAGTATTTCTGGGTTCATGGAATGACTTCCTCTGGCCTCTCGTCGTTACGAATTCAGACTCCATGCAAACTGTACCCGTTGGCTTAAATTCGTTTCAAGGTCAATATAGCGTTAAGTGGAATCTATTGATGGCGGCCGCCGTTGTTGCAATGTTACCTGTGATTATCATTTATGCCTTTGCTCAAAAGTGGTTTATTCGG
>Ga0070728_10001292_pt1 | contig 38874 bp, 18 predicted proteins | sample tdDd471_FD_66723 | JGI IMG/M metagenome (GOLD analysis project Ga0070728, IMG submission 66723) | Marine sediment microbial communities from the Atlantic coast under amendment with organic carbon and nitrate - tdDd47.1 | ecosystem: Environmental > Aquatic > Marine > Coastal > Sediment | place... | reverse complement strand
TGTGTTTGTATACACATCCACCCTGTTTGCGGTATTCAGGTGCTTTACGCCTGCTTTTATGTAGTTACTGTTTTTGGAATGCCGTACCACTTGTAAACCAAAAGCCCCTTGCCGTCAACCGGTGGGTGTCAATAAAAAAGGAGCAGGGAAATCCCTGCTCCGTATCATGCTGATTGTGTTGGAAAAATGGATTATGATTGCGCCGGGGCAGTGCTGACCATATGCACATCCATCTGGGGGAAGGGAATTTCAATGCCCTGAGCGTCAAAGGTTTCTTTGATACCGCGGTTGACATCAAAGTATACCGTCCAGTAATCCTCGGTTTTGCACCAGGGACGCACCACAAGATTAACCGAGGAATCCGCCATTTCCACCACTTCAATCTGGGGTTTCGGATCACCCAGCACCAGTTCATGATTTTTCAGTAATTCGGAAATAGCTTCCCGTGCCTTGCCAATGTCCGCGGAATAGGAGATTCCTGCGGTCAAGTCGACCCGGCGGGTATCAAAGGCGGTATAATTGGTAATGGAGCCGCCCCATATTTTACTGTTGGGTATGACCACTTTTTTGTTGTCCACGGTTTTCATGGTGGTGGCCATCATATTGATTTCAAGGACAAAACCGGAATGACTTCCCGCGTCTATGTAATCGTCCACCTTAAAGGGTTGATTTAAGACAATCATCAGGCCCGCTGCAAGGTTGCCAAGGGTTTCCTGAAAGGCAAAGCCCACAATGAAACCGGTAACACCAAGACCGGCGATCAGCGGGGCGATGTCCACCCCCAGCCGGGGCAGGGCGACCATCAGCAGGACGATCCACAGCACTTTGCCCGTGACATTAACAATGAATTTCTCCAGGGTTTCATTGATTCGTGGTGCGGCCTGTAAAAACAGCCGGGTCATTTTCAGCAGCCCTTTTATCACCAGTGATCCTACAAAGAGGATCAGCAGAAAGGCGATAAGATCCACCAGAAAATCTGCTCCATTTGTTACCAGCCACTCCTGTCCCTTTTCCAGCCATTGCAGTTCTTTCATGGTTTTCTCCATACCTAAAAATATTTACGATCAAAAGTATGTTGAAAACGTAGATACGGAATGACGGATGTCAATATCCCCCATGATGATGAGAACAGGGCGGGGGTCAGGAGGGCTGAGTCGTGTCTTCCTTATTGGAGGGATTGAGCAGCTGACCAATGAACATGCCGGAGTTTTTTACAAAAAATACGGTGGAAAGATTGCCCGCCAGATCATCAAGGCGTTTGGCATAGGCTTCTTCCTCGCCCACCGGCGGCATGGCCAGACCCATAAACACCACCTCGGCCTCGGCGCTTTGGCTGTGGATAATGTCTTTGATGGCGGCGTTTTCCGGTTTTACCGTGACGTTGATATCGGCGTCAATACGGATTTCCGGAAGCAACCGCTCCAGATTTCGCCGGGTTTCCGCCTGGGCAAATTCGTTGGATGCGATGCTGTTGACCACAATTTTGGCATCACGCCAGGCCGCGTTACGGGTTAGTAGATGAGCCAGCAGCAGCATAAGATCGCTGTTGTGCTGCAATCCGCCCCACCACACATGGATGGTGCGGTGCCGCCCTTCCCGGGGATACAGCAGCCGGGGCTGGATATGCCCGATGATCATGGATTTGTTTCGCTTTTCAAGGACTCGCATCACCGTAAGAAAATCCGCCATGCGCTTATGGCTGTTGGGCCAGCCCACCATAATGGTGTTGCTCTCCAGACCCGCCAGTCCGTTTGCCTGGGAGACATTGATGATGCCCTTGATCATCTCCTCCACCATGTCCACTTCCGGGAAGGCCACAATGCCCTCCTGATCGAGGATGTTCTGCATTTTCTTTTGTTGTCCCGCAAGGTCAGGCGTGTCGCTCAGCAGGTTGCCGTAGACCAGTTTGTTGACCGTCACCACGCCGCGTCCCTGGCTGAACCAGCTTGCAAAACGGATGTGATCGAGCCGTTGCAGAGTGTCGTCCACAAACACCAGAATATGGGGGCGCCAGTTGCGGGCGCTCATGGGACGTTTGGAAAGCCGGATAAGGGTCCAGCGAACAAAGGCTTCGTACAGACCACGGCGGGCGTCTCCCCATCCTGCCTGATGTTCCGAGCGCACCAGCAAGGCAAGCAGCGCAACTTCAACCACCACCGCAACCAGGCTGGCAAGGGGACTGATAAGGAACATGGCGATAACGCAGCCAAGGCCGCCAAGGATATTGATTTGCCAGGGCACCTTGAATTTCGGTCGCCAGGAGGAGTCCCCGCTCAGGGTTTCGATGGCCGCCACAAAGTTGACCATGCCGTAGACCGTCAAAAAGAACATGGTCACCACCGGGGCCACGGCGTTCAGATTGCCCAGCAGGACCGCCACAAAGGCAATGGACAGGGATAGTATCAGCCCAATGGTCAGGCCACGACGGTTATGAGCAAGGCCGCTGGCCTTTTTGCTGAAGATCTGATCCTGTGCCATGGCCTGCAGGGTTCGGGGAGCGCCCAAAACCGAGCCGATGGCAGAAGAGAAGATGGCTCCCCACAGCCCCGGCAGCACCAGCAGGGCGCCAAGGGGAGCAATGCGGGACCAGACGTTGGGGTCATTGCGCAGGGTTTCGCTGTCGGCGCCGATAACCAGCAGGATGGGCACCACAAGATAGATGACAAAGCCCGTCAGGGCTGCGGGAATGGCTCCCCGGGGAATGGCGGTCTGGGGATCTTTGAGGTCGCCGGACAATCCAAGCCCCGCCATAACGCCGGTCACCGCCGGGAAGAACACGGCAAAGGCCTCCCAGAAACCCACTTCTCCCGAAGGCGGATTTAGGGGAATGCTTTCGTGTACACCCTGGGTAAAGGCACCGATGGCCAGAAACACAATGGAAACCGCCACCATAATCATGATGGGGATTTGCACTTTAAGGGCCAGCTCCGCGCCTTTGAAGGCAAGTAGCCCCACAGCGCCTACAATAATGAAGGCCGTGAGCTGCATGGGAATGCCGGGCCAGACGATCTGCAAAGATTCCGCAAGACCATAGGAGTACAGGGTTACCGAAAGCGCCTGCGATAAAAACAAGGGCAGGCCGATGGCTCCCCCGATTTCCAGGCCCATGCTGCGACTGATGATGTAGTAGGCCCCGCCGCCACCCATGCGGATATTGGTGGCAATGGAGGAGAAACTCAGGGTGGTGATCAGGGTGATGATATTGGCCAGAATGATAATGATGATGGATTTTGAGAGTCCCATATGGCCCACAACCCAGCCGATACGCAGGTACAGAATAACGCCGAGGATCGTAAGCACCGTGGGGGTGAATACCCCCAGAAAAGCTCCCAGTCGCGCATCAGGTTTGGATTTACCCAGTTCCTGTAGTTTCATATGACTCCCTGTATCGGACAGATCAGTGCCTTACATTTAAGATACGTTCATAGTATGGGGCATCTGCCGGTGCGGTCAAGTACTGTTGATGACGGGATTGATATTTAATCGGACTGCAGGCAGGGCAGAATCACCTCTCCCTGTGGGGGCAGTTTTGGATAGGCAAGCCAGTCTCCCTGCACATCGTTTTGGGCATGCCACATCCTCTCTGGGAAAATTCGAATAATCATTGAATCAACAAGGTGATTGAATGATTATTAATTTGGTGAAATGGTCAAATTTACAATTGACAAAATAGCCAATTGAATGTTTACTGCCTAAGAGTACTAAAAAGTATACATTGAAGCGGCTCTACAAGTTCAGGATACAGGACTTTGAAGGCATAAAAGGAACGTGGAAACAGTGTCTTACTGTTTGTCTGAGGTGCAGGCTAGGGTTTTACATGGTGTGAAATCAGCATGGCCAAAGGTCTGGAAGAGCAGAGTAACTATTTTTCAACGGAGGAAGAGATGCAGTCAATGAGAACCATGTTAGTGGTATTCCTGCTGTCCTTTGCCCTTGTTTTCGCGGCATGCGAAGGCGAAAAGGGTGCACAGGGCGAGCCGGGAACCCAAGGCGAAAAAGGTGATCCTGGTGACCCTGGCGATCCTGGTGATCCTGGTGATCCTGGTGACCCTGGCACACCCGGCGATCCCGGTGATCCCGGCGACCCTGGTAAGGATGCAGTAGACACCGGAAACATTGAGGGAACCGTGGTGGACGGTATGGGCAACGCTGTTGAAGGCGCTTCCCTTGAAACCAATCCCGTTACCGAAACCCTGACAACCGATGCCGAAGGTGCATTTACCCTTAGCGATATTGCTATTGGTACCTACACTCTTACAGCGGCAAAAGATGGTATTGGCACCGCTTCTTTGCTGGTAGGTGTGGCCGGTGGCGGCAACACAACCGTGGCCATTTCCCTGGTTGGTGAAACCGGTCCCCAGATGGCCATCGTTTCCGGTACTGTTATTGATGTGAAGGGCAACGCCGTTGAAGGCGCTGTTGTTTCCATTGAGAATCAGGAAGTAACCGCCACCACAGCCGCCGATGGAACTTTTGAAATTGTCGGCGTAACGCCGGGCTTCGTGTTCCTGCACGCCGCTGCACCTTCTACAGCCTATGTGGATGGTGGTCTGAAACATTCCCTGTATGCCGCTGGTGGCGCTACCGTTGGTGATATCGAAATCACCCTTTCGGGACGTCCCAGTGACACCGCTACCTGGGTTGGTCAGGATTCCTGCAAAACCTGCCACGCAGGTACCTGGGGAGACATCTTTGATGCATTCGATGGCAGCCCGGACGCCTCGATCCATTCACGTCTGGTCACCGAAGGCACCAGCCATCTGATTTACAAAGAAATGTGGCCGGAGCCCGGCGAGAAATACCTGCCCCTGAATCCCAGTGGCGAGCTGCTGCTGGCTACGGATCCTTCCGATGGCCAGGGGCTGGTCAATCTGGTTCTGTGCACCAAAGACGAAGCTGAAGGTCGGGAATACCTGTTCAAATTCTACCCCAAACAGGCCGAAGGCGTTGTTCTTACCGAAGCCGACCTGGACTGCTCCGACAGCCCTGTGGAAGCCGTGTGGATTCCCATTGCCGGTACCATCGGTGGTGAAGGCAACTGGGGCGAAGGCTATGTTGATCCCGGGCATAACCTGCCGGATGTGCATCCCAATTTTGGTGAAGGCAAACAGCGCTATCTGGCGCGTATCGAAGATGTTCCGTACATTAAAAACTGGATGGAAGCCAACAACATTCCTGTGGAACGCACCAAGCGCGATTACATTGGATACCTTCCGGTGTACATGATGCAGGACGGCACCCCCGAGGGTTCCGAAGGTCTGGCCCCTAACGATTTCGGCACCCCGAAATTCTGGCAAAAAGCTCCGGATCACTGGTGCGTGCCCGAAAACACTCTCTCCCGTAACTGCGCCGGTTGCCACGCCACCGGTCTGGAAATCGGATATGAGAATGTTGTCGAAGGTGATGTAACTCATAAAGCCATCATCAATTCCTTTGATTATAAAGATCTTAACGTCAGCTGTGAACGCTGCCACGGTCCTGGTTCTGATCACGCATCATCCGGTGACAAAACCAAAATCATCATTCCCCGTCACCTGACGGCGAAGGCTGGTAACGAACTTTGTGGTCAGTGCCACTCCTCACACGCTGGCAAAAGTTCTACCCCCGCTGGCGTGTTCAAGTATGCCTTTGATGGCAATAACCTTGACACCCTTGGCAATGGCTTCTTTGTTCCTGGCGTGTATGAGATGGAAACCTTCTACAACAACTTCAACAGTGCCACCACCAACAATGACTGGACCGAAGGTCCCTTCCACGCATGGCCCGACGAGACCCACAGCCGCGCTCATGGTCAGCAGTTGCCGGAAATGCTGCGTTCCCCGCACATTAACAACTCCTATCAAAAGCTGACCTGCTTCACCTGCCATGACGCACATACCCTGCGTGGCGGCCCGAAAGCCTTTGAAGCTGGCGAGTATGAGTATGAGAATCCCAACTATGCCAACAACACCCTGTGTCTGGCCTGCCATGCCACCCATGGTCCCTTTGAAGCTATCACTGCTGACGACGTGGCCGTTCTCCAGCTTGACGCAGGTGGCGCTGTTTCCAAAAACGGCGAAACCCCGGTGTTTGAAGGCAACGCAGCTGGTCTTGCCAAAAATCGTGTAGCCATTGCTGTTGCAGAACATATGCAGTCCGGTGCTGCAATGGGCGGAGCGCTGTATACTCCTGCCAATATGAGCATGCCTACCGGTAATTGCGCATCCTGTCATATGGCGAAGATTGGTAAACTCTTCGACCTGAACGATGATGCACAGTATCACCTGGCTCTGGACAGCGAAGGCAAAACCGCTGTGGCAGAAGGCAATATCGCTTCCCATGTGTTTGACATCGTATGGCCCGCACAGAGCTCGGTGCTGCTCAGCTCCGATCCCTCAACCGGTCATGATTATGACATTATGCCGAACTCGTGCAGCAAATGCCACGATTTCGCCCGTATCAGCGGTGACCTCGACTAAGGTTCCCTGATACTCAGATTGTCCTGTAGACCTCCCCCGGTGTTGGAATTGTCCAATGCCGGGGGAGTGTTGTTTTAGGGGGCTTAGTGTTCCATGTTTACGCGCAGAATATACCATGCACCATTCGCTGTATCTTTGCGTAATTCCCCTGTGCCATTGTGTTAGAGATGTGGTTAGCCGTTGTTGCCCGGTTCAGGCTCTCCGTCTATGACCCTGCTGGTGCATTCGAACATATCCAATACACAAGGGGTTAACAGGCGGTAATGAACGTTTGAGCCTTCCTTGCGGTTTTCAAGGATACCCGCTGCCACGAGTACTGACAAATGCTTTGAAACTGTTGACATATCAAGATCAACTGTATGGGCAAGCTGTCCTACGGTACATTCGCAGTGGCGTAAGGTCTCAACGATCATAAGGCGGGCTTCATTGCCAAGCGCTTTATGAATACGCGCCTGCTTTTTAAAGTCCTCCCGGTTTTTTCGTGATGCACAGCATTTCATGGGGATAAGTTATGCATTCTGTGCTTTTTTGTCAAGGATAATTCTGGACAGAATGTAGTACGTTGGGCCCGTTTTCGCGAGTGATGTAGAGCGGAACTCTTAAACCAGAGGCTTTGTGCAGTCCTGAGAAATGAACAAAAAATTCAAGGAGTGTGATGGCTTCCAAGCACTTGACGTTGCTATTTTTTGGGCGATAATCTGTGGTTGGATACCAACTAACAAATTTGATGCATTCACGTCTGCAAGCAAACGTAAGGAGAATGCTGTATGTTTAATAAAGCATTGTGTATTGTCATAATAACGGCCCTAACCGTTCTGCTGGCCACCTGCGGCGGTGAAGACAGCCAGGAACAGGCGGAGACCGGGCTGCCGGACAAGCTGCCTTTTAGCTTTATCAGGAATAATCCCGGTAATGCCCTTGATCCGCAGGAGGTGACTGCCTTTACCAAAAAGCTGGTGGGCATGATGGCAAAGGTGGAGTACCACAAGTGGCTCAATCGCATCAGCTACGGCGTTCATTCTTCAACGGGTAAAAAGGATTGGGCCGTGTGGTGGACAAGCGCCCATGCGGAAAAATCCCGGGACACGGTCACCTTTGTGAACAATTACTATGAGGACACCTCCCGGGCCGACGGCGGACACAATCTGATGACCCGCACCAGCAAAATACTGGGGTCCGCCCTTGCGGGCTACATGCTTACCGGTAACGAAGACATGGCCCGGCTTGCAGAGCAATATTGCAAAGGCGTCACCGCCAGCATGGAGGGCATGGTCTACGACGAGAATGACACCATTCGTCATCTCATGGCCCGGAACATCATTCCCTTTAACCACAGCTATACCGTTGACGGCCGGAAAAAGGCGGTTGATTACAGCAACTGGTATTATGAAGGAGCCGGGTGGAACTGCCAGCGTTTCAATTACCCCAACAATCCCCACTGGGGATCAGTGTGGGTGACCAATATGCGCAGCAAGGACGATGTAAGCCGGGTGATGCGCATTGCCGCAACCATCCGCTATGCGGTGGAGCGTGTGGAAGATGCGAAACTCAAAGCCGCCTGCGCCGAAGCCTACGAACACCTGCAGTTGTTTGCACAGGACATTGTGGACAACGATTACTGGATTCGCACCAAGGGCAAGAACGGCGAACCCTTTATCCCGGGAAAAAGCGGCAACGAGGAGTTGGACAACGGGGCCGGTGATCTGGCCAGCTATCGCTTATACGACGGCATGTTCCCCAACAGCCAGTGCAACGCCACCCGGGCCTTGGCCTATCTGGGCTATGGCGAGGGCCTGGACAACGATTGCGGCGATATTGACGGTTCGGAAAACGCCTATGAACAGGTGGCCATCAATACCCACTATTTCAATATCTGGCTTATCCGCAGCCATCATCTGGCCCGGATTTATCAGGGCCTGACCAACGGTGACGCCGATGACGCCCTGCTGGGGCTGCGGGGACTGGTGCGGCGTTACACCACCAGCCTTGAGACGCCGGTGAACAAGCTGCCGGTGGGAGAAGACGAATACATGCGTGATCTGGCCAGCAGTCTGATGCAGGCGGTTTCCGTGGGCTATCCCCTGACGGAAGAGGAAGCCCGGCTGGTGATGAAGTATTATCTGCGGACCGTGGACGAGTGGAACACCTGGCCCCACTGGGATTTGTGGGACGATTCCGTGGCCGACGGCACCTACGAATTCCGCGCTCCGGGCAGCAAGGTGGTGGATGCGGAAACCGGCGAGCAGTTGCGCTGGGTTCGCCCCGAGGACTTTGGCGCATTTCTGGATGCCTGCTGGTCTCCCTTTAAAAATTCCGATGGTGTGCAGATTCTGAACTGCGATATTGTTCGCGACCCGGCGTCATGGGATCCCGCCTGGGCTGACTGAGATTTCCCTTCATACATAGTGGTAAAACAAAAGGCTCTGCGTTTCCGCAGAGCCTTTAATTGTTGATTGGTAGCGGGGAGAGGATTCGAACCTCTGACCTTCGGGTTATGAGCCCGACGAGCTACCAGCTGCTCCACCCCGCATCAGCGAGACGCATACTATCAGCAAATCTTCTGTTGTCAAGCCAATTGCAGGAATAATTGAAATTAAATTTGGGCAGGCTGTAGCCACAGTGTTTGCAAGGACCAAAACAAGATTTTTTGCCTGCTTCGTCCCTTGACAATGGGGAGAATGGCATTACATATCTATCAGAAGACAAGAACTGCATTATAAGCAATGCTAATGACCTGAAAGGTTTTGCAAGGAGTAGCCAATGTCCAGCGATATGATTATCAGTTTCCCCGGCGGCAAAAAAGTAGATGCACAATTTATGGAATACACCATGAAAACAGACCAGCCGGTACGTGGCGGCGGAGACGGTTCTGCACCGGCTCCCTTTTTGATGTTCCTTGGTTCCCTTGGCACCTGTGCCGGTGTGTATGTGCTGGGATTTTGCCAGGCACGGGGCATTGACACCGAAGGCATTCAGATCCGGCAGAGCATGGAGGTAAACCCCCTTGACGGAACCGTGGTAAAAATCAGTATGAATATCGAAGTGCCAGAGGATTTTCCCAAGCAGTATCACTCCGCACTGGTGCGGGCGGCGGATCAGTGTGCAGTTAAAAAGCTCACACAGAATCCTCCTGAATACGATATCAAGACAGTTGTTGCGTAACACATAAGGGATACGTCACCCGGAATTGTCCGGCGTGACGAGGATCGGCGCATAAAAAACGGGAGAGCCATATGGCTCTCCCGTTTTGCGTTACATGTTGGCCTATGGAATTATTCCACACCTGCCAGTTCTTTGAGCTGACGCCAGAACTTCAGGCGGTCATCCTGGCTTGCCAGTATAGACTCGGAGGGCTTGCCTTCCTTGTCGAAGTGCTTGGCAAAACGGCCTTCCTGACGGGCGAACCAGATAAAGTCGCGGACTTCACCGGTTTTCTTGTCAGTGTGCCAGTCTTCTTTCACCGAGGGGTTGCCCTGGAGTTTCAGGCGTTCCTTGTAGCTGTCGCCCTTACGGGGATCGTAGGTGAACAGCGGGAATGCGCGGCTTTCGACCGCAGCAGCGGCGCGATCAAAGGCGGCATTGTCGGCAATACCGTGTTCCGGCATGCAGGGGCTGTAGGCAACAACCAGGCTGGGACCGTCAAATTCAACGGCTTCAATGATGGTTTTAATCAGGTGGTTGTAGTTGCTGGCGGAAACATAGGCCACATAGGTGTCCGGGTGGGCCATGGCCAGCAGGCCGATTTCCTTGCGGCGCTCGGTTTTGCCGGGGATGGCTCTGCCGTGGGCGCTCATTTTGGCATTCTGACCAAGATAGGTGGCGGTAGAGGCCTGACCACCGGTGTTGGAGTATGCCTGAGTGTCCAGCACCAGCACGTTGATGTTCATGCCGGAGGCCAGTACACGGCTGACCGGCTGCAGACCGATGTCGTTCATGGCGCCATCACCACCAACGGCCCACACGCAGGTGTCGGTTTTTTCGGTCTGGTCGTAGCGCAGGCGTACGCCCATGGCCACGGTTGCAGCGTTTTCAAACAGGGGGTTGGTCCAGGGCACAGACCACATGGCATACGGGTAAGTAGCGCCGTACACCGAGGAACAACCGGTTGCGTTGACAATCGCGAAGTTGTCGCCCTTGACCATGGCGGTGGCGGTCATAACCAGTTTCATGGCAGTGACTTCTCCGCAGCCCATGCAGGCACCAGCGCCGCCACGGTACTTCCAGAGTTTTTCATCCAGGAAGCGGTCCACCACCAGCTTTTCGTTGATGAACTCAGCCGGTGTTTCCGGCAGGGTATCATTCACGAAAGCCATGGATTTTTTCATGGTGTCCATGATCTCGTCGTCTTTGACGACCATTTCAAGGGCTCCACGGTTGGCGCAGACTTCCACGCACTCGCCGCAGCCTTTGCACTTGTCAGGATCAATCCAGATGGAGAAGGTGGCCGGGGTTTGGCCCTTTTTCTCGCGGACGGCCCAGAACTTGGCGGGTTTGGCCAGGTTGGCGCGGATTTTTTCTTTGAGGCCTTCGTCTTCCAGAGTGTCGATGGCTTCGTTCATGGTGGCTTCCGGCAGGGCGCGGGCATGGATGGCGGCGTCGGGGCACTGCACAACGCACTCCATGCAACCGATGCACTTTTCCGGATAGTACACGGGGATGTCCGGGGCCACAAAGGCAAAGCTCCGCTGGGATGCCGTCAAAGGCGGCATCAGGGAACGGGCTGCCAGTTCGTCGGCGGGAACGCCGTGGTCGCCTTGACCTGTCAGATATTTATCGAGAACGATTTCCTGGAATTTGTCCATGTCCAGGGATGCATCGTTGACTTCTTTGCTTGTCTTATTTTCTTTACGCTCAGACATAGCTTGTTCTCCTTGCTACGGGGCTGCCGTCTTACATGATTTCCCGGGGCACTTCGATGATCTCGTTGTATCCGCGCTTCACGCAGGTAAGGTTGTCCTGAACAACCTGTTCGCCACGCTTGCCGAAATACTTGCGGATCACTTTTTCCACGCCTTCCATGAGCTGATCGGCGTCCATGCCGCGGTCAGCTGCGAAGGGGGTGGCCTTCAGGAAGATACCCAACAGTACGATACCCTGCATACGCTGCACGAGGTCGGCAGAGCTGCTGACATCCTTGGCAATGGCGACGGAGTCGAGACCAAAGACGCGGATGTTCTTTTCCTTGATGGCGGCATGGTACTTGGCCGGAATTTCGCCCCAGATGCCTTCAGGGGTGGTCTGGGAAGTCTGCAGATACAGGATACCGCCTTCGTGCAGGCCCGCAAGGGGATTGCCGTTATGGAAAGCATTGATATCGTTGACCGGCACGAACTCCACAATGTTGAGTTCCTGGTGCAGATCGATGTGCTCGTTACCGATGGTCAGATAGAAGGTGGTGGGCAGGCCCTTTTTCTCGGCACCGTATTTGGGATATGCCTGCACCTTTTTGTCGAACAGTTCACCGCATATGGAAGCGATGATCTTGTTGGTGGTTACACTACCATAACCGCCCACTGAGTGACCGCGCATGGAGAAGGATTTGGCGGGACGAATGTCCGGTTCCACACCCTCGAAGTCAAGGTTGTCTTCAAAGGGAACGCCAACGGTGTAGCGCAGTTTGCCTTCAACGCCTTTTTTCATGTTTTCGACAATGGCGATGAAGTCCTGGGCGCGGATGTCGCGGCTGCCAAGACCACCGGCTCCGTGCTGCACAACCGGGAAGCTGTCGATTTTCGGCATACCGTTGATGCCATGCATTGCATCGGCGCTGGCGGCTTTGATATCGCGGGCCAGGGGATTTTCCGGGGCGCTGCATTCGTCCATGCGTTCCAGCACGCTGATGACCTTGCAGTTTTTCAGCAGGTTGATCAGCTCTTCGCCGGGGAACGGGCGGTAAGAGGTCACGGACACGGCACCAACTTTGACGCCCTTTTCTTCGCGCAGGTATTTTACCATGGCGTGGGCGGTTTCCATCATGGAGGCCATGCCAACGATGGCGTATTCGGCGTCGTCCATCATGTAGGGGATTACCAGGTCGTAGTTGCGGCCGGTAAGCTCCGCATATTCTTTCATGTTTTTCTTTAGGGTCTCTTTCAGGGGTGCATAGAAGGCGCGCTGGGCGACTTTACCCTTCATGTAGGCATCCTGGTTCTGCACAGAACCGCTGGTGATGGGGTTCATGGGATCCATCAGGTTCCGCAGTTCATCGGGATGCTGCAGGTATTGTTTGACCAGGTCTGCTTCCGGCAGGGAGACGTTTTCGACGGTGTGGGTGGTCAAAAAGCCATCCTGAATGTCGAAGAAGGGGATATAGGTATCTTCGGCGGTTTTGCGGGCGATGAGGGCCAGATCGGCGACTTCCTGGGCGTTGCGGGCAAACAGCATGCCCCAGCCGCAGTCGACCACGCCCATCACATCGTCGTGACCAGCGTGCACGTTCAGTGCGTGGTGGGTCAGGGCGCGGGCACCGATGTGGAATACCATGGGCAGGCGCTTGCCAGCGATGGTATACAACACTTCTTTCATAAGAATAAGGCCCTGGGATGCCGTGAAGTTGGTTACACGACCACCGGCGAGGGCGTAGCCTTCGCAGGCGCTGGCAGCGGAGTGTTCGCTTTCGGGTTCGACAAATGCCAGGGGCTGACCCCAGGCGTTTTTCTTGCCATCGGCCACTACAGCCTGGTAACCGACGCCCATGTTGGTGGACGGCGTAATTGGGTATGCACCTGCACCGGTGCTGGCAAGGGACTCGGCCCATACAGCGGCTCCGGAACCATCTGTGGTGGTGGCGATACCGGGAAAGGGAAATTCTGTTTGTTTCTGCGTCATTCGATAAACCTCCTAAAACAGGCTTCGCAACAAAAACACATGATATTACCATGTGTAGGATACGGACGTATTAAAACTCCAAAACTCAAAGAGCCAAGACATAATACTCATGTAGGCCCTTATTTACAACCACTATATGGGGTCGGTGTCAAATTAGAAAAGCAATACGGTGGTATGCTTAGTATTTATCGAATGTTAGAAGATGATTTTTACCTGAATTGCCGGGGTAAAACCATATAGAATACACATACTAAACACATCGTTTTTTCTGCTTTGACCGCCCCAAAGCTAGTCCACCTTGACCTGTGCGTCAAGCTTGCAGAAGGGGAAATCGTTCAGTATCGTCACAGTGGGTAGATTTGTGTATAACATAAAGTAAATGATGGTGATTTGAAATGTATTTGAGTTGCATATGTACGGTGTCCTGTGCTAGTTGTGGGGCAGGAGGTGCCTGTGACCACTACATCATGCGACGCCCTGCTGTTGTTTCCTCCTTTGGCACTGGAGACAACCTTTGTGGAACTCGGGGTTCCACGTTTGGTGGCGACCCTTAAAAATGCCGGAATGATCGCCTGTCAGGATGATCTTAATGTACGGTTAATGCGGGATTACTGGTTGCGGGAAGCAGACCTCAACTGGCTGGCGGAACAACTCCAAAAGGACGCCACGCCTCCGCCGGATATCCCGGCGCTCATTGGCGATAGCGCCACAGACATATATGATCGTTTTTTGCGGGAATCTTCGGAAGAAACCGAAAAACACCTGCGGGGACGGGGCGATCTGGACTTGTTTCAGGTGCTGATGCGCACCTTTGCCCATCGCCGTAAGCTGGAACTGGACTCCTGGTATGTGGATGATGTTCGGGCGGCGGTGGAAAAAGGGCACCGGTATTACGAGGAATTTTTTCAGAAGACCGTGTTTGACCGCTGGCCCGACGGCCTGCCCCCGGTGGTGGGGATGAGCCTTGCCAGCGCACCGCAGGCCTTTCCCGCCATGCTGCTTGCCCGTATGATAAAGGAGCGTCAGCCATCGGTGCATGTCTCCTGGGGTGGTCCCTGGGCCACGGCTGCGGGCCCGGTGGTGGATGTATTGCTGAAGAGTGTGCCCTGGGTTGATTCGGTGATGGTATACGAAGGCGAGCGCTCCATTGTGCCGTTGGTGCGGGCTGTTATTAATAAAACATCATTTGACGATGTGCCGAATTTGCGTTACCGGGGTAACAGTCCAGCGGTAACCCATACGGATATTGTTCCCCCGCTGCCTTTTGAACAGGTGCCTCTGCCGGATTTTGAAGGCATGCCCATGGAACTGTATCTGGACAGCATTCTGCCGGTGCAAACCACCCGCAACTGTTACTGGGGACGCTGCATTTTCTGTTATCACCGCACCAGCAGCGCCACGGTGGGCTTTGAGGAGCGATCCGCTGCAGACGTGGTGGATGCCATGGCAAATATGAAGGAACGCAGCGGCTATGATACTTTTTTCCTTGCAGACAGTTGCACCCACATCACCCTGATGCGGGCCATCGCCCGGGAAATCATGCTGCGGGAGCTGGAGGTCAACTGGATTGTCATGGGGCGTTCCGGCAAAGGATGGGACAAAGAGACCTGCAATCTGCTGGCCTTAAGCGGTCTGCGGGAAGTATACATGGGCCTGGAAACCAGCAGTCCAAGAGGATTGAAGCAGATAGAAAAGGGCATTTCCCTGAAGGTTCTGGACGAAAATCTACGGGAGATGACCGCAGCGGGTGTCAGGGCGCTGGTTTTTGTGCTGGATTATCCGGGTCACAGTGCACAGGAACTGCGGGGCACCTTCACATGGGTTCTGGAGCGGCATCAGTATATAGCCGCCTTTATTGCCCAAAAATTTTCTCTTGGCCGCAATTCCGTGGTGTTTGCAGAGCCTGAGCGCATCGGTATTACCGTTGATTCCCGGGCCGACGAGGATATGAATATATTTGGGCACGGATATACGGCCAAAGCCGAGGTTTCGCTGTCGGAATTCAACGACATGCATCGCCATTTTGCCGCTGAGTTCAAAAAAGCCAAACTCCGCAATATGGGTGATATGCCCTGAGGCGGCGTTTCGAGCCATAACAGCACATGGATATCAGGGGCAGGGCATTGCTTTTTGTGCTAAAATGTTTGGCATCCCTTCCATTTTTCGTAGAATTAATGTATTAGAAAGAGTTGGGACATGGTACACTGAATTGTTGTTTGTGCCGGGCATTCCAAACCCGGCTGACAATCGGGACCATTAACCGTGTAACCGGACCACGGGAGTAAGAATGAAAAAGACACATTTGAGTTTGTGGGTGATCCTGTTAATGGCCCTGGCCATGGTATCCGCCGTTGGTTGCGCCGGCGATGACGACGATCCTTCTGCGGATGGTGACAGCGATGTGACCGAGCAGGAAGATGGCGATGTGACCGATGGGGATGAAGCCGACATCGATGATGCCGCCGAGGTTGCAGAAGAAACCGAAGATGGCGACGTGGATGAGATGGAAGAAGTCGAAGAACCCGACGGTGATGTCGATATGGTTGAAGAAGAGGCTGAGGAAGAAGTCCCGGAAATTGAGGGCGATACCGAGCCTGAGGGCGAAGATGAAGTGGAAATGGAGCCGGAACCCGAACCGGAGCCCATCTGTACTCCCGGTGAGCGCAGCTGCTATACCGACAAAAAATTACAGGTCTGCAGCGATGATGGTCTGGAATGGAACCGTATCTGGTGCGAGGGCGAGGCCATTTGCCTGGAAAACCGCTGCATTGATCTGCTGTGCCAGCCCAATGAACGGCAGTGCACCGGCCAGACGGTCATCGAGTGCGACGACACCGGCACCGAGGTTGGCATTGCCGGTACCTGCGACACCCGTTCCATCTGCGTGGACGGTTACTGCATTGATCTGTGCGAAGACGCCGAGACCCTGCAGAACGACAGTCTGATTGTGTCCTCCACCGAAGGCGAGGAAAATACCTTTAACACCTCCTCCCGCTGCTGGAATCCCACCGGCACCAATGTGCTGCATCCGGCTCCGGACAAAATGTTCAAAATCGATCTGACCCGTGGTCAGACCGTTACCTTCAAAGTTACCAGCCTGACCCGGCATTTCGATACTGCGGTGTATGTTCTGGATACCTGCGATCTGCTGGAACCCCAGTGCATTACCGGCGCTGACGTATGCTGCGCCGGAACCCCGGACAATGTTACCTTTACCGCTCCCCGCAGCGATACCTACTGGGTGGTGGTGGACAGCTGGGAAGACCGCACCGGTGAATTTGAGCTGAAGGTGACCGGCGGTGCAGTACCGGACGTTGACCCCGGTGTTGCCGCTCTGGTGCATTCATGGGATGAAGACGCCAAGGAACTCACCATTACCGCCACCATCACCAACAGCGGCACGGAAAACCTGCCCTGGCTGGATCTGGGATTTTATCCCAACCAAAGCAGCGCTCCGATGGCCGGGGAAGACCAGCCCTACGAAGCCGTGCGGGTGAATAATCTTATCGCCGGTGAAAGCCGGGATGTATCCATCACCATTGCCAACCCCGCAGCAGGGGAATACACTGCATGGGCTCTGGTTGATCCTTTCCAGAGAATCTATGATCCCAATACCGACAACAATACCGGCGGCCCCATGGGCGTGGTTATTACCGGCACCCAGACGGAAATCCCCGTAACGCCGCCCATGATCGTTGATGGTCGTTTGCAAACCGACGGCGAGGAAGTGTTCTACAGCTTCCCCTGCGCCGACGGCGAAATCGTGGCCCTGCGTCTGGCGGTGGAAGAAGGCAGCGATCTGTTGCCCATGATGACCATTTACGGTGTTGATCGGGTTACGGCGCTACAGACCATTACCCTGGTAAGCGCCGAGGATTTGCCCTTGACCACTTCCATGACCTGCCGCCCTGGCGGCACCTATGTGGTTAAAGTCCGGGCGGCCATTGGTGCGCCGCTGGATAACCGAACCGGTTCCTATTCTTTGGGTATTGCACCGCTGGCGGGCTATAACGTATTTCCCGCAAACCTGAAGCTCTTCCCTGGCAAAAGCGCTACCGTGACGGTGAATGGCACTTGGCAGCTTGATCTGCTTCCGCCCCAGGAACTTCCCCAAACCAACTTCAGCTGGCTGTCACTGAACGAAAACATAGCCACGGTAACGCCCCAGGGCGTTGTCACGGCGCTGGCAAGCGTCAGTGAAGGTCTGGGTTCCATTGCAGTGATGTCCGGCGTGGAAGGGCTGGATACCCAATATGTGCAAGTGGATGTGTCCCAGCAGATTCCCGGCGTTATTTATACGTCGCGGGATACCTTCCCCATGAATATTCCCGACAATGGCGGGTTTACCTCCACCATTATCAATGTGCCGGAATCCGCGCCCCTGGCTCAGTTGTTTGTGGGTGTTTCCATTACCCATAACGACGCGGATCAGGTGACCGCAATATTGATTTCGCCGCAAGGGACACAAATTACCTTGAAAAATTCCTCGGTAGGCGGTAGCAACATACTGACCGTCTATGGCATCTTGACCGATCCCACGGGGCCGGGTTCGCTGGACGACTTTGTCGGAGAAAGCCCCCAGGGTAACTGGGAGCTTCGCGTATCGGACAACGTGGCCAGCATCACCGGTCGCATTAACTCGTGGCGGTTGTACATAGTGCACGAGGAAACACAGCCGTAATCAGGCGGTTGTACGCAATGTTTGGGCCTAAGGAGACGTATCATGGGTAAAGAACGTTTGATAGATGCACTGCATCAGGATGATAAGCTCAGTGTCTGCATCGCCCTTATCGGGCTGGACCATTACCCGGGAGAGGATTCCGCCCGGGCAGTGGCTGAATTTCTTGATTCCGATGAGAACAGTACAGCACTCAGGCAGGTGGCTACCGTTGCTTTGGGGCGTTTGGGAGAAAAGGGCAAGGAAAAGCTTGAAGAGATTCTTTCCGGTGAGGATGAAACCTTTGTGGAATATGCTCTGCTTGGCTACGAGTTTGTTGATGGCCCGGTAAAGGATATGGTGGAGCGCCACCTGTGGAGCGGCAACAAGCGTATCGTGGAAGCCGCTGCACTGGTGTATGGCCGCCTGTGGCCCGATGAAGTGGTGGACGTGCTTGGTCCGCTCTTTGGCCATGTTAATGAGGGGGTGCGCTGCATGACCCTGCCCTATGTATTTGTGGAAACCGAAGACCCCGCCGCCATCAACCATCTTACCCTGGTGTACCGCCGGGCTGGTGATCGCCTGCGGGAGCATATCCTTGATGCCATTCGCCGGGGCATGCGGAAAAACCCGGAACTGATGCACAAAACCATTGCCATTCCCGCAGCTCTTCTGCGCAATGATGAAACCGATGAAGAGGATCTGGAAAACCTAGGCTTTATGCTGAAAAGCGCCAGCCATCTGGAACGCTGGAACGCAGCCCATATGGTGGTTTCCAAGCCCTTTGATTCGGTGCGGCATATTTTGGGTGAAATGCTCGAAAGCGATGACGCCATCGTTATCCGCAGGGCCCTGGCCTATATTCTGGATAATGATCCCAAAGGCTTCCTCAGTTCCATTTTTGATCTGCTGCAGCACAAAGAGGCCGAAGTTCGCATCCGCGCGGTTATCGGTCTGGTAAAAACCTCAATCCCCGAAGAAATGATTATGTATCTTTTGGGTGAGCGGCAGAACAACAATAATCACTGAACTTATACAACACTAATACAAGCCGGATACGATACGCCAAACGGCATATACAGGAGATGTACCCATGAAGCTGACGCGAGCGTTGATGCTGATATTTTGTGTGATGGTGTTTCTAACTGGTTGTGAAACCAACAGCGGTCAACCGGTTACCGAAGGTATCGGCGGTGCGCCGGATGATGTTGCCTGCGCGGCTCCGGATCCTTCCGATGAAGCGCAGAAGACCTCCGGTAAGCAGGAAGACGGCAGCGCCATTCTTCTTAATGGACGCCGGATTACTCCGCCGGGGGATACGGTGCTTCTGGATGTCACCGCTCCCTGGTGGATGAAGCTCAATCATGCAGGCACCTGGGCCTTTGCCACCAGCCCCCACGGCGAGCTGATGAGCATTAACCTGGAGACCATGGACGTTACCTACAAGCGGTTTCACCCGGCGGTTAACGACATGGTTATTACCGCCGATGACAGTACCATGTATCTTGGTGGTGGAGCATCGGAGCAGGTTCGTATTATCGACCTTACCGATCCGGCCAATCCTGCGGAAACCGGAACCATTGATCTGCAGGGCGGATATATTGCCGGTCTGGCTTTGACCACTGACGAAGCCACTCTTGTTGCTGTCGATTCTTCCGGCGGAAATGTAGTAATCATCAATACCGCAGATAAAAGCTATACCAAGATCAAGGTTGGATATTATCCCCGTGAGGTTATTCTGAGCCCCGATGAAAGCCTGGCTTTTGTCGCCAACATGGGCGGCAACAGCGTTGCCATTGTGGATATGACCACCAAGGCCAAACTGTCGGAAATTGCAGTGGGCAAGCTCCCGCGCAGCATGGCGCTTAATGGCAGCGGCAGTAAACTCTATGTGGCCAACAGCGACGATTCCACCATCAGCGTAATCGATGTGACGCAGAAAAAGCTCGAAGCCACCGTTGATATCGACAAGGAACACCCGGAACTCAAGGCCTTGAAGCCCACCGGTGTGTATTATGAGGCGTCATCATCGCGGCTGTATGTGGCCTGCGCCAACATGAATGCTCTGTATGTTATGGATACCACAGATCCCGCCCTTGGGTTTATCGGCGCTATTCCCACCGGAGCCTATCCCGATGTGATGCGTCCCCTTGACGGTGGCAACATGGTAGTGCTCAACAGCTATGGCTGGGGTGGACTGCCCAACTTCGACCCACGGGAAAGTCCGGACAACAGCACACCGGGGTCCCTGAGCAAATTCCAGATGCCCACATCCGATGATGCTCTTGCTCAAATGACCCAGCAGGTTCAGGACAACAACAACCGTCCACTGGGTTTTTACGGCAACACCGATTGCCAGCGGCTTATTCCTCTGGATGAAAACGGCGAGAATCCCATCAAGCATGTGGTGCTGATCGTCAAGGAAAACAAAACCTATGATGAAATACTGGGCGATCTGAAGGACGCCAACGGCCAGCCCTGGGGCAACGGCGATCCCGCCATTACCCTGTTTGGCGAAAAAATCACCCCCAACGCCCACGAACTGGCCCGCCAGTTTACCACAAGCGATAATTTTTACACTGATGCCGAGGTGAGTTTGCAGGGACATGTCTGGACCACTCACGCCGACTGCAACGACTATACCAATAAGATGCGTCACGACCAGCTGGCGGTTGGTGGCGTCGAACCCACCGCCCGTCCCGGCACCATGAGCATTTTTCAGTTGCTGAAAAAGCAGGGGATCAGCTTCCGTAATTACGGTGAAGGCGTTGCTTTTGTCCCGGAATTTATCGACGAAATGCGGGACTACATTGATCCCAAAGTATCCTTTTACAATCAGGCCGTGTCCGATGTGGCCAAGGGGCGGGAAGTGGCCCGTGAAATTGAGAACGGCATTTTCCCAAGCTTTGTGTATATCTCTCTGCCCAATGACCATACCTATGGCGGCGATGCCGGTAAACCGACTCCCACCTTTATGGTGGCTGACAATGATTACGGTATGGCTACTGTTGTCGAGGCGATTTCCAATAGCCCCTACTGGGAAAACACGATCATTTTTGTGACACAGGACGATGCCCAAAGCGCTTCCGGCGATCACGTTGATGCTCATCGCACTGTATTCTGGGCCATCAGCCCCTGGGTGAAACGCGGGTACATGAGCCATGTGCATTACAGCAACCCTGCCCTGTACCGCACTATCGAGATGCTGCTGGGGATTCCCCATCTGAATCGCAATACCGCCATGGCTACACCCATGTACGATATGTTTACTGATACCCCGGATTACACGCCGTATACCGCTATTCGTCCCGATGTGGCCTTTGAGGTCAACGGCAGCGGCACCAAGGCGGACCGGGATTCTTCAAAATTCAACCTGGAAATTATTGACGGTCACAAGGGACTGGGTGACATCATCTGGAATATCATGCGACCCGGCCAGGAACGGCCGTCCTATGTCAAGCGGCTCGATGAATAAGGAAACGGGAGTAACAATGATGAAACGTAAAGGTTACAAGGCAAAACTGCTGATACCGGCAATGGTTCTGATGACCGCTTCCATGATGATGAATGTTGTCGGATGCACCGGCAGTGACGAGTCGAGCCCCATTGTGGATGGCGATGTTGATCTGCCGGACAACCCCGACGGTGATCCGGCGGAACTGGCAAAGATGGCCTTTGAAGAAGGAAAATCCTGGCTGGAAAAGGGACAAGCCAATGAGGCGCGCCCCTTCTTTGCCCAGGCGGTGCAGTATGATCCCGACATGCTGGAAGCCCACTTCGGTCTGGCATTTGCCGAGTCCCAGGTAACCTGGGAGTTTCTTTCCGCCTTTCTTACCATGGCGGGGCAGATTATGAGCGCCGATCCACCTGACTGGGTCAACGAGGAAAAAGGCACCAGCGGCGGCGAATACGATGATTTGGATGATCCTCAAAGCCAAAGCGAATGGCTCGCCCAGCAGGTGCATGTGCTGTTTGGCAACATGAGTCAAAGCCTTGGCGTGGCGGTGGAACACTACGGCATTATCATTAACAGCGAGCAGGCGACGGACTTCGTGTATACAATTGACACGGAAATCCCCATTTACATGAGTCTGGAGCGCACCGCAGCGCTGACCGGTGAAATCCGGCTGCCGGAAATCTACATGTTCGATTCCATGTCCCGGCTGTATCTGAGTGTCACCAGGATGATATCCATGCTGGATCTGCGGGGCGATTTGTCCGATGTGGTCAATTTTGTGCAGTCCCATAAAAGCAGCCTGGATATCAATACCCTGATGCCGGTGATTGTGGACCTGCTTAACAGCGATGAACGGTTTATGGGCGCCACTGGCGATACAGCGGCTCTTGGCGCGGAAATGAAAACCTTGTGGACTGGCGCCCTTAACGATGTAAAGCTTTCCTTTGAAGCTGCCAAAGCCGAAGTTGATGAATGTGTTCGTACCGAAGGCGCTCAGCCGACCAACCGTTCTTTCTTCTGCTTCCTTGACCGCAAGGGCGAAGAACTGCGGTTGCATATGCGTAAACCCGACCCCGAAAATCCGGGAGAGGATTACGATATGTTCCTGACGGTTTTCAAGGCCGAAGACATGACTGTCATCGATACCTTTGTGGCCAATCTTGCCGATGGGCAGTCGCCCATGGACCTGCGGGAAGAAATCCTGCCGGTGCTTAGCAGCATCGTGGCGGTGGTCAATGCCTATGGCATGCTGGATCTTCTCAATCTGGATCTGGGGCTGGGCGATGCCGCAACCCCGGATGTGGTGGGCTCCTTTTTGGGCACCTTCCTGCCAAAGGGCGCAGCCATGAATTTTGGCGCATTTTTCAACGACCCCACCTCTTTGCGCGGGCTGCTGCCGGTATGGACCAGCGACAAACCCCGCCGGGAAAACACCCTGTACATGGAATGGGAATGCCCCGGCGAACTGGAAGACGACGAAGCTCCCAACGGTAGTGGCGGACTGCTCTGCGCTGCCGAAGATGCCGATGGCGGTTTGGTGGACAGCGCTCACTTTGTGGGCACGGATAATGAACAACCCGCCGACGGCGTGCTGCTACAGACCCCGTATTTTGTGTGGCAGGACCCAACCCTGGGCGGTCTTCTGTACATTGATCCCACGGAGCTGGACCTGGAAGGCCCGGCCGGATACGCCCCCGCAACCCAGGCTGGCACCAACGTATTTATCGGTGCTGTAGTGGATGGCGTGATGGGTTTTGTGGGTAAGAAAAAATAACCATTAATTAAGGGACGCACTGCATTGAATATCTGTATCATCACCCTCGGGTGTCCCAAAAACGAAGTTGACAGTGAACTGGTGGCCGCCTCTTTGCAAAGAGGCGGTCATCGTCTTGTGGATTCACCGGAAGCCGCCGATGCGGTGGTGGTCAATACCTGCGGGTTTATTCAGCCGGCGGTGGAGGAATCCATTGGCGTGATTCTGGAGATGGCGCAGCTAAAAGAAACTGGTGCGTTGAAAAAACTTATCGTTTCCGGTTGTCTGGTGCAGCGCTACCACAGTCAGCTTGCGGAGGAAATTCCGGAAATTGACGCCCTGCTGGGCACTGCGGATCATCTGGAAACTCTGGATATGCTGAACAGTGATGAAACGCATCAGGTGCTGGTGACCCCAAAGCCCCGGGCCATTCTGGAATCCGATCCCGATCTTGTGGCGGCACGGATTCCCCGTATGGGGCATACCGCCTATGTACGCCTGTCCGAAGGCTGCAACCGTCGTTGTGCCTACTGCATTATCCCGCAGTTACGGGGTACGCTTCGTAGCCGTCCGGTGGCGGATATTGTGAAAGAAGTCAAGGGCCTTGTAACTGCCGGGGTGAAGGAACTGATCCTTATCGGTCAGGAAACCACGGCCTATGGCCTGGATATGAAAGACGGCACCGATATTGTCACTCTGCTGGATGCCCTTATGCCGGTGGCGGGCAGTGCCTGGCTGCGGCTGATGTACACCCATCCGGCAGGCATAAACAACCGCTTTGTGGAGTTTTTTGCCGCAAATGCCGGGGATGTGCTGCTGCCCTATATCGATGTGCCCATCCAGCATATCGACGGCAGGGTGTTAAAAGCCATGAACCGGGGCCACGGCGAAAAACGTATTCGCCAGGTAGTGGAACAGTTACGGAGCGGGATTCCCAATCTGGTGCTGCGCACCACGGTGATAACCGGCCATCCCGGCGAGGACACCAGGGGATTTCGTAAGCTGCTGTCCTTTGTTGAGGAAGGCTGGTTCGACCGTCTTGGGGCCTTCCCCTATTACCCCGAGGAAGGCACGGTGTCGGCCACCTTGCGGCCCCGTCCCAAACACGCCACTGCGATTCGCCGCGCCGATGCGGTGATGGCCGCCCAGACAGAGGTTTCCCGCGAACGTCTGCAAAATATGATGGATAAGCGGATTTCAGTGCTGGTCGAAGGACCGTCGGAAGAGCACGAACTGCTCACAGCCGGACGCTACTACGGGCAGGCCCCGGAAATCGATGGCGTGGTGTATCTGGTGGACGCACCGACACAACCCGTGGCAGGGCAGGTGCTTTCCTGCACCGTAACCCAGACCCATGATTTCGATCTTGAAGTTGAGGTTGTGGAGGACGAGGACTAGCTGTCCTGTTTTATCGTTTCCACCGTGGTGTCGAATTCATCGGCTTTTGCCAGAATCTCATTGGCCATTTTTACGCTGCTTTTATACCAGCGGCTTTTAAGCTGTGCCTTGTATTCCGGTGAAAGATCGCCGTTGTAACCCAGTTTTTCCAGTCGCGTGTGGGTCATGTGGTACAATGCCATGGCACAGGCCACAGATATATTGTAGCTTTGCACAAATCCGAACATGGGTATAAAAAAGCGGACGTCCGCCTGCTCGATGGCGGTTTGGGAGAGTCCTTCCAGTTCGTTGCCAAACACCAGGCACAGCTTTTTTGTGGGATCAAGGGCGGTCAGCCCTACGGCGTCGCTGGCCAGGACTGATGCGGCAATAACGTAGCCCTGCTCCCGCAGAGCGGCATAGGCATCTTCGATACTTTTATGCTTGTACACCGTAAGCCACTTGTGAGCTCCCTGGGTGGTCCCCCGGGCGATTTCCAGCGGGTATGATGAGGCAATGTGAATATCCTGAATGCCCAGACCTTCGCAGGTGCGCAGCACCGCAGAAAGATTGTGATGCTTGTAGATATTCTCAAACAGCACCGTAACGGTGTTGGTGCGATGCTTCAGCACATCTTCGATGCGCTGTTTGCGGTTGTCGCTCATAAGTTCGCCCAGGGTATTAAGCTGGGCATCGTTCAGAATTTCGTCGTTGTTGTGGTGATTCGCTGCCATTGATGATCCGTAATGCAGATGGCGGGCAGAGTTGCCCCTGCCCGCCGGGTTAGTTTATTTCAGCACCAGTACCGGCACTTTGGCCTGTTTCAGCAGTTGTTCCGTTGAGCGACCGATGTAGTAAGGCTCCGAAGAGGGATTCAGGCTTGCGGGCATGGCAATGAGGTGCAGGTTGTTTTCCTGTCGGTACTGCATGATCTCCGCTTCAACGGAAGTTCCCATGCGGATACCGGTGTAAATCTCTATATCCTCGTTGCGTTCCCGCAGCTGCCGTTGCATGTCCTCCAGCCGCTTTTCCACTTCCATGTCGCCGTTATCCCGACCGGGTTCCATGTCGATGACCAGCGGAGCTTCGCCGGGGATAAGGGCCAGAGAAATCGGCGGTCGCAGCACATGCACCAGATGCAGTTCCTTTATCTGCGGCGCCAGACCATAGACCAGGCTCTCGGCAAAATGATAGCTGAAGTTGCTCAGGTCCGTGGGGAACAAAATGCGGTCAAGGATGGCGTCCTCGGGCTGTTCCATAAAGGAGCTGGCCACGAGCACCGGAATAATTGACTGCCGCACCACCCGGTCAGTGGTTGCGCCGATGATGCTGTCGTACAGGCCGCTGTGTCCGTGGCTGGCCATGATGATAACATGGGCGCTGATCTGCCGGGCGGTCAGAACAATATCCTGCCGGGGATTACCCACCAAAAACCGGGTGTCGCAGGGGATGCCATGTTCCTCAAAGGATTCCCGTACATCCAGCAGCGCATCCATAATTCGTTCCTGAATCTTGTTGCCGATCTGCAATTCCCGTTGCGGGTTGCCTCCCGGTGACCAGTAGTGGTCATGCAGCACATGCAGCACGGTTACCTCGCCGTTAAAGGCCTTGGCAAGCCTTCGGGCAAGGACATAGGCCTTTTCCGCGGAGGGCGAAAAATCAGTGGCCAGCAGGATTCGTCTGAACATGGTTCCTCCTTTTAGGGGACATCGCATACACCGGCGTTGCAGATAGCGCTGCTGTTGCCGGTCAATAAAATGCAATGGTCGTTGTCGGTGCAGCTGGGGGCGCAGCCGCCATCGCCATGGCACACATAGGAAGGACTCAGGTACTGCTGACAATAGGTGGTTCCGGTAATGCCGTCGAAGCCGGTTTCACAGTGCACACCGCAGAAGAAGCCTGCCCAGGCCTGACAAGCCTGACCGTCGGGGCAGTCGCTGTGCTCATCGCAGGCGCTCATAGGCTGTGACGGACGGGCAAAGCCCGGCGTGGCGGCATCAGCCACAAAGGCGATGGAGAAGTCTTCGGACATTTCGTCGTGTCCCACCAGTCCGTTGCCGCCGGGTTGTTCCAGGCCTTCTTCGCCACTAATTTTGCGGGTGTAGGCATTGTTGTTCAGGGGGTTGCCGGGCATGGGTGTCTGGGTGCCGGCGTTGGTTTCGCTGGCATATGCCGTGGGTGTGGAATCGGCGTCCGGCCCGTCGAATTCCATGCCGTTTTTATCGATCCGCAGGGCCATGTCGCTGCCCCATGCAAAGTAATCCACATCCTGCACCAGATCAGTGGTGCCATCCCAGTAATACAGCACCAGGTTTTCGCCGTTGGGATCCAGCGCCGGAGTTGCAGAGCGGGAACCACTGCAGGCATCAGGCATGTTTGCCAGTTGCATATCCGGGTACTTGCCAAAGTAGGTGCCCTGGAATCCGGTCAGATCAAAGGCAATAACCAGATATGCCTTGGGAGCGATAAAGGTGTCCTGCGGGAAGCGGACGTGGAAGTCGCCCTCGTTGGTGCCACCGGCGGCTTCACAACCGTCCTGGGCGACAATGTTGGGGTAGCGGTAGCTGGTGGTGACGTTTTCGTTGTTCACCACAACAGTGACATCCTTGCTGGCGTCGGTGAGATAGTAGTTACTCAAGTCCACGGAGGTATCGGTAGCGTTATACAGCTCAATGAACTGCGCATCAGCCGTGGGGCCGAAGCGGACTTCGTTGATAACCACATGGGGTGTTACCTCGGGCTCTTCCTCTTCTTCTTCGGGAATATCGTAGTCACCATCGGGGGTGCCGACGATACAATGGCTGGTCTCAAAGTCGCAGATAAAGCCCGGGCCGTCGTTGAGCAGATAGCAGTCTTCGTTGTTGGCGCAGGGATATCCGCAGATACCGCCATCCACATCAACATGGCAGACCTTGCTGTAGGGGGCGCATTCGTTGTCATCGGTGCAGTTGATGACGCCGTCGCTGCACAGGCCTGTTTGGTCATCGCAGACATAGTTGATGTCAAATTGCTGGCAGTCGGCATTGTTGCCGCAGGGTTTCCAGCAGAAGTTGCCGATATCGCTTTGGCAGACGTTGAACTCGGCGCACTGGCTGTTGCTGATGCAATTGTAGGTGCGGTCTACTTCGCAGCGGTTGACATCGGTGTTGCAGATGTATTCCGGGCCTGCTTCGGCGCAGTCAAGGGTAGTTGTGCAGGCCGGGGCGCATACGCCGCCAGCAATTTCCGGATGACAGATCTTGCCAAAGGGCTGGCAGTCAACATCGGATTCGCAGGTAGGATACTCCATGGTCTGGCAGTGGCTGTCCACGCATTCCAGCAGATCATCGTCAAAGCGATCCTGACAGTCAAAGTTTTCGCTGCATGCGCTCCAGCAGTAGCCGCCGGCATCGCTGTGACATACCTCACCGGTGCCGCATTCGCCATCGGTGCTGCAGGGGGTCATGCTGCGCCAGATGCATACGCCTTCGTTGCCCAGGTCGCAGACCAGATCCGGGCTGATGCCCTGGCAGAAGGTGTCGCCATCGCATGGAAGGCCGCAGGTGCCTTCATTGAGATCCGGGTGGCAGACTTCTCCGGCGTAGCATTCAGTGGAGGAGGTACATGCGACTTTGTGCACGCAGCGGTTTACGTCGGGATTGCACTCAAGGCCGTCACCGATAAGAGCGCAGTCCGCATCAATGGCGCAGGGGAGTGCGCAAATACCAACATCGCTGGCGCTGGGGTGGCACACTGCGGGAATCGAACACTGGGCATCGCTGCTACAGCCTTCGGGGGGCTGTTCACACAGGCCGCCGTTGCAGACAAGACCCGCGCCAAAGACGCTGCAGTCGGTGTCGTTCTGGCAGGCGGTGCCGCATTCGCCATCGGGGTCCGCATCGGCGTGGCAGATAAAGGGGCTGGGACAATCGCCGTTGCCCTGGCACTGGGCAATGCCTTCACATTCCGAAGGTTGCTCGAACCAGGTGCCGGTCACCATGGTGCCGGGGCTGAACAGCAGGCCGCTGACAGAAGTATGCAGCACCCAGGAGGCGGCGGGGTCAAGTTCCGGGTTCAGTACGATGGACTGATTCTGTCCGCCCTCGCTGCCATAGGTTACGGCTGTGATGACTGTGTCCACCGGTGCGGTTATGGTAATGGTGTCGCCGCTGTTGTTCATGCCGATAAGGCCGGTGCTGGCGGTCATGACCTGGGAGTTGCCAAAGCTGCCGCCGGGGTTGCCGCCGCCAAAGAGCACCATGGCCTGACCGCAGTACAGATAGGTGCCCTCGGGGAAGGTGTGACGCACGGAAACAGCGTCGGAAAGGGTTACGCCGGAAAGGTTCAGGATATTGCCGGACATGTTGACGATTTCCAAAAATTCGTCCTGGCTTCCTTCCCGGACACCGTCGTTGTTGGCGTCACCGGAGATGTCAGAAGCGGGGTCAGCGTGAATCTCGTTGATGACCAGGTCATCGGCTTCCGGGTATTTCCAGGGGCCGCAGCAGGTGAGGCCCATTTCGATGCAGTAACCGCCGTCGCACATAAAGCCGTCGCCAAACACGTTGCAGTCGGCGTTGACGGTGCATGAGGGGCCGCATTCGCCCACAGCAGAGACGCCGGTGTGGCAGACTTCGCCCAGGTCTTCACGGCACTGCAGGTCGCGGGTGCAACCCTGACCGATATGGCACAGATGATCCGCGCCGCAGATGGTGTTGGGATTGTATGCCTGACAGGTTTCGTTGCGATCGCATTTAGGGGCGCAGATGTTGCCCAGATCCGCATGGCACAGCTCGGTGTCATCCATGCAGTCAAAGGGGGAGGAACAACTGGTGGTGGCCCGGGGTTCGCAGTGCCCGGGGTTGTAGGGGTCGCACATGCCATAGCCGGTGCCGAACCACAGCACGCAATCTTCATGGGTACTGCAGTCGGGGCCGCAGGTGCCGCTGTTGGGGCTGTGGCAGATGCCGCCCAGATCGGCGCATTCCACGTCGGCCTGGCAGGGGTTCGGGTTGGCGCAGGCTCCGTTGACGCATTCCAGGCCATCGCTACAGGTTTCAACAAAGCTGAATGCCCCGCCGCTGCACTGGTACACATCAAGGTTACCAAGGCACGTGGACAGGCCGTCGGCCTGGCAGGCTGTGCCCGGAAGGATACATGCGGCTGCCACGGGATCGCAGAGCTGACCCGCTGTGCCGCAGGAGTCCATCTGCTGCCAGAAACCGTTGATGCATGTCCACAGTTCGTTGTCGCCGCGGCATTCGCTGGCAGAACCGGTGCAGGGTTCTTCGCAGGCTCCGGTTTCGGGATTGCAGGTTGCGCCGGAGGTGTCGCAGTTTTCCGTGGTTTCCCACATGCCCATGTTGTTGCACTGCTCGGCAATGTTGCCGTTGCAGCGGACGCTGCCGTAGGGGCAGGGTTCCACGCAGCCGTCTTCGCTTTGTGCGCCGTCGCAGTTTTCATCAATGCTGTTGTCGCAGATTTCCTCGCCCACCGGCTCGCAGAGGTAGCGGCTGAGGGTAAAGGAAAGGCCGAAGGTACAGGGGGCCGGTCCCGGCATGTCCGCCGGAGGACTGGGGCAGTCGACGATTTCGATTTCCACGGTCCAGCTTCCGGTTAAGGTGCCGTCTCCCTGGGGAATCGCTGTCATGGAACTGATGAAACGCATGGTGCAGGTTTCTTCCAGCTGTACAATGCGGTTGGACGTGCCAATCAGCGAACCGGTGGCATCATCAATATAGCCGCTGATATCAAGCGGGGTGGCTTCCGGGAAGGTGAAGCTAAAGTCGTAACGTTCAAGGTCGCTGTTATACCCCTGTTCGATGCGACCAATAGCTTCCATGGGAACGTTGGGCTCCGGTTGCTCGCAGGTGCCGGGGCCCGCATTTTGGGCCAGACCCTGCATCATCCACATGCCGTCGTACTGATCGCCGTCCATGCACTGTCCCAGATCGCAGATGCGGGAGCTGTCGGCGCAGTCTTCCTGAATATTCCATTCGCCGGATGCGTTGCACACATAGCGGGTGCTGCCCGCGCAACGGCTCTCGCCTTCGCTGCAGGCATCGCACTGGTTGCTGCCTTCGTTACAGGTGCTGCCGTTAAGCTGGCAGTTGTCTTCCAGAATCCACTGGCTGGTAGCGTCGCAGGAATACAGAGCGTTACCTTCGCAACTGTAGTCGCCAGGGGAGCAGACCACGCAGGCGGCGTTAAGGCAACTGCCGAAGCAGTATTCCAGAACTTCCCAGCGCCCGTTGCTGCAAATCATCACCGCATCGGCGTCATCCAGTTCCATACAGGTGGTGGCGGCTTCCTGACAGGCTTCCACCAGATCATCGGCATCGCGGGGCACCAGCTTGTATTCATTGAAGCTGACGTACAAAAAACCGCGGATGGTGGCCATGACGGTGCCCTGAGCAGGCGGTGTATGGCTGTAGATCAGATCGTCCACCCTCAGGCCGTCTTCCACAATCCATTCGCCGAATCCGGCGTTGTCGTTGGTGACGGACACCAGTTCGTCCATCTGCACAAGCTGGCTTTCAAGGGCGTTGGCCCGGATGCCGCCGGTGGCGATTTCTGCCGCATCGGTAACGATAACCGGCGGGGGCAGTTCCTGATTGTTCATGGTCACCTGCATTTCGGAGACCGTGACCTCACTGAAGGGAACCGCATCGCCTTCGGCGTATTCCACATACACACCCATAACATCCACCACGTCGCCAGGGTAGACATCGGGCAGATTGTTGCCGGTAAAGGCAAGGAAGATACCCGCATAATCGCCGCCTGCCCGCTGCTGGGCAAAGGAGCCCGTCAGCCCGGAGGAGGTGGAGATCACCACAGGACCGGAGGTAATAATAAGGTTTTTCAGGGCCACCGGGGTGTTTTCCGCCGGGTGGTTGGGATCATCGGTATTCTGCAACTGGTAGGCGGTGTATTCCGCTGGCTGGCAGCGTTCACCCACGCAGATCAGCTGGCTGTCGGTGCAGGTTTCAATTTCTTCCCACTGGCTGGCGATACATTCCAGAAGAATGGTGCCCTGGGGATTACAGATACGTGCCCCGGGCTGGTCGCAGGTAATGGGAAGGTCCTGACACTGGCCGTCAAGGCAGATCTGGCCAAGGGTCTGGCAGTCGATGGTCTGTTCGATGCGTCCACTGTCGGCGCTGCAGGACATGACCCAACTGCCATCACAGTAGTCAGGGGCTTCGGTGTTGCAGGGATCGATGCATTCCAGCCGCTGGAACTGTTCGCTGAAGTCGCAGATTAGACCACCTTCTTCGCAGACATTGAGGGTTTCCCACAGATTATCACTGCTGCACTGTTGCAGGGTTTCGTTTTCCCAGCATCGGCGTTCGCCAATGGTGGGGCAGGGTTCGATGCAGGTGTCGTTGCCGTCAAACAGGCCGTCACAGTCTTCATCCACGCCGTTTTCGCAGACTTCCTCGCCGGTGGCCTGACAATCGTAGCGAACTGCATGGAAGGGCCAGTACAGGGTGCAGGGGGTTGCGCCAAAATCGTCGCCCCGCAGCACAAGCTGGTCGCAGGCATCACCGGTGGTGGTGATGTCCATGGTAATGGTGCCCTCAATCACGCCGTTGGGCAGAAGCTCGGCTTCCAGGGTGTTGGTGAAGGTGACAACGCAGTCGAATTCGGCGGTGTAGTCTTCTGTATGGCTACCGGTACCGGAGATCATGTTGCTTTGATCAATGGTGGCGTTCTGAATTGCCATGGGCATGTCGCCATGCATCGGCATAAAGGACAGGTCGCCGCCGGTTTGATCAATGGCGAATACCGCCACATGGCCTTCGCCGGCAACCGGACGCTTGCAGGAGTTTTCACCGGCGGTAATCATGCCGGCGACGTTCCACAGGCCCTCAAGACCTTCGCCGTCAACGCAGACGCCGAACTGACAGATCAGGCCGTTGTCTTCGCAATAGGTGGTGGCGTCCCACTGACCGGAGACGCACTGCTGAACCGTGTTGCCGCTGCAACGCAGTTTGCCTTCTTCACAGGTAATGCAGACCGGGTTTTCCGCGCCGGTCTCGCAGACCAGCCCCGGGTATTCGCTGCGGCAGTCTTTTTCCACGTCCCAGCGGTCACCGGCACAAACCATGATACGGTCGTTGATGCAGGCCCGTTCGCCCAGTGGGCAGACCTGACACGCGCCGTTGGTGCAGGGGGTCTGGGCGTTGCATTCGTCGCTGGCCTGATAACTGCCGTCCACGCAGAGCATAATAGTGTTGCCGTCACAGACCCGCTGGCCTGCGGTACAGGTGGGGGCATCAAAGAACAGATCAAGGCCGGTACTTACCGCTTGCGCCGGGAAGGCCACCACCACGGGGTTGAAACCATAGTCCGTTACCGGATCGCTGCTGTCCCACCCGGTTTGGTTGGTGTCAGCCGCGGCCCGCAGCCAGTAGGAGCTGGCTCCTATCTGTTCAAGGGCAAAGGGAAGGGCCGTACCGCTGAAGTTGCCAAGATTGTGGATTTCGGGAATCGGGGCCTGTCCGCCCTCGGGGTCGTCGTTATAAACCAGCAGGAACAGATCGCGGCCATCGTGTTCCGCCGCGCCGGTGACGCTGCCGAAGAGATTGCCGAATACATAGAAGTTCAGGTCTTCGATGGTTACGGTGGTCTGACCGGTTTCCGGCACTGCGCCCAAGGCACCGCTGTCCAGGGTGTCAAAGGGATCGGATGCGTCGGGACCGTCGTTAAGGCGGTCGGCGTATACCCGCAGATACCAGGTGCCCGCCGGGATCCCGGTGACTTCCCAACTAAAGTCCGTCAGACCGGTGTCCAGTACGCCGAGTTCTTCCACGGTCATGGGAACGGAGCCCTCAAGGGCAGGGTCATCGGCATACAGGGCCAGAACAAAGGTTTTGCCGGCAAAGGCGGCATCGGTGTACACGCTACCCCGCAGGGTGGCGAATTCATCGGGGCCTTCCGGGCCGTCATCGGTGTCGGGTTCGTCAATGTCATCGATGTCATCGATGTCATCGATATCGTCGGGTTCGTCGCCGTCGGGTTCGATGTCAATACCATCGTCATCAAGATCAAAGTCGCCATCAACGGGGGTATCGCAGACAAGGTCGTCTCCCGACAAAACCATAGTGGCCAGGTTTACACTGCCAGGAGTGTCCGGCAGGGTGATTTCACCCTCGGCAAAGGCTGCGCCAAAGTCGTCTTCGTCACGACCGTCTTCACACAGGTCCACCCAGGCATAGACAAACCAGGTGCTGCCTGCGGGAATGCCCCCGATTGCAAAGCTGCGGTCCGTGGTGGTGGTGTCTTCCTCCGGCACTGCCGGGGCGTCGATTTCCACTGCCTTAAAGGGCCAGGCGGTGTAGAGGTTCCAGTCCGGAGCAGCGGGACTGGTCACTTCGTAGGGATAGACCAGGGCCACGGCGGGCAGATCGTAGACCGTATTGGGGAAGGTTACGCCGCCATTGATGCTGTAGAGATTGTCGCCGTCAAGGCCAAAGAGGATATCAATGTCAGTGGCTTCTTTGGCGTCTTCACTGGCCGGGTCCACGGCTACCGGCATCTGCAGAGCCCAGCCGATTTCCGTCCAGGGGTCGATCATGTCGTCATCGGCAACATCCACATGGACAACCACGTAGTAGCTGCCCGCCGCCACGCCGGTGAACTGATAGGCCACGGTTTTGTTCTCAAAGTCCACAGCGCCTGGGGGCAGGTCGGCTTTGGCAAGAGAATACGCCGGGGTCACGTCATCGGCGGGGTATTGTCCAAAGAGATGGAAGGTCATGTCGCTGTTGATGTACTCCGAGGTGGTGCGCAGGGTACCGGAGATAATCGCCGGGTCCGGGGGAATCACCTCATCGGGATCAACACCGTCGGCATCTTCTTCATCCGGTTCCGGGTCCGGATCAAGGGCGTCTTCCTCAAGGTCGCCGGCCTCATCGGCCTCATCGGCATCGCTCATGTCGATATCGCCGTCGGGCTCAACGCGTTCGTCGCCGTCACAGCCAACGGACGCAATGCCCAGCACCAGCATAACTATCGCTGCAATACTCAAGCGAATCAGTATCGTACCTGCTTTCATGGAATGCTCCTTGATCGTCTACAGTTCCCAAAATACTTGTACAGCTCGGGGCACGCACACTTCATCATATTACTTTATATGAAACAGCGGCTTCGGGCAAGGCTTTCGACATAAATCCCCGGTTCCGATTTCTGCCGCCGTGTATGCATCGTACCCCGGAATCCCGTAAACCCCGGAATCCCGCAGGTGTCAGGGGGGAATCGCAGGTATTCCGGTCCTCAGCCGTACCCTGCTGTGTATATTTCATACACAGTGTGTGATGCCATTTTATTCATTGTTATTGACGCCTGTGTAGTGCTGTGGTATATTGCAGTTACAAACCGCGAAACATCTTTAGGTACGCTTCGATCCTTAGTAAAGGAGTGGCACATGCAACGGGTGGTGTATTGCGCTTTCATTTTTGCGGCATGTCTGTGTGCAAACGTGCATACGACCGCCGCCGGGGAATCCGCCTTTGACCAGCGAACCATGGAGGGATGGCTGGGCGGCAACGGGGTGCAGCTGCTGGCGGTGGAGGTTTATCATCCAAATTTTGCCCTGTGCAGACAGGAAATGAGCCGCTGGAAAGCCCTGCACGAGCGCTATCACAAACAGGGCCTGCATATGGCGGTGATATCCGTGCCGGTAAACGGGACCTGCCAGCCTTTGCCCGAGGGTTTCAGCCCGGACTTTTCCTACTGCGATACATCGGGTTCTGCCCGGAAATTACTGGGGGTTTCCACCTATCCCCAAAGTTTTTTATGGAACTGGCACGGCGACATGCTTATGGCCCGGGGATCTTCAAAAAAAGCGGGCAAAACCATTGCCTCCTATTTTAAGGCCCGGCCCGGCGTGTATGTGCAGGTGGCGGATTCGGTGCAAAGAGGCACTGCGGTTGCAGCAAAGTTCTCAAAATTGCTGGCCAATCACAGTAAACTGCGGATTATCGACAACAGTGACGAAATCGCTGAAATCCGGCGTCTGGGAGATTGGGCCGGTGAGGGTATGAGCTGCGGCGATCAGTGCATGTGTATGCCCAATCAGCAGGTGAGTAAGCGCTTTAGTATGCGGATTTTCAAGGGCACACAGGGGCTTACGGTAGAACTTTTCGCCCTTGATGTGGGTTGTCTGGCTGGTGCCGCCGCCATTGCCCCGGATGCGGACCCGGATTTTGCCTGGGGCGAGGCGGTTGATACGGTGCTGATGCGCCTGATGCGCCCTATGGAACTGCCCATGAGCAAACCCGAGGAAACCGACACCCGAAGCTCTGCCTTTGGGGTGGTGATTTTTCATTCCGACCCTCAGGGGGCAGACCTCTATATCGATGGTAACAAGGTGGGGCAGACTCCCATGGATGTGGCCCTGCGACAGGGCCGCCACACCCTGCTGGCCAAACTTGACGGCTGCGCCCATCTGCGAACCGACTTTGTGGTGAAATCCGCCCGGGTCTGCAAACGGCAATTGCTGCTGACCCGCACAACCGGCATCATCAACGTCACCAGCGAACCCTCCGGCGCGGAGGTTATGCTGGAAGGGGTGCATATCGGCACCACGCCGTTGAAGAACATTCAGGTAGCCACGGGACGCCAGCCTTTGGGCATTTACCTGCGGGATCATGAGGCCCACAAGCAGGATGTGGTTATTGTTCGCAGCGAGGTTACCCGGGTACATGCCATGCTGAAAAAAGCGATCAAGCCCGGCGTTATCCGTCTGACCGGCAGCCCCCTGACCGCCATGGTTTATATCAACGGTAAAAACGAGGGCTCCATGCCCTTTGAAAAGGAATTTCCCCCGGGACAGTACGATATCCGGGTGCAGGATGAAGGATTCTATGCCTTTACTAAAAGCGTTGACCTGAAAAGCGGACAGGAAGCCCGCTACCGGGTGAAGCTTAAATACGATTACCCGGCCACGCCCCACGAAATCTCCGGATGGTCGCTTTTGGGCGGCGGAGCCCTGTTTGTGGGACTGGGCGGCATTTTTACATCGGTGGCCTATGGCAATGCCTCGGATTACCGGCAAAGTGTCACCACCGCCGGAGGATTCAAGGACAAGGTGGAAACCTTCGACACTCTGGCCATTACCTTTTATGTGGTCGGGGCCGCCATGGTGACGGCAGGATCGCTGTTGCTGATTTTCAATCCCGGTGACGAATATTGGGAAAACCGGGCGGCAGTGGGCGGCAAGGATGCCAAAGGTACAAAAAAATCCCCTGAAAAACAGGCTCCCAAAGTATCGGTGTTCCCCTGGGTGGGCGACAGCGAGGGCGGCGTTGGGGCCCTGGTGCGATGGTAAGGCGAGGTGAAATCATGAGACAATACACAATTTTAAGCCTTCTGAGCGCCGTGCTGCTTGTTGCCGTGTGCGGAGGCTGTACCTCCCTGCCCGCCGTGGGACACGAGGGCGAGGAATGCTTTGACGACGCCACCTGCTATGGCGATCTCCGCTGCGTGGCAAATATTTGCGTGCCCTGCACCTGCGATATCATGAACGACTGCTGTGATGGTTGTTTTCCCATTAACGAGGGTGGCCCCTGCGAAGGCGGCGAAGGCATCTGTCGCAAGGGATTTTGCAGCAACTGCGTAAACAAGCCCAACGGCACTGCCTGCGATGACGGCAATCCCTGCACCCAAACCGATTCCTGCCAAAATGATGAATGCACCGGCAGCAATCCCGTGATCTGTGTTGCCATGGACCAGTGTCACGAAGTGGGAGAATGCAGCACGGTTACCGGTATGTGCAGCAACCCCCGCAAGGAAAACGGGACATCCTGCAACGATGCCAATCCCTGCACCGAGGTGGATATCTGCCTTGGAGGCGACTGCGTGGGCGGCAATCCCAAACAGTGTCCGCCCCTTGATCAGTGTCACAACATAGGCCAGTGCGTGCCGGAGACCGGTCAGTGCGAATATCCCAACCGTCCCAATGGCACCATGTGCGATGACGGTCAGTTCTGCTCCCAGGGCGATTTGTGCCACGAAGGCGAGTGCATCGGTGGCATAGAGCGAAACTGCTTTGGTCCCGTGGTGCCGGATAACCCCTACTGCCAGGAGCCGTTTTGCAACGAAGATACTGACCAGTGCGAACTCAGGCCCTTTAACGAAAACGGTGCCTGTGACGATTTTCAGTTCTGTACCGTGGATGAAGTCTGCCGGTCCGGGGAATGTGTGGGCACCCGGCCCCGCAACTGTAACGGCGAAGTTCCCCTGGACGATCCCCAATGTCAGGCCGCGGCCTGCAACGAAGAGGACGATCGCTGCGAAGCCGTGCCTGCCAACGACGGCGCAGGCTGTGACGATGGTTTGTACTGTACCACCAGCGGTAGCACCTGTTTGCAGGGTATTTGTCAGGGCGGCACCCCCCGGAACTGCTCCGGCGAGGTACAGCTTGCCAATCCCTACTGCCAGGAGCCCTGGTGCAACGAAGCGGCGGACACCTGCGTGGTGGTCAGCGCCCATGAGGGTGACAGCTGCGACGATGGCAATTTCTGTACTGTGGGGGCCATGTTCTGCCGTTCGGGAACCTGCGTAGGCGGTCAGGAACGCAACTGCGAAGGAGCCGTAACCCTGCTATGGCCCGAATGTCAGAAGCCTGCCTGCGATGAAGAGACCAACGCCTGTGTCATTGAAGCCAAAAACGGCGGCGGTGCCTGTGACGACGGAAATTACTGCTCTTTGAACGATTACTGCCGCGACGGCATATGCGTTGGCGGTGAGGAGCGGGACTGTAGTGATGCCATTGAACCGGGCAACGAGGACTGTCAGGTGCCCTGGTGCAACGAGGCCACCGATACCTGCTCGGTGCAAAACGGTAACGAGGGCGGAGCCTGCAACGACGACAAATTCTGTAAAGTAGGGGCCAAGCATTGTCATCAGGGCGAATGCGTGGGCGGCGCAACCCGTGACTGCAGCCACGAAGTCACCATCAGCGAACCGGAATGTCAGGCCGCCATTTGCGACGAGGAGAATGACATCTGTCGCCTGGAATCGGTAAATGAAAACGGCGACTGCACCGATGATCTCTTTTGCACCGATGGTCAGCAAAATTGCCGCAGCGGCGTCTGCGTGGGCGGTCGTCCCCGTAACTGCGATCTGGAAGTGCATATTACGGAACCCCAGTGTCAGTCCGGGGTTTGCAACGAGGAAAAGGACAAATGCGAATGGGTGCTGGATAATGAAGAAGGCCCCTGTGACGATGGCAGGTGGTGCACCATCAATGATATCTGTGTACAAGGCTATTGCGCGGGCATGGACCGTGACTGCGGCATGGCGGTGAATCCCCCGGTGCCGGACTGTCAGGACGGGGCTTGCGATGAAAACAGGGATA
>Ga0070728_10001285_pt1 | contig 38963 bp, 49 predicted proteins | sample tdDd471_FD_66723 | JGI IMG/M metagenome (GOLD analysis project Ga0070728, IMG submission 66723) | Marine sediment microbial communities from the Atlantic coast under amendment with organic carbon and nitrate - tdDd47.1 | ecosystem: Environmental > Aquatic > Marine > Coastal > Sediment | place... | reverse complement strand
TACCCCAAGTGTGCGGACGTTGTAGTACTCCAGGTATATATATACTATATAAGATATATACCTGGAGTACTACAACGTCCGCACACTTGGGGTAAGGAACACTTTTGCGTTCGACATGTCCACTTGTTGGGTCATAGGAGGCCTGGGTGAATATCGTCCTGTCACCTCGCCCCCGTGGGTGTTTGGTCATTACAGTGTATGGAGGCGGTCGATTGATATGATTGGCGGGGTTGTGTGCGAGACGGTGTGGTACAAGCATATACTAAGACAGCGGTTGCGTTACAGTGTGTACACTGGTCCATTACTGTAGCACCCACAATTTACTTTTGCGTTCGACATGTCGTTGGCGAAACTCAACGAAAAGATTGACCGAGACAACATGCGTCACGAAGCGGTCATGGAATGGAGCGACTCTGGACTGGAGCTCCTGAAGAAAAATAATGAGACGGAAGATAGCGCATCGTGGAAGATGTTCAAGTCAGAAGCGGCAGCATCCACGGCCAAGCATCTCGCACTGCAGGACGAGAGAGACAGGCTGTTGAAGCGCCTCGGCATTTTCCCGTTGCGTTATGAGCGCAGACTATTCCTCGAGGACATCGCAGCGTTTATGGAACTTCGCGAAGAGTATGCCGCCAAGTGGTGCTTTGGTGAGAAATTTACACGCAGTCAGGCGCTTACCGTCCTTGGTCGTGTATACAAGTCACGGGCTACGGACGCGTGGCTCTCTGCCCTCAATTCTGCGAGCGAGATGCGAGGGTCGTTCTTCTCGCTGGCCGACTCGGCAAAGGGCAAGGACACATTGGCCGACAAGCTCTTTGCACTGTCCAAGGAGGTGGACACACAATGAACAAAACTTCATTTCACGAACATGTCGCTTAAAGGGAAGAAGGGAGAAGATCCGCTGTTCGCTGACTGGCTGCGCAATACCGAGCATCCGCGATTGCGTGATTACACCGTTGTCGTGACCCGTTCTTTAACGAGACGATTTTTCGCGCCATCCGACTGCGAGGCAGAGTCTATTGCTGTTGACGAGATCGATGACAGGGATCTTGAAGAAAAGGCCACGATTAAGGGGTCGTTGCCCGTGACGTGGGGCACTGCCACCACGCTAGGCTGGATCACGTGTAAGGAGGCAGAGTTGGCATACCTCAAGGAGCGAATTGCCGAGTTGAATGACAAGGATTCTGAGTGACAGTTTAGCATCCATGACATCCAACAGCGAAGCAAACGACAAGGACCTCCAAGACCCAGACTTCAAGAAGTGGTGCGAATTGACGCCACATCCGGTGTTGCGCAAGTTTGATGTCACCGTCGAGATCCTCTATACAGATTTCGTTATTGCGAAAGACGCTGACGCGGCCTACGAGTTCTCACTCAACAAGCCGTACCTCGACGACATGGAACGCGATGTCGATGTCGAAGATGACGATGGCGAGGAAATTACCTGGGAGAAGGTTATCGAGAGATATCCAGGACAAGATCGCATTGCTCACCACGCGTATCTCGCCTCCGAGCCTGTAATTGAAGAACCAGCACTTTATCATTGAACACTTTTTATGTCAACCAAGACTCCAGGTCCCGTTTCTTATACATTTAAGGGGCATGACGGGTCACGTACGTACGAACCAGTGGACATTGTACCCGATACTCTAGTCACACACGTGGTCGGTCATCAAGCTTTTCATGACCCGGACAAATTAGTTCCGAAGTACTACAGAGCCGCCCCTGAACTGCCAGACATCCAGAACAAGATCCTTGACGACTTTGAGGAGCACCAGTCGTTGCTCAAGGGGTCGTATGAATCAAACCCGCTGACCAAGAAGGGAGTGTACAAGGGGCTGCCACGGGATACTGTCCGTAAGCTGGATCGTGTTATGAGACCAGAGTTCCATCGCGAGAGTGACCGTAAAGCAAGTCGGCGAAAGGTCCTCCTGAGGCGAATCAAGAGGATGCAAGGGACGCTGAGCGAGGCACTTTCTGAAGCAAAAGCAAAAGCGAACAAATGTCCAATCCCGCAGAACATACGCAACCTACCCGCAACCTCGCCTGCGCCGTCCTCTTCGCAACCATCATCCTTGTGGGATGCACCGCTGAGAGAGAGTTACGGGTCGACCCCTCTGTACTCCTACACCCAGCCTCCATGTACAACTGCACATGCGTCGAGCGATTCCAGTGGAACACTCAAACCATTCGAGGAGTCGACTGCTTCAACGTCAATCTGGTTCAACGATACGGCGGACGTGTTCCCAAGTTTACCTCTGTGAGCTTCTACGCCAACGTCACCGACACTGGAGACCCTGCCATCTCTGCACTGCTGCATCAAAACGAGGCCTGTGAGTTCTTGTGGGGCTGCGACCCAATCCCAGGCGCTGGAGACTTCTACGAAATGACTGCACTGACCAAGGGGTTGCACCTCGACCCACGCAGACTGGATGGCGACACTATCATCCCAATCGGTGGAGGCTTTGACGTTGATGCCGTCGGCCCCCCTGTAAACAGCACTCGTTCTAGCTAAACTGTAATTCAATTGTCAAAAAGCAAGATGTCGTAGAACACGTTGACACTCACGTTGGCTTGGTTGCAGTACGACACGATGGGCTCGATGTCGCTCTTCTCTGTCAGGACGATCGGAATGCGACCAGGATCCGTGGAAATTGCACCGAGGTTCGAACTGTAGTTGCCGCGGATTTGGCGCCCAGTGAACGGGGCAGTGCTGACGTCAGCATCCGCGTGTGTGTACAAGTCGACGACAACGTTGGTAGCAGTCGACCCGGTCCGATTGGCAGAAACGGAGAAGTTCAGGATGTACGCAGTCTTACCGGCTGGCACGGAGTACATGCCCAGTTGAGTACGCCCCTTTTCAGCAGCAATGATCGCAAGCGTGTTGTTTGTGATCGTGTTCTCAATGGTGATGTCGCCAGTGTTTCCTGCGTTGTACGTACCACAGTCAGTCACGTATGCCGTGTTGATGCGGATGAACGTAGTCGTAGACGCAGCGGAAGCCAATGCTCCCGCGAGCGTAAGGACCTCGGACGCCTCCTCCCAGTTTTCATCCAGGCCATTGACAGTGATCGTACGAGCGCCCGCTCCTCCTGCATCGTCCGCTGCATTGCCTCCCGCTTGAACTCGGATTGTCTCCGCAGTAGTAGGGAACGTGTAGAGCCCTCCTCCATACCAGACAGTTTCCGCCGTTGCAGCAGCGTCAAAGTCGTCGACGTCGGGGTTGTTGCCAAACTTATTGACAACGGAAATGCCGCGGAACTTACCACGGGCCACATCCGTGAACCAGTCGTTGACGCGACGAGACAAGAGAGTGTCGGTAGTTGTTGCAAGTGTTCCATTGATAGTCTGTGTAATCTCCTTGCTCTTGTTGCGATGCCAGATGACTGTAACGTAAAATGACGTTGTCGCAACAGACCCGTTTACATAGCGCACGCGGTAATAGGGGTAGGCAACCGCGAGCGCCTTCAGTTGCGGAATTGGTCCTTGATTGTATGCAGCTGAGAGACCTCCGTTTGAGTTGACACCGTCGTTCGAGACGTCGATGTAGAGAGTGCCTGAGCTACCTGCTGAAGCGGAGATCGTGAAATTACCCATGGAGTATTCCGTCGCATTAAACCAGTCGCCAGTGAACGTTTCACTCGCGCCGAGTGTCGCGGTGGACGAGTTGTTCGAGTCGAGAACTCCAGACGGCGCCGTGCTGCCTGTTGTTGCAGCGTCGATGGTGGAATCAAGACTGGACTTGAAGGACGCCCAGTCCCCAGGAGTGTGCCCTGTGCTTGTGCAGGCGTCCCAAGCAAGGTCGGTCGAACCGTCCGCGTAGGAGAAGATGATGCGAGGCCCGCGACGTCGATATTTGACATCCTGTCCGTTAATCTGGACAAGTTCAGCGAGTTGGTCAACGGTGATCTCGAGCTTTCCACCGGCGACGACCACTGCGGTCCAGGGGCTAACGTTGTTGGACATTGCGCAAGAGTGTCGATATTGACACTTGTCTCAGAAGATCCTTCGTTCATTGTGTCGTTCGTTCAGGTGAAAGAAACAATGGACGCATGGGGCGTGTTCGAGTTTATGACCGTCATGAACCTCGCCACAGACTTGTACATCCAGTTCCTCGGCGACAAGATGCCTTCGACGAAGACGAAATTGACAAATTTTTCGCGGATGCTTTTGATGTGGGCGGCGGTGTATTTGGTCCTCCTGCTCCGCCAGATCCCCGGCCTGTCTGTTGCACTTCACCCGAGTATGAGATCATCTCTGATCACACCCCGGGCACTGTTTGCGTTTCTTGCGGCACAGTGGTGGATTCAGGACTGTTTCGTTTGGGTATCGAGAGGGATTCGTTTAAGGAAATCATACCAAGAACTCGGGCCCGTAAGAGCGCGTACAAGCCCCCGTATTATTGGTCTGAACGAATTAGCCAACTACAAGGTCACCACGATCCAATCCCACTCGACGTATTTCAACGTATTCGCCTCGCAGTATATCGGATCCTGCGTGGCACGTGTTCCGGGAGAGTGGACAAGCACATGGTGCAACGGGCTCTCGCCAGAATCGGCGATCCAAAGATACAACGTCGATACTTGGAGAGGTATCCATGGATCATTAGTCAGTTATCTAAGAGGATGCTCCCCGTACTCTCACCCGGTACTGATCGGCTGCTACGAAGAGACTTTTCAGGAGTTGTATCGGCCTGGCGTAATCAAGTCCGACCACCCGGGCGCAAGCACCTCCCCTACTACTCGTACCTCTTGCTGCGACTTCTCGAGCGAGCTGGCTATCCTCAACTGGCCTTCTGGCTCCCTTCCCTCAAGACGAAGAGCAAGATTCATCGGACTGGACTGTGGTGGCGAGACATCTGTCGACACAATGGATGGTTTCCCTCTCGCTGGTCGGACACCGTCAGTCTCTACGATCGCCTGGTCCAGGTTCATGACTCGCGGAATCCTGTGGTTGTGGCTACAAGGCATTTATTTGCTCCTTTCATGGCTGACGCTAGAGCCGCCACGGAGTACAAAGGACTGGACACTCACAACTCCAAGAGTGCTGTGCGAACAAATGGGACCAATCGCACAGACGGGGGGGGTTTGTTGCGTCGAGACCTTTCCAGCAGACGAGATGTGATCCGGGCCATGAACATGTCCTCAGGCCTCAGCAGTGAGGTAGATGTAGACAGAGACAGCCACGATCACCCCGATCCCGATGGAGATGGCGTTACCGACATCGTCTCCGGGTGGTGGTGAATCGTCTCCATCGATGTCTACTCGCATCTCTTCTGCCTTCTTAATACATTCCTTCTCACATTCCGCGTCAAACATGTCTTCCTGGTCTCGCAGTTGCTGGAATCGTTCCTGCCCCCCTCCGATGTTCAGCGGTCGGACTGTGCGCTTGCGCTTGACTTCTTCAACGTTAGACATCGTTGTCGCTTGGCTTATGCAGTAGAAAAAATACTTCTCGCTTGTCTTATTAAAACTGTCTGAAGAGTGGGTGGTCTTCGCGCAGGGTGCCGAAGATGGTGCGCTTGTCCTTGCGGTTACGGCGCGGTTGCACGGAAATGGACTTGGAGGGGTCAACGGGGTCGTGGATACGCACGCGCTTGTGCAGGTTCAAGAGCTGGTGAGACTTGATTTTGTTCTGGGACATGAACGCGGCCTGGACAGCCAACTTTGACGGTGCGTCAATGTTGACAGGTTCCTGCTGCACGCTGTCCTTGAACAAGATCTCGGGTCTCCCAGCGGTCTTCTCCGAAACGTCTGCGCCATTGGCTGAAATTTTGGTCAGGGCGAGCAGCATGGCGAACCCTCCGGCGAACGACAAGGCTCCTTCCATGTAGTTGTCACACTAGTTTTACTACTACAATGTCGCTCAAAATGTGCAATCGTTTACTGCTGTTTCACCCGCGCCGGTACGCAAGCGGTAGAATCGGAAGGCCCTCGTACGGAGCAATGCGATTGAGTTTCTTGGGGATGCTACCCCGGTCCATCAACTTCCGCCAGTCGTATCTGCCGTCCTTGAACTCGACAGGGCGTTGCCGGTCTGCAACAATCCCATTGAGCCCGGGGTCATTGAACAATGTCATACGACGGGGCGGAGGGAGCTGGTTATGGACCCGGTCCTTGGAGCCACGGTCGATGTACGACGTGACTCCAGTGATCTTGGACAGTCTGTGGCCGACTCCGTTCCCGAGCAGGGGCTGTCGAGCGCGATCCTCGGCGTCGGCAGCGGCTTCATCCAGTGCCTCAACAACGTCCTTCTGCATCTTGTGGACTCGCGTCTTGTATCTGTACGTAAGCGCACCGACGACGGCGACGGATGCGGCTGGGATCAACATTGAAGCCATTGGCGGTAAAGGGTGTGGTGTTTTACTTGCTACTTTGCCTTAGGAAATCATCCCAAAACCTGCGGGTGGTTCCAGACGTTGTGGGCGCCAATCTCAAGTGCACGGTCTGGGTTGGTCTCAACGCGGACAGAAGTGAACCGAGGCTTGAAGTCCCGGACACGCTTGGCTCGAATGGCCTCCTTCGTGCCGAACATCAACTCTCCCCGAGCCAGTGTGATACGAGCCCGAGACCCCTCATACCCATCCCACTGAGAGATCCCCGGCTCGTACGATGCACTGGAGTAGCGAGAGGGCGGGAAGAACTTCAGTGGCTCGTTCGTTTGACGCGATGCATTGCGAGTGGCGTCTTCACCAGGAAGTACCCCACCCCTCTTTGCTCCTGGAATGCGCGACTGGATCAGATACCGTCTCATGGCGGCGATAGCGACTGCCGTGCTTGCGATTAACATTGATTGACTTGCCATCTTGTTTACTGTTGTTGTGTGTGAGAAGAAATCTACCTCTACTTGCCCTTGCCCTTGCCCTTCTTGTTCATCCGCAAGAGTCGTGCAAGCATGCCAAGCCGACTGGGATCGTCACTGGAGGCAGACCCGATGCTCCGTCGTGAGCCGGCACTGTCCAAGCTTGCGCGACCCTTCCCGATACCACCCTTTACGGTTGGGACGGGTCCACCAACCCTAGTAGACGATCCGGGTTGTCGGCGGCGCCCTTGAGGCGTTCGAGGTGTCTGGGGTGGCCGTCCTGACCCCCGAGCACGCCGACCAGTCCGGACCACTGCTGTACTCGTTGTGGCGACTGCCGTTCCTGGGCCCTCGTCTGGAGTGGGCGGCTGTCGCGGTGTCTTCGGAGGCTCGTCACTGAAACCAGGCGGCGGGAGGGGTGCAAACGTGCCATTCTGACCAGTCCCGTCGATTGGCCGACTGCCGGTGCTGACGGTAATGGATCCACCGTCGTCAAAGTCGCCGGCGCCTCCGTTCTGCCCGAGACCGGACATGCCACTGCTGCTGCTTCCACCGTCACCATCGAATGCGAATCCTCTTCCTGGCGGTACACTTGCTCCACCAAAGGACCCGTCTTCAACAGTCCCCTCCAAGGGGTCTTGTCCCGGACCATCGAACTCATTGCCAACAGACAGAGGATCGGACCACTCGGTAGACCACGCGGCAGCATGGTACTTTGTAATCGCGTCAATCAACGCGCTGTTCTCTCCCTCGTAGATACGGTCACCGTACGCATGCTCTGTCATGATGTTGTTGAACGCGATGAATCTGGCACCGCGCAACGCTTGTGCGAATGGACTGTTCTCGGCATACGCTTCCCTCCAGTTGGCCTGGTTCAACTCGGTTGGACTGGGCTGGCGCTGCAGGATACGCTGGACCGCCGTGTGTTGGTCAATCTCACGCCGAAGGACTCGGTCCGGATCCGTCTTCGACGTAAGAAGAACGGGGTAGGGTACGTGACCATATGGCTTCAAGTACGTAGTCTCCCCGTCCGCCTCTCGCAACGCAACTTGTTCAGCGGCCGCCTTCATCGCGTCCTCGTACGCCAGCTTGTCTTCGTCGCTTCCGAACTGTCCAATGCGTGCAGTGCCGGACCCCGGCAGATTCAGATGAGCGTCGTTGATCTGACCGTTGCCCGCAGCGGCACGCAAGCCAAACTCGTTGTACGCACGGATGTCTCGGTTAATGTCACCGGAAGCGTGCTGCACGACTCTGAGGCGTCTCTCCAAATGGGCCCTGTCGTTCTCTTCGGGAGACAAATTCGGGTTATCCGGGAGGGCCATGAACTCGTCGTCTGGGCTGACGGCATCGCCACGAGGGACATACGCCAGGAAGGGCACCACGGAAGCGTTGATCATGGACCAATGCGGCTGTCGCTGGAGAAGGATATTGTCGCCTTCAACCGGGTTGGCCCTGTACGCAGCCCTGAGATCTGCACGGGCACGGATCGCCATTGCCTTGGTCACGGCATCTGACTTGCGACTGATGAAAGACCTGAATGCATGAGCCGCAGCTTGTCCGGTCGAACTGTTCGGGAACAGAGATTCGAACGTCCTTGAGTTCATCTTCGCCGTCCATGTGTTCCTTCCGTACGGATCCGAACCGCTCATCACCATCGCAGTTTCGGCGGCATGTTGGATACCGAGCCCGGTCCACTCGAGAGTCTTGCTGAATGCACCAGGGGCCACGCTGATGGAACCGAGAGCCTTACCGACGAACGGGTCAGTGTCACCACGCGCGTCTCTCGGATCCGCCGAACCCATTTCACCAGCCACCTCCTCGCCCGCTTCCTTGATAGCCAGAGGTGGCACGGTCGGTGCCTTACCGACAGGGGGGTCGAATGTCTTCCCGCCAAAGAGCCCGCCGAGAATTCCAGTCGGTTTTTCGGGCGGTGGGTCGATGAGATCGCCATCGCGGTCCTTGTCGTCAAATCCTTCGGGACCGGGAGCGGCCGGACCGGCATCTGACATGGGGGTATCCCTGACTCCGGCAGCTGCATCTCGATCGACATCATCCATGATCTGACCGAAGTCAGGTACGGCCGTGGGAGGTGGGGGAGTTGGTATGTGCTTGGCTGGACCGAAACCATCTTCGCGCGTGCCGTCAGGACGGTGTCGCGCACCTCCGTTACGGACTCGGCGCTTGCCTCTTCGTCTTTCTTCATCGCGCGCCGCCGCCGCCTCCGCCGCCGCCTCCGCCTCGCGCTTGATACGTGCCGCCTCCATACGCGCCAAGGTCTCCATCTGCTGAGCCATTTGCTGCTCTCGGAATCTCCGCTCAGCATCTGCAACACCGGCATTGGCCTCAGCAGCCGCTCGGAGTTGCTCGAGCATACGTTCCACCCGCTCGCGATCGGTACCTCCGCTGTTGCTCGCGGTCTGTGCAGAGGCAGCAAGAATCGCATTGGCGCTCGCTACCTTGTTCGCGGCTGCAGCAGCTGCAGCGGCTTCGGCAGCACGCAACCTGGCTTCTTCCGCCTGCGTCCTGTGTCGTTCGGCCTCAGCCCTTGCACTCTCAAGTTCTCTGGCAGCCTTGTCCTTCTCGGCCTGCGCCGCTACATCTGTAAGCGCCTTCTGCGATTCGAGAGACCTGAGGATGGCTGCCTGTTCGGCGAGTCTCGTGTTGAGTTCCGCCAAACGTCGGGCAGCGTCGGCCTTGACATCCTTCTCGCGTTGGGCAGCTTCGGCCTTCTCGGTACGCGCGCGCTCATCAGCCTTGTCCTTCTCCCTCTGGATGTCGGCAATCGATCTGACATACCCCTTCTTGGCCGCCTTCTGTCTGGCCGCTTCCTTCTCTGCCTGTGCGCGCGCTTCTTCAGCTGCCTTCCTCTCCTTCTCCTCCTCCTTGAGTTCCTTCTCGATGCGCGCATTGTCTTCGATCAGCTTGGTTCCTCGGGCGATGGCCTCCTCGCGCTCTTTTTCGATTCGTGCCTGCGTTTCTGCATGCCGCTGTGCTTCAGCGATCGCCGACTCTTCGATCAACTTCACGTGCGCGCGCATCGCATCTTCGTGTGCCTGGTTCGCCGCAGCCGCTGCCTCCATTTCGTCTTCGAGTTCTGCCATCTCCTGGGCCTTCTCGGCGAGTTCTTTGTCACGGGCGGCAACATCGTGACCAAGATTTGTGATCGTCTTCGTCTTGCTCGCGAGCATGTCATGCAGGTTTTTGATAGCCGCGATCGCATCCAAGTCTTCTTGCCTGTGGCGGAACGCTGCGGCCTCTGCCTCCTTCTCGTTATCGAGTTGTGCTTGGGCGGCGGCCGCGGCGATTGATTCCTTCTCCTTCTCGGCTGCGGCGCGTGCCGCTTCACTATCCTCGAAGGCGCTATTGACCTGACTCCCGAGCAGTTTGATAGCCGCGTCGAGGGCAGGGTTCCCGGTCGTAGCACCCGGGTCGTTACTCATAACACCGCCGAGAATTGTCGAAATCTCCTCGGGATTAGTAAGCGCAGGAACACCCTTTACACCAGATGGCAGACCTGTTGGGATGGGTTCGGGATCGCCATCGCGGGCATCGGGGGCTTCGCTACCAGGAGCCGGCAGGTTCTTCGGGGCATCGCCAGGGGGGACAGGGTGTGGCAGATCAGGTTGGTCGCCAGGGCTACCACTGTCGGGGGCTGGAAGGTTCTTCGGGGCGTCGCCCGGGGGGACGGGATGCGGCAGATCGGGTTGGTCGCCGCCAGTGTCACCGCCTCCTGATGATTCGCCCGGTTTGATTGTCGGGTACCATCTACCGCCATTCTGCGGAGGGGGGAGTGGCTTCGGAGTGGGTTGAGTCTCACCCGGCGGAAGGGGGTTGGGGTTGGGTGTAGTGCCGGGCGGAAGCGGATTGGGGTTGGTTCCTGTTGGGGCAGGAAGAGGATTGGGGTTGGGAGTCGTGCCAGGCGGAAGAGGGTTGGGGTTGGTCCCCGTCGGAGCAGGAAGGGGGTTGGGGTTGGGCGCAGTCGTGCCAGGTGGAAGAGGGTTGGGATTGGTTCCTGTCGGGGCAGGGAGCGGATTGGGGTTGGGCGCAGTCGTGCCAGGGGGGAGTGGAGGATTGGGTTGGGGTTGAGGGTTGTTAGGCGGTGGAAGGGGGTTGTTGGGCTGGGGTGGTGGAAGAGGATTGTTGGGGTTGGGTGGTGGAAGAGGATTGTTGGGGTTGGGCGGTGGAAGAGGATTGTTGTTATGCGAACCACTCCCACTTGCACCCGGATCCGTGGGCACGTCGGGCGGCTGTGGCAGCGGGTTGTTGTTAGGCTCGGGCGGCGGCAGCGGTGGCAGTGGCTGCGGGGATTCGGGCTCCGATGGCTGCGGAGAGGGTTCTTGGGGCGGCGGGTTGTTGTTGTTGTTGTTGGGCTGTGGGAGTGGCTTTGGCTTCGGGTTCGGAGGCGGTGGAAGCGGCTTTGGCTTCGGGTTCGGGGGAATGGGAGCCTTCCCGCCACGGTTGCGGGGAACGTGGTTGCCGTCGTCTGTCCCAGGCTCGTACGGCGCGACAGAACGAACGTAATCCGTGTGGATAAGCGTGGGCACATGGGGGTTGACGATTCCAGGATCCGGGGCACCTTCGACTGGATTGTACCCGGCTGTCTTGGCACGAGGGTTCCGGTTCACTTCCCGGTCCACGTCCAATGCACTGTCGTCCTTAGTCGGGTCCCGACTGTCCTTGAACGACCGCCAATCGGCCAAAAAATGGTTCTTGGGGTCGGGCTTGCCATGCAAATAGTACTTGTAGTACATAAAGAGGGCATTGATGTCCATCTTGTGAGAGCTGCCGGCCGCGATCGGGCCCAGTTGCTCCACCTTGTCGATCCAAGTGTCGAACTCGAGGCGCTGGGTCGCGAAGTCTCCGAGGTACTCGGCCACTCCGTCAACACCGACCATGCTCAGCCCCATTCCGTCGGGGATAGCATCCTTCCAGAGTGTACGCTCTCGCTCATGCGGCTCAAGACGTCCCTCGAGGAATCGTCGGAATCCCTGCTCGAACTGAGTGTTCTGATTTTCAGTGAACTGCTGGGTGTCGTGTGATGCCAGTTGTGTGGCATACGCATTCGCGATACTACGGAAGTACTCCTGCTGAACAGGGTCGATAGAATCGCGAGCAGCAGTCAGAGCATCAACTACTTGCTGCTGGGTCCACTCTCCTTTGCTCGTAGCAGCCCGGCTGGGGATATCGACGATCTTGTTCATCCGAGATTCATTATTGATGATGTTCTTCGGGGCGGAGAACTTCCTGCGTCGTCCTCTCCGGAATCCGGACATGAACCAAGGTGTGTGTGTTGACTATACACCCCGAAAAAGTCGTACGTTTGTTTACACCTTCCACTCGCCCGAACCCGAAGATCTCGAGCCCTGAGAGCCCTGAGAGCCCCGTGCAGCAGTCCGGACCGTCGACATCCGTTTCCTAAGGGCCTCCATGAGCTCGGGCGTGCTTGACATTGGCTTAGGCTCTGATGCAGGAGCCTTACCCTTGCCCTTGCCCTTGGAGCTCTTCAGGCCACCGCGACTCTTCCCGAGCATCTCGTTGAGATCAATTCCACCTGGGCCAGTGTTCTTCGGTTTGGGCTTCGGACCTCTCGGGTCAGGCGTGTTCTTGGTCTTCTTCAGTCTGCTTAAAGCTCCAGCCATATCACTGAGGTCGAGGCCACCTGGTCCAGTGTTCTTCTTTCCACCACCACCGCCGCTCGACCCGGGTCTGTTGCCGGCCTTCTTCAGATTGCCCTTGCCAGCACCAGCAAGGATTTCCATCATGTTCGGTCGCTTGATAGGGGTCGGGGTCGGGGTCGATGTGTTGCCAGGGTTAGGCAGCGGGGGAGGAGGAGGCGCGGTGCCGGGCTTGGGCATTGGGGGAGGAGGAGGGGGCGGAGCTGTGCCCGGGCCGCCCTCAAACTGCCCCTGACTGTTCCGATTCTGTGTGATCGAATGGTGTTGAGGGGTAGGGGTAGGGGTTTCGCCGTCCGAGTCGCCCTCCGCCCATGTCGTGTAGGACGATTCCTCGAAATGTGCCGACGACCTCGCGGACATGCGGTGCAGATCCCCGACGTTGATGGAAGATGGACGGGGCACTGCTTCCGTACCATTAGAGTCAAATGAGGTGTTGGGGGTGGTCTCCACGTCATAAGCATCGTCATCATCCGGAGGACCATGTCCCCCACCCAGCTTATGCACACGCTCCACACGGGCCGTGTACGCTTCAACTGCTGTGGGGTTGGGTGCAACTTCCGATCTCACAACCGCCGCTGTTACAGCACGGTGACTAGGACCGCCGACCCTGCCGCCGATCGCATTGGACATCATCTGCGCATTCTGGTAGTACGCCTCCAAATCTCCTGGCCCCGTCACTCCAGGAACCTCGTACGCATTCGGCCGACCGGTAACGTGTGCATTGTCTACGGCAACCATACCGTACCCGGGCAGATCCTGGATACCAATCGGATCCCCAGTTTCTGGGTCCACCTGACTCGAGGTGACCATCAGCGGGTTCTGGACCCGCGGACCGTTCCAGGCATTCACGTAGTTAGCACGCCCAGACATAGCGACAGCGTCGGGTGGGGCGGATCCAACCGGTGGCCTCTCGCCGTCCGGCTCCGCCAAACGATGTCGTCGAGGGTTCGTGACGTCCTGGAACGAGCGCCAGTCTGACTCGAACTCCTTGCCCATACCGGCGCCGTCAACAATGTACTTGAAGTACAAGTATGCGGTCATGACATTGAACTCGCCGGTCAGGCCAATGGGGCCGAGTTCTCGCAACACAGAAAGCATAGTCTCGAAGTTCACGGCAGCGGCGCGATGCTCGGCCACGTACTCTTCCACCCCTGGCATGCTCATCAGGTTGATCTCTTCATTGGCACCGACGGCCCCCGTGTGCCACAGTGACTTGGCTCTGTCCTGTGGATAGGGCCGTCCCACGAGCCAGGAATGGAAACGCGTCTTGAACAAGTCACCCGCCCGGCCGACAGTGTCCTTCGTCAACTTCTTCGCGTACGCCTCTTGGACAGACGTCCTCCATACTTCCGGATCAATCCCGACAGGAACACGAGCCGACAGGTTTCGGGCAAGGTCAATCTCGATGTTCCGCCTGGATTCGGGAGTCGGGGTAAACGGCCGGTCGTTGAGCAGATCATCGACAATTGGATTGATTGGGGCAGCAGCAGTAAACTTTCTCCTCCCACGGAATGACATCCTAACAACTACTTTATACTACCACCGAGGAAAAAGGATGTTTTTCATTTTTTGATCAGGGACAGAGGAACTTACATCCCAGATGCCTCCTTGAGCTCCTCTCCGAGAATGACGAGGGCAGTGTTGTACGCCGCAAGCTTGACGATGGGGGCGTCCATGCCAGAAGCAGTACCGAGAACGGTTTCGCGGAGTCCACCGCGCTCAGCCAGAACAAAGACTCCACCGACAAACACAGCAGAGGCCAGCACGTCCTTGACACTGCGACCAGTGCCAAACACATCCTGCTTCAGAAACGCATCGAGAGTCATCATGATTGATTGATGGGGCGGGGGGGCTTGAATTCGTGGGTAATCAAGTTATAACACCTGGCGTTAGATTATATGGTAGTTTTTATCCCTCTACTTTTTTCACGCGGATAGAGTATACGAACACTATTTGATGTCTGCCATCATCAAGTCAAGCATCGACAATGTATCGAGCATTACATCGCCTCAGGAAGGCGGCTCCGTCGCAATCCCATCGGGCGTGCAACTGGCCACGGACACTGCCGCAAATCTGGTCGCCGCATCCCCGACGACAGTGGGTCAACTCAGAGTCGCGTCCGACACGGGTGACCTGTACATCTCAGACTCCGACAACAAGTTCCACCCAACTCGCGCCAAGGCATACGCCATGGACTACAACTGGGACTACTCTGGCGTCCTCGTCGCAGGAGACACACAGACAGACATCGGAGCCCTGACCGCTGGAGCAAACGCGTCATCTAACCGGCTCGTAACGAGCAGCATCGGTGTCCCGTCTGCGACCGTGGGGATGAAGATCCCACCCGGGTTCGGGTCCGTGCTTGCCGTCGTTACATGGTCTGCATCTGGAGGTGCCCCGACAGGGTTCTGGTTCTTCGCCGGAGACGCCGACTTCAGAAAACTCATCCACGTTGAACAAGGCAACCTCTCGTCGGGATCGTTCGTGTTTGATGCCACCGGCCTGCCCGGCTTTGACGAACAGAACATGGCCGCGGGGACAATGCCGTTCCACGCCAACTGCATCGGGGCATCATCGTCGACAGCGCTTGACCTCGTAGTCGATCTCGTCACCACTGGCTCGGAGTTTTTCTATCAAACTTCCTGAACACTATAGCAATAGCTCCTGTGATGACCGACGCGATTACAAAGACAAATTCAATCACATACAACAATGAGGACAACGCCACTGATCTGAGCCAGTACAGGTTTCCCGCGGGAGACACGATTGCACCACATATCGACAATGGGTCCGCGATGTGGGACGACAACGGAGACTTGTGGACAAAGTCAGATGCCGGATGGAAGCCAGTGTCAGAGGTATCTGCCCTGATCATGGCCACGGACACTTTCCCCTCCATCTTCTACAACAACATCCAGTCCTACGGAGTTGTCGAGTACTCGCACAATATCCCGTACACGCGGATCCCGACACCGGCAGACGCGACCGGGGACACTAAGTGGGGCGCAGAACCGAAGATCCCGGCCGAAATCGGTATCTTCCTCGTCAATGCTTCCTTCACGTATCAGAGCGGGACCTGGGACACTGCCAGTCCATTGACGCTCACGCTTGCCGTAACCACGGGCGGGGCCCCTAGGACAGCGATTACGAACGGAACTCCTGACCCGACAGTCACAGGATCTGCGTACACACTGGCGGGGTCTCTCTTGTACAGGAACACCGCGGCCACTGCAAGGGACATCGCAATTACACTTGCACAGACCCCTACATCAAACAACTGTATCTGCAGGGTGAGCATCGTCAAACTTTCCGAGATAGACAGTAACCCGATCAACAACATCGCATGAGCATCCCACCCAGAGCGATCAAGACACGTTCAATTCAAGCACTCGATCCTGCTAAATCGATCCGCCTTCGGGGGGACAAAGAACACACATTGTCAGTCCTCGAGACAATCAGGGCAGAGGGCGCTGACTGGCAGGGTCCACTGACAGCAGTCGATCGATACCGCCTCGGACTGTATGACTACAACACGAACGACAGCGTTGGCCACGTCGCACACAGGGGTCTCCCTGGTGGCGGAACACACGCCATCGCGACGGGTATGGGGCGCATGACACTGGACGCGTCTGTTGGCGTGCTGGATGCAACGGATTCTATCTTCGACTACTCGACCCTGTACAAGCAAGGCGCTGGTCTGTACAAGGACAACGCCGTGACTGGATATTACAACTTCGGGGCCACAAAGATCCCGGCCAACTCGGATGCAACGGACTTGGCACATCCGGCCTCGGTGGATGCACTGACCACATTCGTCGACATCGGTAAGAGAGACAACCGAAATACCGTGTCAAAGGAGAGCATCGGCGACATGGGAGTCGTGTCCACTGGCTCGACGGGTGAATTCATCGTGACCAAGGAAGGCGTATGGCGGATCACTATGATGGTGTCAATGCTTGTAAACGATGACAACGGGTCCCTGCCCGCGGCATACGACTTTGTGGCGAGACTGGTCGGCACCGACAATGTCCCTCTCGTCGAAGTCAAGGGCATCTTGTCTCCTGAAATCGTATTCAACTCTGGTAGCAAAGTCAGAGGATTCTCGGGCACGTCCACCACCCTCAAAAACTTCACCGACGCGAATACGGTCTTCAGACTATACGTATCTACGACCGGAGGAGACAACCAGGAAGCCCAGCGTGCATTATATCCCAAGGTCGCACTTTCATTCTCGAGAATCGGCCCAGCCGCTATTACCCCCAACGACGATGCAACGGATATCGTATAAACGCAAATTCAATTTTCAGTGTCTTCATCATCGTCAACGTAAGCAATGAGACCAGCTGCAATAGCCTTGTGCAGAGCACTCACGCGCTTACGCTTGATCACGGGGTCACGCATCCGAGTCATACCGCCAAGAGCTTCAGGGGGGCAGTTGAGATGGAGGTTCTTCCGCTTTCGGCGCATCGGCGTTTCAGCAAGAGGATTCAGCAGGACATCAGTCGGTTGGGCATCAGTCAAAACAGGGAGGATCGGGCTAAGTCCAGAGTCATACCCGTCCAGGGTCTCAGTCGTCTCCAAGACAAGAGGAGGACTGACGTCACCATCACGGACACTCTCGACGAGGTTTCCCTGTGTATCGAGTGCATAGAACAACCCGTCGTCGCGACGCCACTGCGTAATCGTGCCAAAGGGGGCAAGACAGGTGACAGCAAAGTCCATGCCACGGAACAGTTCCTCAGAGTTGCCGAAGAGTGTCATCACGGGGTGCGACCCATTGCCCCAGACATACTTGATGGTCGGTGCATCAGACACCTCAAACCCAGTCAGATCGTCAATACGGAAAGTAAGTTCAGACCGGTACAAGGACGTGGCAGCGACGAACTCAGTGTCCACACGCGCCCAAAACTTCCATTCGCCCCCGTAGTGGAAGAACACACCCCGAGAGCCGGGTTCGATGAGCCGGGTGAAGGCGAACACGGCCATGTGGATAGTCACATCAGTCCAAGAAGGAGCTTGCGCAAAGGGTCCAACGGTAAGATACCTGTCGTCGAGCTCCAAAGGAACGTCGTCCCGCAAAGCGGCGAGGAGGTCAGTCGGACCAAAGGCGACACGAAGGCCATACGTGGTATCGGCGGCAAAGGGACCATCGACGACTCCGGAGACATGATGCACACCGTGGCGGATAATGTTGTCGAAAGCGAGAGCAAGAGAAGAGGCCATTTTGTTGATGGGGATGTTTTGTACTTTGGTATTGTTGGTAAAGTGAAAACTCAAGGGGGTAGGTTTCTTTTATAGGTAAAAAAAGTGTGCGCAAAAAGCAAACGATTTCTACGCACACATTACCATATTTGGGCAAAAGTCTTAAGTGTTAAGTTAACCACTGCGTTTACTAACAAACGGGGCAACACTCGAGACAACATCCGACGGTTACTCAACCACCCTGCACCACGTCATAATGAAGAGGAGCCGCAGCCTTGGGCCACATCATATACACGGCTCCACCGACCACAAGCAAGACACCAACGGTCACTCCGCCCCAGAGCATGTACTCGGGTGCAATCTTAAACGACTCGCCCTGCTTGGCACGTTCGCGTTCAAGCTCGGCCTGGGCGGCCGCACGTTCGGCTCGGCGTCGTGCAGACACGGACAGAAAACCGGTGGCTTGGGCACTGAGTCGGCTCTTTGCCTCTTCGACCATATCCAAGACACCGTCCCTTGGTGCGTTTGCCGTGGCAGCGGCCCGCAACCGCACGTCGTCGTCGGTCCGTGCAATGCGAGTCAGCGCCGAGTCAATCGACTCCCCCACAACGCCAGTGAGAGCGAACCGGTCCACTTGGGCAAGACGGTCTGGGACCGGGGCGATAAGGGGACCCTTGTATGCACGAGACTGCTCGTACTCTGTCCCGGGGTCGACATCAACGTCATCACCCCCCCAGGGGTCCACGACCTGATCATTGACCATGTCTGGCTGGATACCTGCGCCCGTGTCCATGTTCATGCGGAATTGGCGAGTTGTACTACATGCACTCGAAAAAAGAGGCGCGGTTTTCCTGATTACTTATCCAGAGAACACCCAACAGCAAATACACCATGGACGCAGCAGTTGCAGCACTTCTCGCATACGGTTGGTTCGTTGCACACAGCAAGACGGAGGCAGAGTCGGTCATGAACCTTCGCCGGGGCATCCCAGGTCGAGCAGGGCAAAACCTCGCTACAAAGGAGTCAGCGGCTGGATACGGATTCGCCCACAAGCACAACGTCCCCGCCAGTTGGCATGCGACCCATACATCGAAGACACTCCTGAAATACGATTCTTACGGCGGGGACCCAACTGCCGTGAACGTGAAAATCCTGACCACGCGAGAGAATTTGCGCGCAGACCTCGACAGAGTCACCGGAATGGAAGTCGATCTCCAGCGTGGGCACCGGGGACGACTGATCGGCGACCTCAAATACCCGACTGAAACCCCCAGGATGCATGCTCTGCGACGCGTCCAGTACCGAGTGTCTGCCTTGGACAACCCCAAGAAATACGTCGCGTCTCTGAGAGGAAAGGACCTCATCCCATCTGGTTAAAACAATCAATCAAAACAAAAGCGTTTCATTCAACAATGTCCTTGCGCAATTCCAGGAGGTGGCTTTTCACGACCTTGCATGCCTCCTCGGACACGGCACCGTTCTTGAGAAGGTTGTCTGCAGCGGCCTTGACACCCTTGTTTGCGTTCTCGAAGACAAGAAGAAGCTGGTCAAGGTCGAAACCCACCTTCGAGTACGCCACAAAGTGGTCACTGGCCCAATTAGTCCGCGTCTCGTCGCAAGGCACGCCGGGCGGGGCAACTGCGATAAGCAGTCCGTTGAACGACGTCAGTGCGTTTGTCGCAACGCGAACCAGGAACGCCAGGTCCTGACTGATCTTCTCGTGGGCAAGCGACTGTCTCTCGGCGAAATCAACGTCCACTGCGTCGACCGGCTTAACAACGACTGGCTCGTCTCGGGCAACGGCCGAAGTCTGCTTCGCCTTGATCTCTTCAGCGCGTGCATCGTCAATCTCCAGAATCGGCTTTTCGTCTTGCTTGTTTTCCGACATGATGTTTACGATAAGAGTCTGAACCACAGAATGTTTAAATTGCTTGAAGGAAAAGGTGCTATTGAACCTGTTGGGTGGGGACGTCGCGACACAACTCGCGCAATCTCCGGAATAGCGACATACGCAGCCGTCCGGGCATACTGGCCAGAAACGACGTTCGGGCAGACAGTGGCGTACGTCCTCGCCGGGTACTACATTAATCCAGCCGGACGGGTCATATCATCCATGTACACAGAGGTATTCTCGAAGAAAACAAAGACACTGGCCAGGAACCACGTCGATCCAATTGGCAGTCTCGGTGAGGAAAGCCGAGACACGGTGTCTTCTTTCCGAGTCCCAGTTTAAACACGACAAGTCATGAATTGGGTACTCGGCAAAGTGAGCAAGTACCTTCCGGTCTCTCCCTACATCAACGCGCCAACGTCTGTCCAGGCCCCGAGAATCGACCCATCTCATCTGGGCCGTAATTACATGGCCATTGAGGACGATCTCATCAACAACTGGGTCAGGGATAACATCCATCAGGAGCATGTGCACCGTGAGAGGGGGCACCAGAAGGCCTGGCTGATGCTGAAGCACTCCGAGAAGAAGGGATATCACGAGGGAAAGGACCTCGGGCAGGTACCTACTGGCAGGGTCCCGTTCGACAGGAACCTTGTGTATTACACAAAGACCAAAACGACGACAAAGTAAACCTTCCTTATTAGGACATTGCGCAATGTGTATACACGCTCAAACTCAGGCTGGGGGCCAGAAATCGCCACTCCACGCATGTTAATTAGTAAAGTGGCTCAATTTCAACTCAGAATGGCTCAATTTCAGTCTCAAATTGAGCCATTATGGCTCAGTTTCAACTCAAATTGAGCCACTTTGGCTCAATTTCAACCTCAAACTGGGCCATTCTACTAATTAACATGCGTGGAGGGGGGTTTTCAGGGTCCCCAGCCTGAGTTTGAGCAGGCCGGCTATTACCATATATGGAAGGTGTGCGAATTCATTATGAAATAGGTGTGTCGAACGCCGGGGGAGTGACAATTATGCCAGGCATACAAAGGTCATATCCACGATATGCAGCGTCAGGGCAATCAGCCAAAAGGTGTTGACCATCCCCAATGCACACGCGATGTCCGCACCCTTTCGAGTATCTAGGCCGTGAACCTGGAGCTCATTGATCCTCGTGTTGTCGGCTCCGAGTTCCTTCTGGTGTTTATCGATACGGGCTTCGTTAGAACGCGATCTGGTCTCCAAGTTCGTCCGGGCGTCTTCACTCAAGACAAGGTAGTTCCCGATAGAGGCAAGTTCGGCTGCGACCGTTGCTTTGGTCGTGGTCATTGTTGATAAAGTGAATACTCGGCAAAAATTCTGTCACAGTTACTACCAATACAATGAGTGATGAATCAAACTACCGACACAGTGTCGATGACTTCCTCGCAAACGCCCCGAGAGGCCACGACTCTGCCTTTCGGATCCGTTGCGACAGTCTCGTCGTCTGGCTCAACTCGTTGCGAAACACCGACGAAAAGTCTCCAGTCAAGAAGGCGCGAGCCGGAAAAAGACAAAGAGCCGTTGCGGCCCAGAGAAGTGCGAGGGAACCCTCGGCGAAGTCCACTAAGCGTTCACGTTCTTGAGAGGCACTTTTCCACTGCCATGGAGCTTGATCCGGCCAACCCGTTTGACTTCGATGACCCCCCCGCCCCCTCCCGTGCTATCACTGCATCTGCATGTTTTGACGACGCTGGTGATGATGGGTGGCCGGAGCTGTTTCCGGAGGATGACCCTGGCGACGGGATGGAAGTGGATACCGCAGGTGCGGTTTCCGGAACGCAGCTTGACAACGAGGGTGACGTTGCGCAAACGCAGCTTGACAACGGATTGCGCGACGATGGCGACTGGGAGGACGTGGCAGTTAGGCGCCTTGTCACCGAGAGTCGTGTCGTTCCTGACGGGCAAAACCCTTACGGGCCCGGCTCGGAGACCGCCGCTTCCCTGGCCAAGAAGACACAGGACATGCGAGACCGACTTGCTCGTGGTATCTTCAAGCAGATCAGGAAGCGGCGCCGAGAGCTTACCAACTACAAGAGCGTGCATGCTTCGCCCGTGCCCGGGAAGAAGTGGTGGCAGTTGCTTGCTGTGAGTCGTCGTTCCTGGACCCGGTGGTCGCAGACCAAGAAGGACGAGGCCATGGAGGCCTGGTTCCGGTCACACCAGGGGTATGTGCATTGCGATTCATTGGACAGCATGGCGGGTCGGATGGACTTGAGTTCGACGATGCGCGGCGACAAGGGCAAGTTTGTTGAGCCGGCCGGTGAACGCGACAAGTCCGCGGCGCGTAAACGGGCGGAGACTATTGCACGTGCAAACGAAGACGCTGCTGCTATTGCCAACTTGACGCAGATGTTTGCCGATGACCACTTGCTCCTGGACCCAGATGACTTGACGGTCTACTGCAGAGCTCCCATGCAGGAGTTTGGCTCTTTCCATACCAGTGCGTATGTGGTGCTGAAGGGGACCCCGACCCTGGAGAAGTGGGTGGAGGGTCTGAACATGAGGACAACTGTCCGTGTCAACGCCTTCAAGCGTGCCTTCCCCGACAAGGATTTTGACATGGTCCCGATTGGCAACAAGAGTCTCGAGGCCTGGATGGCCACTGTGCCCGTGCATAAGCAGGCGGATATTATCCGACCGTTTTTGATCCGGACGTGTGCCTATGCCCCTGACAATGGTTTGTTTGCCTTTGACGACGGGATCCTGTTCCTGGAGGATGCATCCTTCATGGGGCACGAGGAGTTGATTGAGTACTACCGCGCTGGCGGTCCCACTCTGATCCCACACGTGTACCACCGTGGGTTTACGTTTAACCGCGACGGTCTGGCTGACTTGGACAAGCCAGTCAGACTGCCGGCCCCTCTGAGGTCTATCTTTGAGAGGAACTTCTTCTCTGAGTACAGCATTTTTTATGTCTTTGCGTTCTTCGGCATCTGTCTGCAATGGAAGGACATTGAACAGGAGGCGTTTGGTCTCTTCCTGGGTATGTCTCGTTCCGGCAAGAGCACTCTGCTCAAGCTGTTCACCACTGCGTTTGGCGGTGAAGCACCTGCCTCTCTGACACTTACCCCGAACTCTGAGCGCTTTGAGCTTCAGCAGTTTGCCAGCGGTCTCCGGAAGCCGTTTGTCAATTATGACATCTCGAACCGGAGCTCTATTGATGGCAAGTCCGGGCCGGCGACCATTACCCGCCAGGCGCTCTTGAAGCTGACCAGTGCAGAGCCCTTCACCACTGACGTCAAGAACAGTGCAATTGCGTCGATCCGCATGAAGACACATTTCTTGGTCGCTGGCAATTCTTTCCCTGCGCTTCCTCTGATTGAGGATGACCGGATGTGGGCCGTGGCTAACCGTATGTTTATGTGGTTGATGCCAACGCCCTCGGAGGGAGATGACAAGACGTTCCAGGCGGCTGTCAATGCCTGTGTCCCTGAGTTCATTGCTCTGTCTCTGCGATGTCGACGTGCTGCCATGGATCAATGGGGCGGGATTCTCCCACAACCGTCTCGTGGGGATCAAACGCCCACACAGATGCAGCTGGTGGTTGCTGGGCTAACTGGAGTAAAGCTGCAGCCGGGGCAGTGGTCGTATCAGGACAGGCGAACGTTTGAGTGCTCGGAATCGCAGGAGGCGCGATGGAAGTCAGGACGGGCGCAGCCGATCCCCCCTGAACTGGCCAAGTTGCACCGGTGTATCGACTTCTCGCGCGAGCCAGTGCGTTGAGGATGTCGACTCCGCTCGGAGGGGCAGTGAACTGCTTTGCCCCGATCAAGTACCAAACAGCAATCAACAGGGCGTCTGCCATGTCATCTCGTTTTCCTGTTTCCGTCCACCCATAACACAGTTCGGGGGAATGCCTGGCCATTTGCCCGACCAACTCAGTCACCTTGTTCTTACGCCACTTGTAGTTGTGCCCGTTTGCCCCGAAGAACTTCTTGACAACGCCAGGGGGTGCCAGCTGCACTTTGGCTGTGCCGTATGTGTACATCAGGAGCTCGACCAGGATGGACAGACGATAGCCAGTCTTTTGGCTCTTGGTGTGGATGTACGGCTTTTCGATGAGGATCAAGTCAGCCTTCTCCAGCGTGTCCTTGAGAGGTTCAATGAAGTTGCGCTTGAAATGGATGTTGATGGTTCCGATGGGGATGCCGTTCAGCCCGGGGAGGTCGTGCTTCTTCCCGAGCCATGAGTGCACAGACAGGGCCGCTGTCATTGACGCCGTGTCCATCATTGCCAGACCAGTCGTCTCACCGGCTGGGTCGATTGCCAACACGTATCTAGGGGGAGCTTGTGTGCTCATGTCTGTCTTGTTTGTTTGTGTCAGGAAATGAAGCTCGGGGGTCACGGATTTTGATTCACTTGAATTTGTCTGAGGCAGGGAGGCCGATGTCGGCCAAAAGGACCTTGCCGGCAATTCCTCCAGGGAGGAGTCCGATCAACGCACTCTGAATTGGTGGGGTGTCGAACACGGCGGACACTGTCAGACCGACAAGGAGGCCCGATGCCATTCCGACAAACGTGGCTCCGTGCGGGTCCATGCACATCTTGTCCGGGGTCTCGGCATCGCCATCAACGTCGCATGGCTCGAGCTTGAACAGACGCGTCAATTCCTGCTGGATGGGATTCGTGAATGTGGCCTGTTCCTCACTCGCGCCGAGCTTCGCGACTGCGACCAGAGACGGCTTAACGACATGGGACGTCGGTTCTGTCTTGTCGACGGTCCCGACGGCCGGTGACAGTGGCATCCCGTCTGGGTCATTGTACTCGTCTTCTTCGATCGCGATCTTCTTTTGGGGTTTGTAAAGGCCTGCGATTGAGGACGGGCCCTTGTTTCCGGCGCTCGGACGGACCTTGGACACTGGCTTCGCGGCTGGCTTGGGCTTTGCGATGGGTACGACCTTGGGCTTGGGCTTGGGCTTTGAGGTCTTCTTCTTCTTCTTCTTCAGGGATGACCCGATACCGATTGCGGCGGACGCGACAAACGGGACTGCGGCTAGAAACAATACCATCTGTTGTTTGATTACTTGCTCGTAAAAAACATGCCGTTTTCACTCCACGGCTCCGACGGCCTGCTGTTCAGCGAGATTGTCGAGTTCGCCCGGGCTTGCCTTGTTGATTTGCGTGGCGAGGACGCTGGCTGACATGATGACCGAAGCGAGGCCGAACATAGGGTGCATGGTCTTCCCCTCAAAGAACTCGATGCCCAGTTCCTCGAGACAATCGTCGACATCCGGCCGGATTTCAGCGGAGTTAAGAATGGCGTTCGTGCCAGAGATGTCGTGGCCGAATTCCTTGAGGATGGGACCCGCGGTGGCCTCGTATTGGGTCATACTGACGTCAAAGCACATCTTGGCCAACTTGGCACCGTCGTTGACATGCAAGCATTTGCGCGCCTCATACTTCATCAGCGTCAGGGCATCCAGGCCCAGGTGGACGGCTGGGCGAAGTGCTCTGAGACCGTCGATGTTGATGTCCCGGCCTTGGACGATGCGCTTCTCGCCGAGCCGTTGGTAAGACTTGATCTGACGACACAGGTCCAGGCAATCGCTGTCAACGGCGACGGGTGACTTGTTGCTAGATGCGCGCTTGGTAGACTGCTTGGCGGGCGGTGGTGGTGGGACATGTGCGACTGCTGCCTTTTCCGCTTCTGCAGCTTGACGGACTGCATGATAGTCGTCGTTCATCTGCTTAGCGGCTGCCTCTCGTGCGATTTCAGCCTTGGTGCGGCGCTTGCGCTTCGGGGCCGCTGCCTTCTTCTCTTGGATTCCTGCAGCCTCTGCTTCCATCTCCTTCTTGAACGCCTTCTCGTCGTGGGGTGCACTCCAATCCATCTCCTTTTCATCGGATCGCACGCCAGAATCAATGATAGTGTCCGCGACAACCTTGTCCCAGGTGGCTGCGATTTGGTCATGCGTGATCTGGGTCACTGGCTTCGGGGCAAACGAAGGCATGGCGGGTGGAAGGTTTGATTCGGCCATTGCGATGTCAGCCGGTCAATGACTATAGGCTAAGGAAATATGACTTGGTTGTGTTTGTATTTTAACCATAGACCCTGTTTGCTTGCGCTTGCAGTATCTTGAACAGGTACGAAGCGGATTCGGCAATTTCGACAAGAGATACAATTGTGTACGCGAAGCAAAACATTGTTACAACACAGAACAGAAGAACCGCGATGACGGTACCAGTGACGACCGCGACAACGGCGGCAGCCGTCGCAGCCATGGACATTAGCCACAGAACACCAGCCCTTCGTCCAAGCAATTCAAACTTTTGTTGTAACGCGGCTGCATGGGACATTAGGTAAAGGCGCCCACGAGCAGGAAAGTGACCGGTGCAACAACACCGGGGTGAAGCCAAGTCGCCTCGTGGTCATCTGGGTAGAATCCCTTGAACGGGCGCAAGACGCCGTCCTTGAACATGAACTCCGGCTCCAAGAGAAACAGTGCGGTGAGCGAGACGGAGGTGACTGCGACGCCTCTGGATACAGGGGTATTCAGACCGGCTGCCTTGAACAGTGGCTTCAATGGACCCCCACCATCAGGGGGAAGTTCCCCGGTCCGCGTGTATCTCGCTGCATTGGCGATTGTTTCGGTAAGTCGCTCGGTTCCCTGCATTGTGCTGTTTGTAGTATATGGATCAGGAAAAAACGCGTTTTCATCAATTTGCCTAGAAAGCGCCACTGTTCCCCGCCGCGTTGAACTGTGCCCCGGTAAGCGCGGTCGACGCAGTAAACGCACCGGTGTCGGCGTAGGGGGTGGTGTAGTGCGCCAGTGTCATGTCGTTCGGCACGGCACGACGCTGTTCGGAGGTGAGGAACCAGCCGGAGCTGTAGCCTCCGTTACGGGCAGCCGTTGCGTCAACGATCTTCATGTCGATCATCCGCAGAAAGTCAGCATCTTCGCGGTTGCGGATACCGTATGCAGCAATCCACTCCATGCGAGCCTTCTTCTGTGCTTCGGCCGTGATCGTGGCAGCGCGTTGTTCCAGAATCTCAGGAGCAATTCGCGACAGAAACTGGGACCCCCACGGAAGACGCGGGTCTGTCAGAGACAGCATCCACTTCTGGGCATCATATCCCTTCTTGCGGTCGTACATCTCCTTCTGGTATGCCACGTCGGCATCAGTACCAAACCACTGCTTGCCGGGCTGATTGGCGATGACCTGCTCCTTGAATGCCTGGAACTCGCCAGCGTGCGACGGGGCGTTCATGACGACACCGGGATCCGTGTAGGCTCCGGCATTTCCGACTCCCGCGGGTTGATTGGACGGGGTCACGGTGATCTGGGTGGGCTTGGCCCAGGCACGGCCGTAATCGACGCGCTTGGCGGTCTCTTCGCGCGCAGACTGCTCGAACGACTCAAGGCCTGCGGTGCTCGGCTGGAAACCCGCCAGAGCGGGGGTGTGTTCCGGTCCGACGTTGCGCTTCGGCATGTTTGGGTGATTTACGTCGAGTTGGTTTCTGCATGAGTGCGTAAGAAAAAGGTCTCAAGGGTGTGGTTCATTTACTTGCGAAGATTCAGGGGGTCCATGGGGGTTCGGCGAGTGATCGAGAGGATGATGTAGATGCGAGAGTAGTCGGATGCCGTAGCAGGGGAGCGATCTGGCAGCAAGACTCTCCACGGGATGAGGTTAGTCGTTAAGGGGGTAGAAGCATCGCGAAGAATTCGTCCAGTGTAGGACTGGGTGGTGGTTGAGGTGGGAGTGGGGAGGAACAGTCCTGAATTTCCGGTGTTGGTGGTGCCTCTATAGAAATCTCCGAGTCGGACGTGGAGTCCCTCGTAGTTGGTAACACCACTCGTTTCGGGGATTCCTGAGACTGTGTAGGACACGAGTTTGACTTCTGTGACGTATTCCAGGACTGCAGGGAGAGAAATGCTTCCTTCGGCCGGGTTGGACTCAGTGGCAGAGTCGATGACAAGAACAAGTTCTTCATGCTGCTCCGACCAGCGGGAACCATCTTGATTCGTAGTTCGCCCGGACATGTGCAAGTGCGATAGGTTCTTATTGTAGGGGGGCTCGAAAATAAGATTCTAGAGCCATGCCTTCCCACACACACTTTCAGGTTCCGGCGTGTCCCTGTATCCGCCGCAGATGCCGCAGATCCGCTGGATGGACGGGGTCCTGTGGTACGACGCGGCGTTGTAGTTCGGTACCATAGTCCAAGTGTTGCTCGGGACATGGTGCTTCCACCGATAAAGTGCTAGTCGCGTAATTGAGACGTCAACGGGCTCATCCGACCAAAAACGTCCAGAAGGCTGATGTCGCCACACAATGCGCGACTCTCGGTCGCGTTGTTCCCACTCTGCCTTCTTTTGCGCAAGCTCAGTAAACCGCAGCTCTCTCTCAGTAGGGTACCTAGGGTCCCTCTGCCACGTTGCTCCTGTTACGTATTTATCCATTTGATGGTCAGGATGAAATTGTGTCGATTTGGTTACAACTAACCGTACAGGACGGTGAGTTCCCGGTTGCCCAAGATGGTGTAGATGTTATGGGCGTACTCGTGCAGGTACAGGTCGGAAGCAGCGGCGGCTGCGAGGCTGACCTTGGCGGTGAAGTCGGGGAGTGAGTTCAGGTTGAGGTACCCGGTCTGGGCGGACTTGGCGAGAGGGAAGAACGACCAGTTGATGGAGTACAAGAACTTGCCGGGCGCGAAGGGGAAATAGCGGTTGTCGTCGTACAGACGGAGGTAGCGATCGGTGAGAGCGGGGCGGATGTCGGACCCGAAGGCGCTGAATGTATGGGATGCGATCTTGTCGAATCCGAAGGCGTCGATGGTGTTTCCGACGCCGGTGGACGGGCGCTTGGACTGGGCGATGGCGCCGTACGTCACATACTTAGCGGCGTGACGGAGAGACCGGAGCGGGAAGGACTGCTCCGTCGTCGCGCTGGCCATGGCGATCTTGGGATGAGAGTGCCACTGGCTGACGAGACGGGCGTATCCGGGGGTGTCGAGCTCCTCGTTGTCCGACTGGATCTCAGCGAGGATAGCGGCGTGTTCGGCCGGCGACACATGAGCGACCTCACAATCGAGTGTAACGCCAGAGATTGCTCCTCCTGCGATGGCAGATCCTCCGGGGACAGAGGCGATCTCAGAGAGGCTAGCGAGGTTAATAGTAAAGCGCAGGTTCATCTTCATGGCGCGGGAGAAGTACGGGATCCAGTCTCCGATGTCGCGGGCCCACATGGGCATCAGGGGGATGTCGATCTCGACACCGGCGGCGGCGTTGGCCTGACGAGTGGCCTGGTCGAGGTCTCCGTACAGGAGCTGGGCCATGGAGTTGTCGGACGAGTAGTTGCGAGCAAACTCGAAGAATAGCTGGTCGCCGGTGATTGTCTGGATGTTGTTGGATCCGTTGGTGATGACGCAGGACTTCATGAGCAGGAGGGGGAACCAATCAGCGAACTCAGCGGTTCCTCCGGTTCCGGTGACAGCGGCCATAGACATGCGGAGCACCGGGGGGCCGAGGAAGGAAACACTGCGGGGGGGCTCGAAGATGATTTCGCCGCCGAGAACGGCGCTGTTGATCGGGGTATAGCGGTTGAGGCCGCGGATCACGGGGGACACACGGGTCGGAACGCGAGTAGAGAAGAGGGACGATGTGCCCAGAAGGACAGCGTCCACGGAATCGGTGTTGACACCCAAAAGATCACGACTGGACGCCATTTGCTACGGTAGGATGGATGTTGTTGAAAGGGGTGGGTAAAACAACTGCTTGTCTTAATTGTACGAAAAAAGTGAGGATTTAGCTCATTCTCTTGCGGGGGAGGATCTTGCCGCCCAGGTAGACCTGGCGCTTGTTTTTGCGGGTCAGATCCGGTGTGATAGACACGTGCCCACCCCGAGAGTTGACCATCGGGTGGATGTCGGCCCACACGTGGCTCCACGGCTCGTTTCTAGCACGCATGCGCCCCCCTGGATGATCGTACACGGGCAAGAGGTCGGACGGGTTCCCCCAAAGAGGAACGTTGCCCAGGATATACTTGTACGCTGCTACAGAGGCGATCAAGGTCCCCCCTGACAGAAGCATCATTGTTGCCATAGTGGTAGATTTTACTTTGTACTGTGAGAAAAGGCTCACGTTCTGTTGGCGGCGTCGATGACGTCCTGCTTGAGGTAAGACCAGGTCTTGCCGTATGAGTTCATCTCTTCGCGCGTGAAGAAGATGAGTGGGGAAGACGGGCTAGTCTTCTGGTGGACAACAAAGTCGGCAACGCGAGGGGTCAAGTAGTCGAGAGCCTTGCCCAGCAGGTTGGTGATGGACTTGTACTCGAGACTGTGTCCGTCAGGAACGTCTCTTCCGGCGTCGGGGTCCTTTCCTGTGCACATGAAGGCGTACACGCCGTACGTGGGGCGAGGCTGCTCGATCTCGGCAGCAGGAGCGGCGGCACCGATGGGCACTGCGTCTTGAGCGGCGGGGTTTTTTACGCGTTGAGTCTTCTTCCGCTGGCGAGTCAGACGCATAGGACGAGGGCACTTGGTGCAAAGGGTCCAGGGCTGCCCGCTGAACATGCTGCGAACGAGTTCGAACTCGGCGTGCCACTCTTGGTCTTCGGCGACGTAATCCGGGACGACGCCCGTTGCGTGGGTGATGAATTTCCCGAAAGGGTCTTTGATTGTTGAAAGGTCGACGGGGGGGTTCATTGTTGTTGTTCTTCTTTGGGGTTCGGGTGTAAAACTGACTACAGACCACCAGAATCGTAATCCACCGTTTGACCCTCGCCTGTCTGTCGCGCAACATATCGCGCAATGACGTCGCGACGGAAAGCGCGCTCCTGGACTTGCGTCAGTGTCAACCGGTCAATCAACTCGGCCAGGATCGCACCCAGCATAGACGTTGGGTTGACGACATCGTCATACTTGCGCAACATTTCTCCGAGCTTGGCTTGTCTTGGGGTGACGATGGCCAGTTGTCCGACGTTCGGTGCACCGTTCGTGTCACGGGGATCCCAGCGAGTGATGTAGCCGTTTGGATCAACTTCAGATGTACGCAGAAAGGCACGGCGGTCGTTGTTGCCGCGCAAAAGGTATGCAACTTTGTTTTGAGTGTCGTCACTTGCTTGAGTCATAAGTGGGCGTGTTCTTGGCCGAGTAGGGCGTTCGCGTCTTGGGGGCATCGATCAGATACTGAAATGTCCCCATACTCGGCCACTAATTTCGCTGCCTGTTGTCCCTGCTGATTGTGAGACTGTGGCGTACAGGCTGTCGCCGTCAACCATGGTAAAAGAGTCGATGTCAACGACTTGCTCGTCAACAAGTGTTCCGATGACGAAGTCCTTGAACGTGTTCACGCCGTCAATCGCCACAGCCACTCCGTTCTTGTACAAGATCACGCGGAACGTTCCAGTAAAGTCATCAACGCCGAGTGCCAGCTTGTCGAATGTCACAGTTTTACCCCATTGGGCTGTAAACGCCGTGTCATACCCGGCCGAGCTGGCGGGACCAGCATGTGACGCAGTTCCTGCGATGTTACTGCGCCCGAACGGGATCCAGACTGGGATGTCAACACCCAGGGAAGAAACGCCGGTCAGTGCGCCTCCGGAGAATGACACGTTCCCGATTGTGCCCGACGTTGCCGTGATCGTGGTGAATGAATTCACTGTTGCCGCTGCTGCAGCGAGCCCTGTCATCTCCGTAATGAATGCCTCCCGACTTGTTGCGTTCGTGTTTAGGCATTTGTCCCATGCAATCCAAGTGTTTGTGCTTCCGTCGTTCACGATCACAATGTACTTTGCTGCGGGCGTGGCGGTAAAAGTCGCAGTCGCGGCAGGAACTGTGACCGACGGGCGCACATTCTGGTTTGTGGGGGTAATCACAAGGGAGGCTCCGCTTACGATGATTGTATATGGGACTTCAACCTCTCGCATGGTCGTGGTTGACATGGTAGACTTTATCTAATGCAGTGTATAGCAAAAAGTGACCACTCACACCTGTTGTTGCGCGACGGAATCTGAATGGGCGGGAAACGAGGTAGGCCACGGAAAGACGCTGGATTCATGACGCGATATGTTGCGCCATTCCGTTGCCCGTACTGTGATTTGTTGACATCTTCTCACTATTGCAGTGAAGCGCCCGATGTCCACAAAACAGGTCGCGGTGAATGGGTCCCGGTCACTGTCGGAGCCGCCGGAAACATGTCTGTTATCCCACGTCGGAGAGTATTTGAGGGAAAAGGCATTGGAGGCATCCCCTCAGCCGGCGGGGCGTACACCCGGAAGTACGAAACTACTTATGGCCGGCTCGTCGTGTTCAGGTGTAAGTGCGGTGACGCCCCCGCCTTCCCTTCGTGTACACTCTGTGGCACGACGCCCAACTACATCGACAACGGAGAGCGCTGGACAATCGACACTCGAAAACGCATCCATCCAGCAGATCGACGTCTCGCGGGATCCGTTGCTGCGGCGGCGGAAGAAGAAACGGCGTCGTCAAAGGTCCCCGAGTCAACCGAGCCGGAGTCTCTCGGACAGCGATTGTCCCGACAAGCCCTTGACGGTGCAAGTGCATTCAAGGAGTTCATGCGACGAGCGAAGAGCCATCGTCAAGTCCACGAACAAGAAGTCCAGCGCGCGGCGTCGAAAGCTCATTGGGACCGAAACACCCGCCCCATCCCCGGTTTCAGACCAGGACTCGCTGGAGAAGTTTTCCGAATCCTCGCTTACCGCTTCAAGTTCAACCGCGTGTACAGGGCACCCGGCCCCAGCGCAAGCCGACCCGTCTCCAGAAGAATCCGTAAGCGGTCTTGGGCTCAGCGTAAAAAAGATCCTAAAGGGATTCCTTCTTGGCGTCTCGATGTATCTGGTTTGCGAGACGCTATCCAATTGGCAAGCCGCGTGAAGAGTGGAGAATTTCCCACACCGACAGTAAGATTTACCAAAACAACTGAAGGATGGCAACACTCGCAGCATCTGCAGGCATGAATGCCTCTTCTGCAATTCAATCCGGGTTTAACCCCATGATCGTGCCCGCACCGTCTGCCCCTCCCTCTAGCTCGTCCTCTATTCCACTTACCATCGTCGCCATTGCCGGTGCCGGGGCGGCTGCTTACTTCTTGCTGCCGTCGTTTTCGTCTGTGGGCAAGAGCCTCGGCGAGGGCGTGGGTGGAGTCGCCAAGGGTGTCGGGGAAGGTATTGGAGACATTGGAGAGGGCATCGGAGAGGGAGCTGTCGGCCTGGCGAAGGGCGCGGTTGGTATTGTCAAGGAGGGCGCCGGTCTTCTGAAGGGCCCGCTCAAGAAGTCCAAGCAGACCGGCCAGAAGATCGGAGAGGGTATCAGGAACGTTGCCGACAAGACAGTCGTCCCTTTCATCAAGAACATTGGCGGCCTGTTCAAGAAGAAGAAGTAAAACCCCGAACGTCATTTTCCGTTGCAGCATCTAATGGGAGAACACGAAGAGGAACTGGCTCCACTTGCCCGGATATTCAAGGAGGGTACCCACCGGAGTCATACATATTGGATTGAGGATGGACGGTGGTGCATGTGTCAACAGTACATTCCCGGGCACGATCGTCAAACACCGACGGCGTCTTATACCCAGTCAATCGAGCATGGCGACGGCACGACTGTGGCGATTATCGTTAATGCGGTTGGGGGGTATACGATCTTGACGAAAGCCCCCACCACTGCCCCGGGTGATGGGCGCGAATTTCTGTCACAGGTTAGTAAGGATGGCACCGGTAGTCAGCAAAAGGAGAGCGGCCCGGAAGAGTCGTGAACCCGATGTCGGCAACGACGGGTACAATGACGACGAAGACGAGGACACGTACGGGAATGTCGGACCCGGAGACGACCACCACACGATGGCAGAAGACATGGCTGGAAATGCATTCAACTTCGTAAATACATTGCGCAAGGCCATGGAACGAAGTGCATGCCGCGAGATGTGGGAGGACCTGCGTGTGAATTCAGACGGGTTGCCCATCCTCGAGCGCATGGATTTCGGGCATTCCATGACACATTCATTGAAACATACGCCGGGTGCATTGTCGGGTGGGTGGCATTATGAACCGATTCAATGGGACGACCACGACTCCGTCACATCGGCCGAGTTCCCGCCGGATGCCACCGTCGTGTGCTTCGGACAACGTCGTTCCGGCAAGTCGCATTTCACCAAGGAGGCCATGTGGTACCTGCAAGACTGGTACCCGCGTGGCATTGTGTTTTCGGACACTGACAAGATGCTCCGGCATTACAGCCCGTTCATCAACAAGAAGTACATTGTTCCTAAGTACGACCCGGCTATTCAAGAGGCCGTGAACCAGATCCAGAAGTCCATCAAGGAAGACCATGCCATGTATGAGCGCCTGAAGAAGGAACAAGAGAACTTCATGAGGCAGTTCGTGATCTACGACGATTGCATCAACAAGAAGGGCATCTTCCATTATAAGGCCGGAGATCCTCTGCGTCGTATCTTCGTGAACGGTCGTCATTACGAGACGCTTCTGTGGTTTAACACTCAGTACCCCATGGCCATCCCCCCTGACATGCGTGCTAACGTGGATTGGGCCTTCATGTTCAATGCAGCCGGTGCCAATGAGAGAGATGCACTGTATGAACTGTTCGGACAGCCATTGAGCCACCAGCACCTGTTCGCCGGACTACTGGCACACAATACTACGGACTACGGCATGATGGCGGTGAATAACCAACAGACTGTGGTCAGGATCGTGGATCGGTACAAGTGGTACCGCGCCAAACCAGACCCGCCACCCGAGTTCCAGATGGGTGACTCGTACTTCCAGCAAGGCGGCAATGACGGTGTGGCTAACCAACTGTCTTACCCCCGCAAGGCCCCGCCCTTCTCTATTGGCACACTCATGGTGTGATGATAAAACTGCTGTCGTGTTCGATTTTTACTTAGAGCCTACCGGAGGCAGCGAGTGCACCGACGTCACCGTCTGGCTTGGACTCTACGTCCGTCATGGCAGCGCCCATGGAGCGGAAGAACACTCGGGCACGGCCGTTCACGACTTCCGTTTTGGCGCGCAATTGGGGGCTGGAGGCGAGGATACCAAGCAAGAACATACCGCTTCCCGCCTCTTCCTGTGGATCCATGGCAGCAATCCAAGTTCGGTCGGACACTGACGTGATGACCCCGATCAAAGCGCTGTGCAGAGCGATCTCAAGCATGAGCTGGGGCGTGGGGGTGTCTGCGTGGACCTTGCCCATGATCGTCTCTGTGAGGCTCCCAGCCGCCATACCAAGTCCATACTGCACGCCGGACTGCATGGCGCTGCGAGACAGGTTAAGGGGCACACGGTTAAGTGACATATTGAATGGGGGATGGGTGTGTGGATTACTTGAGGGTGTGGGAAAAAATCACTTGGCCAGGTCCATTGGGACCGCGACGTTCTTCAAGGCCGTGGGCTTCTTCTTCTTGATGGTCTTCTTCGGCCCGAACTTGCTGACGGCAGCCTCGAAGGATGGACGGGCCGTGAACGTGTCAGTGGGCATATCCGTCATCAGCTCCTTCCAGGACGCGTTTCGTGTGACAGGCTTCCACATAGTACGGGCGGTATCGCCAGTGTGGAACAGCATGCAAGCACCCTTGATGGGCTTGTCACCCTCCTTGCAGTATCGCTTGGTCATGTAAGCGTTCAGTCGCGCGTCGCGGGCACGAGTGACGGACACGAAGCCGTCGTCATACATGCGGAGGGTAAGACCGGCATCCTTCTCTTCCTGGTTCTTGCACATGGCATCAAACACAAAGGGGAAGAAGTTGTCCATGCGCCATGCCTCAGTCTCGGGGGCAGTGGCGGCGGCGTCCTTTCCGGCAGGAATGTACACGGAAAGTGCATACAGGAACGGCTGAATGTCCTTGTAACTCACCTTGGCCTTGGCAGAGGCAGCAACACTGTCCGCTTCGGTCACAGTAGGAGCTGCCTTCTTTGGGGATGCTGCCTTGCGCGGAGTCTTGGGCTTGGCCGGAGAGCTGGCCGAAGAGGTAGAAGAAGCCTTAGGAGACTTGGTTGGTTGGGTGCTCTTAACCGCCTTCTTCGTCGCCGCGGGCTTCTTCTTCTTCTTAACGACCGTCTCACCGACGGAGACATACTCGATGTCGCACATGCGATCCCAGAAAAGTTCAGGTGCATTGAGGATGTTCTCGGTGGTCATATTCCCACTGACCTCGAAATTGTCAGGCCAAACACCGCCACAAGCCACGGTCACAACATTCATCAGAGCGTTCATCTCTTCGGGAGTAACGTCCGTGCCGACTCGACGGGCGATACCGACAAGAGCAGCCAACCAGTTCACGTAATGCCCTCTGAAGTAGTTCATGATTTCGTCGTCCTCCTTGATGTAGTCAGGAACGTCGATCTCGCGGTGGAGAAGCTTGCCAGTGATGTCGCAATACACATCTGTGTCGTACTTGCGGGTGTTACTCATGTTGCTTTAGGTATCCAGTCAAGGAATGAATACATTTACTTGCGCGATATAATAACTAAAACAATTACGCAATTACTGCTTGTCTATCACGCACTTGCCTGTCCTTTTATGTCTTACGCATTGTTCGCCGAGGCGGCCGACACGCTGGCGAGAGAAGAGAAACTGGAGTGGGGCGGCATTCTAGCATCCCTGATCACAGAGCTTATTCTCGTGTTGTTGATCGTTTTCGTGACATGCGCGCGCAGACTGTTCCATCAAATGTCCCTGGAACGGGAGCAGCATGAAGCGAACCAGAACGCGCGTATAGAGGCGCTGACGGTTACAACGGTGGAAGCCTTCCGCAACGTGCAAATGGCACAGAAGGAGATCATCGAGGCTGTTCGCGAGGTGGATGCCAAGATCAACCGTACACGAGAGGACGTGGCCAACAACACCGCCGAACTCCGACGGGGCAATGACGCGATCAAAAGAAATCAGAGAGAGTCTTCAATTAACGCGGGTCTGGCCCGTGCCGACGACACTCTCGGATCGTCTACGCTCTTGAAGCTGTCTGGGTCAAACACGTCTGACGTCAGAAGCAATTCCGGCTCGGCCAAGAATATCGGAGTGGTCAACGACTTCAAGGCTGGTCTGGCGGATGCGATACTTGATTCATAGTCCGGGGGGAGCTCGCCCGGGTGGCTCCTCGCGTAACTCCAGAATGCCGTCAGTACGGGCTCGACCAAGTCCAGGAACACGTCACTCCTATGCACTCGATACCGCACCAGAGCAGCTGCCTGATTGAGGTAGTCAATGCTCGCCTTCGCACCACGCGTCTTCAGCACCGGTCGCATGTAGACCAAATCAACCCACTTCCTGCCCGTGCACATCATCTGCGCATGACACTGAAGCACGTATGACAAGTGACCCGGATCGGCTGAAGGGATTGAGCTAGTCCACGGGCACTTGACTTCAAGCAACCCGTCGTCATCCACGAACGCGTCAGGACTGGCGGACAAATACGGCAGATACTTCACGTAGCCAACGGAGTCGTTGCGCCTGTGTACACGGCTTCCAGTGACTTGCGCATACGCTGCGATTGCGTATTGTTCGTTGCGGTTCCCCCAGAACGTTGCGCAAGATCCCATGAACACGCCCTGTGTCCGTTTGGCTGTGACGGGGTCTCCGATCTGGAGCGACAAGTCCACGGCAGCCGCTTTTCCCTTGATCCCTAGAACCTGGGCCCACTTTGTTGCACTAATGCGCGACTTGCGAAACTCCAACCACTCGTCCGAGTCTTGGTTCAGTTGCGTAACAACTGTTTCCCTCCTTGACACTGGATGGCCTTCCTGTTCGACAGCTGCACTCATTTTGTGACTCATGACCGACGAAGAGAAGCGCGCTTGTTTGGACGGCCTCGTCAAAGTGTTTATTGCTAGATGCAATGTCGAGGCATCTCGACACGCCGATATTATCAGGGCATTCGAGGACGCGTATATCGCCCAAGGGGACGTGTACAAGAACGCTGCTACCTGGGTCCGCGAGTATGCTCCCGACGATGTCGAAGGCGGTGTCGCCGACTTGATCAAGACCTTGCGCGACCAGACGACTGTGCCAGGCATGTCTAACGATGAGATTGTGCGCAAGGACGGATGGGTCGAGATCGTAGTTGGTCTTGGAGTCCGAAGTGTCGAAGAAGGCGAAGCTGGGCCGCGGACACACAAGGAGTTGGACCAGAGCGTCCACAAGCGAATCGTCGAGATTGCGGAAATCGCTCGCCGCTTTGGGTCCGATTACGGCCTTCATTCCTCGAGTGCTGCCCCTAAAGACAACGACGAAGACAATGCCTCCGAAGAAACTCACTGCGGGAGCGGCGACGAAGAAGATTCAGCACTTTGCGTGGCTGGGCGGAATTCCGGGACTGAGTAGCAAGGGACGTTCTGTCAAGGGCCCAGACGGCGAGATGACGTACAACGAGGCCGGTGATGAACTGGTTATGAACGACTACTTCGTGCAAGAGTTCCTGGAAGCTGGGTGGCGTCTTCTCGAGTGGAAGGGTACCGGATGGCTCCTCAGCCGTGCCGAATAATAAACACACGCACACACATACATGCACTCTTTCAGTGGGCCCGATATGAGCGAGCAGGGGGTATGTATATATGACCAATATCTGGGAGCTCGGTGCCCTGCTCCGACGTTGGAGTTCCCCCCTAGAACCCCAGGCGTGATATTGAGCCACACCGTCCATAACGCAATGGACGAAGTTGAGGGTGAATTGCTCTGCGTATTTAGAAGTTGGCGCAATATCTGGCACCGGGTGTTTCGACCCGTGACTTTCGACAACAAGGATGAGCAGGCACTTACGATCGTCGAGTATCATCGATTCCTTTATGATCACCCGCACGAGATGTTCATCATTGATTGCCTGGCCAGCACCTCCAGTGTGGCGCCTCCGCGTGAATCGGTTGAATATGTCGTCGAGGGGGCACACATGTTCGCTCGTCGGTGCCTTGGCACCGCGCCTGAACACGATTACAATCGATTCAGTTGGTACTCTGAGGTCACTCGATGCATGTATAACGCGATTCGCGGTGAACGGCCTTACAACCCGGCGTGCAACATGTGGCTCGTCATGACACGGGGCCACGTTCGCCCCAGTGAGCTGGATCGGTTGTGGGACTATGCGAATGGTAGACTCGACGACAGCGAGGATAATGCCGATAGAACATTCTGGGATGTCGACTTCGGTACATCTGTAGCGAGGCGGTTCGATACAGTTTCAGCCGGAAGGATGCTCTCTAACGAGCTTGCATACGCGATCACTCCGAAGCGGACTGGACAAAAACGAGAATAAAAGTGTGCACTCTTCCACCAATATCCCCTGTACCATATATAGGTATATATTATATACTATAGGACGGTACCTTTATAGTATATAATATATACCTATATATGGTACAGGGGATATTGGTGGAAGAGTGCACACTTTTAT
>Ga0070728_10001283_pt1 | contig 38995 bp, 34 predicted proteins | sample tdDd471_FD_66723 | JGI IMG/M metagenome (GOLD analysis project Ga0070728, IMG submission 66723) | Marine sediment microbial communities from the Atlantic coast under amendment with organic carbon and nitrate - tdDd47.1 | ecosystem: Environmental > Aquatic > Marine > Coastal > Sediment | place... | reverse complement strand
GCGGGCGAATTCCGGGGCGCTGCTGAAGAAGGCGGCCGACAAGGACGACTGCGCCGACATGGTGGTCACCATGTGCCGGACCGACACCATGACCGGGCAGACCACGGTGATCGACGCGGGAAGGCTGTTCCACTGACGGGATGTGGCCGAGGCGGGTGGGTCCCGGATCTCCGCGGCGTTGCCGCTGCGTCCGGGATGAGGCCGGGAACCGGTTGGCCGCCTGACCCTCATCCCGGAGCGAACCGCCAGCGGCGGGGCGCATCCGGGACCCACGGCGCGACGGGCGAACCCCGTGTCTCGCCGCCTCACCCGAACCCGTACAGCCGCGCCGGGTTGTCGACCAGCACCTGCCGCTTCGCCGCGTCGTCGGGCAGCCAGCCGGTGACCAGCGAGAACATCTCGCCGTCATTCGGCATCGCCCGCTGGCAGTGCGGGTGCGGCCAGTCGCTGCCCCACAGCAGCCGGTCCGGCCGGGTCGCCAGCAGCGCCCTGGCGAACGGCTCGACGTCGGTGTACGGCATCAGCGGCAGCCCGGTGATCCGGTAGGGCGCGGTCATCTTCACCCACATGCGGCCCTGCTCGAACACCTTCAGGAACGCCTTGTAGCCCGGGTGGTCGGGACCGGCGGCGGTCGGGGTGTAGCCGAAATGACCGACCACCGCGTCGACCGGCATGCGGGCCAGGGTCTCCAGGTCGTCGAACTCGTGGACGTGCACCAGGTACTCGATGTGCCAGCCGAGCGGGCGGATCCGTTCGGCGAAGCGCTCGACCTCGGCGAAGCTGTCGAACGGCATGCCGCCCTTGTCGACCAGGTTGACCCGGATGCCGCGCACCCCGCGCTCGTGCAGGGCCTCGAGCTCGGCGTCGCCGATGCCGGCATCCACCGCGGCGACCGCCCGCAGGTTGCCGGGATCGCGGGCGACCGCGTCGAGCATGGCGCTGTTGTCGGTGCCGTAGACGCTCGGCTGGGTCAGTACCGCCCGGGTCACGCCCAGAACTTCGTGCAGCCGGCGCCATTGCTCGTACGGTGCGTCCGGCGGGGTGTAGCCGCGCTTCGGCGAGTAGGCGTAGCGGCTCTGCGGTCCGAACACGTGGGCGTGGGTGTCGCAGGCGCCGGCCGGCGCCCTGACGGCGGGCGGGACCGGGTTCGGATCGGCGGCGGCGCAGTTCGGTTCGGCGTAGGTCATGGCGGGATCTCCGTTGCGGCCCAGCATCCTCGGCCCCGCATCCTCGGGACCGTCCGGGCCCGGGGTCAAGCCGGCCGACCTGCGATTTCCGGAATGGGTGAACTTCCCGGTGGCCGGCCCCGGCGGACGCGATATGATCCCCCGGTCCCTTCCGACCGCGCCGCCCGTCCGGGCCTCCCGCGCGCTCTTCCGACCGCCGCACGCCGCCACCAACCGGGGGTACCGTCATGACCGACCAGACCGAAGACCTGAGCAGCTACGCCGGCGAGGAGCGCATCCGCAAGGGCGAGAAGGCCGGGATGCCGCCGGTCGACCCGGCGACCTCGCGCGACCGCGGCGACGGGCCGTTCGACCGGCTGATCCTGCGCGGCGCCACCATCATCGACGGCACCGGGGCGCCGCCGATCAGCCCGGTCGACATCGTCATCGAGGGCGGCCGGATCGCGGCGATCGAGAAGGTCGGCCTGCCGCGCAAGCTGGTGCCGGACGCCCGCCGCCCGGCCAAGGGCGATCGCGAGATCGACTGCCGCGGCAAGGTCGTCACCCCGGGCTTCGTCGACTGCCACGCCCATATCGGCGTGCCGTACCACGCCCTGTCCGGGCCGATGGCGCCGGCCGACTACGTCTACAAGCTGTGGCTGGCGCACGGCGTCACCACGGTGCGCGAGATGGGCTGCTTCAACGGCCTCGGCTGGACCCTCGACCAGAAGGCCAAGGCCGAGGCCGGCGAGATCGCCGCCCCGCGGATCCTGGCCTATCCGTACTTCCCGGCGGTCAACGACATGCTCAAGACCATCCATACGCCGACCCAGGCGCGGGAATGGCTGCGGGCGGTCAAGGCGCGCGGCGCCGACGGCATCAAGTTCTTCGGCGCCCCGCCGGCGATCATGCAGGCAGCGCTCGACGAGTGCCGGCATCTCGGCCTGCGCTCCGGCTGCCACCACGCCCAGCAGGCGGTGACGCGGATGAACTCGCTGACCACCGCGCGCTGGGGCCTGACCAGCCAGGAGCACTACTACGGCCTCGGCGAGTCGCTGTTCGAGAACCGGGTGATCCAGGACTACACGCCCGACTACGACTACGGCGACGAGTACTTCCGGTTCTCGTTCGCCGGCCAGACCTTCAAGCAGGCAGCGGCACCGGGCAGCGCCAGATGGAACGAGGTGATGGACGAGTTCCTGGAGCTCGGCTTCAGCTTCGTGCCGACCTTCACGATCTACGACGCCAACCGCGACCTGATGCGGACCCGCCGGGCCGACTGGCACAGCGACTACACCTACGCCAGCCTGTGGACGTTCTACCAGCCGGACGGCGGCGGCCACGGCAGCTACTGGCACCGCTGGTCGACCACCAACGAGGTCGAGTGGAAGCAGAACTACCGGCTGTGGATGCAGTTCATCAACGACTTCAAGAACCGCGGCGGCCGGGTCGCCACCGGGTCCGACTCCGGGTTCATCTTCCAGACCTTCGGGTTCGGCTTCATCCGCGAGCTGGAGCTGCTGCAGGAGGCCGGCTTCACGCCGCTCGAGGTGTTGCGCGCCGCCACCATCCAGGGCGCCGAGCTGCTCGACATCGCCGAGGAGACCGGCAGCATCGAGGTCGGCAAGGCCGCCGACCTGCTGGTCCACGACCAGAACCCGCTGTCCGACTTCAAGCTGCTGTACGCCACCGGCGCCATGCGGCTGAACCAGGAGAGCAACAAGGTCGAGTGGCCGCGGGCGCTGCGCCACACCATCAAGGGCGGCATCGTCTACGACGTCGACGAGCTGCTGGCCGACGTCCGCGAGATGGTGGCAGAGAGCCGGCGCGCCTCGCCCGAGCTGCCGCGGCCGTAACCGTACCGGGGCGCGTGGCGACCGACTTCCATATCCTGTGCGGCTTCCTGGGCAGCGGGAAGACGACCCTGCTGCTCGACCTGCTCGGCACCCCGGAAGGGGCCGACACCGCGGTGCTGGTGAACGACGTCGGGGCGATCAACGTCGATGGCGCGGTGGTGGCGTCGTCCGGCGACACCGAGGTCGCGATGCTGTCGAACGGCTGTGTGTGCTGCTCGATCGGCAACGACCTGATCGCCACCGTCGACGACCTGGTCTACGGCCGGATCGATGCCGGCCTGCCGCCGTTCCGCCGGATGGTCCTGGAGTGCAGCGGCCTGTCGCGGCCGAGCCCGATCGTCCGCTCGCTGGCCGACCTCGGCGCCCATGACTTCCGGGTCCGGGTGCTGTCGACCTTCGACGCCGGCCAGGGGGCGGAGCATGCCGCCAGCTTCGAGGAGGCGGCGGCGCAGCTGGCGGCGGCCCAGGCGATCGTGCTGACCAGGCTGGACGTCGATGGCGCGCCCGATGTCGAAGCCGCGCGGGCGGCGGCACGGGCGGTCAACCCGCTGGCCCAGATCGTTGCCGAGCCTGACCGGGCGGCGCGCGCCCTGGCGGCGTTCGACGGCAAGGGCCCGGCCGCGGCACCGGCGGTCGATCCGGCCGCAGCGGTCGGCGGGCTGCGCGCCATGCGGCACCCGCGGATCGGCGTGTTCCTGGCGAGCGTGCCGGCCGGCTGCGATTGGGAGACGGTGGCCCACTGGATCGAGGACCTGGCGGCGCGCTGCGGCGACCGGCTGCTGCGGGTCAAGGGCGCGGTGGCGGTCGCCGGAGTCGACGGTCCGCTGCTGATCCAGGGGGTCGGCACCATCTTCGGCCCGCCGATGCGGCTGCGGCCGGGCACCGGCGGCGAGCCGGGCAGGCTGGTGATCATCGCCCGCGACCTGCCGCGGGCCGAGCTGGCCGAGGTCTGCGAGCCCTATGCGGTGACTGTCGTCGAGAGCTGAAGCGACCGCCCCCGGCGTCCGCTACGGTGCCTCGATCTCGACGATGGTCTCGGAGTCGACCCCGCTGCGGAACCCGGACAGCGTTCGGACGATCCGCGCGCCGTGCCGGTCGGCCAGTCCGGCGAGCTCCTCCGGCGTCACCGCCGCGTACCGCAGGACCTGGCGTTCGTCGCGGGTGACCCGGCCGTCCCGGACCGTCCGGTACCGCAGGTGGATCGAGCGGACGCCGCTGGCCGGGTCGAAGACCATGGCCTCGACGTCCTGGCGCAGCCGCAGGGGACCGTCCGGTTGCAGCGCCGCCTCGAATGCCAGGCCGGCGAGCTCCTCGTCGGGGACCGGCCGGGTCAGCAGGTCGTGGCGCGGGACGTGGATCACCAGCCGGCCGTCGGGGTGCAGGTGCCCGACCAGCCGGCCGAAGGCAGCGGCGCGGTCGGCGGCGGACAGGACATGGGCGAAGCCGTAGTAGGCGACGATGACGCGGTCGAACCGGTCGGGCAGATGGAAGGCTTCCAGGCGGTCCCGGCGGACGGCGATCGGGCCGCCGGCCGGCCGGCGCACCAGCTCGGCCCTGAGGCCGGTGATGAAGTAGGGCGAGCTGTCGAAGGCGACGATCCGGCGATCGGGGCGGGCCAGGTGCTTCGCCACCCGCCCGGTGCCGCAGGCGGCGTCCAGGATCCGCTGACCGGCACCGCCGCAGAAAGCCTCGTAGAAGCCCAGGTCGCCGTCGATGCTCGGGGCGGTGAACAGCCGCTCGTACAACGAGGTCGCGATACTCTCGCGGGCGTAGAACGCTGCGCCGTCGTCCTGCGTCACGTGGCGGTTCCCGGCTGGGGCATGCCCCAGTCTTGCCTAACCGGCCGCGGCGATGCCAGCGGGATCGGCGGTCGCGGCCGTCAGTCCGGGCCCTTGGCCGAGAGGTGCAGGCCGATCCGTTCGGCCAGGCCGCGCATCGAGAACGCCGCCCCGGCCGGCCGGTCCAGCCCGAACGCGCTGCGGACCGCCGGGTGGTCGGCCAGCAGGACCTGCGGATCGAGGACCGGCCGCGCCTGCGCGTAGTCGGGATGACGTTCCGAGACCAGCAGCAGGTTCCAGCACGGCAGGACCTTGTCGCCGACCTGCCCCTTGGCCTTGACCAGCGCACGAAAGCCGGCGGCGTCGACGGCCCGGAGCACGGCGTCGTGCTCAAGCATCACCGGGTTGCCGAGGTCCTGGACCAGAAGATAACCGCCGTCGGCCAGCGACTCTGACCAGCGGCCGAGATAGTACTCGGCGGCCGGCGCCGCCATCTCCGCGAGGTTGGCGTTGGACATGACCACGTCGTAGTGCCCGGCCAGCGGCACATCCATTTCCCACCACGGAAACAGGTTGCAGCGGAACGACCGCGGCACCGCGAACCGGAAGGTCCGCATCGCATCCGAGTTGGATCCACGTGCCGCGAGCTGCCCGAGACGGGCACTCGGCGACGCGGCAAGGGCATGGTTTCGGAACGCGGTGCCGTACAAGGCCGAGCAGAGCGATGCCTGGGTCACGAACAGCGACTGGGTGACCTCGATCAGGTCGAACTCGCCGACCGCCTCGTCCGCCTGCACGAACAGCGCGGTCAAGCCGAAGCCGGCACCGACCTCGAGCACGCGGGCACGCGGGGCCAGGCCGGCGAGCTTGGTATAGGCGACGTACTGCGCGACGAAGTCGCCGAGCGGCACCGGCACCTGCTCGTCGGGAAGCAGAGTCTGGAACCAGAGCACGTAGCGCGCGATGGCGCGGGCGAGCCGGTCGAGATCGTCCGATCGCAGACCGTTCAGCTCGGCGACGAGCGGATTGATCCGTTCACGGCCGTGCATGCCGGCGAGCAGCCCGCGGATCTCGCCGATCTGCGCAAACCGCGTCGGGAAACCGGTCCGCTCGAAGGTCGACGGCACGAAATGGGCCGAGGCCTTCCACGATTCCAGTGTCGCCAGGGCCGATCGCTCGTTGTGGTCGTAGGTCGCGATGTCCAACCGAGCACTCCCGGATTGCGTGGCCAAGCTCGCGCAGCGCAGCGCGTGTTAGCATCGTTCGGGCGATGCGTCATCGGCGGCCTGACGGTGCGGCCGATGCAGATTGGCCGTTTTCTTGCCGCTTGGCTGTGTCATAAGGCGCGCCACGCCAACCACCGTGAGCCGAGGTCAGCGCGATGACCGCCTTCGAACAAGCCCATCCGGCCCTGGCCGGCGCGCTGGCCAGCCAGGGCTACGCCACCCCGACCGAAGTGCAGGCCGCCGTCCTGGCGCCCGAGCTGGCGGCCGCCGACCTGCTGGTGTCGGCGCAGACCGGCTCCGGCAAGACCGTGGCCTTCGGGCTCGCCGTCGCGCCGACCCTGCTGGACGTCGCCGACCGGTTCGCCGACCGGCACGCCGAGCCGCTGGCCCTGGTGGTGGCGCCGACCCGCGAGCTGGCGCTGCAGGTCCGCCGCGAGCTCGACTGGCTGTACGCCCCGACCGGCGCCCGCACCGCGTCCTGCGTCGGCGGCATGGACATGCGGCGCGAGCGCGACGTCCTGTCGGCCGGTGCGCACATCGTGGTCGGAACGCCCGGCCGGCTGCGCGACCACATCGAGCGCGGCTCGCTCGATCTCGCCCGGGTGCGCGCGGTGGTGCTGGACGAGGCCGACGAGATGCTCGACCTCGGCTTCCGCGAGGACCTCGAGTACATCCTCGACGCCGCCCCGGCCGAGCGCCGGACCCTGATGTTCTCGGCCACCGTGTCGGCGCCGATCGCCGAGCTCGCCAAGCGCTACCAGCGCAATGCCGTGCGGGTGGCGGCCACCGGCGAGCGGACGCAGCATCACGACATCGAGTATCGCGTCCACACGGTCGCCCCGACCGACCGCGACAACACCATCGTCAACACCCTGCTGTTCCACGACGCCCGCAGCGCCATGGTGTTCTGCGGCACCCGGATCGCCGTCCAGCACCTGAGCGCCCGGCTGGCCAATCGCGGCTTCTCGGTGGTGGCGCTGTCCGGCGAGCTCAGCCAGAACGAGCGCAGCCACGCCCTGCAGGCGGTCCGCGACGGCCGCGCCCGGGTATGCGTCGCGACCGACGTGGCGGCCCGCGGCATCGATCTGCCGACCCTCGACCTGGTGATCCACGCCGACATCCCGAACAACCCCGAGACCCTGCTGCACCGCAGCGGCCGAACCGGCCGGGCCGGCCGCAAGGGGGTCAGCGTGCTGGTGGTGCCGCATCCGCGCCGCCACGCCGTCCGCCGCCTGCTGCAGGCGGCCAACGTGCGGTCCACCTGGACCCCGCCACCGAGTGCGGCGGCGATCGCCGAGCGCGACCGCGAGCGCATTCTGCAGGACGAGAGCCTGGCCGCCGAGCCGACCGCCGAGGAGCTGACGCTGGCCCAGGAGCTGCTGGCGGCCCACGGCGCCGAGCGGGTGGCGGCCGCCTATCTCCGCCTGCACCAGGCCAGCCGCCCGGCGCCCGAGGAACTGCTGGACGCCGGCCCGCCGGATCGCGAGGAGCCGCGCAAGGCGCGCGAGGACTTCGCCGGCTCGACCTGGTTCACGGTCTCGGTCGGTCACAAGGACAAGGCCGAGGCGCGTTGGCTGCTGCCGCTGATCTGCCGGGCCGGCCACGTGACCAAGAACGAGGTCGGGGCGATCCGCATCCTGCATAACGAGACCCAGGTCGAGATCGCCGGTGCGGCGGCCGAGCGGTTCGCCGCCTCGATCGCCCAGTGGGAGGGCGACGCCGGCGGCACCCGCGACGACGGCGTCACCATCCGTCGCCTGGAAGGCGAGCCGGCCGCCCCGAGCCGCGGCCCGCGCCCCGAAGGCAGGGGGCCGGGCGGCCGAGGGCCGGGCGGCGGCAAGGGCTGGAAGTCCGGCGCCGCCGGCCGCAAGGCGTCCGCTGCCCGGCGTGACGGTCACCGGGGCGAAGGCCACCGGGGCGAGGGGGGACGCGGCGAGGGGGGACGGGGCGACGGCGGACGCGGCGAGGCCAGGCGGCCCGGCAAGCCGCGCAAGCCCCGGCCGGCATGAGGCGATGCTCTCCTACCAGCACGGCTACCACGCGGGGAATTTGGGGGACGTGCACAAGCACGCCGCCCTCGCCGTGCTGCTGGCCGCGCTGACCGCCAAGGACAAGCCGCTCAGCTATCTCGAGAGCCACGCCGGGCGCGGGCTGTACGACCTGGCGGCGCCCGAGGCCGCGAAGACCGGCGAGGCGGCCGAGGGCGTCGAGGCGGCGCTCGCCCGCCGGGCGCTGCCCGACGATCATCCCTGGGTCCGTGCGATCGAGGCGACCCGCGCGCGGCACGGCCCCACGGCCTATCCCGGCTCGCCGGCGATCGCCCGGGCACTGCTGCGGCCGGCCGACCGGTTGCACCTGATGGAACTGCACCCGCAGGAGCACGCGGCGCTGCGGGCCGCCCTTCACGGGCCCGGCGTCCATATCCACCGCCGCGACGGCCACGAGGGGCTGCCGGCGCTGGTGCCGCCGACGCCGCGCCGCGGCCTGGCGCTGATCGACCCGAGCTACGAGGTCAAGGACGAGTACGCCCGGGCCGTCCGGCTGCTGCTCGACGTGCACCGCCGCTGGCCGGAGGGCGTGATCCTGCTGTGGTACCCGGTGCTGGACGCCGGGATGCACGGCGAGCTGCTGCGGCGACTCGACGCGGCCGGCGTGGCGAAGCCGTGGACCGAGGAGGTGCGGTTCGCCGGCAGCCGGCTGCGCATGCGCGGCTCCGGCCTGGTCTGCGTGAACACCCCGTACGGCGCCGAGGTGGCCCTCAAGGACACCTCGGCGGCGCTGTTCGGGTAGGGGTGGGCGCCGCGCCGCACGACGAGGCGGCGGGTGGGTCCCGGATCGCCCTTCGGGCGTCCGGGATGAGGATCAAGAGAAGCCCCCAAACGCCCTCATCCCGGCCGCAGCGACGAAGTCGCGGAGAGCCGGGATCGCGACGAAGAACTCCTCCCCGCCGTCATCCCGGACGCACGGCGTGCGATCCGGGACCCACGGCGCGACGGACGTCCCCTACTTCACCGACGAGAACGAGGTCGGCTGCAGGAACAGGTTGGTGATCGACGCGACGATGGCGCCGTCCTTCTCGGTCTCGGCGCGCTTGGCCAGCCACTCCGGATCGCTGCCGAAGGCGTTCCATTTCTGCTCGCGCTCGGCCATCGAGTCCCATTCCAGCAGGTAGTACAGGTCCTGGTTGGAGTCGCCGACCAGCACGGTCCAGAACCCGGCCTGGCGGATGCCGTGCTTCTCCCACAGCTTCAGCGTAGTGGTCTCGAACCGGTTCAGCAGGGCCGGCAGCCGGCCGGACACGCAGTGATAGACCCGCAATTCGTGGATCATGGAACGCTCGCTCCCTCGTCGATCGGATTGACGGGGCCGCGACCCGGGCCCCGTCTGCGAGCGTGCCCCCTCCGGACGGGCAGGTCCAGAGCCGCCGGTGCGGTGACGGGGGAAGTTCAGCCCTCGAGCAGGGCCCGGTCGCGCTCGACCGAGGCGATCAGCCAGTCGGCGACGGCGGCGATCCGGCGGACCTGGCGCAGGTCCGGATGGCTCAGCAGCCAGATCTCGCGCCGGCAGACCGGATCGGGGCCGGTAATGCGCCGCAGTTCCGGGACCGCGTCGGCCATGAAACAGGGCAGCACCGCCGCCCCGGCGCCGTGCCGGGCCAGTGCCAGCAGGGTCGGGACGTCGGAGGCGGTGGCGGCGATCCGGGTCGGGCGCACGCTGTCGTCCAGCCAGCGCTGTTCAGGCAACTCGCCGAACGCCTCGTCGTAGGCGACCCAGGGCAGCGACGGCAGCGGCCGGCCGAGATCCAGCGAGCGCGAGGCGTAGCCGGCGTATCCGACCGCACCGATCCGCCGCGCCCGCAGGTTGCCGGCGGTCGGGCGCGAGTAGCGTACCGCCAGGTCGGCCTCGCGGCGGCCGAGGTGCAGGTTCTCCGACGCGCCGACCAGCTCGACGGTGATCGCCGGATGACCGGCGGCGAAATCGGCGAGGCGCGGCGCCAGGTAGCCGGTCACGAAGCTCGGCAGCGAGGTCAGCCGGACCGCGCCGGCCGGCGCGGTGTCGGCGTCCTGCGCCCCGGCCAGCACGCCCTGGGCCGCCTCCTCCATGATCGTCGCCTGGTCCAGCGCCGACCGGCCGATTTCGGTCGGGACCATCCGCCCGTCGATCCGGTCGAACAGCCGGGCGCCGAGCTCGCGTTCCAGCCGGTCCAGGCGGCGGGCGGCCGTGGTCTGGTTGATGCCGAGCGCCCGGGCGGCGGCGGACAGCGTGCCGCCGCGGCGGACGGCGAGGGCGGTGCGCAGGTCGTCCCAGTTCATCGGCCGTTCCAGTTCATCTCTGCGATTTTGCAGGCAATGCCGGCGAAATCAACGATGGTCTCTGCGGACGTGCGGATCGATCCTGCGGCGTGACACCCTGCGACGGAGACCGCTAATGACCGCCCCCAAGACCCTGCTGGCGATGGCCGGCGCCGACACCGCGCCGAGCGCCCTCGACGAGTCGACCCTGGTGCTGATCGACTGCCAGAACGAGTACGTCACCGGCATGCTGCCGCTGGTCGGGGTGGACGCGGCCATGGACGAGGTGGCGCGGCTGCTGGCGCGGGCCCGCGCCGCCGGCACGCCGATCGTTCACGTCGCCCATGCCGGCCGCCCGGGCGGCGCCTTCGACCGCGACGCCGACGGCGGGCAGATCCACGTCAAGGCCGCTCCGGCCGACGGCGAGCCGGTGGTGACCAAGGGACTGCCGAACTCGTTCGCCGGCACGACCCTGCAGGCCGAGCTCGAGCGGATCGGCCGGAAGAAGCTGATCCTGGCCGGCTTCCAGACCCACATGTGCGTCAGCGCGACCGCGCGCGCGGCCCTCGACCTCGGCTACCGGTCGACCGTGGTGGCGTCGGCGGCGGCGACCCGCGACCTGCCCGGCGTCGCCGGCGGCGTGGTGCCGGCGCAGGTGCTGCACGACGCCGAGCTGGCCGCCCTGGCCGACCGCTTCGCGATCGTGGCGCCGACCGTCGACGACGTGCCGGACCGGGCGCCGGCCGGCTGACCGCTACTTCCTGCCCTCGTAGAACGTGACGCAGGCCGGCTGGCTGCTGCGCAGCACCGCCGACTGGTCGAAGCGGGCGATGTAGGCGTCGGCCACCCGGCGCAGCGCGTCCTCGGAGGCCGGTCCCGGCGGGTGGACCACCACGAACGCCACCGACCGCTCGTCGACCGGTTTGCCGGTCGCGCCGTCGCGCCAGTGGCCGCGCGCCTCGAACAGCGTGAAGCCGTCCGGGAACCGCCCGACGAGGGTCTCGTCGACGAACGCCTGGACCTGGGCGTCGGTCACCTCGCCGCCGTCCTTCAGGCCGCGGCCGAGATACAGCGTGCTCTCGACCCAGGCCTGGCCGGTACACTCCTGCGCCAGGGCCGGGACCGGCAGCAGCAGCAAGGCCGCGACGACCAGATGGATGCGCATGGCGGGCTCCCGATGGTTCGCCGGCAACATTCCCGAATAGTATCCCGGACGTGGCGGCGGCGGTCACGCGTCGGGAATGCTGCAACTGCGTGACAAGCGTTGACCATCCAGTCAGGATAGCGTCGGCCATCGAAACAGGGGGCTCCAGGCCGCCGCGCTGCGGCGACCGGCAAAACGACAAGAAAGACGCGAAATCCGGACGCAACGCCGTCCGGTGAACCGGGACGGAAACGCCGGGTACAACGAACGCCGGGTACCGGGCAGGTACGACGATCGCGCAACAGGAGGCTTTCATGCGGGACTGGGGGATGATGACGCGGCGCCGCGCGGCGGTGCGCATGGGTGCGGTGGTTCTGGGGGCGGCCGTGCTGGCGACCGGCATGGTGTCGCCGTCGGCGGCCGAGAAGATCAAGGTGGCTGGCATTTACACCCAGCCGATCCAGCAGAAGTGGGACGCCCGCCTGCACCAGGCCCTCGACAAGGCCGCCAAGGCCGGCGAGATCGAGTACGTGTTCGCCGAGAAGGTCGCCAACACCGACTATGTCCGGGTGCTGCGCGAGTACGCCGACAGCGGCGTGAAGCTGATCGTCGGCGAGGCCTTCGGCATCAGCCGCGAGGCCCGCAAGGTCGCCGACGACTACCCGAACGTGGCCTTCCTGATGGGCGACCCGTTCAAGCCGCACGGCAAGAACTTCTCGGTGTTCGACAACTACATCCACGAGCCCTGCTACCTGATGGGCATGATCGCCGGGTCGATGACCAAGACCGACAAGATCGGCATGGTCGGCGGCTACCCGATCGGCGAGGTCAACCGGCTGTTCCACGCCTTCATGGCGGGCGCGAAGTCGGTGAACCCGAAGGTCGAGTTCAAGGTCAACTTCATCGGCTCCTGGTACGACCCGCCGAAGGCCAAGGAGGCGGCGTTCGCCCAGGTCGAGGCCGGCGTCGACGTGCTGTACGCCGAGCGCGCGGGCGTGGTCGCCGCGGCCCGCGAGAAGGGCATCATCGCGTTCGGCAACGTCAACGACATGAACAAGGAGGAGAACGGCAAGGACGTCGTCGTCACCTCCGCGCTGTGGGACATGACCGCGGCGATCGACTACGCCGTCGCCCAGACCAAGGCCGGCACCTTCAAGGCCGAGGACTACAAGGAGTGGACGATGATGGCGAAGGGCGGGGCCAGCCTGGCGCCGTTCTACGAGTTCGACGACAAGATCCCGGCCGACGTGAAGGCCAAGGTGAAGGCCCTCGAGGCCGACATCAAGGCGGGCAAGTTCACCGTCGAGATCAACGACAACGAGCCGAAGTCGACCTTCTGAGGTCGACCTCTGTCGTATCGTGGGTCCCGGCTCGATGCTGCGCATCGGCCGGGATGAGGGCGGGTTGGTTGCCCTTCTCTCCTCATCCCGGCCGTAGTGGCGAAGCCGCGTAGAGCCGGGACCTATCGACGGGCGCCGGACGGCAGCGAGGAACTCCCCATATGACGCTCGAGATCCGCGGGGTCACAAAGCGGTTCGGGGCGCTGGTCGCGAACGACGCGATCTCGCTGTCGGTGGCGCAGGGCGAGGTGCTGGCGCTGCTCGGCGAGAACGGCGCCGGCAAGACCACGCTGATGAACATCCTGTTCGGTCACTACACCGCCGACGCCGGCGAGGTGCTGGTCGATGGTGCTGCGCTGCCGCCGGGCGACACCCGGGCTGCGATCGCCGCCGGGGTCGGCATGGTGCACCAGCACTTCGCGCTGGCCGACAACATGACGGTGCTGGAGAACATCACGCTCGGCACCGAGAGCCTGTGGTCCTGGCGCTCCGACGCGGCCGCCGCCCGCCGCCGGATCCGCGCGATGGCCGACGCCTACGGGCTGGCGGTCGACCCCGACAGGCGGGTCGACGAGCTGTCGATCGGCGAGAAGCAGCGGGTCGAGATCCTGAAGGCGCTGTACCGGCACGCCCGCATCCTGATCCTCGACGAGCCGACCTCGGTGCTGACCCCGCAGGAGGCCGACCGGCTGTTCGAGACCTTGCGCGCGATGACCGCCGAGGGGCTGTCGGTGATCTTCATCTCCCACAAGCTGCACGAGATCCTGGCGATCAGCGATCGGGTGACGGTGCTGCGCCGTGGCGCCGTTGTCGGCACCGTCGCCACCGCCGAGGCCGACCGCGAGTCGCTGGCCGAAATGATGGTCGGCCACAAGGTCGCACGGCCGCGGGTCGAGCACCTGGAGCCCGGCCGCCCGGTGGTCGAGCTGGCCGGGGTCACCGTGACCGGCACCGGCGGGGCCCGGCTGCTGGACGGCGTGACCCTGGCGGTGCGCGAGCGCGAGATCGTCGGCCTCGCCGGGGTCGCCGGCAACGGCCAGTCGGCGCTGGCCGCCCTGCTCAGCGGCACCCTGACGCCGGAGGCCGGCGACGTCCGGATCGACGGCGAAACGATCGAGCGTTTCTCGGCCCGCGACTTCATCGCCCGGCGGGTCGGCCGGATCCCCGAGGACCGCCACGCCACCGGCGTGGTCGGCGACATGACGGTCTGGGAGAACCTGATCGCCGAGCAGCTGCGCGAGCCGCCGTTCTGGCGCTGGGGGCGGATCATCGACTTCGCCGCCTGCAAGGCCTATGCGCGCCGGCTGGTCGAGCAGTTCGACATCCGCGGTGCCGGCATCGACGGCACCACGCGGCTGCTGTCCGGCGGCAACATGCAGAAGCTGATCCTGGCCCGCACCCTGGACCGGGTGCCGCGCTTCATCCTGGCCAGCCAGCCGATCCGCGGCCTGGACGAGGGCGCCATCGCCGCCGTCCACCAGCGCCTGCTGGACGCCAAGCGCGAGGGGGCGGCGGTGCTGGTGATCTCCGAGGACCTGGACGAGATCCTGGGCATCGCCGACCGGGTCGTGGTGATCCACGGCGGGCGGGTCAGCGCGCCGCTCGACGTCGGGGCGGTCGACGCCCGCCGGCTCGGGCTGATGATGGCGGGCGATCTGGGGCATGGCGAGGGAGCGCATCGAAGGGGAGTGGGGGCATGACGCTGGAACCGCGCGAGCATGCGCCGCTCTGGCTGGTGGTGCTGGCGCCGGTGGCGGCGGTCGCGGCCTCGCTGGTGCTGTGCTCGGTGCTGATCCTGTGGACCGGCCAGCCGGTGCTGAACGCCTACCGGCTGCTGCTGGGCGGCGCCTTCGGCTCGACCTTCGGGATCGCCGAGACCCTGACCCGGGCGACCCCGCTGATCCTGACCGGGCTGGCCGCGGCGGTGGCGTTCCGGGCGAAGTTCTGGAACATCGGCGCCGAGGGTCAGCTGTATTGCGGGGCGCTGGCCGCCACCTGGATCGGCACCGGCATGGTCGCCCTGCCGCCGGTGCTGATGATCCCGCTGCTGTTCGTGGCCGGCGCGGTCGCCGGCGGCCTCGCCCTGCTGGTGCCGGTGTTCCTGAAGACCCGCCTCAAGGTCGACGAGGTGGTGACCACCCTGCTGCTGAACTTCGTGATCCTGCTGCTGGTGAACTTCCTGCTGGAAGGCCCGTGGAAGGACCCGATGTCGATGGGCTGGCCGCAGGCGGCGCCGATCGTCGACGAGGGCGTGCTGCCGGTGCTGCTGGCCAAGTCGCGGCTGCACATGGGCCTGCTGGTCGGGCTGGCGGCGGCGCTGCTGGTGTGGGCGGCGATGCGCTGGAGCGTGTGGGGCTACGAGATCCGCGCCGTCGGCCTGAACCCGCAGGCCGCCACCTTCGCCGGCATCTCGGTGAACCTGACGATGCTGCGGGTGGCGATGATCAGCGGCGGGCTGGCCGGCATGGCCGGGGTCGGCGAGGTCGCCGGGCTGAAGGGCTACCTGACCCTCGACCTGTCGCCGGGCTTCGGCTACGCCGGCATCGCGGTCGCCATGCTGGCCGCCCTGCACCCGCTCGGCGTGATCCTGAGCGCGGTGTTCCTGGCCGGCATCTACGTCGGCGCCGACTCCATGAGCCGGGCGGTCAACATCCCGACCTACATCGCCGACGTGCTGGTCGCGTCCTCGGTGTTGGCGGTGCTGGTCAGCCTGATGTTCGTGCGCTTCCGGGTGAGGTGGCGATGACGGGGCGGGGGATGTACCGGAGCGGCGGGTGGGTTCCGGATCGGTCGCGCGTGCGCGCACCCGTCCGGAATGACGAAGGAAGGGGTGGAGCCATCCCTCTCTCTTCGTCATTCCGGGCCGGACCACCGGAGGTGGGGCGGACCCGGAACCCACGGCTCGACGGGCAGATGAGGGTGCCGAGATGGACCTGATCGAGGTGTTCCTCACCGCCGGGTTCTGGGCCGCCATGATCCGGATCGCCTGCCCGCTGATCCTCGGCACGCTGGGCGAGCTGATCTGCGAGCGCGCCGGGGTGCTGAACCTCGGCATCGAGGGCATCATGACCGCCGGCGCCATGGCCGGCTGGATGTGGGTCTACCAGGGCGGCGATCTGTGGGGCGGGGTGCTGTTCGCGGCGTTCGTCGGCGCGGCGTTCGGGCTGATGCACTCCGGCTTCACGGTCTATCTCGGGCTGTCGCAGCACGTCGCCGGCATCGGGCTGACCATGTTCGCCTCGGCGCTCAGCTTCTTCACCTTCCGGATGCTGCTGCCGTCCAGCACCACGCCGCCGAAGATCCAGCCGTTCCAGCAGATCAAGGTGCCGGGGCTGAGCGACCTGCCGTTCGTCGGCGAGGCGTTCCTGAACCACACGCCGCTGACCTACGCCACCTTCCTGGCGGTGCCGGCCGTGATCTGGGTGCTGTACCGCACCCCGGTCGGCCTGGCGGTGCGGATGGCCGGCGAGAACCCGGTGGCGGTCGAGGCCCAGGGCATCGACGTGCTGGCGGTGCGCTGCGGGGCGGTGATGGCCGGCTCGGCGCTGATGGCGGTCGGCGGCGCCTACCTGACCATGTCGGCGTTCGACGCCTTCTATTTCGGCATGGTCAACGGCCGCGGCTGGATCTGCATCGCGCTGGTGATCTTCGCGTCCTGGCGACCCGGCAAGGCGCTGCTCGGCGCCCTGCTGTTCGCCGGGCTCGATGCCCTGCAGGTCCGGGCCCAGCAGTTCGCCGGCGGCGCCATCCCCTACCAGTTCTTCCTGATGCTGCCCTACCTGCTCAGCATCGCCGCCATGGTGGTGATGGCCCGCAAGGCGCGCTATCCCAAGGCCCTGCTGGTGCCGTACCGCCGCGGCGAGCGGCACTGACGATCGTTCCGGGAGGCCAACAATGCTCGACCTGATCCTGCGCCGCGCCGTCCTGCCGTCGGGTGGCGAGCCGGTCGACATCGCGGTGAAGGACGGCCGGATCGCCGAGGCCCGGCCGAACCTGCAGGCGTCGGCGGCCGAGGAGATCGACGCCGGGGGCCGGCTGGTGACCGCGCCGTTCGTCGACTCGCATTTCCACATGGACTCCACGCTCAGCTACGGCCTGCCGCGGGTGAACGAATCCGGCACCCTGCTGGAGGGCATCGCGCTGTGGGGCGAGCTGAAGCCGGAGCTGACCGCCGAGGCCGTGAAGCAGCGGGCCCGGCGGCTGTGCCGCTGGTCGATCGCCCGCGGCACCCTCGCGATCCGCAGCCATGTCGACACCTCCGACCCCAGCCTGCTAGCGGTGCAGGCGCTGCTGGAGGTGCGCGCGGAGATGAAGCCCTGGATCGACCTGCAGCTCGTGGCGTTTCCGCAGGACGGGGTGCTGCGGGTGCAGGGCGGGCGCGAAAGCCTGGAACGGGCGCTCGACCTCGGGGTCGACGTGGTCGGCGGCATCCCGCATTTCGAGCGCACCATGGCCGACGGCGCGGAATCGGTGCGGCTGCTGTGCGAGATCGCGGCCGAGCGCGGCCTGCGCGTCGACATGCACTGCGACGAGAGCGACGACCCACTGTCGCGCCACGTCGAGAGCCTGGCGTACCAGGCCCAGCGGCTCGGCCTGCACGGGCGGGTCGCCGGCTCGCACCTGACCTCCATGCATTCCATGGACAACTACTACGTCTCCAAGCTGATCCCGCTGATCGCCGAGGCCGGGCTGCACGCCATCCCGAACCCGCTGATCAACATCACCCTGCAGGGCCGCCACGACACCTATCCGAAGCGCCGCGGCATGACCCGGGTGAAGGAGCTGCTGGCCGCCGGGGTGAACGTCGCCTTCGGCCACGACTGCGTCATGGACCCGTGGTATCCGCTCGGCAGCCACGACATGCTGGAGGTCGCGCAGATGGGCCTGCACGTCGGGCAGATGACCGGGCGCGCCGAGATGCTCGCTTGTTTCGATGCCGTCACGGTCAACGGGGCGAAGGCGCTGGGGCTCGACGGCTACGGGCTGGCGCCCGGCTGCCGGGCCGACATGGTGCTCCTGCAGTGCCGCAGCCCGATCGAGGCCCTGCGCCTGCGCCCGGCCCGGCTGGCGGTGATCCGCGCCGGCAAGGTGATCGCCCGAACCGCCGCCGTCGATCCGGTGCTGACGCTCGGCGGGGCCGAGGAGACGGTCAGCCTGGATTTCTGAGGCGGGCGGCGCTGGGTCCCGGCTCTCCGCGGCGCTGCCGCTGCGGCCGGGATGAGGGGGGATGGATGTCCCCCCACGTCCTCATCCCGGACGGCCGCGCCCGCGCGGGCGAGCCGGGACCCATGAGCCGACGGCTGCTCCGCTCCGTGTTTCAGGTCGCTCCGGCCCGCCATTCCGAAAGAGGAATGAAGCTCGGCACCTTGCGCGGCGACTCCGGCAGCATCGAGATGAACTCCAGGGAGTGGCCGTCCGGGTCGTCGAAGTAGACGCTGGCCGCCGGCATCCAGCTCAGCACCACCGGCTCGTCGATCGGCTCCTGGCCGTTCCTGGTCGGCGTCAGCCCGGCGGCCTTGAGCGCGTCGACCGATCGCTCGACGTCCTCCAGCGCCACGTTGAACGCGATGTGCAGCCGCATCGACATCGGCGCCGTGCCGACCCCCCAAAGCCCCAGCATCGCGGTGTCGGGCTTCGGCACCCAGAAGAACGCCACGTTGCGGTCCTTCACCACATGGGCCAGCGGCAGGCCGAGGACGTCCCGGTAGAAGGCGATCGAGCGGTCCAGGTCGCGGACCGTGAGGTGGGCCTCGTACAGGCCCCTGATCGGCACGATCATGGCGTTGCTCCCTATTTAACAAGACTATTCTTGCTAAATAAGGAGACTGTCGGGCTCCGACAAGAGAGTTCCGGTGCGACCGGTGGGTTCCGGATTCCGCTGCGCGGCTCCGGAATGACGAAGGAGGGGGAGGGGCGGACGTTCTCCCCAATCCGTCATCCCGGTGCGTCCGCGAAGCGGGCGACTCCGGGATCCAGGGTTCCAGTACGTTCCGTCCTTCCTCAGGCCAGCGGGATCCTGGTCTCCCGGCCGCCGTCCTCGGCCGAGACGTAGCCGGCGTAGATGGTGGCGATGGTGTCGGCGGCGAGGCCGCTGTCGCTCTCGACCGGCGTGCCGTCGGCGACGGTGCGGTAGAACGCCTCGATCTCCTGCGGGAAGCCGTTGGTGTGGTCCTCGTCCGGGATGACGGGTGCCCAGCCCTGCTTGGTGCCGAGCTTCTCGACCAGGTACACGTCCTCGAACGCCGCCTCGTCCGGATTGTAGGTCCGCATGGTGTCGTTCGGGTTGATGTTGCAGACGGCGCGGTGGTTGTTGGCCATCACCTCGAGCCGGTTCTTGATGCCGCCCATCACGATTTCCGAGGCGAACACGGTGGCCAGCGTGCCGTCCTCGAAGGTGACGTGCAGCATCGCCGCGTCCTCGATGTCGTTGTAATCGGTCCGCAGGTGCCCGGCGTCGCGGTAGCCGGGCAGGCGGGTCAGCTCGTGGATGCGGGCGCTGACCGTGGCCGGGCGGATCGGCCGGCCGTCGCGCGCCCTTCCCTCGACCCGCTTCAGGTACAGCAGCGCGCTCAGCGGGTGGCAGCCCTTGCCGACCGCCGAGCCGCCGCCGGCGAACTTCCAGTGGCCGTAGGCCGGCGAGTGCGAGCCGGAATGCCCCTGCTCGCCGTGCATCCACAGGATCTGCGCGCCGGTCTTCTCGATCACCTCGCGCTCCTTCTGGACCGCCGGCATGTACACCCAGTTCTCGGCGTACAGCACGTCGGCGTTCGACTCCGCCTCGGCGTCCAGGATCCGCTTCACGCTGGCCATGGCGGCGTCGAGCGCCTGCTGTTTCGGCCAGGCCCGGCCGTCGAAGCCGTCGCTGCCGTCGCCGAAGAACCCGGTGAACGGCTTCTCGACGATCGGGTAGACCCCGCGCCGCAGCGCCGCGATCGCGATCGCCTCGTGGGTGACCGGCGGGGTGCAGACATGCACCACGTCGACCTGGTCGAGCAGGGCGTCGAGGTCGTCGAACACCGCGATGCCGCGCGGGGCCGCGAACGCCTCGGCGCCGGCGCGGCTGCGGGAGTGCACGCCGACCACCTCGGGCGAGACCCCGTACACCCGCTCGACCGCCCCGTAGTGGAACGCCGCGGCGAACCGCGACCCGACGATGCCCGTGCGCACCTTCTGCTTCTGGCGCATTCCGTTTCCCCCGTTTCTTGGACCCCTCAGGACATCGAGGGGATGAGCACCTCGCCCTGCATCAGCCGGCGCGCGGTGCGGAACACCAGCGCGCTCTTCGCCTCGCCGCCCTCGACCTCGGCGCCGACCGACAGCACGCCCGACGGGTTCGCCACCCGCACCTCGTCGCCGCCGGCGGCGCGGGCGAGCGCGTGGGCGACGGTGCCGGGCAGCCGGGCCGCCACCCCCAGGCACATCGCCCCGGTCAGCGGCACCGCCCGGTGGGCGCGCTCCATCGAGATCATGCGGACCGCGATGTCCTGGGCGTCGGCGCCGACCGTCTGGCCGTCGAGGGTGGTGTAGGAAGCCGGCGCCGCCAGCATCGCGACCTTCGGCACCGACAGCGGCGCGTCCTCCGGCCGGGCGGCCATGCCCATGGCGACGCCGGCCTGCCGGCGGATCCAGTCGAGGGCGGCCATGATCCCGGGCCGGGCCTCGATCGCGTCGGGCAGCTCGGTGCCGGTCAGGCCGAGATTGCCGGCCGCCACGAACACGATGGGATTGGCGGCGTCGACCATGCTGACCGGGACCGGGCCGAAGCCGGGCACGTCGAGCAGGTCGCGCGGGTTGCCGGTCGGCAGCAGCCTGCCGGTGCCGGCACCGCCCGGATCCAGGAAGTCGAGCCGGATGCGCGCGCCGGTGCCGGCGACCCCGGCGATCGCGAAGCCGCCGGTCACCACCGCCTTGCCGCCTGAGACCGGGAACCGGGCGTGGATCACCTTGGACGTATTCACTTGGTGGATCCGGACCAGCGCCTCGCCGTCGCCCGACCCCACGTCGCCGGCGGCGACCAGCCCCTCGTCGACCGCGAACGGGCCGACCGCCGAGGACAGGTTGCCGCAGTTGCTGGCCCAGTCGACCACCGGCTTGTCCACCGAGACCTGGGCGAAGGTGTAGTCGACGTCGCAATCGGGGCGGGTCGGCGGGCCGATGATCACCGCCTTGGACAGGGAGGAGATGCCGCCGCCCATGCCGTCGATCTGGCGGCCGTAGGGATCCGGGCTGCCGATCACCGACAGCAGGATCGGATCGAGGACGGAACGGTCGCCCGGCAGGTCGCGGGCGTGGAAGAACACGCCCTTGCTGGAGCCGCCGCGCATGAACACGGCCGGGATCGCGCGCTGGCTCATGACGTCAGGCCTTTCCCGCGAAGAACCGCCGGATCTCGGCGGCGGCCAGGTCGGGCTCCTCGTAGTGCACGAAGTGGCCGGAACCCTCGGCGAAGCCGATCTCGACGTCGGAGAAGTAGTCAGGCAGGACGTCGGCCCATTCCGAGCGCAGCACCGGGTCGTGCCGGCCCCACAGCACCCGGGTCGGCACCTCGATCACCGGCGGCTTCGGCGCGGTGCCGGCCATCGTCGCCAGCCGGCCGGCATTGGCCGAGACGTACCAGTTGAAGCCGCCCTGCAGGTTGCCGGGCCGCAGGAAGTTGTCGACCCAGCGCTCCAGCACGCCGTCGAACGCGTCCTTGCGGTGGCACCAGTGCTTCAGGAAGTGGCCGATATAGGCCCGGCAGGCGTCGCGGCTGGCGCCGACCAGCTCGGCGGCGAACGGCATCTGGTGGAAGGTCTGGTACCAGATCTCGTTGATGTGGCCCGGCGCCCGCCAGCGCGGGCCGACGCCGTGGGTCGGGCAGTTGAAGAAGAACAGCCCGGCGGCGCGCTCCGGGTAGCGGACGCCGATGCGCTGCAGCACGTAGGCGGCGACGTCGTGGCCGACGAAGCCGGCCCGCTCCAGCCCGATGGCGTCCATCAGCGCGACGACGTCGTCGGCCAGGATATCGGCGCCGGCCCGGTCGGACGGCCCGGAATCCGGGTTGCCGCTCTGGCCGAAGCCGCGGAAGTCGGGCGCCAGCAGCCGGAACCCGTCGGACAGCCGCTCGATCACCGGTTCCCAGGTCGCCCAGAACTCCGGCCAGCCGTGCAGCAGCAGCAGCGGCGGCCCGTCGCCGGCCTCCGCCAGGTGCGCGGGAAAGCCGTTGATCTTGTGGAACGAGTGGCGGATGCCGGTCACGCGGTTCTCCTTGGGGCTACAGCGAGGCTAAAGCCAGCCGATGCGACGGAACACCAGGTATGGCAGGACCGCCGAGGTGGCCATCAGCGACAGGGCGAAGGGATAGCCCCAGGGCCAGTCCAGTTCCGGCATGAAGTGGAAGTTCATGCCGTAGATCGACGCGATCACCGTCGGCGGCAGGAACACCAGGGTGGCGATCGAGACGATCTTGATGATGGTGTTCTGCTCGTTGCTGATCATGCCCAGCGTCGCGTCGAGCAGGAAGGTCACCCGGTCGGCCAGGAAATGCGCATGGTCGGTCAGCGAGGTGACGTCGCGGCCGAGGGTCTTGATCCGCCCGCGCACGTCCTTGCCGGTCTTGCCGGCCAGAGTGGCCTGCCCGAGATAGGTGGCGAGCCGGCCGATGCTCAGCAGGCTCTCCTGGATCTTGGCGTTCAGCTCGCCCTTGCGGCCGATCTCGCGCAGCACGTCCTGGTACTCGATCTCGCTCTGGCGGCGGGCGGCCCGCGGCAGGAACACCTTCACCGACAGGGCGTCCATCTCCACCGACAGCCGCTCCAGGGTGTCGGCGGCGCGGTCGATGACGGCGTCCAGCAGCCCGGTCAGGATTCCGGCCGCGTCCTCGTCGACCCCGGGTTTCTGGCAGCGCGCGCAGAACAGCTCGAAGGAGCGCGGCTCGCTGTGGCGCACCGTGATCAGCCGGTCCGGCGTCAGCACGAAGGTGATCGGCCGGGCCGCCGGTTCCTCGGTGTCGGTCTTCGAGAGCACCGTCGCCGTCATGAACAGGCTGCCGTTGTCCTGGTAGAGCCGGCTCGACGCCTCGATCTCCTGCATCTCGGCATGGGTCGGGACGTCGATGCCGAGCGCCTGCTCGACCAGCGTCTCCTCGTCCGGCGTGGGGCGGAGCATGTCGATCCAGACCGCCCCGGCCGGAATCTCGGTGGCGCCGGCGATCCGGTCCAGGCGTCGCCCCTGCTTCACATAGACGTCCAGCATGCTCCGCTCCAGGATCCCGCCGCCATGTCAGGCGCCGTCGTCGGTGGGGTGGTAGAGATAGCCGCTGCCGGCGCGCTCGATCCTGGCGAAGCCGGGAAACGGCACATGGGCTCCGGTGACCCGGATGCCGTCGGTCGCGACCTCGTCCAGGATCCGCTGGCGCGTCGCGACGGCGGTCTCCGGATCGGCGTCGAACATGAAGTACCAATCGGGCCGGGCCATCTGCAGGGCCGGCAGGTGCACGACGTCGCCCCAGATCAGCAGCGGGTCGGACCCGTCGATCCGGTAGCCGACATGCCCCGGGGTGTGGCCCGGCAGTGCGACCATGGTGATCCCCGGCACCACCTCGGCGCCGGGACTGGCGATGGTGGTCCGCCCGGCATGGGTCGCGAAGCCCTTGCGGGCCATGTCGAGCTGTCCGCGCTGCAACTCGCTGAGCTGCTCGGGAGCGTCCCAGAAGGTCCGTTCCGCTTCCGAGACGATCAGCTCGGCGTTCGGGAAGACGCCGCGGTCGCCGTCGTACAGGCCGGCCACATGGTCGCCGTGCATGTGGGTCATGAGCACGGCGTCGACGTCCTCCGGCCGCAGCCCGGCGGCGGCCATCGCCCGCAGCAGGTGGCCCAGCCCCGGCCCGCGGATGGTGCCGTTGCCGGAGTCGACGAGGTACAACCGGTCCGGCCCGACGACGGCGAACGCGTTGACCGACACCGCGAGGTCGCGGGCGTCGACCCCGCGCGGGGCGGCCACCGGGAGCGCGTCGTCCATCGCGACGCCGGGCAGCCGCGACAGGTCGAAGTCGACATGCCCGTCGCACAGCGCCACGACGCGGTAGGCGCCGGCCTCGGTCGCCACCGATCGGCCGGCGGATCGTCTAATGCCGGCGGTGACCGGCGCCTCGGTGGTGCTGTCGCTCTGCATCGCGTGCCTCCCAGGTGTCGCGGCGCTAGCTCAGCAGGCCATGCGCCTCGTGCCAATCCCGAAGCGACCGGTCGGGGTAGCCCTGGTGGGCGAGGTCGCCGTCGCGGATGTCGGCCCGCACCCAGTCGGGCTTGTCGGCCAGCATCATGTGGACGACGTGAGGCGGGGCCGGCAGCGGTGTGTCGATGGCGCTGGCGAACGGGTGGACCAGCTCCGGCCAGGTCGGGTCCCACACCCACAGCGCCGATCCGCAGCGCCGGCAGAACCGCCGCTCGGCCGAGCTGAGCCGGCCGTCGATCGTCGCGCTGAAGACCCCGACGTGCTCCTCGCCGGTGACCTTCAGGCTGTCGGCGTGGGCGCCGAGGTTGATCGCGAAGCCGCCGCCGCCGTCGGTCTTGCGGCAGATCGAGCAGTAGCACCGCAGGTACGGCACCGGCGCGTAGGCGTCGCAGCCGAACGTCACCGCACCGCAGCGGCATGATCCTTCGAGGTGCATGGCCTGTTCTCCTCCGATTTGCCGGCCTCTTCCGGCTTACCGGCCTCATCCGATTTGCCGGGCGGGTCGTAGTGAACCATATCCCCGCCTCGAGGTTCTCATTCACACCGGGCAATGCTACCAGCAACCTTGCCCGATCACCGCCGCCGGAGATCCTGGTTTCATGACCGTCGCCACGCCCCTGCGTTTCCTCTGCCTCGCCGTCCTGTGCCTCGGCCTGCTGGCGGCCGTTCCGGCTGCCGCGCAGCTGCCGGGGCTGCCGGCTACGAGCGGCGGCGAAGCCAAGACCGCCGGCGATCTCGAACAGCTGGTCAAGACCCTGGAGGATCCGGCGCGCCGCGACCAGCTGGTCCAGGACCTGAAGACCATCCTGGAAGCCCAGCAGAAGGCCCGCGAGGCAGAGCAGGCGGCCAGTGTCAGCGCCCATCTCGGGGACGCGGTGGCCAACCATACGGAGCGGGTCGGTGCGGTGTTCCAGCGCTTCGTCGACTGGCTGGGCACGTTCGATCAGATCCCGGGCTGGATCGCGAAACAGGTCGAGAACCCGCGGCGCCGGGCGTTCTGGACCGAGGTCGGCACGGTGGTCGGGCTGACCCTGCTGGCGGTCGTCTTTGCGCGGTGGGTCGTAGGGCTGGCCTTGCGGCGGCCGATCCGGCAGCTCCGCAACTCCGACCCGGCGAGCGTGCAGAGCCGGGTGTTCCTGGCATTCGCGCTGGCGCTGGTCGAAGCCTTCATCGTCGGGGCCACCATCGCGTCCGGCTATGCCATGCTGGTGGTGTTGAACGGCCACGAGGCGATCGAGCACGGCGCTCTGGTGCTGGTCATCGCCTGGGCGATCCAGACCGGGGTCGGCGTCGCCGCCCGGTTCGTGCTGGCGCCCTATGCCGACCACCTGCGGCTGTTGCCGCTGAAGTCCGAGACCGCCGCCTACCTGTATGTCTGGGCGATGCGGCTGACCACCGTGGTGGCGGTCGGCTTCGTCGGCTCGCGGCTGGCGGTGCCGTTCGGCGCCGGCGACGTCGGGGCGCGCGGCATCGAGATCGCCGCGGCGCTGGTGTTCGCGATCCTGCTGGTGGTGCTGATCCTGCAGAGCCGCGACGATTTCGCGGCGGTGATCCGCGGGCCGCGGGGCCGCCAGATGGGCAGCCGGGTGCGCCGCCGGCTGGCCGATATCTGGCACGTCCTGGCGATGCTCTACGTGCTGGTGGCGTTCGGGATCTTCGTGTCCGGCGAGCAGGACGGCTTCGTGTTCCTGGTCCGGGCGACCGTCGTCACCTTCGTCGCGTTCTTCGCGGCCTTCCTGCTCGCCCGCGGCGCCCATCAGCTGATCGAGCGGCTGTTCCGGGTCGATGACGATCTGAACCGGCGGTTCCCGGGCCTGCGGCAGCGCGCCGGCGTGTACCGGCCGATCCTGACGCGGACCGTCGACGTCATCCTGCTGGTGATCGCCGCCGGCGTCACGCTCAGCGCCTGGGGGCTGGACCTGTACACCGCGCTCGGCCCGGCGGCGCGCGGCCGGCTGTTGCAGAGCGTCGTGGTGATCGCCGTGGTGGTGGTGGTCGGCGTCGGGATCTGGGAGTTCGCCAGCGGCGCGATCCAGCGCTCGCTGTCCAGCACCTATCCCGACGGTACGCCGCGGCAGCCGAGCGGACGGGCCAAGACCCTGTTGCCGCTGCTGCGCCGGGTGATCTCGATCGCCCTGTTCACCTTCGTCGGCCTGATCGTGCTGTCTGAGATCGGGGTCGACACCGCGCCGCTTCTCGCCGGTGCCGGTGTCGTCGGTCTGGCCATCGGCTTCGGTTCCCAGGCGCTGGTCCGCGACATCATCACCGGCCTGTTCATCCTGATCGAGGACACCATCTCGGTCGGCGACGTGGTCACCGCCGGCGGCCATACCGGCGTGGTCGAGGACATCTCGATCCGGACGCTGCGGCTGCGCGACGTCGAGGGCTCGGTGCACACCGTGCCGTTCGGCGACGTGACCAGCGTCATCAACATGACCAAGGACTTCTCCTACGCGCTGCTGGATATCGGCGTCGCCTACCGGGAGGACACCGACCATGTGAGCCGGCTGATCCAGGAGGTGGCCGAGGATCTCGCCAAGGATCCGGAGCACGGCGAGAAGCTCCTGGAGCCGGTGGAGATCTTCGGCGTCAACGAGCTGGCCGACAGCGCGGTGATCATCCGGGCGCGGCTGAAGACCAAGCCGGTCCTGCAGTGGGGCGTGAAGCGCGAGATGCTGCGCCGCCTGAAGAAGCGTTTCGACGCCGAGGGCATCGAGATCCCGTTCCCGCACCAGACCCTGTACTTCGGCGTCGACAAGGACGGCACCGCGCCGCCGGGCCGGATCCTGCTGGAGGCCGAGCGCGCCGCCGCGGCATTGCAGCGCCCGGCGCCGGTGGTCGAGCACCAGCCGGTGCAGACCGTCGCGGCCGAGGAGAAGGATGCCGCCCGGGCCGAGCAGAATGCGGCCGAGCAGGGTGCCGAGAACGCGGAGCAGAAACGCGACGGCTGACGGCGTGCCGGCCGACGGTGTGGCGGGGCGTCAGGCCCGGTAGGCGCGCAGGAACACGTCGACCGCGTGCTCGACCGCGGCCCGGATCTCCGTGGCTTCGGGCCGATGCTCGACGTCGAGCAGGGCGCGCAGGTGCAGGTCGCCGCGCAGCAGCCCGATGAGGTCGCCGGCGGCCCGGAACGGATCGTCGATTTTCAACCCGGCAGCGGCCCCGTGCTCGGCCAGCGCCCGCGCCAGCTGCTCGCGTGCCACCAGCGGCGCCGAGCGGTAGAACGCCCGCCCGACCTCCGGGAAGCGCGGGCTTTCGGCGACCACCATGCGGTAGACGTTCGCGGTGAACGGATCGACGATCACCGAGACGATCTTCTCGCCCCAGGCCCGGAGGCGGGCTTCCAGGCTCCGGCTGTCGTCCGTCAGCACGTCGTCGAGATGGCGGCGGCGGCGCTCGCGGTCGACCACCGCCATGAACATCGCGTCCTTCGACGCGAACCGGGTGTAGAGCGTCGCCTTGGAGACCCCGGCGTCGCGGGCGATCCGGTCGACCGAGGCCTTGCCGTAGCCGTGCTCGCGGAAGGCGCGGCCGGCGGCGTCGAGGATCTGCCGGGTCTTGCGGTCGACGCCGTCGTCGGCCGGCAGGCCGGACGTCGGGATGGTGGGCGTCGGGTCGCTGACGCGGTCGTGGGCGGGGCGCTTGGGCATATCGGTCGTGCGTCGATGGCTCTTGACGTCGGGTACGCGATCCCCGAAATCTGCGCCACAAGAAAACTGAACAGTGTAGTTCAGTCAACGCTCATGCTGACTGGAGCCGGGCAGTGGACGCGCAATCTCCTGGGACGACCGACCAGACCGTGACGGGAGCGGCGGCGCCGAGCCGACGGCGGCGGAGGCGCATCGTGTTCCTGGCGGCGGTGCTGACCGTCGCGACCGTGGCGGGCACCGCCTGGTGGTACAGCGGGCTCGGTAAGGAGAGCACCGACAACGCGTTCGTCGAGGGCGACTCGCAGACCGTGGCCAGCGAGATCCTGGGCCGGGTCGAGGCGGTCCATGTCGGCGACGGCATGGCGGTCCGCAAGGGCGACGTGCTGATCGAGATCGAGACCGCCGACGCCGAGGCCCGGGTGGCCGAGGCGCAGTCGTCGCTGGTCAAGGCCCATGCCGCCGCCGCCAAGGCCGAGGCCGACCTCGCCTACACCCAGGCGGACACCGAGGCGCGCCTGGCCGAGGCGCGGGCCGCCAAGGACCTCGCCGAGAGCGGACTGGCGCAGCGCCATGCCGACGTCACCGCGGCCGAGGCCGAGTACAAGCAGGCGAAGGCCGACGCCAGCCGTTATCAGGTGTTGAGCCGGGCCGATTACGCCTCGAAGCAGCGCCTGGAGACCGCCGAGGCCAAGGAGCGCACCACCGAGGCCCAGCTGGTGGCGGCGCACAGCGCGGTGGCGGCGGCGGTCGCCGAGGTGCGCCGGGCCGAGGCGGCGGTGGCCACGGCCCAGGCCGCCCGGCGCGAGATCGCCGCCCGCGAGGCCGAGCGCTCGGCCGCCGAGGCCGCGGTGCACGAGGCCGAGGCCTCGCTGCGCGCCGCCCAGGTGGCGCTCGAGCATACCCGCATCGTCGCCGCCCATGACGGCATCGTGACCCGCAAGTCGGTGGTGCGCGGCCAGCTCGTGCAGCCCGGCCAGGCGTTGGCCGCGGTGGTATTCGGGCAGCCCTGGGTGGTCGCGAACTTCAAGGAGACCCAGCTCGCCGAGATGCGGCCCGGCCAGCCGGTCGACATCACGGTCGACGCCTATCCGGGGATGCTGCTGCACGGCCGGGTCGACTCCATCGGCCGCGGCACCGGCGCCTATTTCAGCCTGCTGCCGCCGGAGAACGCGACCGGCAACTTCGTGAAGGTGGTGCAGCGGGTGCCGGTGAAGATCGTCATCGAGGGCGGGCTCGACCCGCAGCGGCCGCTGTCGCTCGGCATGTCGGTGCTGCCGACCGTGCACGTCGGCGGACCGGCCGAATGACGGATGTCGCCCCTGCTGCCGGGCCGAACGGCCGGCGCCGGCAGGTCAGCCCCTGGGTGATCGCGCCGGTGGTGGCGATGGCGGCGTTCATGGAGGTGCTGGACCTCTCGATCGCCAACGTCGCCCTGCCGCACATCGCCGGCTCGCTGTCGGCCAGCCGCGACCAGTCGACCTGGGTGCTGACCTCCTACCTGGTGACCAACGCGATCATCCTGCCGCTCAGCGGCTGGCTGTCGACGGTGCTCGGGCGCAAGCGGTTCTACATGGGCTGCATCGCCGGGTTCGGGATTGCCTCGCTGCTGTGCGGACTGGCCCCGACCCTGGAGCTGCTGATCGTGTTCCGGACCATCCAGGGCCTGACCGGCGGCGGCCTGCAGCCGGCCAGCCAGGCGATCCTGGCCGACGCCTTCCCGCAGCAGAAGCGGGCCATGGCGTTCGCGGTGTACGGCATTTCGGTGGTGTTCGCGCCGGCGATCGGCCCGACGCTGGGCGGCTGGATCACCGACAATTTCAGCTGGCACTGGATCTTCCTGATCAACGTGCCGGTCTCGATCCTGATCTGGTTCCTGGTCGAGGCGCTGATCGAGGACCCGCCGGAGGCCGTCGCCGAGGTGCAGCGCCGGCGCAGCGCCGGCATTCGGATCGACTATATCGGCTTCGGGCTGCTGGCGCTCGGCCTCGGCTTCCTGCAGATCCTGCTCGACAAGGGCCAGGAGGAGGACTGGTTCGCCTCGTCCTTCATCGTCATGTCGGCGGCGATCGCGGTGGTCGGCACCGTGGCGTTCGTGATCTGGGAGATGCGGCGCGACGACCCGATCGTCGACCTGTCGCTGCTCCGCAACCGCAATTTCGCGGTCGCCAACGGCATGATGTTCATGCTCGGCTTCGTGCTGCTCGGCTCGACCGCGCTGCTGCCGCAGATGGTGCAGGGCCTGTACGGCTACACCGCGATGCAGGCCGGGCTGGTGCTGTCGCCGGGTGGTTTCATGATCATGGCGGCCATGCCGCTGGTCGGCCGGCTGGTCGGCGCGGTCGATGCGCGCAAGCTGATCGTGTTCGGCCTCGTCACCTCGGGCGGCGGGCTGGTCCTGATGAGCGGCTTCACGCCCGAGACCGACTTCTGGACCATCGCCCATGCCCGCATGCTGCAGGCCTTCGGGCTCGGCTTCCTGTTCATCCCGATCTCGTCGCTCGCCTATGTCGGGGTGCCGCCGGGCAAGAACAACGCGGCGGCGGCGCTGATCAACCTGTCGCGCAACCTCGGCGGCAGCGTCGGCATCGCCCTGCTGTCGACCTGGCTGGCACGCGGCGCCCAGGGCTACCGCGTCGACCTGGTCGCCCAGGTATCGCCGTTCGACGCCGCCTACCTGCAGCGGCTGGGCGAGATCGAGCAGGGGCTGATCGCCAACGGCGCGTCGGCGGCCCAGGCCCATGCGACGGCGCTGCGGGTGATCGCCGGGACCGTCGACCGGCAGGCCGACCTGCTGGCGTTCCTGCACGATTACGGGCTGCTGGCGATCGTGTTTTTCGCCCTGATCCCCGCGGTGCTGATGCTGAAGGTGGCCCGGCCCGGCGGACGCTGACGCGGGAGCCGGCTGAGCGCGATCCGGAACGACGGCCGTCGCGTTGCGGAAGGTCGCCAAGCCGGCGCAATCCGCCTAGGATCCGCCTCCCGTTTTCAGGAGGAGACCGCCATGCCGATCGCCCAGCCGTCCGTCAGCCTCGACGAGGCCCGCACCATCATCGCCGCCGCCTTCGCCAAGGCGGCCGAGCTCGGGCTGAAGCCGCTCGGGGTCGCGGTGCTGGACGCCGCCGGGCATCTGAAGGCGTTCGAGCGCCAGGACGGCGCCAGCCCGATGCGCATGGAGATCGCGGTCGGCAAGGCCAACGGCGCGATCGCGCTCGGCATCGGCTCGCGGGCGATCTTCAAGCGGGCCCAGGAGCAGGCTTATTTCGTCAACGCGGTCAACACCCTGGCCCGCGGTTCGCTGGTGCCGGTACCGGGCGGCGTGCTGATCCGCGACAAGGACGGCGCGATCGTCGGCGCGGTCGGGATCAGCGGCGACACCTCCGACCAGGACGAGGCGGCGGCGATCGCCGGCATCGCGGCCACCGGGCTGGTCGCCGATCCGGGTTGACCGGGGCTGGTCGACCGGGGCTGGGCTGAAGGCGCGATCGGCTCGGGTCAGTCTTCCGGGGTGTTGAGGTACTGGGTCAGCGACAGGATCATGTCCGGGGTGCGGCCGTCGGTCGCCAGCGGCAGGTGGATGCGCTGGGCGCGCGCATAGGTGCGTTCCGGATTCGACACCAGCCGCGCTGTGCACGCGACCGGACGGCCGTCGGCGGCACAGGTGATCAGGTCCCGGTAGGCACCGGTGCTCTCGAAGTCCGGGAACACCTCGTGCATCCATTGCCCGGTGTGGCCGGCGCCGACGAAACTCACGATCGCGGTGCCGATCAGCCGCACCCGGAAGCGCCAGGGCGACCGGTGCACGTCGACCAGCCACAGGCTCGCCAGCACGCCGGGAATGTCCAGCGGGTCCAGGTGCCGCCGTCCGGGCAGGCCCTCGACCGGATGGATCTGCCTCCAATAGTCGGCCAGCCGCCGGACCGGCTCGCAAAAAGAGGCCGGTGCGATATCGTCGCCGAGATCGAACTGGCACATGAGCATGCCAGGTGTCCGCCGATATGTTGCCTGGTTTATCACGTTTTCTTAATATTAGTTAAAACTTAACTACAATCTCGAAGTTCGTCCGAGCGGATCGAGCGGGTCGAACTCAGCGGTCTGCATCGATAGGATGCATTCCGACCGCCGAGGCGGGCCGGCTCGATCTGCCGACCGGGCACCGGCGTCAGTGGTCGGTGCGGAGGTTTGCCCCATGAGGGAGGTCGAATCGCTGAAGGAAAGGGATCTGGCCGAGGAGCGGCGTCGATACCGGCGGCATACGGGCATTCCTGCCGTCGTCGAAGTCGCTGGGGCGGTCTGGACCCTGGTCGACGTTTCCCTCGGCGGCTTCGGCGCCCGGACGACCGAGGTCCTGCCGCGGGTGGGCGATCTCGTATCCGGGGACATCGTCGGCACCGAACGCGGCGAGACGTTCCGGATCGGGTTCGAAGGGCGGGTGGTTCGCGTCGATCCCGGTAGTCACTTCGTCGGTGTCGAGTTCGGCGATCTGCCGAACCCTGCGTTCGACCGGCTGATGCATGTCCTGGCCGTGCTCGAGGAGGAGTGGGTCGCACGCATCGCGCGCCTGGACCGCGAGAAGCGCATGGCGGAGCTGCGGCGGTACCTCGCGCGTGCCGCCGGCACGCTTGCGCTGGTGACCGGTGCGGCCCTGGCCCTGGCCCTGGCCGTCATCCTGATGTCCTGACGCGCGCTGAGTTCAAGGCTTGTCGATGCTGTATCCGTCCTCCCGGAACAGGCCCAGACAGGCGTCCACGATCGACGGTTCGTATAGCGCGCCCCTGCCGCGCTCGATCTCGGACAGCGCCACCTCGACGCCCAGACCCGGACGATAGGGCCGGTGCGATGTGATCGCGTCGACAACGTCGGCGACGCCGATCACCTTGGCCTCCTCGACGATCTGGTCGCCCCGCAGCCCGTTCGGGTAGCCGCTGCCGTCGAGCCGTTCGTGATGCTGGTGGACCATCTCCTTGATCGGCCAGGGGAACGACGTCTTCGCCAGGATCTCGTAGCCGACCTGCGCGTGCGACTTGATGATGGTCAACTCCGGTACGGACAGGCCGCCCGGCCGGTTCAGGATCTCCGACGGAACCGAGATCTTGCCGATGTCGTGGATCATGGCGCCAAGCCGCAGGCCCTGGAGCTTGAAGTCGTCCCAGCCCAGCTTCTTTCCGATGGCCACGGACAGCGCGGCAACGCTCTGCTGGTGCCCGGCGGTATAGGGATCGCGCTTCTCGATGGTCGCCGCGATGGCCGTCACGGCGCCGAGTGCGGCGTTCTCCAGTTCGGAGTGGAGGCGGGTTCGCTCGGCCTGCAGCCGAAGCGCCCGCACCGCGAGGCCGACGTTCTGGGTGAATTCCTCGATCAACCCGATCTCCTCCGGTTCGAAGACCGTGGGGGTCGAGCTGTAGAGGTTCAGGGCGGCCAACACCTGGCCGTCCGCCAGGATCGGGACGGCCACGGACGAGACCAGCGAATGGCTCGCCGCATTCTCGAGCCAAGGGGCGAAACCCTCGTCGCGGCTCAGCTCATCGACGACCTGGATCTCGCCGGTCCGGATCGCCCGTCCGGTCGGCCCCTGTCCGAACGCGTCGTCGGACCAGTGGACGGTCACGCCGTCCAGGTACGACGACTGGGGCCCGGCCCGGGCGACCGGGCGTACCGGCTTGCCCGGCCCGCCCTCCGGCACCCCGATCCACGCCAGCGCATACCCGCGGGCCTCGACCAGGGTCGCCACCGTGCGCTCGAAGACCTCGGCCTCATTGCGGGCTGCGAGGATGTCGGCGTGGCACCGCAGCAGGGTCCCGCGGACCGACGACAGGTGCTCGGCGCGCAGCTCCGCCTGCTTGCGGTCGGTGATGTCCATGTGCGTCCCGGACATCCGGAGCGGCGAGCCGTCGGGCGCCCACTCCACGACCTTGCCGCGGTCGAGGATCCAGATCCACCTGCCGTCCTTGTGATGCATGCGCGCTTCGCACTCGTAGAAATCGCGCTTGCCGGCGAACACTTCCTCGAGAATTGTGCCGGAGACCTGCTGGTCGTCCGGGTGGGCAAGGCGGGTCCAGGTGTCGATGGAGACCGGCTCGAGCTCGGCCAGCTCGTACCCGGCGATCGCGGCCCAGCGGTTGTCGAAGATGGCCTGCCCGGTCTGGACGTTCCATTCCCAGGTGCCGACGTCGGTTCCCCAGAGGACTTCCCGCAGGCGTTCGTGTTCCTGCAGGACCTGCCTCTCGGTGGACCGCAGCGCCGTGACGTCGAGAATGCTGACGGCGACGTGCCGCGCCTGTTCTTCGGTCTCGGGCAGGGGGACGGCGATGAAGGCGGTCAGTTCCGTTCCGTCCCCGACCCGGAACACCGCTTCCTGCTCCGTTCGAGTGGCCCCGTCCCAGATCGCGCAGAGCTCGTTGATGAAGGCTTCGCGGGCGCCCGGTCCGAAGAATGCATCGATCCGGGTCTTTCGGTGGGCCTCGGACTGGAAACGGAACAGCCGTACCGCCGCCGGATTGCACCGCAGGACCTTGACCTCGGCGGCCAGTTCGTCGACCAGCGCGGGGTACTGCGCCAGATGTGCGCGCAGGTCCTCGACGCCGGACCCGCGCAGCCGGCGCATGGTGCGATAGACGCCGGAGATGTCCTCTTCGAGCAGGGCCGTGGCGGTCGTGTCGAACAGGCTCTGCAGGCGCTCGTGGCTGTCGCGGAGGATCCTGTCGAAGTGCTTGGTCCGCTCGATCTCGCGCAGCATGAGGCCCATGAGGACAGTGCCGAAGGTGAGGGTTCCGACGTAGGCGAAGGCGGGCCCCTTCAGTACATCCTCGACGTAGTCGAGCGGCAGAAGGGCGAACCAGAGGACGGCGGCGGTGTGAACGGCCAGTCCGAGGGCCAGCAAGGGCAGGACGTCGAGCGCGAGCAGGTCGCGGACGTACCGGTGCCGCAGAAGAAGCCCGGCTGCGCTCGCGGTTGCGATGACCAGTACGCCGACCGTGGCGCCCGCACCGCCGAGGTAGAGCCGGTAGGCGGCGGCGACCGTCGCCGAAATCGCTGCGACGACGGGGCCGCCGAACAGAGCGCCGACCGACAGTATGACCGTTCTCGCATCGAATATTATTCCCTCCCAGACGGCCATGGTGGCGGCCATCGAGAGAACGGCGGCGCCTCCGAAAAGCAGCCCCGACACGATGGTGGCTCTCGAGCTGAGTGAACGGTTCGCGATCACACGGTCCAGAAAGACCACCGCCATGATCAGCCCGGTGTTGTGCGCGAACTCCATGAAGTACGTGTTCGCCATGCCGTTCAGGGTCATGTCGCTTCCGGAAAGAGAAGAGCCGGCACCTGATGTGAGTACAATTGTATTCAGTGTGTTGAGGCCATTGTTCGTATCCCAGAAACAGCTTGCAATATCGCCGGTCAATTGTGCAAGATTTGTCGTGCTTTTTTGTTAAAGACTGCCAGATGCGCTGACCGAGGTGTAATTATTACGCCCTTGGGTCTGTGCCGTCGTGGCGGAGGTCAGGAAGCGAGCGGTGCCAGGCGATGGACGACCCGGGCAGTCCGACGACCTTCAAGACGGACTTCGAGCGTCTGGTGAGAGCACAGACGCCGCTGATCCACATCAACACCTTCGAGGAAGACCGCGTCGTCGCGACGCTCCTCCACGCCGCCAGGCACATCGGCCGGCACGTGCTGATGTGGAGCACCGCCAGGGGCGTGTTCAACCCCAATGTCGAGGTCGGCGAAAAGGGGCATGCCCTGCCGCTGGCCGATCTGGCCGCCGCCCTGCAGGCGTTCGAGCAGACGATGGAGAACAGGCATGCCCAGAAGGACGGCATGCTCTTCGTCCTGTTCGATCCGTATCCGTACCTGTCCGACCGGGCCAGCAACAATCCCGTGTATCGGCGGCGCCTGCGCGAGTTCGTCGGTCAGATCAGGACGGAGGGCTGGCCGGCAAGCTGCGTGATCGTGGCGCCCAGCCTGAACGTGCCGTACGAACTGGAGCACGACGTCACCGTCATCGACTACCCGTTGCCGACACGCCAGGAAGTGCGGGCCTATGTGGCCCGTTTCATCGACGGGGCTTCGCGGTCGGGGGCAGTCGCCGTTCCCGACGACCCGGAAGCGCTCATCGATCAGTTGGCCGACGCCGCGGTCGGGTTGAGCCAGCGCGAACTGGAGAACGCCATCGCCTACGCGACCGTCGACGATCTGGCGATCGACGAGTCCGACGTGCAGCAGATATTCCGTCAGAAGCGGCAGGCCATACGGAAGTCCGGCCTGCTCGAGTTCGTCGATACCGGCGGCCTGTCGCTCGACGACGTCGGCGGTCTGGCGCGGCTGAAACGCTGGCTGCACCGTCGACGCCATGCGCTGGGCCGGGCGGGGGCAGGCTTCGGGCTGGCGGTCCCGAAGGGCGTGCTTCTTACCGGCGTCCCAGGGTGCGGCAAGTCGTGGTCGGCGCGCTGCGTAGCCGCGGCATGGGGGCTGCCGCTGGTTCGCCTCGACATGGGGCGGATCTTCGATTCGCTGGTCGGCGCCTCCGAAGCGCATATGCGGAACGCGATCGCGGTGTCGGAGGCGGTCTCGCCCTGCATTCTGTGGATCGACGAAATCGAGAAGGGGCTGTCCCGGCCCGGCCAGCAGGTCGGCGATTCCGGCGTGTCCCTGCGGGTTCTGGGCACCTTCCTGACCTGGCTGCAGGAGAAGACCAGCCCGGTGTTCGTCGTTGCCACCGCCAACGACATCCTGCATCTCCCGCCGGAGATCGTCCGGAAGGGCCGGTTCGACGCCGTCTTCTTCGTCGACCTGCCCGACGAGGACGAGCGCCGTGCGATCCTGGAGATCCACCTGAAGCGCGTGGACCGGGCGGGCGATCCGCTCGATCTCGACGCCCTGGTGGAACTGTCCGGATCGTCGGACGGCCTAGACCGCGGCGGGATGACGGGCGCTGAGATCGCCGCCTGGGTCGACGATGCCATGCTGTACGCCTTCGAGCGGTCGCTCGACGGCGAGGCTTCCGACCTGTCGCACGAGGATTTCGCGCGGGCCCTGGACGAGATGCCGATACTGGCGAAGATCCGCGACAAGGACATCGCGGCGCTGCGCGGCTGGGCGACCGCGCACGCGCAACCCGCCTCGTAGGCGGCCGCCCGGGGATCGGGCCCGGGCCCGGTGCACTACACCGATCGGATTGCGATGTTCGTCGCCGTCCACGCGCCCGGCCAGACCTCGGAGCCGGAATCGCGCAGTGCGCGGATCGCGCCGACCGGGATGTCCCTGGCCAGCAGGAACGGGCCGTCGCCCCAGTGATCCTCGACCGCCGGCGTCTCGGAATGCACCCCGGTGTAGCCGAGCGACTTCTCGCACGGCAGGTAGACCGCGTTGCCGGACACGTTGGTCGGGTTCCAGGTGGTTCCGGGCGTCGCGCCGACCACGCCGGTGACCGCGACCGCGCACATCAGCTCGACCGCGCGGGCCTTGGCGCAGCTGAACACCCGGGCATAGCCGGACCGCCGCAGGGTCATCGACGGGACCAGCAGCAGGTCGGGCCGGTGTGGCGCCAGCAGCGAGGACAGCGCCGGCATCTCGACGTCCAGGCAGACCAGGGTGGCGACGGTCAGTCCGTCCCACTCGACGACCTGCACGCTGTCGCCCGGCTCCAGCAGCCAGGTCTTCGGGTCCTGCTCGTCCGGGGTCAGGCACAGCTTGTCCTGGTGGATCGCCCGGCCGTCCGGCAGCAGCAGCCACGCCCGGTTGCGCTGCCGGCCGTCGACGGTCCAGGGCATGGTGCCGGCCAGCAGGCCGATGCCGTGCTTCGCCGGCAACGGCTTCAGGCGTTCCAGCGCTTCCGGCGCCTGGTCCGCCAGCCACCTGATCTCGCGGTCGGTGGTCAGGCCCTCGGGCTTGAACGCCAGCCACTGCTCGGCCGCGTATTCCGGCATCACCAGCAGCCTGGCGCCGGCCGCCGCGGCCTCGGCCATCTTGGCGTCGACCCGGGCCGCCCAGGCGTCGAGCCCGTTCAGCGGCCGGCCGAGGTTGACGGCCCACAGGGCCAGGTCGACGGTTTCGGGTGCTGGCATGGCGAGGCTCCCCGGCTTGGTTGGCTGGGTCCAGGCTCGCCACGGCTCCGCCGCACCGGCCGGGATGAGGGCAACGAACGGTATCCGGCCTACCCTACCTCATCCCGGACGCCGCGGCGCGGCGGTCCGGGACCCACTCAGGACGATGCCGCCTCAGAACGTGGTCGAGTTGTGGCCCTTCTTGTACTCGGCGACATGCTGGATCGCGGCGGTCACGCCGCCCGGGGTGTGCGGCACGTCGAGATAGTTCAGGGTTGCCTCGACCGCGCCCAGGCAGGCGTACAGCATCGGCGCGTTCATGTCGCCCATGTGGCCGATCCGGAACGCCTTGCCGCCGAACACGCCGAGGCCGCCGCCGATGCCGGCCAGCATCTCGTCGCGCGACACCTCGCGGATCCGGTCGCCGTCGATGCCGTCGGCGGTGCGGATCGTGGTCACCCCCATCGACCGCTCGGCCGGATCCAGGGCGTTGATCTCCAGGGCGCCGGCCTGGGCCCACACGTCGATCGCCTTCCAGGTCGCACCCGCCAGCACCCGGTGCCGCTCGAACACCCGCTCCAGGCCCTCCTCGAACAGCGCGGCCAAGCCCTCGCGCAGGCCGAAGATCATGAGCTGCGGGGCGGTGCCGCAGAACGCCCGGTAGCCGGCGGCGCCCATCCGCGGGGTCCAGTCCCAGTAGCGGCGCTCGCGCGCGGTCGCCTTGTGGGCGGCGATGGCCTTCTCGTTGGCCGCGACGAAGCCGAGGCCGGGGGCCATCATCAGGCCCTTCTGCGAGGCGGCGATGGTCACGTCGGCGCCCCAGTCGTCCATCCGGAACTCGGTGGTGCCGAGCGACGCGATGGTGTCGACCACCAGCAGGGCCGGGTGGCCGGAGCGGTTCATCGCCTCCCGGACCGCCTTGATGTCGGTGGTGGTGCCGGTCGCGGTGTCGGTGTGCACCACCAGCACCGCCTTGATCTTGCGCTCGGTGTCGTCGGCCAGCGCCTGGCCGATCGTCTCCGGGTCGTGGGCGCGGCGCCAGTCGCCGGGAATGCTCTGGATCTGCAAGCCGAGCGCCTCGGCCATGTTCGACCAGCTCGACGAGAAGTGGCCGGTCTCCGGAACCAGCACCAGGTCGCCCGGCTTCAGGATGTTGACCAGGGCCGCCTCCCAGGCGCCGTGGCCGTTCGAGATGTAGTTGAACACCTCGCCGTCGGTCCGGAACAGGCGCTTCAGGCCGATGAAGCTCTCGGCGGCGGCGTCCAGGAACTCCGGATCGTTCAGGTCCATGG
>Ga0070728_10001282_pt1 | contig 38996 bp, 24 predicted proteins | sample tdDd471_FD_66723 | JGI IMG/M metagenome (GOLD analysis project Ga0070728, IMG submission 66723) | Marine sediment microbial communities from the Atlantic coast under amendment with organic carbon and nitrate - tdDd47.1 | ecosystem: Environmental > Aquatic > Marine > Coastal > Sediment | place... | reverse complement strand
AGCAAAAAGGCTGAGATTAATGTTACCAGTACAATAAGCCACCGGATGGGATAAGTTTTCCTTTCGGCCTTGTAAGCTTCATTTACAATAAACTTTGTGGGGAGAACTTCTTCGGCATCAGTCTTGGCTTCTTCATATTTCGCCTTGAGCATACTTTCTTGTTTCTTCTCATGCTCTAATGCATCCCTCAATGAAACATAGGGTCCACCATATTTTGCCAGAATTTCAAGCTTGTTTTCGAGCCGTTTTACAGCATCAGCATTACCAACTGCAAGTTCAATAGCCAATTGCTGGTTGATCATCTCACTCTGTGATTCATAATCGTGCACGCCTAACTCCCTGAGTTTGGTAAGCGAATCTTCCATCACAGATACCTCATCTCTTAATTTGAAATACTGTTCCTGCACAATTTCGAACGCCCTTCGAGCCCTCTCCTTCTGCATCTCATTTTTTGTGGAGTCCAGTAATGATCCTATGTCGTTAGCAATATCTGCAGCCATTTGAGGGTCAGTATCCAGAACTGAAATTTTAACGGCCATAAATTCAGTTCTTCTAAAAGTAATGTTCTTCTCGTACTCGCTGAATAATTTGGTAAGTCTGTAACTTGAATTTTTATCTATCTGGTAGTGGCCCATCAGGTTGTATTTGTGAATGATACGATCCCTGATCCTGTTGGAGTGAAGCATTTGGAGCATTTGCTCAGTTTCTTCGTCTTCACCAAACGAAAGAATATCATCTTCTGCACGGGCATTCTCGGTAAGTAAAGCCTTTGAAATTGCATTGGTTGCCGCCGGATACAAAATAACAGTCGACCTGTACTTTGGCTTAATAAAGAAAGGTGATGAAAAGATTATAGCAGCAACAATTGCAACCAGGGAAACAACCAATAATGGCTTTTGCCATTTAAATATAAACAGCAAAATGTTTGTAGAATTAAAATTTTCGTTCTCCGATGTCTTGAATACCATACTTGAATTATATCTTTGAGCGCACAAAAATAGAACTTTTTTAAACTTGTGCCTGATTTTTATCTTTCCCCGAACATCAAACTGATCACCTATCTCTAAAACCCATAAATTAACCTTTATGGTTCCTTACTTTTTAATATTTGAATAAACCCCTTAATGTTTAGCAATTTCAACCCCATTGCCAGCAATAATGATAAAACCACCATAATCAAGAAATTATACATCCATTGATCAAACAACATGCGTGAGAAAATATTGATAATCAATAAGCCTGCGATAAAAGTAAAGATGGATAACAAATACCTGAAATTCACCTTGTATTTAAATATTCTCTGCACAAGAATTACCTGAACAATAGCTGTTGCAAACTGTGCAATAAGACTGGCGTAGGCAGATCCGACAGCATACAAACGCGGTACAAGTATCATGTTCAACACCAGGTTAATCACCATCCCACTGGCAGCAACGATATTTAGCATTTTCAAATTCCCGTTTGCAGTTAGCAATGTTCCAAAAATATAAGTCGTCGAAATGGCAATGTAACCAAACATCAGTAGCCTGAAAACGTCAGCCGACTCACGAACATGCGAAACATACAACAAATCCATTAACTCATAACTATAAAAATGTGACCCAAATGCAACGATAGATGAAATAATGATCAGTAGTGTAGCAGCAAGTTTAACAACCTGTATAACCGATTCACGTTTCTTTATCATGCTGGCAAATAATGGCAAGAGTAACACTGAAAACAGGTACGCAATCATATTTGAAGCATCCAGCAGCCTGTATGCTGAGGCATAAATTCCGGCTTGTTCGTCTCCAAGTTTCTCAGGTAGCAGTCGCTCAATCATCACCGAATCGATCCTATTGTAAAAAGTCATCAGTAATACAAGCACAGCAAAGGGGAAACTTTGCTTGATGATCATAATAAAGAATGGCATGTTCCAGTTAAGCCTTCTAAAGGCTGCTTTTTTAATAACCACTGCCATTGCGATAAGAGCCGTTAACGAGTAAGCTGATGTTTGGGCATAAACAAACCATTCGATTTGAAAAGTTGAATCTGTGACATGCCCCCATATCAACACACTACATATTATTATCATGAGTACCCTGTCGAGAATAGATAGAATACTATCAGTCCTGAAAAGCAAAAGCCCCGAAATATTCGACCGAAGATATAGGATGAAGGAAAGTAAAAACTGGTTGAAGCACATTACACCTAGCAATGCCAATTGATGAGTATTAAATCCAATTGCAAACCCAATGCTAAAAGTAACCACTGTGTAGATTACACCAAGAAAAAACTTGATAATAACTATACTGCTAAAGTGCTTATTGAGCAGGTGATTATGCTGTGCAATATTGCGATTATTGAAGTTGGTGATACCAAAATCGAGGAGAATATTGAAGAGAAATGAAAAATTAAATATCACAAAATAAAACCCATACTCCTCTGCCCCTACAATATTTTGCACCGATCTGTCGATACCGAGTATCCAAAACGGTTTTACCAATAGGTTGAGAAAAAGGATTAGAATTAAATTCGATAAAAATTTCTTTTTCATTCAAACTGCCGCTGTCGTACGCTCAAATTAGCTGCTATTAAAGAATTAAGATGGATTTAGGGCCTGAATGGTTGCGTAATTCAGCCATTCAGCTAAAATAAATTCAACACCAATCAAGCTTGCGAAATTACATTATGCAATCAGAATTAAAAACACTTTCTCATATTATTTGGAAAAACGGATGTTTATAATTTTTTCAAATAAATTAGTCTGTTGGAAATCAGGGAAGAAAATTATATCTTTGCACGTGAATTCAAAAACAAAATGGCTAAACGGAATTTACATATGAATTTGTACCACCATTTCGGCAAAGGCCTGTACGAATGTTGGATATTCTGACCCTTCCCTTCTTTTTACCATTCTACTTTCCTTACCATTTTTTTATAAATAACTTTCATAATGAAGGGTATTGTTTTCGACATAAAACGGTTTGCAATCCATGATGGCCCGGGGATACGGACAACTGTATTTCTTAAGGGATGCCCCCTGAAATGCTGGTGGTGCCACAATCCCGAAAGCCAGGACATCAAAACCGAAACCGATGTAAAAAGAATTGTACTTGATGGTGTTCCCTTCGAAAAGCAGGAAAAAATAGGAACACCAATGAGCGTGAATGAGGTGATGGAAATCATTGAAAAGGAATCGGTGTTCTATGATGAGTCGGGCGGAGGTGTTACCTTCAGTGGAGGAGAACCGCTATTGCAACATAGATTTCTTTTGGAAATGCTGAGCGCGCTGAAAGAAAAGGATATTCATACTACTGTAGATACCTGTGGAATGGCAAAAAGGGAAATATTCGAAAAAGTTGCAAAATATACTGATCTGTTTCTATTTGACCTGAAACATCTTGATCAGCAAAAGCACAAATTATATACGGGGGCTGATAATTCAATTATTCTGAAAAACCTGGAATTCCTTATTAACCAGGGTGCAAATGTTCAAATCAGGATACCGATTATTCAAGGAATAAATGATTCGGATGATGCTTTGCACGCTATGATAAGCTACCTCTGCAAATTCAATGATAAGATCAAGGATGTACATCTTCTGCCTTACCATTCATTTGCAAAAAATAAATACCAGAGATTTGATAAAGAAAATAAACTGATTGATCTAAAAGAATACGACAAAAAAGATCTGATACCCATAAGAAACAGGTTTGAAGCGGAGGGATTTAAGGTGAAAATTGGTGGATAGAGAGACAGAGGTTTATGTCGGGTGATCAGGAAGTCGATAAATAGGAAAAAACAATTGACATATGAACGAAAGAATTAAAAAGCTAAGAAATGAAAGTCTGAATGCAATAAACTGCATTTCAGCTGAAAGAGCCTTGCTTGTCACTGAATTTTATAAGAGCGATACTGCCATGCAGGTTTCTGTACCTGTACGCCGGGCTAAAACTTTCGAATATATTTTAAAGCATAAGTACATTTGCATCAACGATGGAGAATTGATAGTTGGTGAGCGGGGGCCCGCACCAAAAGCAACACCCACATACCCGGAAGTTAGCCTGCATTCGCTCCAGGATCTCAACATCCTCAATAAGCGTAAAAAGGTTTCCTTTAAAGTGGATGAAGAAACCAGGAATGCATTTCAGGATGTAATTATACCTTTCTGGACAGGCAAAAGTAACCGTGAAAAGCTTATGGCCAACATGGATCAAAACTGGTTGGATGCGTATGCGGCTGGAATGTTTACCGAATTTCAGGAACAACGAACTCCAGGGCATACGGTTGCAGGCAACAAAATTTACCATAAAGGAATGCGGGATATCCAGAAGGATATTCAAAATGCAATAGATAAGCTGGATTTTTACAAGGACCCGGATGCCCTGGATAAACGGGAGCAACTAAAGGCAAACCATATCGTTGCTGAAGCTATCATTATGTATGCCGACCGGCATGCCGAAAAACTTGAGGAATTGGCACTTAAAGAAGTTGTTGCATCAAGGAAATCAGAATTACTTCAGATGGCATCCATATGCCGTCATGTTCCGGGCCACAAGCCCCGAAACTTTCATGAAGCTCTTCAATATTATTGGTTTGTTCATGTGGGAGTTATTACCGAGCTAAATCCATGGGACAGTTTCAACCCTGGAAGGTTAGATCAGCACTTGTACCCGTTTTACAAACAAGAAATTAAAGACGGTTCGTTGACCAGGGAGCAAGCTATTGAAATACTACAATCATTCTGGATTAAGTTCAATAATCATCCCGCTCCTCCAAAAGTTGGAGTAACAGCACTCGAAAGCAATACCTACACAGATTTTGCACTGATCAACCTTGGAGGAGTTCACCCCGATGGTTCCGATGCGGTGAATGATTTGAGTTACCTGTTGCTTGATGTGATTGAAGAGATGCGTCTCCTTCAACCAAGTTCAATGGTACAACTCAGCAAAAAAAATCCGGATCGTTTTATTCAACGAGCTGTAAAAATCACAAAAACCGGATTTGGTCAACCATCAATTTTTAATACAGATGCAATTGTACAGGAACTGGTAGGGCAGGGAAAATCAATTGAAGATGCCCGAAATGGTGGCGCCAGTGGCTGTGTGGAAAGTGGTGCATTTGGAACTGAGGCCTATTTCCTGACGGGATATTTTAATCTGGCGAAGATTCTTGAAATCACATTAAACAATGGTTTCGATCCACGTACACAAAAGCAAATTGGCTTAAAAACCGGTGATCCGAAGAATTATAGAACCTTCCAGGATTTGATGGACGCCTACAAATTACAAGAAAACCATTTTGCAGATATCAAAATCAAGGCCAACAACATCATCGAAAAACTTTTCGCAGAAAACCTTCCGGTTCCCTTCCTTTCATTGATCATCGACGATTGCATTGCCAAGGGCAAAGATTACAACGCCGGAGGTGCTCGCTACAATACCAGCTACATCCAGGGAGTAGGACTTGGAAGCCTTACTGATAGCCTGACCGCTATTAAATATCATGTCTTCGAAAAGAAAACGACATCAATGGAAGACTTTCTGAATGCCTTAGACAATAACTTTACAGGCTACGAAGAATTAAGGTACAAATTGATTTACGAAACCCCTAAATACGGAAACGATGATGATTTTGCGGATGATCAGTCGAAAGCAATATTTGAGATTTTTTATAATTCTATAAATGACAGGCCTACAGCCAGAGGTGGTTCCTTCAGGATTAACCTCCTGCCCACCACCTGCCATGTATATTTTGGAAGCGTGATCAATGCCATGCCTGATGGAAGAAAAGCAGGTGAGCCCTTATCAGAAGGGATATCACCAGTACAGGGAGCGGATAAGCATGGCCCAACGGGGGTCATCAAGTCAGCTTCAAAGATAGACCATATCCGTACTGGAGGTACACTTCTTAACCAAAAATTTGCACCCTCATTCTTCAATGATGATGACAGTATCGTTAAGATATCCCAGCTTGTTAGAAGCTATTTCAGGCTGGATGGCCATCACATCCAATTTAATGTAGTTTCAGTTGACACCCTGAAGGATGCACAGAAACATCCTGAAAAATACAAGGACCTGATTGTACGCGTTGCCGGTTATAGTGACTACTTCAACGATCTTGGCGAAGACCTGCAAAACGAAATCATCCGCAGGACTGAACATGACAATATGTAATTAATAAAAGCCAATATAACTGACCCAATATTACAACACTTTCGTCGAGATTGACGAAGGTGTTTTTTTTAGAGGCGAATTCGAAATACAATAAAATTAACACCCGTTCTAAGAACTATTACTGAAACCATATTTTTTTAATAATACTTGATTCTTTAACTAAATTTAATTCTATTTTTACAGCAAATATTAGGAAACTAAATCCATTAAATAATGAAAAATACTTTTTACCCAATTTTGATACTGGGAATTGGCTGGCTCTTCATATTCTCGAGCTGCGCAACAGTATTTGGAGGAAAGAAAAACAGGCTTGTTGTCGAGGATGGTGCACCACTTGGCGCTGTTGTATACCTGGATGGACAAAAAGTTGGATTAACTCCCATAGATAAAAAAATAGACAAGCATTTACTTCAGGATGGCAGTAAGATCGAGATCAGGAAGGAAGGATTTCAAACCGAAACCATTATTATCGAACGACAGGTTCACCCCTGGTATGCCCTGGCTGATATCGTTTCGGGAGGAATATGGTTTGGTATTGACCTGGGTACAGGAAACCTTTACAGGCCTGTTAATAATAAAATAACCTATGAGTTAAAGAAATACTAAGCGTAGAATTTACTGATATGAAATTAAAATATTTATACATCATATTTTTTCTCCCAATTCTTGGATTAAATCCGGGATTTAATGTTCATGGGCAAAGCATCGAACACTCAACTTTTGAGATACCCAGAGATGACCCAAACTATGGTATTTTCAGTTTTGTGGAGGCAAAATACCGTCACGGGCGACACCTTCCTAATAATGGTAGCCTCGAAGATATTCTTAAAAACCCCTACAATGCTTTCGACTTAAAGGTGGGTATACAAACAGAAGGAAACAAATACTGGCAACAAGTATACAGCTACCCTTCCTGGGGTTTTGGTTTTTATTCTGCAGACCTGGGCAGTTCGGATACTCTGGGAGAGCCAACAGCAATATACATGTTTTTTGAAGCTCCTATAAAACGGTGGAAAAGGTTTGGTTTCTTTTGGGAGGTTCAGATTGGTATTGCATACGATTTTAACAACTACGACCCCGTTACCAACCCGGCAAATGATGTCATTGGATCTGCAGTAAATGTTCATCTTTCGGCCGGCGCAACAGCTAGATACCAAATAAGCAACCGCTTGGACGTTGATTTAGGAGTTGATTTTACCCACAATTCAAATGGTTCAACCAGCCCGCCGAACATGGGACTAAATATGTATGGGCTGAACCTGGGATTAAAATACAATTTTAACCCTGTAAGGAATTATACCAAAAAGGTTGATCCAGCCTACCGGCCACCATTGCGACCAAAATTCGTTGTACGGGAAAGACCACCTACTCCGAAAGAAAACAACATCAATCTTCAATTGGCTGCCGGATGGAAGACTACAAACACGAAAAATGAAGATGGAACATACGGCAGTCCGGTTTATTTTATTTCAACAGTAGCTGTCGACTATATGCATAGATATGCCCAGGCCGGAAGGTTCGGTGGTGGTGTAGACTTTTTTGTTGATGGTTCCCTGATTGAAAACCTTGAAAACCATGATGATCAAAAATTCAAGGATATCTTTCAAATCGGATACCATTTTGGCCATGAACTCATCATCAATAAATTTACCTTCATTACCCACCTTGGTTTTTATGCATACAATAATGGGAACAAAGGAAATTTCTGGTTGCGCTTTAATTTAAGGTATGATATTAACGAACGCTTTGGAATTCAGGGTGGATTAAAAACCATGGATGGTGGCGTTGCCGACTTTATTGAATGGGGAATAAGCTACAAATTATACCATCACGCATACACAAAGAAATAACCATTTTTTGATAAAAAGGCATTACAAAATCAAAAGTAAACCGAAAGGTTTAAACTGCCGTATTTGTGGATTGATCCGGCTTTGATTTCCCTGGTCAAGAAATTAAGTCCATAGCTAAAGGATACGCCATACCATAAAAATCCGGCAGTAATATTGGTGGAAAAAACCAGTGGAGAAATTTCACTATAATTTAATTGGTAAGGATCATTTGTGGAAAAAAGCCCTCCCTGAAGTGTGGCATTATATAATACCAGCTTCAAAAATGCATCACCTTTCAGATAGAATTTTGGATATTTATTTGCTCTCGAGCCTGAAAATCCATGTGATTCGATAAAACGAAACAGGTTTTTCCCCAAACCAAAATTTACCCCTATTCCAAGGTCATCATACAATGTACCGCCGCGCATGCCTCCGGTAATTCCAATTTTCCAGGATCGGTCAAAGAGCAAAGGGTAGTTCAAATAAAAGTCATAATTCAAGATAATTGCGTTCGAAATTTGATAACCCCAACCCCTGGGTTCAGGCAATTCAATCCAAACATGAAGTTTCCTTTGAATCTCCTCCCCTCCTACTGCAGGCCCCATCAATCCGAACCTGATTCTCCCTGAAAGCTCAAATCCGGAAATTTCATCCCTGGAAATCATAAAGTGATCCAGTTCAAATGTTGCTGCAAAAGGCCTGTCGTTAAACTGGACAAGGGTATCGTTAATATCCTCTGGTGTATAAAGGCGTTGTGCAATAGAAATACCAGTATGATTATTTCTGTTTTCGGATACTTGTGGGAAGATGGATGAAAAGGGTGTTTTGTCAAATACAGGTAGAATTATCTCAATCTCCAGGCCATTGGTGTAATAATAATCTGTCTGAAAATAAGTATCATTATCAAAATTCACACCAATGCGCTTGTCTCCGACACTCCCCCAGAACTCAGAGCTACTCATTACCTGGCTAAAAGCTGGAATTCCGGTAAAAACAAAACAAATGATATAAATAAATCTATTCATTACTTTACAATTCGGCCACATTCAGGTATGAAAATAATCTGATCGCTTAATAGAGAATACTATTTTTGCTTAATCCAACATGTAACAATAAATTGATGAAATAATGAGTAAAGATACTTTTTTACAAAAACACAAATACAAACTACTTCTCCTGAGCATCCTGGTTATCATTTTGATTCCGTCGTTTTTTAGTGATAAAAATTTTCCACTTGTGAATACCATTCTGACGTCGGTTTTTTTTCTGGCTTGCCTCAACTTTATTCGAAACCGCCGCAGGGCCATCTGGTTCAGTATTATGGCTACTGTAATAATAATTACTTCACACTGGCTCAGGTTCATGTATATTGATAGTCTGGTTGTGAAATATGACATGGTATTACTTCATGCAGTAACAGGTTTTTCTTTTTTACTCTTTATCGGATACCACCTTTTAAGTTCAATTTACAAATCTCGCAAAATGAGTATTGATGTAATTATTGCAGCACTAATTGGTTACTTTTTTATTGGAATGATGGGATCGAATGTATATGAAATTATCGAACTTTTTCGGCCGGGATCATATTCAATTCAATCGGGCAGTTTTTCTGACCCGGTAGCACCTTTGTATTATAGCTTCGTCACACTCAGTACGCTGGGATATGGCGATATTATACCAACCACAAAATTGGCAAGATCATTTTCCATTTTTTTTACTGTATCCGGCCAGACTTATATGACCATCCTTGTAGCAATAATTGTTGGGAAATATCTCCGGTTTTCCGAAAAACAAGCTATAGCCTCAGTTAAAACTGATAAATCCTCTGGCTCTGATTTGAAATAAACAATATCCTGGTTCAGTTGATCGCTACTTACTGACAAAAAAAAAGCCCAAAAACGTTACTGTTAAAGGACTTTTAAATACATTGATATTTACAGCTTTTACTTTTGATTCTGACTCTTAATCAGGTTCAGGGCTGAACCAGCTTTAAACCATTCGATTTGAACTGAATTATAAGTGTGGTTCACTGCGATTTCAGAAGTTGTACCATCAATATGATGGGCAAGAACTGTTAGCTGTTTGCCCGGCTCGAAATCAGTTAATCCTAAAATATCAAAAGTATCATCCTCCCTGATCTTATCGTAATCCGATTTATCAGCAAAAGTAAGTGCCAGCATACCTTGCTTTTTCAGGTTGGTTTCGTGTATACGTGCAAAACTGCGCACCAATACGGCCCTTACACCCAAATGCCGGGGTTCCATGGCAGCATGCTCGCGCGATGAGCCTTCACCGTAATTTTCATCTCCTATGACAATTGAACCCAAACCTTCAGCTTTATACGCGCGACCGGTGGCAGGTACTTCGCCGTATTCTGCATTGAGCAGATTCTTTACCGTGTTGGTTTTGTCGTTAAAATAATTTACTGCTCCAATCAGAAGATTATTTGAAATATTATCCAGGTGGCCACGATACCTAAGCCAGGGGCCTGCCATCGAAATATGATCGGTAGTACACTTGCCCTTTGCCTTTATAAGCAATTTTAATCCTTTTATATCATTCCCATCCCAGGGCTTAAAGGGTGAGAGTATCTGGAGTCTCTTGGAATCTGAAGCAACGCTAACGGTTACTGAGCTTCCATCTTCAGCAGGAGCCTGGTAGCCGTTATCTTCAACATCAAAACCTCTTAGGGGCAATTCAATCCCACGTGGTTCTTTAAGTTTCACCTTCTGGCCATCCTTATTGATAAGGAAATCTTTCATAGGATTGAAGGTTAAATCACCAGCAATTGCAAAGGCAGTAACCATTTCGGGTGATGCAACAAATCCATGTGTATTCGGATTGCCATCGTTCCGCTTTGCAAAGTTTCTGTTGAAAGAAGTTATAATTGAGTTCTTTTCCTGCTTATCAGCACCATGGCGTGCCCATTGGCCAATACAAGGGCCACAGGCATTTGCCAGAACAACTCCACCTATCTTTTCAAAAACATCAAGATATCCATCACGTTCAACGGTATACCTTACCTGTTCAGATCCCGGAGTAACCGTATATTCGGCTTTTACTTCAAGATTATTTTCGAGTGCTTGTTCAGCAACTGACGCAGCCCTGGAAATATCTTCATACGATGAATTTGTACAAGAACCAATCAGGCCAACCTCCATTTTCTCAGGCCAATCATTGTCTTGTACTGCCTTGGCAAACTTCGACAAGGGCGTAGCCAGGTCGGGTGTGAACGGTCCATTAATGTGTGGCTCAAGTTCTGAAAGATTGATTTCGATCACCTGGTCGAAATATTTTTCGGGATGCTCATATACTTCAGTATCACCAGTTAAATGTGTAGCGAGTTTATCAGCGAGGACTGCAACTTCCTTACGGCCTGTTGCTTTCAGGTAATCATACATACTCTCGTCGTAGCCAAATAATGAGGTAGTTGCACCAATTTCAGCTCCCATATTACAAATAGTACCCTTGCCTGTGCATGACAACGACTCAGCACCCGGGCCAAAGTATTCGACGATAGCTCCGGTTCCACCTTTTACAGTAAGAATTCCAGCAACTTTTAATATCACATCTTTCGCAGAAGCCCATCCACTCAGCGTACCGGTGAGTTTCACTCCAATTAGTTTTGGCATTTTCAATTCCCAGGGCATTCCGGCCATCACATCCACAGCATCAGCACCACCTACACCAATGGCAACCATACCCAGGCCACCGGCATTCACTGTATGCGAATCTGTACCTATCATCATACCACCAGGAAAAGCGTAGTTTTCAAGAACCACCTGATGAATGATACCAGCACCTGGTTTCCAGAATCCGATTCCATATTTATTGGAAACAGATGATAGGAAATCGTATACTTCTTTGTTGGCATCATTGGCAACATCAAGATCTTCTTTTGCACCGGCCCTGGCCTGTATTAGATGATCGCAATGCACGGTAGAAGGGACGGCCACTTTAGCTTTACCTGCCTGCATAAACTGAAGCAATGCCATCTGTGCAGTGGCGTCCTGCATGGCTACCCTGTCGGGGGCAAAATTCACGTAGTCCTCACCCCTTTTAAACTCCAGTTTTGACTCACCATCCCAGAGATGGGCATACAATATTTTTTCGGTTAAGGTAAGCGGTTTGCCAAGAAGCTCTCTGGCCTTCTCAACACGGCCTGGAAACTTTTTATACAGTGATTGGATCAAATCGAGATCAAATAACATAATGTAATTTTTTTGTGAAATTTTTTGCAAAAATAGCAAGAATATCAGGGGATTCCGTGTTAAGAAATGCTAAGAAAATTTACTGAGAAAAATAGCTTCAATTGCCCGTCCGGATTAAGGTGACAGGTTTAATAATAACAATTAGCTTTTTTAACGAAGAAAAAGGTACAACCATTCACTCTTCACCCTTCACCCCTCACTATAATTTACTTCAACGTTTCTTCTTCTGAACTGGTAACGGTACCAATCTTATCGTAAGTAATTGTTTTCTTTTTAATGGGTTCACCATTTTTATTATAATTTGTAAAATACTCACTTACCATCATTCCGTCCACAATGTTATACTCTACCATTAATTCCCTAATTCCTTCTTTGTTATATGAAACATCTTCAATGATACGGCCGTCGCTATTGTATTTGAATTCATTTTTCACCCATCTTATCTCATCACCATTTTCATCATACGAAATAAATACATTTTCTATTTTCCAGCCCTTTTCATTGTATTTAAGAAAATTAACATTCGACATTATGGGTTCATCATGTTCGGTAGTTGCACTATACCCTTGCTCAATACGGCGGCCCGCGTCGTCATATTTATAGGTGTAACGATTCTTTTTAATCACCTCACCAAACTTATCGAACATCTTGTCTGTACGCTCAATCATATTACCATTATCATCAAATTTATCCTGTATGGTTTCGCGTCTTTTCGCACCACGCTCATGTTTTGTAGCATAGCCCGGTTTTGCCTTTTTACCAAGGTTGGGATCGGGTTTTTGTGTTACAGGTTTTGCAGTTTTGGTTTTTGCTGGCGGAGTTACAAGTGGTTTACGTTCTTTCGAAGAATCTTCTGAACATCCCAAAACCAAAATCGACACAATAAATAATATTACCAGTGTATTAATCTTCATCGCAATTAATCTTTTTTGTTGCAAAATTATATCTAAAAATTTTTCCATCAAACATCAATTCTTAAACTATTTTAAATCGAAAAAATTACTCAATTCCAAAAAAATTATCCATTCTATATCCCTGCGAAATTAGGTAATCTCGCTTTTCAAGGTAGAAATCAGCGATAGTTTCAATATCTATTGCGAAAGTGACTCCATAGTTTATATCTTTTTCAAGCTTAACATAAATATCTCCGTTAAATGGAACATTGGGATTATAAATCTCTTCATGGCTTTCCTTCAATGGTTTGATCACATTTTTATATTTTGCTGACACAGCGCGTGCAACACCAACAAATTCAAAATTTGGCACTCCATCCTTTACTGCCATTACAATTCCACCACTAACCCCGGGATTAAACAGAGCATCAATCAGGAACTCGCCCTTTGTGCCCGGATCAGGGTTACTCACAATTCCCCTTGTAACCATTTGATATCCCCCCGGGTATCCTAAAATATATACAAAGCTTCCCCACTCCAATTTACGGGCATTTCCTGTTGGGTATGCAAAAGCCTTGATTTGAGGTCCGAGTTCGTCAAAGCGGTTACCTAAAAATGCAATATCACGATCTTTATCTATTGCCAAAATTTCGAGCAGACCATCTTCAGGTAAATCGCGAATAAAAATTTGATGCTTACGCTTAATTGCAACACTCTCCAGAATGTTCGTTTTTTTACCAGGCCCATCATAGTAATATGCATAAATGGTATCAGAATAATCAACAACATGCGCACAGGTTAACACCGCAACCCGTTTAGTATCCCTCCAGATAATAGTCGCAGTACCATGAACTGACTCGCTAAAAAATGATTTCTGATCTGCTACTCTTTTGTACCTGATGTCGTTAATAGTTTCGGGGCTTATTTGATCACTCCTTTTGAATGAATACTGGTCGTATTCTACCAGGCAATAGATTTTTTTTACAGTTTTGGCAATCTTATCCAACTCTTCTGAACAGTTTTTATAGGGGAACTCACTATCGTACCTGCCATCACTCAATGTGGGATAGACAGTCTGATAAGTATTTTTATTGCATGCATAAAAGCCTGCTAAAACTACAGATAAGAAAATGAATCGCAAAAACTGACCTGGAAACAATCGCTTTGTTCTGAAAATAAAAATGTGCCAGAGCATGATAAAATCTTTAAATATTAATGGGTGAAAATACTAAATTAATCTATTAATTCTTTGATATTTTCGATACTGAGTTTATTTAGCGGACTATCGGAACGAATAAAAATATCAGCAAGTTTAGATTTTTTGCGTTGCAGTTTAAGAATCTTTTCTTCGATCGTCCCCATCGATATAAACCTGTACGCAAAAACGTGTCTTTTTTGGCCGATACGGTGAGCACGGTTTACTGCCTGATTTTCAACAGCAGGGTTCCACCAGGGGTCAAGTAAAAATACATAATCAGCCTGGGTAAGATTCAAACCTACACCTCCGGCTTTCATCGAAATGAGGAAAACTTTCTTATTCTCATCATCCTGGAATTCTTTTATAACCTTTCCACGCCTTGTACTGGCCCCGGTTAGTATTGAATATTCTGTTTGACTGGAAATTAAATATTCCTCTAAAATACTCAGATGTTTTACATAGGATGAGAACAGCAATATTTTATGTCCCTCACTGATAAGCGTTTTTAGCTTGTGGATAATTTCGTCAAATTTTCCTGATTCATGTTTGTACTCCGGAATTACCATCCTGGGATGATTTGCCATTTGCCTGAGTTTCGACAATCCCTGCAGGATGGTTACTCCTGATTTTTTCAAACCCCTTTCTTCGATGCTTTGCAGGATATGATTCCTTATCCTGGACTTTTCTTCCAGGTAAAGTTGCTTTTGTTCATCGCTCATCTCGCAATAAACAAATTCTTCATTCAACTCGGGCAATTCCTTTTCCACCTGCGATTTTGTTCTCCTCAATATAAATGGTCTGATGAGTAATTGTAATTTTTCCTGCTTCTCAGCATTGTTATTTTTTTCAATTGGTTTAGCAAAATACCTTTTAAAAAAAGTAAGATCACCCAACAGGCCCTTGTTCAAAAAATTCATTTGCGACCACAAATCAATCAGTGAGTTTTCTATTGGAGTTCCACTCAGGTTAATTCGGTGATTACTCTGCAGTTTTTGTACAGACCTTGCAATCTTTGAGCCCGGATTTTTAATCACCTGGCTTTCATCAAGGATCAAATATTCAAAATTTCGTTTTTCCAGATCATCTATATCATTTCTAATGGTTCCATAAGTTGTTAAAACCAGGTCGACCTTGTTGAACTTAACAAGCATTTCATCTCGCTGTTGCCCCGTATATCTCAGGTATTTTATTGCTGGCGTAAACTTTTTTATCTCATCTTCCCAGTTGTGTAATAGCGAAGCCGGCATAATTACAATTGATGGGGATGAGTTACCATTTTTATTGTCAGCAGAAAACAAGTCAAGTTGTCCTGAGGATTCATGGGAATCACTTTCCTGTTCGCCATTTTTCTCTGATATATGTTGCATCAGAATGCTGAGGGTTTGTAAGGTTTTTCCAAGACCCATATCGTCGGCAAGGCAAGCCCCCAATTTCATCTGGCGCATATTGTTGAGCCACTTAAAGCCTTCAACCTGGTAGCTTCTTAAATTCGCCTTTAAGCCAGCTGGCAGGTCCACCTTGCCGTCTGATTTTTTTGAAGTTTTTATTTTTTGTGCGTTGATTAAAACATTGATCTTCCCGGTAATCGATTGTTCCACCAGAGAAAAATGATGTTTTTTAACCCTGATCTTGTTTTGAGAACCCTGGCCAAACGAAACAAGATCTTCATACTTTTCAAACCACTGTTCAGGAAGAATCGCTATCTGTCCATCTGGCAGCTCATACTCCCTGATTCCATTGAGCAGATATTTCCTTAACTTAAACATGGGTATCTCAAACATATCGCCGAACTTAGCCATGGCATACACATCAAACCAATCATTTTGCTCACTATAGCTGATATCCATTTTTATCCTTGAAGTGAAATAGGAAATATCAGAAAAATCCTGGCTAACCTCTATCCCAGCATCAAGCAAATGTTGGGCATTCGAATTTAGCCATCCTATGAGCCCGTACTGATCACCTGACATAAGCTCAGGAAAAAAATAATTTTCATATTTACAGCTTAATCCAAGCTTTTTTAATGTTTCAACGGTTTGATTCTCCCAATCAAAGTCACGATGAACAAGTTGAAAATCAAAGCCGGTACTTTCACCGAACAAAACAAATCTCCTCTTTTTATTATCGGGTAAGATTACTTTATTGTTGTAATTGTATTTCAAAACAAGGGCTGGCAAACCGGATAAATCCAGCTCATATGAAAGTGAAGCTTTTTTCTCACCCTGTACATTTTCAATCTTAAATCCCTTGACATGCACCGGGAATTTTTCGATACTGTTTTTAATAAATGTAGAGTAGAAATCTCCCTCCAAACGGGCAGGGACCTGGATAAATTCTTTGTTAAAAAACACAGCCAACTTTTTACCATCAACGCTTTCTTCGAAATGATAGAGCTTATTCTCGAGAAGAAGCCAACAAGGTTCATTGGTTAAAATGGAACCATTTTTTGAGGTCAAATAAATTTGTTCTCCACAATGTTGTATGGTCTGAAAGTAACGTGTATCGCTTTCAAGTTTTTCGAAATTAAACACTATGCCTGCAGGTTCAGGCTCAACAATTATTTCGTCCGATTTGTACACCACCTCGTGATTATCCCTGATGAAAACCCGTAGTTTCGAAATGCCGGCAAGTGAAATAACAGAAGCAATGCGCTTTTCGATGAAAGGCCTGACATAACTTTTTACATAACTATTATCCAGGCTTATAATAAAATCCCGGGGAGATATTTTTTTGTTGGAAAAACGCTGTTTTAAGTTCCCATCACTGTATTGTTCTGTTTCTGCTACCACATTTGATAAGTGGCCAGTAAGCTCCGATTGGTAATAAGAAATATTTGCGGGGCTAATACGATCGACAATCTTAAAATACCCTTTCCCCTCATCTTCCAATAAATAGAGATAAGCTAAACGGCCAAGTACCGGATGATCCTGAAGTAAGATTGAAAAAAGTTGCTTCATTATTATGCGCCCAAATAAAACTGACAAAGTTATGCAACGAAGCTTAGCAATAGAGAAATGATGAAGCTATTTTTTCGGAAAATTGACAAACCCTGATATTGAATATGTGAAACATCATTTAATTGGCCTAAAAAGTGTAAAGTCAAAGCCATTTGTTTCTTTTAAATCATAGCTTCATCCTTGATTAACATATTTGCTCAACGAAAATTTCCTGATTTTCAAATCAAAATCCCTATTTTTGCACACCTTAAAAATGCTGTACAAATATGAAAAGTAAAGTTATAGACATTTCTGAAGATGTAAAATGGATTGGGGTTTTGGACCCGGATCTGGTTAGTTTTGATGTGGTGATGGAAACGAAGTACGGGACTTCCTACAACTCTTACTTCATCGATGCTGAAAAGAAAACAATAGTTGAAACGACAAAGGAAAAATACTGGGAAGATTACTTGTTGAAGATTGACCAGGTATGCAATCCAGAGGAGATTGATTATATTGTTGTTAACCATACCGAACCCGATCATTCGGGTAATTTAAAAAATCTCTTACGCCTTGCGCCTCAGGCAAAAGTAGTCGGTACAGGAAATGCTATACGTTATCTCAGGGATTTGATGGGAACGGATTTTGATTACATGGTTGTAAAAGATGGCCACACTCTGTCATTGGGAAACAAAACACTTAGATTTATCAGTGCACCGAATCTGCATTGGCCCGATACGATGTACACCTTCCTGGAAGAAGATAAGATGTTATTTACCTGCGATTCATTTGGTGCACATTTTTGTGATGACAACCTTTTTGAAGATGAACTCGAAAGAAGGAAAGAATACGAAGAATCGTTTAAATATTATTTTGATGTGATTCTGCGGCCATACAGTAAATTTATGCTCAAGGCCATCGAAAAAATTGATGGACTCGACATCAAAACCATTTGCACAGGTCATGGCCCGGTGTTAAGAAAAAATTGGAAAAAATATGTTGATCTTTCGAAGGAATACGCTGAAGATGAACGCACGCAACCAGAAAAACCCAGGGTATTCATTCCCTACGTCAGTGCTTACCAGAAGACAGGTATGGTGGCTAAACTGATTGCAGAAGGAATTCAGCAGGCCGGTGAATTTGATGTGGATGTTTGTGATATTGAAATGTCGCCCATGGGTGAACTTGAGGAAAAAATAAACCACGCCTCGGCTTATATCATTGGATCACCAACTATAAACCAAAATATTTTGTTCCCGATTTATAAATGTTTTGCACTGATTAATCCAATACGGGATAAAGGAAAACTATCGGCTGCGTTTGGTTCTTTTGGCTGGAGTGGTGAAGCGAAAAAGATGATATCCGATAACCTCCAGAACCTTAAACTGAAAGTTTTTGATGATGGTATGTTTGTAAAATTCACCCCCAACGAAGAGGATAGTGCTCAAGCAATAGCCTTTGGGAAAGCGTTCGGCGAAGAGTTACTTTCACACAATAATTGATTCCGGGGTGCCGTTATTTTGCTGGGTAATATTTTGTTTTCATATGTTTAGGGTGGCTAAGTCTAAAATGGGGTTAAACCTTTCGACTTAGCCACTTGTTTTATACCAATAATCCAAATTTCCAATCACCTTTGATAAAAGCCACAAAATATATCATCCTTACATTTTTAGCCATTTCCTTTCTGATATCATGTACAGTAGAAAGAAAGCTTGCCAACGATTTCCTTTACCTTAAAGACAGCCTTTCAGTTTTAATCATTCCTCCGGATCAGGTATTTAAAACCAATTTAAAAACATGGGAAATTGAAGATTTCGAGGATATGGCTGAACGGGAACAGGAAGATACACTATACAATAACAGTCGATTCCTTAAGGATGTTGATGATTCGATATTTTTCGATAGTTATTTTACTGGCTTTCAACGGGAACTTGCAACCTACGGTGTAAACGTATATTATCAGAATCAGATTGTTGACTTTTTAGGTGTTAATACCACAGCCTACCAGGTCGCATTGGTTCAGATTGAATTGGAGGAGGATATTTATCCTTATCGTGCAGAAGAAATTTTTGATGACACCATTGTATATTATGAGGATTTTTTACTCAATACCATTAATGTGAATAACTGGTATGAGATCACCAAGTTCAATGATCCGCTTGCAGTAAATAACTTACTGTACACCAGCCATTATTTATTGGATGACCTGGAAGGGCGATTTGTAAATAATATTTTTACAGGCGAGGTAAAGTTTAAATCCGACATTACACCGATTGAAGTGGACAAAATCTATCAATTCGCAGAAATTCTAGGTGAGAAATACGCTGGCTACGTTTTCGATTATATTTTAAACGAATACATCCATCGAAACATTGGCAATAACGTGCGGCCAAAAACATATTTCCATTACGATCCACAATTTAAAACGCTATATCCGGCCGAAGAAGACCGGTTTATTTTTATGGAGAATTAATTTTCTACCAATATGTTAATACCGGGTATTTTTCATATTACAAAGTTCATGGATGTTGAATGTTGAAAGACAATATTTTAAACCCAACAACTAGCACATTAACTACATAACATCACAACGACGATCTTTTAACTTTTCTTAATCAATAATAAAAACTTACCCCTGATTAAAAGCCTATCTTTGCCGCCATTTTTATCAACTTTTTGAATTAAATTTCTGATTAGGAACGATTTAACAATTTATCAAGATCTTTTATTGACATGGCTTTAACAAAACTTAGAAATATCGGCATTGCTGCGCACATTGATGCTGGTAAGACAACTGTAACAGAGCGTATACTTTTTTATACCGGAACCAACCGAAAAATTGGAGAAGTACATGATGGACAAGCTACCATGGACTTTATGAAGCAAGAACAAGAAAGAGGAATTACCATTGCTTCAGCAGCAATTACCTGTAACTGGAACGATTCTCAGATAAACATTATAGATACTCCCGGGCACGTTGACTTCACCATTGAAGTAGAACGCTCATTGCGTGTTATTGATGGCATGGTTGCCTTATTTTGTGCTGTTGGTGGCGTTGAACCACAAAGCGAAACCGTATGGAACCAATCTGACAGATACCGCGTACCACGGATTGCATTTATCAATAAAATGGACCGTACTGGAGCCGATTTCTTTGAAGTCGTTTCACAAATGAATAAATACCTCGATGCAAATGCAGTACCTTTCCAAATCCCCATGGGTGCCGAAGAGGATTTCGAGGGCCTTATAGATGTTATCGAGCAAAAGGCAATTGTTTTTAATGAACTCGAACGGGTGGAAAAGGAGATACCCGAAGAATATAAACAAAAGGCCATTGAGGCCAGGTCAATTCTTGCTGAGAAACTGGCGGATTACAACGAAGAAATTCTTGAACTGTTCCTTGAAGATAAGGAAATTCCAAATGACTTACTTAGAACAGCTGCCCGCGATGCAACCTTAAAGTTATTGATTACACCGGTATTTACAGGAGCTGCCTATAAAAACAAAGGAGTTCAATTGTTGCTTGATGCTGTTATCGATTACCTCCCCTCACCCATCGACGTTGGTGCGGTTGTAGGAATGGATATTGACGACACAGAAAAGTCTCATACCCGGAATCCATCCCCAAAAGATCCGTTTTCGGCGCTTGCCTTTAAATTGATAAACGACCCATATGTTGGCCAGCAGACATTTATCAGGATATTTTCCGGATCCTTGAAAAGTGGTATGCAAATCCAAAATTCAACAAAAGGGAAGATGGAAAGGATAGGCAGAATTTATAAAATTTATGCCAAAGACCGTGTGGAAGTGAGTGAGGCCGGCCCCGGAGATATTGTAGCCCTTGTTGGAATGAAATTTACAAAAACGGGTGATACTTTATGTGATCCTAAACAACCCCTTTACCTTGAGTCTATTCATATTCCACCAACAGTAATTGAATTAAAAATTTTACCCTCAAAGCGTAAAGATCAGGAAAAATTGGGTATGGCCCTTGGCAAACTTGCCAACGAAGATCCTTCCTTCAACGTAAGATATGACGAAGAGACTGAAGAAACTATTGTTTCAGGTATGGGTGAACTTCACCTTGAAATAATTATCGACAGATTGAAGCATGAGTTTAGTGTTGATGTTGAAGTTGGCGAACCATCAGTAGCTTATCGCGAAACCATTACTACTGAAGTGGAGAGTAATTACAAGCACAGTAAGCAAACCGGTGGTAAAGGCCAGTTTGCCCATACAGTAATGCGTCTTGAGCCAAATGGTGATGACGGATATGAATTTATCGACCATATTAAAGGAGGTGCTATTCCTTCTGAATTCATTAGCTCGGTAAATAAAGGAGTTGTTAAAACAATTGAAAGGGGTGTATTGGCTGGATTCCCTGTTGTAAATGTAAAAGTTGTACTTCTGGATGGAGGGTTTCATGCGGTGGATTCATCAGACAGGGCTTTCCAAACCTGTGCTTCCATTTGCTTTAAAAACGGTTTTATGAAAGCTGAACCTGTTCTACTGGAGCCAGTAATGAAAATCGAGGTGAATACTCCGGATGACTATATTGGTAATGTAGTTGGTGATTTGAACAAGCGCCGTGGTAAAATTGAGTCGATGCGCAGGCACAGGAAGGGTTCTCAAAAGCTTAATGGTTTTGTTCCCCTGATGGAGATGTTTGGATACGCAACCACATTAAGGAACATATCCAGCGGACGCGCTAATTACTCGATGGAGTTTCACAAATACATGCCGGTTAACAAGGCCATACAGGAACAAATCCTTAAAGAGTTGGCCGAGAAAAAAGCGAATGCTTAACGGCTTGACTGGTAATAAAATTAAGAGACTATCTCAGCATTGAGTTGGTCTTTTTTTTTGGGTACTGACTTATTTTTCCTGATAGGAATACTGCAGTAAAGCTTCGATAAATATTACTCCAATGTTTTTTCGTTGGTTGCTTCAAGAATCACCCTTGGAGCCTTGCCACAATCAAAGGCTTCTTTCCATCGCATAGCACACAGGCACCATCTGTCACCCGGACCAAGGCCTGGGAATTTATATTGTGTCATGGGTGTGATTAAATCGTTGCCCTGATCAAATGAAAATCGGAGAAAGTCCTCAGTTACAACCACACATACTGTATGCATTCCATAATCATCAATATCTGAATTGCATGACCCATCTCGATAAAAGCCAGTCTTAGGTTTCAGGCTACATAATTTCAATGCCTCGCCAAATACATTCAATTCCATAATCCCAATATTGGTTAAATATAAAAAAGGACCGGTTTATATTGTTCAACAATTTATCATGCAAAAAGTTGAGATTCCTGTGGCAAAAAAAAGAGATTCATTCTGATCGAATGAATCTCCTTGTATCTTACAATAATTAAAACTGAATTTTTTTATTTATACATTAAAGAAAGTGCAACAGTTCCGGCACCAACATTACAACCCAATACCGGTGATGCATCACTGATAAATTTGGGTTCCAGACCCGTACGTAATTTCATCTGTTCGGTATACCAGTTTGCAGTTTTGATATTATCAGCATGAGAAATGGCATAACCCCAGATTTCACGATCTTTGAGTTTGCGGTCAACCATTTTCATTGCCATTTTCATACTCGATTTCTCAGTTAGTGGTTTACCAACGAGTTCTGATTTCCCTTCATCGTTGACAATTACAATAGGTTTCATATTTAGCAGTTTACCCATTACCCCTTTCATTCCACTCACACGCCCGCTCCTTACCATGTATTTCATGGTTTTTGTGGTTACAAGCATATCAGTATCAGCCGACCATTTTTCAATATTTTTCACCAATTCCTCATGGCCCATACCATCATTGAGCGCATCCAGAGCACGCATAACAATGATTCCCAGGCCACTTGAAAGCCGTTTTGAGTTAATAACGGTTGCAGGTTTTTTACTGAAACTACTGATCGTTTTTGCAGCTTTACGACTGTTCGACCAGGTTCCACTCATGGCCTCGGTAATATGTATGGCAATCGTAGAATCGTAATGGGTGCTGAGGTAATTGTACTTGTTGCTAAAGTCCTTAAATGAGGGCTGAGCAGTACTTGGATAAATCTTTGATTTACTTAAAAGCTTATAAAACCTATCCGGTTTAATCGTAACCCGATCCAGGTAAAAAGTATCACCAAAATGTACGCTTAAGGGTACTACATGTATCTGATTTTTTTCGATATATTCAACAGGTAGGTCACTTGTTGAGTCGGTAAGCAGGGCTATAGAATGTTTGCGATTATCAGCAATCTCCATCTGCATTTCCATATCATCAACTTTTTGGAAGGTTATACTACCAAAGTGGCTTAACTTCGAAAAAAGTTTTTCTGGCGAATCAGTGTGAATATGAATTCTCACTTTTTTTGAAGATCCGGCAACTACGATCGAATCACCCATGTGCTCGATTTTACTTCTCAGCAATTCCCTCTCTATATTATCAGAAACAACCATAGCCTCCGTGCAGTAGCGGAAATTCATATCATCATAACTATGCGTATCATCTACGGCCTGAACTTTAATTACATTTCGGGCTCCAAGAATCTTTTTTAACTCACCATGCTTAAAGAAATCAATCATCCCTTCCAGGAAATAGACAAAACCTTTGGCGCCGGCATCAACCACATTGGCTTTGGCCAGAACTTCCAGTTTTTTTGGTGTATCACGCAGAGAAATCAGTGCTTTTTCATATGACTCTGTAATCAACTGGTTGAAGTCTTTAATTTTTTCCTCAAGTCGCTGAACATCCTCGGCCCATTCTCGTATCACTGAAATCATGGTTCCTTCAACAGGATTTGAAAGGGCTTCATATGAATAAGTAACTCCTCTTTTTATTGCTGCAGTGAACCTGACCACATCTATGGTTTCTTCATCATCAAATTCTTCGCTAAAGCCATACAGAAATTGGGCGAAAATAATTCCAGAATTACCACGTGCACCCACGAGGGCAGCATCAGCAATGGCATTTGCAGTAACTGTTAAGTTGTCGGTGGGGTTAACTGTATCAACAATCGAACGCATAGTAGAGGCCAGGTTTGTACCTGTATCTGCATCACGAACCGGAAAAACATTGATCTTATTCAAGTAACCTTGGTGATCGAAAATACGTTGTGCACCAGCAAGAAAACTGTAATACAGTCTCTTCCCATCAAGTTTTGTAGTATCTATGATTTCGTTTTCCATTTTGTAGTTTTTTGTTAGCTATCCAATTTTAGTCGAAGGAATTGTCCTGATAAAACCTAGCAAAGATAGTTACTCAGGCCAACTCATCACTAATAAAAATTGTTAATTAAAATGTAAACACAATGATAATCAATCTATTGATTCGGGTGAAACATCAATAGCATACCTGTTTTTAATGACTTTTTCGATTTCGGAGAAATACTCCTTCTCCATCGAAAATACGGTGGCCTCCAACATAAAGCCTGTAATTGTTTCACCCAAAGGTTTTATCAGTGGGTCTTTCTTTAGTGAAGACCAGGGCAGGTTTATGATATCATTATAAATCTTATCCGTACTTTGTTGAATGTTGGCCTCCTTAGGTATTTCTAATCTAAATGTATAATTCAGGATTGTTTCGGCCGGATGTGATTTAATAATCTCTTTTGCAATTAAATTACCATAAGGTAAATAAATAATTTCACCCGATTCGGTTTCCAATACCAATTTATTGGAAGTGAATTTTGTTATTTTTCCGCTGTAATCACCAATTTTTATTGTGTCGTTCAGGTTAAGGTTGCGGTTGGTTTTAAAAATTGCACCTGCAATAAAGTCTTTCAGCCCAATCCAGGCAGCCCAAAATGTGAACACAAATAAAATTACAAACAATCCAATCGCATACAGTTGATTGTTGCCTGCAAGATAATTTACCGACCAAATCAGGAATCCTGTCCAGACAAATAATTCAACAATGGCAATATAACGCCAGGCATATTTTCTTTTTCCCTTTCTGAAGATCAACAGAGGCAAAATCCAGTTTAAAACGCGAAATAAAAAAAACAAGCCTATTGTCAGCAAAAGGAAAGTATAAAGTGCAATATTCGAAAATTCAATGTTCAAATCCATTGGTCGGTTTTTTTCAGTTCAAAGCATCTCCTTGTCTAGTAATATCGAAAGAATATGAGGATAAATAAATGAATTTATTTCGTATACACCAGGATTATTTTCACTTACAATCCCGGATCTCTTCAGTATCTCAACCATGTTTTTTGTTTCAGAGATGTTTATTTGACAAACCCTGGAAAGTTTGCGCAGGTTCGACCGTTTATGCAGAATTAATTGGACGATCAACACATACCATTCGGGCTTCAAATAATCAAAAACAAACAAATCTGGTGTTTTCGGCGCCTGGACATAAATTTTATTACCATCAACTTCAATGATGTTGGCTGGCCAGGCTTGCAGAGCTACTCCTACATTTCCTTTGGAATATGAAAAATGCTTTGCAAACAATCGTGCATAATCCCATGACCGTACAACTTCACGTACCTTCCTGCCTAGTCTAATGGTAAAATTACTTGACTTATGCCTGGTCAGGACTATCTTTTGCAGATCCTCAGAATTGAATGGATCAAGACCAATTACATTCAGAAAATAGCTATCAATGTCATTGGTTTTTTTGAGTACATCCAGACAATACCTGTTAACGTTTACAATAAATAAGCAGCGGCTACCATATTTTTCGATTAAATCGATAAGCTGTTTAACCACGTCTTGTCCATGCTGACTTTTCTCCCACCAAAGAGCTAGGTCGTCAATTATTAAAACACTATTTTCCGGCAGAGAGTTAAATATCTTGTAGTATGACCCTTTAATCTCGAAAGTATTCTCGATGGTCTCTTTAAACAGGTTTATATCCGTAGAGCCGCCATATGGAGCAGATAGATTAAAAACATTGGCCTCACGGTAATGTTGGCTGACGAAGTATTGTGAGAAAAATGTTTTTCCAGAATTATGATCACCAGTAATCATTATACCACCACGGATGCCTGATTTGAAACGTCGAAGGGCCTTGTTGGCTTCTGTTAGTTCGTTTTGTCTTCCAACCCAAAATTCATTCAAAAAATACTGCTTCCTTAAAAACAATTGCCTGTAATAAAATGGTAGTTTTTCAACTATCTCAGGGCTAACTGATATTTCCTCCAGAAAATTCAGTGATTTATTCACCTGAAATTCATCCTTAAAGGTCTTGGCTCTCAATTTTTGGGTAAACATTATACTATGGCTCTGTCGATACCAGAACTGGTTAAGGATATGCTGGATATAATTTCCGGCCTTTTCACTTGTTGAGCGAATTCGGTACCACCTTTTCCTGCTTTCACTTTCGCGAATATATTGCCTTAAATTGTTGGCAGATTTTATGAAAGAATGATAGAACAATTTATCTTCAAACCCATTAAGTCGCTCTCGAAATATTCTACTGATTAATATTTGTAAATCTTTAGATTTCAGTATTTCTTTTTCGTGCTCAGCCAACTGATGTTTGAATATCTCACCCAATTTTTCTGTTGGGAGATTAGCACCACCAGCCTTCTCACGTTCAAGATCGATTACAAAAGTCAGGTTGCGTATGATTTCCTGGTTAACAGTAGTGGCTTTTTCAATCCTTTGTGGCAAGCCCGACAAGGATTTCTGCAATGGTTCAACAAATTCGCTCTGCAACAAATAGTCCATCAGTTTGGAAACGGAAATATTTACAGAAGCAATTGATTTAAATTGACTGGCATAAAATGCAGACAGTGAAGCTTCGTCCATTAACTCAACATTATCGGGAAGTGTACTGGTTGCAAGCCTGATCCTTCTAAAAGTATTTTCGATCAGCTGATTAAAATTAGCCTGTATCAATTCACGGTTTTCAAAATCATTAAAATCATCGGGATTAAACTTGTAGGCTTCATTGGCTTGAATTTTGGCAATTTGTGTTTTGAGAAATAACTCTAAACTTTTTTGCTGATCGTTAATGTGCAAATCAAACAATTGGCTGAATTCTTCGGTAACGTTTTTAAAAATCAGCCTGAGTTTCGTATTGAAAGACAAAAGTGCAATTTCGAGCAAGATGGAATTAAAAAGCAGGTTCTGATTTCGCTGCCAGGATGCAGGAATCGATCCTATGAACTGCCTTATATTTTTCCTGCTTTCACCATCATAGTAATACTTATTCAGTGCCCGGTTAGCATTCATACCATTCAATTCGGAGGACAGATTCTGTAAAATATCATTGGAGGTGGCAAATAAAACTCTTTCGATTGTTCTACCCGAAGCAATATTCAACTTTTTAAGTTCCGCAATTTTATTGTCCACCTCATCCTGTTTCTCAGCCAGGAATTGCTCGTCCAACTCATTAGTTGACGCCTTCTGTTCCAGTTGAAACAAAATCATTCCAAGATCGCTTACAAATTGATTTCCTTTAATTACATTTTGCAAAGTAGCAATGCCCCACTTATCGAGGAGGTCAAACTTCAACCGGTTTGTTGCAGCCTGTAGATAATGCAAAACAATATCATTGTACCTCAAACGGTAACTTAATCCACCTTTTGAAAACATGGACTTCGTTTTGACATTTAATTTAAACAGTAAACTTCGGAACCCTTTTTCTTGCGAATCGTCTAAATCATGTTCCTCCAGCTTAACATGTATATACTTAGGGCAGTTATGAACCACCTTATCTATTTCACCAAAATAATAATCAACACTTCCGCTTAACCTGATACGTTGCATTTCAAAAATTTCCTTTTCAAAATCTTCAATGATTTTTCTGATCCTGAAAAGAAGGTTACTTTCAAATTTAACCAGGTTTTTGTGTTGCTCATGCTGATCTTGTTCACAAACCTTTTCTCGGATATTCCCAAAACTCTTACCAATGGTATCCCCGATAAGGTTGATCAAATTTTCCTGGTACCCAAATAGCTTCGAAAGGAAATTTTCCTGGTAATAGTTATTTATTTGTGACAGGTCGGAATACAACAATTTGAGTTGTTGCGCAATTTCAGGTTTTGCTGGATATTCAATTTCTTTCAAATCACCCAGATCAGATTCTTTTTTCTGTAAAAAAGATCCAATTTTATCAATCTGCCCAAGCAGTGTATGTTTAATACCAATATGAAGTTTTTTAAAATTAGTTGAAGCCTTCAACAGCATTACCGTCCCAATATCTCCACATAATTTATTGGTTTCTCTAACAAACTGTTCTTCAGTTCCCTTTTCAATCTCAGGCAAACCAAGTAATATTAAATCGGAATTTACTGATTCAACCTGTACAATATCGTAGAACGATCTTTTCTCGATCTGGTTATTAATCACCTTTACCTCAGCACTGATACGCATATTCTCTAGGATAGCCCTTGTATTTCGTTGTATAGCTTCCCGTTGCTCGTTGATTGGATTTATAACCAATATCCTTGTCTTCGCATTTCGCCAATCATCCGACAGCCACAAAAACTTCAAAAGCATTAAAGCCAGGTTCCCGTTTTGTTCAGTTGTTCGCCACCAGATATCGATCTGGCTTCGTTTACCATAGCCAACATTTTTATCGTAATCCATCAACACAATATTAAGGTCAAGAGCCTTAAGATAATTGATGGTGCTGATAAAACGCTCAGGGTTGTCACTTTGCCTGGCCCATCCCAACATAACTGTATTGGGTTCTATACCTGAAAATCCGTATGTTCCGGCTATTGTTTTAATACCTTCATAAACGTCCTCACAGGTATGCTGACGTGAGAAAATACCACTATCAATAAATCCTTCATCCTCGGCCAGTACCTGCCGGTGTCGTGGCATTACAGAGCCATCTGTTTTTTCAATTAAATCGAAATTAGATAAGAAACCCTGTCTTCCAACCAGGTGTTTTCCAAATTCGATCAGGTATGGCCGTTGTTTTGTACTTCCACTGAAAAGGATAATATTTGGTTTCCAGTTCCTGGTTTCAAGCCCTTTTTTAGCAACACGATTGAGTGAAGAGCGGACAATGGTTGACCATACACTTTGCCAAACATCTCCAAAATCAAGGCGCAATTCCTTCTTGGCCAGCAGGAAATAGATCCCAAACATGATAACAATTGCCAGTACCATTGCGAATGTATCCAACTTGAACATTATGCCAAAACAGGCAATAAAACCTACCACTCCGATCCATTTAGATATTTTAAAACTGGGCCGGAAATCGGAGCTGGCCCAACTTTCCAACGCATAAGCCAGATTTATAAAGCCATATGCGGCAATATAAAACATCGACACAACCCTGGCAATGGCATCCAGTTCACCAATCAAAATACCTGCTTCGGCAATTACAAAAGTGAGTAATAAAGCATTGCGAGGTTCATTATTAACACCCTGTCCTACTCCAAATATTTTGGGCAAAATCCTGTCCTGTGAAATAGCCTGCAAAATCCGTGGAGCACCTAAAATACCACCCAAAGCCGATGATAAAGTAGCTCCCCAAATTCCTGCAACTACCAAGGGCGACCACAATGCTATTTTCATCATAAAATTATAGTCGTTAAGCAAAAGGTCTCGATCGACAAAGAAGCCAATGGCAAGAGCAAGGCCAACATATATTATCAATCCAACAACAATAGCCCACAAGGTGCCTTTTGGGATGGCATGTTTAGGATCTTTTAAATCACCCGACATAGCCACTCCGGCTGTAAAACCTGTAACAGCAGGGAAGAAGATAGCAAATACAGTAGCAAATGGCAGAGCATCTGGTCTTGCAGAAAACAAAGGGGCTTCGGTTTGGAATTCGAAATTACTGAATAGCCCAAAAGCAATCGAAACAAGAGAAAGGGCTATGGCTCCAAGAATAATATATTGTGACCGAATGGCCAGGGAAGTACTTATAAATGCCAGCATCACAAGGATCAGAATTGCTGCGGTACCAACAATTCGGATATCATTCTGGGTGGTTCCCAGGTTAAAGAACTCCCGGATGGGTTCGATGCCAAGGAAACTTTCGGCAAAACCCACAAGATAAAGGGCAATACTTAAGGCCGTACCCACAAAAATGGTTATCCCGATTGACCCTCCCATGGGTAAACCCAGACTACGAGAAAGCATGTAGTAGATACCACCTACACGGATTTTCTTATCCGTGGCAATCGAAGATATACTCAAACCGGTAGAAACAGAAATAACATGTGCAAGCAGGATGATCAGCAGGGCGCCAATCAAACCGGATTCACCTACAACCCATCCCAGACGAAGGTACATAATTACCCCTAGAATGGTTAGAATGGATGGGGTAAAAACACCGGCAAAAGCACCAAATTTATTAGCTTGAGGCATAGGTTTTTTTGGCATTAATTTTTGTAAAAATAAGAATTAATCCATAATTGAACCAATGCATCTTAAAATCCAGACAAAGTTTTGCCTAACGTAAACCTAGACCATAGTAATGAATTGTTATTATCATATGTTAAATTTACTGAAGAGAAATCATATAGATTCCGTTTATGCGTTATCGGTGTTGAGTAACAATTTAGTTAAAACTTTCAGATTGTTTTACTACTTTTGTAAGCAAGGATGAGTAAGATGAAAAAGCAATTACTTCTATTAGCCTCTTTATTTATAGCGTTGATCTCTATCAATGCTCAGGAACAAGCTATGCAGGATACTCTCCCCGCTCCTATGTCATACGATAATACCGACACTACTGAAATCACTCCTTTTATTGGTAACCCAAAGTTATTGCCTTACAACCCGGACAAAAAAATTAGCGTTAGGATGGAAATGGGAACGTCATTTTCTGTTGGCTCAGGCGGTAGCAGTTTGTTTGGAGTTTATGCAGCACCACATGTCAGCTATAAAGTATCACCAAAATTCAGGGTGAACTTTGGGGCAATGATCAGAAACAGCAATTTTGTGAATTACTACAATCCATATGGTTTTGAATCAACTCAAAGATTTAACGATAACATTACCCAAACTTTTGTTTACGTAGAAGGCGAATACCTGGTGAACGACCGCCTGATGATTCATGCCAAAGGTTATAAAGAGATTGCACGTTTTAATGAGCCAAATGTCAACCCCAGGGCACTTGATCTTGATAATGGCGGCGTGGCAGTAGGTTTCGATTACAAGGTAAATGATAATTTTCATTTTGGCGCCGAAGTAAGCATTCATAAAGGCAACACCCCGTATAATCCGTATAGCCCATATCTTAATAATAGCTTTGGTCCCAGGGGTTATAGCAATCCTTTCGGTAACAGACAAAGAAGCGCATTTGATCCCTGGTAAAATACCCAGTCCATTGCATTTAAATACTTACCTTTCATGCTCATATTAATCCCTCCGGCAAAAACAATCGATTTTGATATTCCCGCTAGGGATATCCAAACAACTCAACCTGAATTTTTGGAAGAGGCACAATTCCTGGCTGACAGGCTAAGAAAATATAGTCCATCAAGGCTCCAAAAGTTAATGAACATCAATCACAAGTTGGCAGACCTGAATGCAAAACGATACCTCGATTGGCATCAGCCATTTGCTGAAACCAATGCTAAACCTGCGGTCCTGGTCTTTAAAGGTGAAGTATTCACAGGATTGAAGGCTGATGAATTTGACATTCAGGAACTCGGTTTTTCTCAAGAGCACCTCAGGATATTATCGGGCCTTTATGGTATTCTGCGCCCCTTAGACCTGATGCAGCCTTACAGGCTTGAAATGGGAACGAAACTTAAAACCAGGAGGGGAAAAGACCTATATGGTTTCTGGGGAAGTAAGATCACGAATGCAATTAACCGCACCCTGAAAGACAGCGGGCAAGGCATACTGGTAAACCTGGCTTCAACTGAGTACTTCAAATCGATAGATGCCAGTAAAATTAATGCTGAAATTTTCACTCCTACTTTTAAAGATTATTCCAACGGGCAATATAAATTCCTGACGGCTTATGGCAAGCGTGCACGTGGCATCATGGCCAGGTTTATCATCAAAAACAGGATTAAAGATGTAGAGCAATTAAAACTGTTTGAAGATGATGGCTACTATTATAATGATAAACTGAGCGAAGGTAACAAATGGGTTTTTACGCGTGGATAAACAACATGTAGTCAACAATCAATATTTACCCTTCTTATTAAAACTAATAAATCTCCCACCGGAAGAAATTAGCAGGAGTTGTTCTCGTTTCAAATAAATTGCGTACTTTTAGAATTCAATTGCTCTCAAATTCCCTGAATTGTGAATAGATGGCATCCATACCCGATGTTTCGGCTAATCCTCCCTTTTACCATTGGTATAATCACAGCGTTGCTCATTGGTGATTATGTTTTTGTTGGTTTCCCGGTTGTTATGATTGTTACAATTACTTTGTTTGTTTTTGCTCTATTATCAAATATTTATTCGGAATTCAGATTTCAATGGTTTAGTGGTCTGTTTTTTCATCTCTTTCTTTTTTCTGCTGGTTTTGGATTAACTATTATCCAGAATCCAATCCATAACAGCTTACATTTCCAGCATTTAAAGAATCCAAACCAGAGGTACCTGATCAGGATATCAGAGCCCCCGCAGGAAAAAGTTAATAGCATCAGGGTAATCGGGAAGGTGATGTATGTTGAAGATTCAATTAATTGGGGACAAGCCAGTGGCAGTGTTTTACTTTATTTTGAAAAAGACAGTAACTCCAAAGTACTATCATATGGCGATCTGTTGTTTTTTAAGGCTCAGGTCAATCCATCTGAACCTCCGCCCAACCCACACCAGTTTAATTACAAAAAATACCTGGCATTTTCTAGAATTTACCATCAATCATACGTTCAGAGTAAAAACTGGTATTTGCTAGATAGTGGCTTTATAAATCCAATCTACCAATTTTCCTATCAGGCCAGAAGTTCGATGCTGAAGATGCTCGCATCAAATGGTATACAAGGAGATGAGTTTGCAGTAGTATCTGCCATACTCCTGGGATATGACGAAAACCTGGATCCGGAACTCAGGAATAAATATGCAGGTGCCGGTGCATTGCATGTGTTATGTGTTTCAGGACTACATGTAGGTATCGTATTTGCCCTGATGGAATTTTTCCTTGTATTTCTTAACCGCAGGAAATCCAGCAGGATCCTTAGATTGGTGATTATTTTATTGAGCATATGGTGCTACGCTTTTATTACCGGATTGTCTCCATCAGTACAAAGGGCCAGTGTGATGTTTAGTTTTCTTGCCTTCAGACAAATTGGCAAATACCATTCAAATCCGTACAACCTGTTGGCTGCATCGGCATTTGTACTTTTACTCATCAATCCATACATACTCACAAAAATTGGATTCCAATTATCCTATGCCGCAGTTATTGCTATTATAGCCCTGTTCAACCCGATACATAAACTGTTTGTTTTAAAAAACAAATTCCTGGATTCAGTTTGGAAATTACTTGTGGTTTCATTTGCAGCACAGGTAGGAACCTTTCCCCTGGCGATTTATTATTTCCATCAATTTCCCAATTACTTTTTCTTAACGAATTTGTTGGTTATCCCTCTTGTCTGGCTCATTATTTACACCGGCATCATAACGCTCGCAATTTCCGTGGTTTGGAGCCTGCTTGCTTCAAAGGTCAGTTTCCTGCTCAACCTAATGCTTTTAGCCTTGAATAATTCAGTAAGTTTTATCGATTCCCTGCCATTTTCAAAAACAGAAAGCCTCGTACTCTACCTTCCGGAAGTATTGATCACTTATGCATTGATTATCATCATAACTCAATTTTTTATACAAAAAAAAGGATCTATTTTAGTTGTAGTATTATTGTTTTCAGTAGCCCTTATTTCATTGCTATCATTGGATCAGTATAAAATAAACAAACAGCGAAAACTGGTTGTTTACCAGGTTAATAATCACACGGCAATTGAATTGTATGCAGGGAGGGAAGCCTGGTTCCTGACTGACAGTTTGATGAAACGAAACACCAAAGCTTTAGAATTCAATATTAAAAACAACCGAATCTATTCAGGTGCAGGAGAATTGATTGAAGTTATCCTGGATGACTCTTTACAAAACAGGCAGCCGAACAAGGCATTAAAACTGATCTCCAACAATTTCATTGAGACCATGGGTAAAAGAATTGCAATTATCGACAGCTATTTCAACCCGGAGATACCGGCCACTAAACTCAAAGTGGATTACCTGATATTAAGAAATAACCCGAAAACCAAATTCGATGAATTAACCAGGATATTTGATTTTGATTACCTCATTCTGGATTCGTCCAACGATTGGTGGTTATCCAACGAATGGTCGATGGAATTGGTGGAGAAAGGGACTTACATTCATACAACCCGAATTGACGGTGCATTTATTGCAAACCTGTAGCAAGTTTCAAATATACCTGAACAATAAATATAAGCCTCACCATCCCGAGAGATGATAAGGCTATATTTTTTATTTATATTTTTTGTTTATCCCACCAAACCTGAACTAATCAGGAAGGTTGCAGCAAAGGCTACAATGGCATAAAGTTCTGGAAATACAGCCAGGATCATGGTTTTTCCAAATACATCATAACCTGAACCTATCCCAGCAATTCCGTTTGCACAAATACTACCCTGCTTTATCGCCGACAACAAGGCAACCAGTCCGAGCGATAATCCGGCACCAAAAATGGCAGCGCCCTGCAGTATGGTCATCTGGTCAGATATCACACCACTTGAATTGATCACAAAAAATCCGGCAAAGCCGTACAAACCCTGTGTTCCGGGCAAAGCACTCAACAACATGTAATTTCCAAAAGCTTCGTCATTTTTCTTTAATGCGCCAATGGCTGCGTTTCCTCCCATTGATACACCGTATGCACTTCCAATCCCCGCAAGGGCAATCATCAATGCCAGGCCAACATAAGTTAAAATTAATGGTAATGCCATAAGAATTTTCTCCTCTAATTTTGTTTGTATTTTCGTTTATTTCTATTTTCTATGTTACTTGCGAACTTGATTATTCTCTAAATTTCTTAACGAACTTCCTTTTTGTTAAATGGACTGTATGCTTTACCTCCACCAGTAAAACCTGCATTTTTATAAAATTCAACAAAGGTCAAACGCAAAGGATGTACAAAGGCTCCAAGGGTTGCCATAAAAATATTAAGGCCATGGCCGATGAGCAGAATAATGATAAAAATCAATTGGCTTATTACAGGTAAACTTCCACTCATTTGCATAGCCAGATCATTAAAAACATAACCAAGAATAGCACTTGAAACCCCAAGAGCAAAGAGCCTGATATAAGAAAGCAAATCGCCAAGCACCCCGGTTGCAATGGAATAAACATCCCATAAACCGCCACCCATATTAACAAATATATTCTTTTCAGGGTTGTTGAGGAAAAGTATTAAAATACCAGATATTGATAATAAAACATAAGTGGCAATTTTTATAATTCCCTCGTTTGAAGGATTTTTCACGGCAAACAATATAATACTCCCAACAATGAGCATAATCCAGCCAATTGTTGAAAATGCGTACCTGATACCCTTTTGCCGTTTGATATTTATAACCTTAATGATCATACCATAAATAATCTGGATACCGCCAAGTATTAAAGCAAAGTAAAATAACTTATCCGACTCCAGCATATACTCTCTCACACTGAGCATCCAATCAATCTTCCCATTGTCGTGGAGTTCTATCAGGTTCATTCCAAAAAAAGTCCCTGTTATCGCGCCAAAAACAATGGTTGCGCTTCCGAGCCATTGCAGTAAGGTAAGGATCGGTTTCATATCCGGCTTAGCCCTCGGCTTATAAAGTGTTGCTACAATTACGAACAACAAACCGTAACCTGCATCTCCAAGGCAGAATCCAAAGAAAAGCATAAAAAACGGGGCAAAAAGCGGTGTTACATCTAATTCTCCATAATTGGGCAATGAATATAAACTTCCAATGGGTTCGAATAGTCGACTGAACTTTCCATTTTTTAATTTAACCGGCACCTTATCACCAGGTTCAGGATCGGATGATAGGTAAAAAATACTTTTACTGTCAAGAAATTCTTCCAGTTCTGTTCCCTTTTGTCTGGGGACCCAACCCTCAAGAACCATAAGTTTTTCATCAGCTTCCTTAGCCGTGTTGCTGATTACATTATCGAAAGAAATCCTGTTATCGATGTTTACCTTTTCGTTTTCCAATACGGGCAGGAAGGCGTTTGCATTATCACCATAAAAAGATTCTATTTCTTCCAACCTTTGCTCAATTTCTTTTTTCTCCTTCAATACTTCCATAGAAGAACGTTCAGGTGCTTTTATTTCTTCAGCATCAATCTCTAAGGTTTCACCTTCGCGCTGAACAGCAACAAAAAAAACAAGACCTTCGCTGCGACTTATTACTTCAAGGTTATATTCACCAGTCCATCTTTCCTGGAATTTCTTTTCAGAAACGACATAAAATTTGATATGAAATCCAGCTTCAGCCAACTTTGAAAGCAATTCAATCGAAAAATCACCCCAGGGTTTAAGTGTACGGTAGGATTTATCCAGGCCAGCAATTTTCTGCCGGGCCGATTCAAATTCGGATTGTGACTGTGAAACCTCTTTTAGTATTTCATCGGGTGCAAGTTTGGTTTCTGTTGAAGTTTTTTCATCGACTTTAGGTTTTAAAAACCTGATTGCCTTATTCAGTTTATCCGAACGTAGTATCAGACTAGAAGTATTCTCATCCGGTTCCACCTTTCTGTCGACCACATCCAAAACACCCAACTCCTGCAATTCAACCAGGAAGGGTTGAAAATCCTTGTGATGGATCAGAAACGAATATTTTTTCATTGGAATGATCATCAGGCAGCCTCCGTATTTTGTTGTTCCATGCGGCTCTTTACAATTTTCTGCCCGGCCTTCGACAGATTCTCTTCATCCTCCATAAATCGCTTAATCTTCAATATTGCTTCCTCATATCCGGGTATCTGAACTTTTTCGTAAAGGTTAACTTTTTGTGTTGTTTTTTTCCGTGCATGATCGAGCAACTGTGTTTTTCTTTCAAACACATCACGTTCCAGGGCCAGCCTGGCTAATTCTTCGATAATTATCATCCCGTCCATGAACCATGATGGATTATTGAATATGCTGAATTTCTGAATGTCAAAATCCACCTTATCAAGCACAGGAGTCTTTACTCCGGCAATTTTCTTAACAGAAAGGCTTACATCCTTTATACTGATCAAACTGAGATCAAATTCATTCCATAATCTTAATATCTCATCATTTTCCTGTATCTTCTGCTTTAGTATATTATTAAGCCGCTGGGCTTCATTTTTGGCCTTTTTAACCTCAAGCCTCAATGCAGACTCCTTATTCTTTAAGGTTGGAAGTGCACCTTGTCTGACCTTCAACTGTTTGTTGAGCGTTTGAAGTGAAGTTTTATTATAATGGAATTTTATGGCCATAGCTATTATTACTGGGTCAGTTTATCAATAATTTCTTCCGCTTTAATCTTTTAATTTCAACATCAATAAAAATTCAATCACAAAATCCAAAACTCAAATAAACTTCAATTTCAAAATCTCAATAATCAAAACTGATTCAGGTTCACAAACTAAAAGTGTTGAAATTTGATTTTTGTGATTTATTATAATTTGTTCATTGTAAATTGTAGCTTATTTCTAAATCTTTCAGCTTTAAAGTATTTAACTATTTAATTTCTACTTACTGCTCCTTACCCGGCCAGTACTTATCTACCAATTCCTTCTTAATGGCAACCTCTTCGGTAGAAAAATATTTATTGAACAAGTTCCAGGTTGTATCCAGCATTTCTTCAGCACCGATATTTACATCGATGGCCAGCAGGTCGTTTGAATATTGCCTTGCAAATTCAAGTGATCTTTCATCAAAATCAGTCAGATCAAAACCATTTTCTAGTTTAGTTTTCGCATTTGCAGCTTCTGAATAAAGTTTGATGGCAGCATTCATTACCTGGGCATGGTCTTCACGGGTATCTTTCCCAATTACATTTTGTTTCAGTCTCGACAAACTCCTGAACGGATCGACAATTACTTTGGCAATATCGGTATCACGACGCAGGAATAACTGACCTTCGGTAATGTAGCCGGTATTATCTGGGATGGCATGTGTAATATCTCCGCCTGATAGTGTTGTAACAGCAATAATGGTGATTGATCCACCACTGGGAAACTGTACAGCTTTTTCGTAAATTTTTGCAAGATCACTATACAACGATCCCGGCATACTGTCTTTTGATGGTATCTGGTCCATCCTGTTTGACACAATACTCAATGCATCAGCGTAAAGAGTCATATCCGTTAACAAAACCAGTACAGTCTCGTTCTTCTTTACTGCAAAATATTCCGCAGCGGTAAGTGCCATATCCGGGATAAGAAGACGTTCAACCGGCGGATCATCAGTTGTATTTACAAAACTGATGATTCTGTCGAGGGCACCTGCATTGTCGAAAATATTTTTATAGAAAAGATAATCATCGTTTGTTAAACCCATACCACCAAGGATTATTTTATCTGCTTTGGCACGCAAAGCAACAATAGCCATCACCTGGTTATAAGGCTGATCCGGATCGGCGAAAAAAGGAATTTTTTGCCCCGAAACCAGTGAGTTGTTCATGTCGATACCGGCAATACCGGTAAAGATCATGTTACTTGGTTTTTTCCGTTGCACAGGATTCACCGACGGTCCACCAATTTCTATTTCATCCCCTTCTACTTCGGGTCCACCGTCAATTGGTTCACCAAATGCATTAAAAAACCTGCCCGCAAGGTCATCACCAACTTTTAGTGATGGCGCTTTCCCAAGGAAAGTCACTTCCGCATCGGTAGGTATA
>Ga0070728_10001278_pt1 | contig 39044 bp, 25 predicted proteins | sample tdDd471_FD_66723 | JGI IMG/M metagenome (GOLD analysis project Ga0070728, IMG submission 66723) | Marine sediment microbial communities from the Atlantic coast under amendment with organic carbon and nitrate - tdDd47.1 | ecosystem: Environmental > Aquatic > Marine > Coastal > Sediment | place... | reverse complement strand
GGTGACGATACTCTACGGTACGGACCGATGAAACCTGTCGGGCTTGCCGATCCCAGAACCGGAGAAGATCCCTACGCAGTCGTCCAGCTTCGCAAGGAAAATATCCAGGGAACCACCTATAACATGGTAGGTTTTCAAACCAAATTGACCTACAGGGAACAGGAGCGGATTTTTCGGATGATCCCCGGAATGGAAAGCGTAGAATTTGCAAGACTTGGTTCAATCCACAGGAATACATTTGTCCTTTCACCTGAGCTGCTACAACCTTCCCTGCAGTTCAAAGTGAGACCAGACCTGTTGCTGGCTGGTCAGCTTTCAGGAGTAGAGGGCTACGTGGAATCCTCAGCAATGGGATTGCTTTCAGGAATCAATGCTGCACGTCTGGTACAAGCACTGCCTCCCGTTGTTCCCCCTCGCGAGACTGCTCTCGGCTCCCTCATCTACCACCTGACAGAAAGCGACCCTGAACGATTTCAGCCATCAAACATAAACTTTGGACTCTTCCCCCCTTGGGAGAAGAAAATCAGAAAGAAATTCAGAGGACAGGAAAGGGCGGAAAGATCATTGACGGCACTGGCAAAATGGAAAAAAGAAGAAAAGATATGATCTTAATGAGTACTTAAAAAAACCCGGGTTGTTGCCAATTTATCACTATCATTCTTTTTCTGCTATTGAGTGCTCTGTAAATCCCCAATAGGGAAAATCTAGGTAATAGTCTGCAACCCGACCAGGACTATGTTCCCTGCTTGCCACAAGGCAGAGCGTATTCTTTCTCTCTTCAGATCCAAATGTCCCCTCTAAACCGAGATGAGAAGGCTGGAGCACCATGGCATTATCGGCACTATACTCAATATCTCCAGATCCCTTGAAAACCCCAAGATGCGGTTCATCCAGGTAAGAACCTGCGGCACCTCTTGAAAGCTCGGAGATCACAAGAAATGACACATGTAGCTCATCACGAATAGATTCCATCTGGCGCAGCCAAGCATCAATGCCGGTTCGCCTCTCAGAGAATTCGTTAAATGGCAGTTTGTGCAGGCTGTCGATCACCACCACGGTATATTCACTTCTCGTTTCATGACGAATGAAATCAATATGTTTACGCATTAAATCAGGCGTAACTTTCCGATCATTTATCACCCGCCAGAAAAAAAACATTTTCTGAAGTTTTTTGCTGGCCGTTTCATAATGCATTGTCTGTGCCGCCGACAGTCTTCCCCCTCTCAATTGATCTGTCGACAACCTGGCAATCCGGCTCAAGGTTCGTTGGTAGATTTTTTGCCTGCCATTTTCAAAATCATAGTAGAGCACCGGAATTTGCTTCCTAGCCATTTCTGAAGCAATCTGAATCATAAAGGTTGATTTCCCAACTTTCGGCCCACCGCCAATCACATTGAGACCATGGATACCACCAAGTGCCAAATCCATGAGTGAAAAACCGGAAGAGAGATTCAAGTATTCATCTCCCTGTTCTTTTTCCAAAGTTTGCAAAAAGCCATGATACTCACGTAAAGGAGAAGGAAAAGGAGAAAAAGCACGGGATGTTTTGACCATCTCTCCGACTTTTCCACCAAATACTTTTCCTGAATCCTTCGCCATCTGCCTAAGATTATAATGCTTGGGGGTATGCAGTTGCCAGGTTAAGATTCTCGCCTTATAGCCAATCCTGGAAGCTAGATTTCTGGCTGCATTCTCAGCTTCCATACTGTTGGCGGTACATAAAAATACTGTTTTGACCTTGTCAAAAAGTTCTACGGGCAATTTCTCTAATCCACTATAATGGGAAACCGCAATTCCGGGAAAACCGAGCTGCTTCAGAGTCAGTAGATTGTCCTCACCTTCACAAACAAATAACGCCCCGTTTACACAACAATTAATATCTCCGACATTAAAAAGGTTAAAAGGCTCTCTACTGAATTCGTCATTGCCGTGCCAAAAATAATCCTCTGGCTTTTCAGGATAGACACAGCGGGCTGAATAACAATTACCATCTTCCTGAATATAGGGATAGACTACATAGCGACCGTTGAATCCCACCCCCATTTCCATAAGAGCAGCTTTATCAATACCGCTCTGCTTAAACAGCTTATAAACCACATCAGTGACCCTATCCTGAAAGGCTCTTATTTCGTCATTGATATTTTCTACAGGGTAATCAGGCTGCTCAGTGACGATTTCCAGATCTGGATCATATGCAGGCACCTCACTCAAAGGAATTTCGGCCAGGTTGGCAAACCAGTAGGGAAAGCCACCAGGAACACAATGATTGAGACAACGAAAATAACCATGGAAGAAACTGCTCTTATTTAGAAAAACAATCAACCGGCCATTACTATAGCCACGTTCTTTGCAAAAAGGACAATCAGCGATGAAATTTTCCAGCCACTCGCCATCCAGATGTTTGAGATAAAACTCAGAAATTATATCATTACCTTCGGTCATAAAATGCTCCGGACAGGATGGCTTGAACATGAGAAAGGACTCGTTTTAACATTTATCTGATCACTTGCTACTGTAAACGCATATTCATAACAATGTCATGAAGTTGCTTCCGGTTTATCACGTTATCGAATTTCATATGCAGAGAATACTCTTTATCGACAGCGTAGATTTTTTTTACTGCCAAAATTTCACCAGTGAGTCTGATACTCTCGCCTCCCCCCTCCCCCAAACGGAGTGTCAGCTGCATCTTTCTTCCTAGTAGCAAACGGCTATTCTCTTTTTGTGAAATTCTTAACAAAAAAGAGAGACCGCCCTCAGAAATATCAAAGAGTTCCGCCATGGAGTTTGTACCAAGGCTTCGATCCCGATTGTCAAGCAATGTTGTTGTAACGTTACCTGAAACTCGATATCGCTTATGTACTCTCCGATCATTAGAGCTCCGTTTTATGAAGTCATCTATGTTTTCAGTTTTGTGACAAAAATCATGCAATTTTGATTCAAGTCCAGGGAACTCTTCTTTCCATTTTCGCAGTGCTTGTTGTGTTAAGACAGATATATCAGAGGATCCGATGGCAGCAACAGATATCGTCCATACTGACGCCTCAAAGAAAGAATCTCCCCCGAAAATTTCACCCCGCCCCATGGTTTTAACTAAAACTTCACTCCCTTTGGCATAAAAATATAGTTTGACCTTTCCAGAATTTATAAAAAAGAGGGTTCCCTGCATGGCACCCTGATTAATAACGATCTCCTCGCTTTTAAATTTTTTATGCTTCAGGGAGTGATATAGAACACTGAACTCGTCAGTAGTAAGGACATCATACAGCTCTGTCCATGTCTCCAAATGGCTTTTATCAATAGCAGCAATTTTTTCCCGATCAATTATCTCCGCAGCCCGAAGAATATGACTAAGAGCCATTGGATCGATCTCAATAAGCCATTCTCTTAATCTTTCAGCTTGATGATAATTACGTAGACGGGCCGTTCTTTCTATTAGTTCAACCACCTGACCGACAGCTGCTGTTTTATCCCCAAGTGCAAGAAGAGTTCTCACTACCTGTTCCTGGGGTAGCCCAGTTATAACTCTTTCAGGAATCTCCACCTTACTGATTTTGGCAACTTTCTTCAGTGCGTCTTTTCGAAATTGACTGACCTGAACATGTTTTTTTCGAGTTTCTTGTAACTCGTTGTGCAAAAATTTTAATGCTTTTTCAGCCGCAAACCAGATCGGCTCTTGAATTTTTTTATACGCCCGGTGTCCCTTTTTCTGTAAGAAAGCATCAACACCTTTGTAAGCAATCTGACAAGGACATCGACCGAGAGTCTCCAGCAGTTGTAGCAGCAAATCATTTCGATTTTCTTCGCTGAATTGTTCATTCAATGCCAACAAATCAACAAGTTTTCCGGCTACTTCTGGATCACAGAAATCAGTAAGAGCAGCGATTACCTGAACCTTTATCGACTCTGTGGACTCTTCAAGTGCTCTCAGTAATAACCTCTTCTTGTTCTCTCCACCTAGCTTGTAGAGAGCAAGAAAGGTCTCTCGCTGCACCCGAAAATCCTCATGCCGCAGAGAGGGCAGTAAGCTCTCGGCATCCTCCTCTGAACCTGTATCACCAAGCAATTTGATAAGATTGCGCTTACCGTACCAGGGCATGTGCTCATGGAGTCGTTCATGTACAATAGACGGTAAAAAATCAGAGCTGTAACTAAGGAGATCTAAAATTTTGAGGCGATCATATGAATTTTCGGTTTTAATAAGAGAATCAACTATATAACGAAGAGCAATTGGTCCCTGAAATATTAAGCGAAAACTTAATATTTCATCTTTGGGAGAAACAAGAATTTGAGAAAGCAAATCCGGTAAATTTGCCCGCAGTAATCCCCTGTCTTGCACTTTAGCAACAATAGCCTTGAGAGAAGAAGAGTAAGGTATCTGTCCAGAGCGGATTTGATGAAAAAGGCTCAGTATAGCATCTCCCCGATCATAGTTACCAGCCTGCCAACTCTTCTGCATCACCTGCTGCAATAGAGTAACAGCCTTCTCCAGCAGTTCTTCCTCAACACTACCTTTTCGAACTTCTTCGATGATCGGCTCAAGAATGCTATCTAACAGCTCCCAATGATCATCGACAATGAAGTTTTGGCCAATAGCTATCAAACTTTTCAGTATTGCTTCCCCCGGCTCTTCACCTAGCCGGTAATAGGCAACTATATTGTCCAAAAGTGCGTTTACATCTGAGTAAGCTACCTTTTTCTGTAATTGGCGAATCCCATCTGGCAAAAAGTCTACCAACTCCACACTTTTCAGTACACTCGTATTTCCTTGCAAAAGGCCTTTTATTCCAGCCTCAAGTCGACGCCTTTTTCTATCTTTCTCTCCATCAAGGATAATTAATTTAGCCTTTTCAGAACTAATAAATTGTTTTCCCTTTGGGCTGTTTAGCAGAGTCAGTAGAGCCTTTTCGAGAAGCTGCACCTGCAACGAAATTTTTCCTCCAATTCGTTTAGCTTTAGCAAGCTGCTGCCTGAGAAGAACAACCATCCCAGCAAATTTTTCTGTGGTGAGATGGGAAATTAGACCTTCATAAACCGTGATACCGAAGCCATCAGGATAATCCTGCGCAACGACAACACAGAGGGCTGGCTCTCTAAGACTTTCTACAAATAATCTTGCGAGCCCTTGTGCCACCTCATTCTTGTTAATTTTTGGGATCAGTTTTTCTGCTTTTTCCAGAATTAAGGGAAAAAGTGCAGATGCGGTAATTGTTTTACTTTTTTGAATATCTCGCAAAATATGCGCTACACAGGCAGCCAGAGTCTCTATAGCTGTTTCAGTGTTTGCCATTTTTTTCTGCAATTCCGACTCAATAACAGGCCTTTTATCCTTACCAAAAAGACAGGCCACTATTTCCGGTCTCACCTTCACCAGATCTCGTGTCCGAATAGCGTCTGTATTACCAGCACCTTCAGCAGAGCCTAGAGGGCTCAAACCCTCATCCGGAAAATAGCTTACCAAACCAAGGCTGGTGATATAGTTAAGCCCGCCGCCCTCTTGTTTAATTTTTTCAACTGAGGCATTAAAAACCGAGATGAGTTGACCAAAAGCAAACCGGTCTATCTCGGGACTTATAATGAGTTTTGAAAGGTTAAGCAGTCGTAACTGCTGGTAAACGAGGAGATTTGGGAATGAATCGATTATTTCTTGTTTTAGTGGTTGCCCACAGAGACAGGGTTTTTCCCCTCTCAGAGAGCACTCCAATACGCCATGCGACCGAAGATAGAGTTTAACACTTTTGTATCCTCTGTCGAGAGCAGTTGCGACCTGGGGTGCCTCAGGTGGATACAGACGGCGACTCACGATAGTATTGTTAAATGACTTGAGAGCTTCAATGTCCTTGCTCTGCAATTCAAGCAGCTTCATTATCAGACACCACTATCCAAAGGTCTGCTGTTTTTGATCACAGCCCTTACCTGCATCACCTTGAACCTTTTTTAAAAAGGACAGTTTTTACTGTCTTAAAAATAACCAGAAGATCAAAAGCTATGGATAAGTTTTTCATATAATACAAATCATATTCCAATTTTTTTAATGCATCCAGTTCTGAGGCTCCATATGGATAGCTGACTTGAGCCCATCCAGTCACTCCTGGTTTTAGGTTATGGCGAATGGTGTAATAGGGTATCTTTTTTGCGAGTTCATCGACGAACACTTGGCGCTCTGGTCTCGGACCGACTAAACTCATTTCTCCTTTTATGACGTTAATGAGCTGGGGTAATTCATCTATCCTCAGGGTGCGAATAACCTCTCCGACACGAGTTACCCGGTCATCATTTTTTCTGGCCCAGACGGCCCCGTTTTTTTCTGCATCTTGCCGCATTGAACGAAATTTAATTATCCGAAATAACGTGTTTCTCTCCCCAACCCTTTCCTGAAAATAAAACACCGGTCCGGGTGAGTCGATTTTGATAAGCAGAGCGGTGACCAAGAGGACAGGCAGGCTGAGCAGCAGTAAGATGATGGAAAAGCAGAGATCCATAAGTCGTTTTATATGATACTTCCAGCGGCTGAGAAAAAAACCATCTGAAAAAATTATCCAACTGGGGGCAATCCCCTCAACCAAAATTTTTCCTGCAACCCGCTCATAAAAAGTAGTACTTTGCTCGACAGTAATCCCCCGCATCTTACAATCTAAGAGAGCAGCTACCGGGGTTGCTCCCCGTGGGTCATCAAGGGCGACAATAATACGCTCGAGGTCATGACCGGAGAGAAACTCCTTAAAATCCTCGATATTGGGTCGGACCGGAGCTCCATTTGGATTAAAGGCGGGATCGGTATCCCCGACAAAACCCTTTACCCTGTAATCGGAGTCCTGCACACCTTCAATGATCCTGGCAATATCAGATGCCAGGGTTCCGGTTCCTACCAATAATATATTCTGGACAAAGAGCCGCTTACGCAGAATAAGGTTGTATGCGCCCCGCCATAGAGATACGGACAAACAGATCACCAGATAGCCAAGCCAAAATATTTTGCTGGAGATTATCATGAAGGGGATGGAATAATAGACTACCCCTAAGAATATACAGCCGACACCGAATGCCTGGGTCATGCGGGTAAAAGTGTTCGGTAAGGAAACCTCATGACGGAGATCATATTGATCAAAAAAATAGAGGCAGAGTTGAAAAATAAGAGTAACCAAAAACGCCCTGTACAAATTAGGCCAAAGATCAAGAAAAAATAACCCCGGTCCTAGCATGACCCAGTCTACGGCCAACAGGGATAAAAGAATGAGTAACCCTTCACCAAGAAAGAATACTATTGTCCTTACTGGATAATATTTATTGAACACTGTCGGCATTGCTTTAATCTCTTGTCTTGTTTTATTTCGTTGAACTACAACTTAAGTATATTCCAGATCAAGTGATTCTCCAAAAATAAATATCCGATCAGGCAACCAAAACACTTGGCCTGATAACCCCATTTTCTAGTAGAATTTCCGTCAATTCATATAATGGCAGTCCAACTACATTAGAATAAGACCCCTCAATAGCCTTGACGAGACAAGCTCCTTTCCCCTGGATGCCGTAGGCACCAGCCTTGTCAAGCGGCTCCCCTGTTGCAACATATGCTCGAGCAACAGATTCAGAAAATTTCGAAAAATAGACCTTAGTTGTAACAAATTGCGCAATTTCTACTCCACTGGAGCATTGGGCGACACAAAAACCGGTTTTCACGCAATGCTCCCGACCCGAAAGTGCCATAAGCAGGGCAACTGCATGCTCTTCATTAGATGGTTTGCCAAGAATTTGATCCCCCAGGCACACAACTGTATCCCCACTGACGACCCAAGAATCTGGAAATTCCAAGCTTACAAATGCAGCCTTCTCCCTAGCCATTCGCAGAACAAAACTTTCAGATTTTTCATGCTCATGTGGCTGCTCAAGAACAGATGCAGTTCGAACAATAAAATCTAAGCCCATAGCCTTAAAATAATGTTGTCTGCGCGGAGATCCGGAAGCGAGAATCAATTTACTTTGAGTAAGATACATCATTTTCTTAAGATATTGATTAAAGACAGTATGATAACTTATATCAGAAAACGACCTGAAATGCGAGACGACGAGCTAATTTTAGCAGAAAATGCATAGGTTACCTAGCGCACTCAATATGCACTTACCCCCTGATGGCATAGCCGCCATCCACTGTAATCACCTGCCCCTGGATCATTACCGATAAGTCACTACAAAGGAACAATGCAATATCCGCCACATCCTGAGGTGTAGTTAAACGCCCTAAGGGAGTCCTGGCCATTGCTGTGCTGAGGATCTCATCACGATTTGGGAAATGCTTTAAAGCATCGGTATCCACAGCACCGGCACTGATGGTATTCACATTGATCCCCTGCGGCCCAAGCTCAACCGCCAGATGGCGGACAAGTGATTCTAAAGCTGCTTTCGATGCCCCCACCGTTGTATAGTTTTCAATAGCCCGAACTGAACCAAGGCTTGATACCGCCATCACCCGGCTTCCACGCTTCATGAGGGGGAGTCCTTCCTGCACCAGCTTCAACAAAGCCCTGGCGTTAATATCCATTGCCCAATCCCAGTGCCGTTCAGTCAACTCAAGTGCAGGTTTCAGGACGCCTGAGGCCGCATTGCTTACCAAAATATCAAGATGGCCAAACTCATCGGCAATAGCAGAGAACATCTTTCTCACATCTTCCTTTTTGGCAACATTGGCTTTTACCAGCAGACATTTTCGACCAAGCTTTTCAACCTCGGCAACCGTATCCCCAGCATCTTTTTTATGACGAACATAATTGACAATTACATCAGCACCCTGTTCTGCTAAACGAATGGCGATGGCCCGGCCAATCCCCCTGGATCCTCCGGTAACAAGTGCCACTTTCCCTAACAAATCGATCATATAGATCTATCCTTTCTATTATTTCTTCCAAATATTGTTGAGAGCATTCCACCACAACGTTGAGGAACATCCCTTAATATTGATACAAAATATCGAGCTATCAGCCCGAAACTTTTAAAACCATTTTTTTAATCAACCCAGACAAAAACCTGGCAGGATTGAACCGAATACCATCCAGAGTAGCTGGAGCCACAAATCCTGAGCCATGAAATTCCTGAGGAGAAAAAAGTGGATAACGAAGGTTACGGTAATCGCTGCCAAGCAAGCCTTTCCGAGAAGCAAGCCGCCACAAAGGGCTCCTATTGGGCTCCAGCTCGAGAATATTCAGCATCGCTGTATCCAGTGCTATCGGACAACGAGCAGCTGCCACACACTTTAATGCCAGACTACTGCCATCAAGAGGACCTGACCTATGCATAACTTCTATACCGTCTGCAAGGTGCAGTTGGGAAGGGAAAAATGACACAAGATCGAGAATAATTGCAGCAAACCGTTCGTGAGAATCACCATGAACCATATGCAGCATTGCCTTGTTTACTCCTTTGACAATGCCAAACATATTTTTGACGGCCATGGTAACGAACATCTGCTTATGTGCCTTAATCTTTGGCAGTCCCACAAATAGATCACACTCCAAGGCCTCCCTGGCTACTGTAACAGAGCCTCCACCGGCAAGCTCCATTATGACAGGTGAGACGAAATCAACCAATTTTACATCTAACCCCCTTAGAGCCTCCGAGATCCTATGCTCTTTACAAACCTTAGCAGCATTGCCAAATGCTGGTGAGTCACCTACCAGAACACTCGCCCCTTGACCAAGAAACCACAATGCGGCCCCAGCAACAAAATCCCTGTGTGTACAGGCGAGTGACGGGCCATTACTGCTAATGAGATTGGGTTTCAACAAAACCGTCGTTCCGTGAAGCAACCCCAAAGGGTCTATATGACCCACCATCGAATCGATGAGCTCCGCTATAGCAAAGCGGTCATAGGAGTCACATCTCTGCAATGACACCGGTAAGGTATTGAAATTCATAAATTTTAAGAGATGATGTTTTCTGGACAGGAAGATGAAAAAAGAAAAACCGAACCCTAGCAGGGGAGTTCGGTTTTTCTAGGAGAAAAGAGAGAAGAGATAAAGCATTATTTTATTTGCATATTACATGCCATATTCGATCAAATCTCATTAATCCTTAGAATCAAGGTGTTTCAGCGGAAACATACTCCCGCACGCACCCTGCAACCGAGTATAAATGTAAAATTTTTTATACTATCTAGTAGATAAAAAGGCAAGCACCCTGCTCTTGTTAATAATAACAGCACTATAGAATGGCTAATTTTTTAAACCTCTCCTAACTTTTCTTTATTCTACTCTTTGAAGCTGATCACACGAGTACGAATTACATCTGTATTTTGGGCAATCTGTTCAACAACTAACGCAGGAATTGCCGATTCAACATCGATGATGTTGTAACCAACCTTGCCGTTAGACTGGTTCAAATAACTTGCAATATTAACTTCATTGTCACCGAAGATATTTGATACAAAGGCAATCATTCCCGGAACGTCCCGATTGATCACAATGAGCCTCGAATGCACTTTATCACTTGGCGTCGACTCAATATTGGGGAAATTAACACTATGGACAACATTTCCGTATTTCAAATAGCTGGAAATCTCTTTTACAGCCATAGTTGCACAATTTTCTTCCGACTCTGAGGTTGAAGCTCCCAAGTGAGGTGTTGCAAGTACCTTAGCATGGCCTACAAGTGCCGGAGTGGGGAAATCGCATAAATATGCCTCCAGATAACCACTGTCAAGTGCCTCGATAATTGCTTTTTCATCAACAATAGGCCCCCTTGAATAATTTATAAGCACCGCACCTTTTTTCATTCTGGAGATAAACTCAGCGTTAACCAAATTACGGGTCCGATCAATAAGGGGCAAATGAAGACTTACCACATCAGCATCACCAACTGCGTCTCCAAGATTTCTACAAACCCTAACCTCTGGGGACAGCTGATGGATATTAGCTAAAGCTGGAGCAGGATCAAAACCGTTGACATTCATGTGCCTGAATACTCCACCATTGGCAAGCCGAACTCCGATTTGGCCGAGCCCCACAACCCCCAAAGTCTTCCCGGCGATCTCTTCCCCCTTAAAAGCAGACTTTCGCGCCTCAACCTCCTTACTAACATTTGCGGGGTCCATCTTGGCAAGCGATTTACAGAAATCGATTCCTTTGTAAATATTTCTTTTCCAAACCCCCATCATAGGGAATACGAGGTCGACCACGGCATTTGCATTTGCTCCGGGAGTGTTCAGGACGCAGATACCTTTTTCTGTTGCCTGGTCTACAGTAATGTTATTTGTCCCAGCACCTGCCCGTGCAATAACCTGAACAGATGGATAATCATCTACATTTAAAGGAGAACTACGGAGTATTATGCCATCAGGAGCTTCTTCATCTGCGGAAACCGTAAATTTGTTACTAAAAAGCTTTAAGCCTTCATCGGCAATATTGTTTATTTTCTTAATCTTATACACAGGCATGGACCTCTCCCTATTCCTTGATAATTTTAAAATGTACGTTTTCTATACAGATCTTTTGTGAAAAACAGTTGCTAACTATATAACGACTAGGTCGAAGGTCAACATATTTCCAACATTTCTTCTTTTAACTATAATATCAGAACTTTATTTAACTTAAACAGTGATTGTTCCCGCTCTTGCAGAAAACAGAGACAAGACTGGTCAGAATTGATCTCTAGCCCAATTTCCATAAGCGCTTCATGCGATATTCGTAAAAAATATGATTTTCTAAAGAATTGATTACGATTATTTTTACGATATACACCCTCGAGTTCGGCTGGCAGAATCTGATAAAGACATGATTTAGTCTCTTCCGGCTGCTCTTTACCAGCATCGACTTTGAGACAATCTGGTAAAAATCTAAACCCACAACGAAGCCAATCAAACTGGAGAAGCTCAACAATCAGATCCCGGTCGTCACGCGTTCTCAGCAATTCAACAATTTTGGAACACATCAACTCCTGAGTCGCTGCAAGTTGAAAGAATCCGCTGGCGTGGCAAATGCCAAGTAACTCGCAAAAAAAGCCATACATATCCTCATTTTTATTTCTTAAATATTGCCAGAACGAGACAAAATATCGGTTATTAATGAATTTCTCTACGCCTTCGGAAAACCAGTACAGTTCACTAAGGGTCCTGTGGTCCATCCATTTATTTTCCAAGATGGAATATGGCGGTTCACTGCATTGTTGATACTCAAAATCGTGTGCCCCATGACAGATCGGGGTATCCGGTAAAATTTTCAACAATCCCATCTGGATATACTGTGCGCCCATTGCAAAAACATCGCGAAAAGAAGTTGCAAAACTTTCAATAGTTTCATAAGGAAGCCCAAGAATTAGATCAACATGGAGATGAATGTTTCCAAATTTTGCCAGGCGGCTGACAGTCCGATGTGCCTCCATCGGATCGACCCGCCTGTTGACTGCCTCAAGAGTCCTTTCATTGGTTGACTGAATACCAAGTTCAAACTGAAAACGACCCGGTTCAAGAGTCACCAGGAAATCAAACAGCTCCTCATTGAAACGATCAGGGGCCATCTCAAAATGAAAGAGAGTATCTCCTCCCTCGGCTACAAGAAACTGCCATATCTTTAGAGCTCTCTCAGGGACATCATTAAAAGTTCGATCAATAAACCGGAGCACCTTGGGTTGATGGCTGAGGATGATGTGCAGCTCTTTCTTTACCGTCTCAATGTCCTTGTGGTATAATCCTTTTTCTGAAGCAGAAAGGCAGTAGGTACAACCAAAAGGACAGCCCTTGCTGCTTTCATAATATATATGCCTGTTTTTCAAATGGTCAGTGAAATCGGCATCCCGATAAGGAAAATCAAAATCCCTCTCTTTCAACGAAAAAAAAGATCCCCGATAGCGCGAACGCAAACAACCAGCCTGCAAGTCATGATAAAATGCCTGCCCCACTGCTTCAATTTCCCCCAAAACAACAGTACATACATCCTTACCCAAGTGATCAAATCGGTCACCCAGCACCGAAGCTTGGGGCCCTCCGATGACCACTCTGCAGGCAGGAAGACAGGTGCGCAGATCAAGGGTTAATTTTTCGATCAAACCGCTGTTCCAGATTGCAGCTGAGAAAAATATATAGCTGGGAGCTCCTTTACTCAAGCGAAGCAGCATCTCATAGTAATTGTCATTGATGGTAAACTGCAGCAATTCGCTGCTCAAATCAGGACATTTTTTTTCCAACTCATTCCGTACATAGAATAGCGCCAAACAGGAATGAGTATACCTGGCGTTAATGCCTACTATCTTGATCTGTTCCTTGATTTTTTTCACCTATAACACCTTGCAGTGACTATGAAGTTGGAAAGTTTTTTAGCACGATTATATATTAGATATTACTCTATACCCGACACAAGGAAATAATTTTGGCCCGGATTGTTCAAAACTGCAATAAATCAATAATAATTATGGGATAAATCAGATGGCATATTTTTCTAATCACATTCCAATCACTACCGTACTCCTCAGCCTCGTCCTTATCGGTTGTAGTTGTTTTTCTTCTATTTCCAAGGCAACAGAATCTGGAATCCCTGACTACGAGCTCTCCCTATCTTTTGTTCCCGAAAAGAGCCAACTGATCGGCACCGCCAAGATTACCATCGCACCAGACCATAAATTAACTCTCTTTTTACAGGAACTTGAAATAACCGGCACTCTTCTTAGGAATAAGAGCGGCAAAGAACAGGAACTCCTGTCAACAAAGGATATTCTGATCCTTCCCTCTGCAAAAATAAGCCGTACCCTCTACCTTTCTTATACCAAAACCATAAAAAATGATTTTGACAACTTGATAAGCCCAGAAGGGATCTCGCTTACCAGCAATTGGTATCCTCTCCCGGAACAGCCAATGCGGTTCAACCTTACGGCAACCCTTCCCGATAATTTTTCTGCAATCATGGAAGCCGACACTTTTCCGCTCAAACAACAGGGCAAGGCTGTCAACGCATCTTTTTCCAAACCTCTTACCCACATTCATTTCAACGCCGGTCCATATTACCTTGAAAAACTCCAGGTCCGAGAGGGCCTCTTTGTCTACTCCATGTTTTTCAAAGAGGACAAGGAGCTTGCCAGCGGATACCTCAAGGCAGCAGCAGACTATCTACGACGCTATGAAAAAGAGATCGGCCCCTATCCTTATAATCACTATGTCATAGTTGCCAACCGACTTCCCACCGGCTACGGCATGCCAACGTTCACCCTTCTCGGCCAGATGGTCCTCCGCCTACCTTTCATAAAAGAGACATCACTTGGTCACGAGATTGTTCATTCCTGGTTCGGTAATGCTGTGGAAGTCGACTACTCTCAGGGGAACTGGTGCGAAGGACTCACCTCTTATCTGGCTGACCATGCCTACCGTGAGGAAAAAAATGAGGGTCTTGCCAACAGAACCGAGAGTATTACCCGATACCACAGTTATGTGCATAATGAATCGGCCATATCTTTAGAAGCCTTTACGTCTGCCAGCCATAACCAGCCAATGGCTGAAGCAAGGCGAGCGGTAGGCTACAACAAAGGGGCCTTGCTCTTTCATGAATTACGTTTAAAAATCGGCAGCCAAACCTTTAAAAAAGGTCTGCGACAATTCTACACCGACAACGCTGGCAAACGTGCAAGCTGGACCAATTTACAAAAAAGTTTTGAGAAAGCCTCCGGGGAAAATCTGGAAATTTTTTTCACAGAGAGGCTCACCAGAAATTATATCCCCGAACTTAGGGTAGAAGATATCCAAGTAGAATACACAGACGATAACTCCATTCTCTCTTTCACTCTCCTGCAACAATCAAAGGAGCCGTTCTCTCTCATCGTGCCGATTCAGATTAAAACGATGTCCACCGTCATCCATACAAATACTGAAATAAACGAGAAAAGAACTCGCGTATCCATCCCACTCAACCAGAGACCTTTGGAATTTATTATAGATCCAGACCATGACTTTCTCAGGCAGCTGGCCGATGAAGAACTGCCTGCTGTCTGGTCAAAATTTCTTGGCTCCCCCAAAACACTCGTTATCCTTGAAAAAGAGACTGACCGGGACCTCTATCAACCACTCATTGATACACTCGGAGAAAATGAACTGAAGCTGATCACTGCCGCAGAGGTCAGCAATCAGGAAATGAGCGAGAACGACCTGCTATTTCTCGGACCTGACCAGGCCCCCAGCAGAACGCTATTTGGTCCGCCTAACCTTCTCGAAGAAGGCTTTTCTCTCGATGTTCGTCATAATCCTTTGAATAGAAACCATGTAGCCGTGCTCGTCTCCAGCAGCAAAAAGGACCAAACTGTGGCTGTGGCCAGACGGCTGAGTCATTATGGGAAATATTCCTACCTGAAATTCATAAATGGCCGAAATTTGAGCAAAAATATTCAACCTACAAGCTCTGGTCTCCGTTTCACTTTGGAAGAATTACCCATTGGCGGAAAAGCCTCCAAGCTGTCTTCATTTGAACAAGTAGTCGACAAACTGGCAAACAACAGAGTTATATACGTAGGTGAGACTCACACCTCTCTTGCCGATCACCTCCTGCAATTACGGATAATTGAAGCACTATATAAAAAAGATCCGAACCTTGCCATTGGTATGGAAATGTTTCCCGAATCATCACAGCCTGCACTCGATAGATACACATTAAGCAGTGAGGAAGTTGATGAAAAAACCTTTATAAAAGAGTCAGATTATTACAATGTCTGGCGATTTGACTACCGTTTTTTCCAGGACATTCTTCGTTTTGCACGGAATAACCGAATTCCCGTCATCGGCCTCAATCTGGAGAGAAAGATCGTCTCAGAGGTTTTTCGATCTGGTGGGACCGACAGCTTAGATAAAGTGGTATTGAATTCCCTTCCCACAGACAGGAATCTTGACATGGAGGGCTACAGTGAACGACTTTCTTTTATGCATAATATACACATGCAGGGCAGTCACGGCAGCGGTGCGGTAAGTGGCTTTATTCAAGCACAGGGACTTTGGGACGAAACCATGGCAGAAAATATAGCCACCTTTCTGACCAAACGACCAGACTATAAGATGGTAGTGCTGGCTGGTTCCCAACATACCCGTAAGGATTCTGGAATTCCCCCCAGAGTGGCGAGAAGGATACCAGTGGAGCAGGCCTCTGTACTCAACATTTACAATGACAGCGCACCTGCTAACCTTTCCGAGGTGGCCGACTATTACTTTCTTGCGACTCCTGCAGAACTCCCCGAATCACCCAAAATTGGCATCGTCCTCACGACTCACCAAGAAAATGATCAAACCCTCCAGAAAATCAGCCAACTTAGTCCCCATGGCAAGGCTGCAGCTTCAGGAATAAAAGAGGGTGATATCTTGCATGAAGTTAATGGATATCCCATTTCTGACATGGCAGATTTACGCATCGCTATGCTTGATACCAAGGCAGGTGACATAATCGACATCAAAGTCATCAGGGAAAAAGACAACGATGAGATAGAACTTTTATTCAAAGTAGAGTTGACCATTCCTCCTGCTTCGCCGCCACACCCATAATGAAGACTCATCAGTCATTGTAATCTTTGCTTACAATCCTATAGTATAGGCCAATAATTTTCGGTAATGTGGTGCTATATCAACATGTCGAACAAATGACCTTCAACAAATTGGTAATATTTTTCCCATAAAACCTTTGCAAAAGGAGAATCTATGCATAGAATCTGCTCGCTGTTTGTACTCATTTTTACTTTTATACTTTTATCTGGAGAATCTGGAATGGCAACAACTAAGCTAAAAGATGGCCTCTACGCGAAATTTGACACCTCCAGGGGTGAAATACTTTGTCAACTTGAATTTGAAAAGACCCCCCTCACTGTAGCTAACTTTGTTGGCCTTGCTGAAGGGACAAAAGACCTCGGCGGCGGTGCCAAAGCCAAAGGTGATAAATATTACGATGGACTTAAATTCCATCGAGTCATCCCCAATTTCATGATCCAGGGTGGATGTCCACTGGGAACCGGTACGGGTGGCCCAGGATACACCTTCGCAGACGAAATTGACCCGAGCCTCACCCATTCCGGGCCTGGAATTTTGTCTATGGCAAACGCTGGTCCCGGAACAAACGGAAGCCAGTTTTTCATCACCCATCTTGCAACGCCACATCTGGACGGGAAACACACGGTTTTTGGCCATGTTGTATCGGGTCAGGACGTAGTCGACAAAATTGAAGGTAATGATACCATCAACTCCGTTGAGATTATCCGTGTCGGTTCAGCCGCTGAGGCCTTTCAGAGCGATCAAAAGGCATTTGATGCACTACAAGACAATTTCGAAAAAAATAAACAAGAAAGGGAACTTGCAGCAATGGAAGCCGAACAGGCCCTCATTAGCGAGCGATGGCCTGACGCTGTCACCACTCCTTCCGGGCTAAAATATGTGGTAGTTGAAGAAGGCACAGGTGATACCCCAAAAAAAGGCACAGTAGTCACAGTGCATTACACAGGAAAACTGCTGAACGGTAAGAAGTTTGACAGCTCCTATGACCGTAAACAGCCAATCGATTTTCCAGTGGGCACCGGTCAGGTTATCAAGGGCTGGGATGAAGCACTGCTTAGCATGAAAAAGGGCGAAAAACGTGTTCTCATTATCCCAGCAAATCTAGGCTATGGACCGTCAGGGCGAGGCCCAATTCCACCGAACGCAATCATGGTATTTGATGTTGAAATGGTTGATTTTCAATAAATCGCAACATCAGTTTTAAAAAGAGAAGGGGTAATGGAAATATTTTCCATTACCCCTTCTCGCGTTACAGCTTCCTGCAAGGCAGGATAAAACTTAATTTACAAAAATCTGCAGCGAAATCTCAACCATATCACTTTCGGCAGAGATCAAACAGATCAATATTTTAAACCAACCCGGTCACGAACCAGATCAAGGGTCACGGCTGCCTTCTCCCTGGCCTTTTCAGCACCCTTGGCCAGGATTTCCCGCAACATGGCCGGATCCGACAGATACTCTTGTTTTTTCTTTCTGGCCTCACCAAATTTGTCGTTTAAAAGATCCAGCAGTTCGAGTTTCAAATACCCGTATGCAGCACCACCATTGACATAAAGATCATGGATTTCTTTCATCCGCGATGGTGCAGCAAACAATTGCATGATCTTATACAGGTTGCATTTTTCCGGGTCTTTAGGATCCTCGACCGGGGTTGCATCTGTCTCAATAGCCATAACCTTCTTCTTTAGCGGCTTGCCATCTAAAAAAATCGGAATGGTGTTGCCGTATGATTTGGACATCTTCATTCCATCTATGCCAGGAACTGTTGCCATCGTTTCACTGATAGCAGGTTCCGGCACGACAAAGGTCTCTCCGTATTGATTGTTAAATTTTATGGCAAGGTCCCGGGCAACTTCCAAATGTTGTTTCTGATCTTTGCCAACAGGTACCCGATTTGCCTGATACAATAAAATATCCGCAGCCATCAATACTGGATAGGAAAAAAGTCCATGGCTTGCCCCTACCCCTTTTGCCACCTTATCCTTGTAGGAGTGACAACGTTCAATCAGTCCCATCGGAGCTAAGGTGGAGAGTACCCAGGTCAATTCACAGACTTCCGGCACATCTGACTGCACCCAAAAGATACATTTATCAGGATCTAAACCAAGTGCCAGAAAATCTGCAGCAGCCTCCAGTGTCCCAGTGGCAAGCCGGGCACCCTCGTGCACTGATGTAAGAGCGTGGAGATCAACTATAAACACATAGAGTTCGGAGCTCTCCATATGAGAAATCATAGTTTGCATCATGCCGAAGTAATTGCCAATATGCAGCTGACCTGAAGGTTGAATACCTGATAATATTTTCATGACGTTATAAAGTTCGTAAAATTTGTTAATGAGGTGGAATAAATAGAATTTTAAAATAGAAGTCCGATATCATACTGTAAAACGCAAAAAAAAGGGAGTAGGGAAACAAAAATTCCCTACTCCCTTAGTCTACAAAGATACGACGAACTATTTAACTTCTTCGAAGTCAGCGTCTACCACATCATCATCGTCGTCTTTTTTCTTGTTCTTCGGTTGAGCACCGGCATCACCTCCACTCGCAGCCGCATCAGGATTTTCCTGTGCAGCCTGAGCGTACATGAGTTCCGCCAGCTTATGTGAGGCCTGTGTTAAGGCTTCGGTGGCTGCTTTAATAGCATCAACATCGTCACCATCTTTCACCTGCTTCACATTTTCGATCTCTTTTTCAACATTAGTCTTAGTTTCTTCATCGACTTTGTCACTGAGATCTTTCAAGCTCTTTTCAGTTGCATGAACCAGGGCATCAGCAGAGTTTCTTGTCTCCACGAGCTCTTTACGCCTCTTGTCTTCATCAGCGTGCAGCTCAGCATCTTTGGTCATCTTCTCGATTTCTTCCTGAGTCAAACCAGAAGAAGCAGTAATTTTGATAGATTGCTCCTTACCAGTACCAAGATCTTTTGCAGAAACACTCAAAATTCCGTTTGCATCAAGATCAAAAGTAACCTCGATCTGCGGAACCCCACGCTGAGCGGGCGGAATATCGGTCAGTTCAAAACGACCAATTGTTTTATTATCCTGGGCCATTTCACGTTCACCCTGAAGCACGTGAATAGAAACAGCCGGTTGGTTGTCCGCAGCTGTAGAAAAAATCTGACTTTTCTTAGTCGGAACAGTTGTGTTTTTCTCGATCAATTTAGTGGTTACACCACCAAGAGTTTCAATGCCCAAAGAAAGCGGAGTAACATCGAGCAACAGAACATCTTTTACATCGCCCTGCAGTACACCACCCTGAATTGCAGCACCTATGGCAACAACCTCATCGGGATTCACACCCCTGTGTGGCTCTTTACCAAAAATTTCTTTTACCTTTTCCTGTACTTTCGGCATACGAGTCATACCACCAACCAGAATAACCTCATCAATATCTGATGCTGCCAGACCTGCATCTTTGATTGCTGTCAAGCATGGTCCGACGGTACGCTCTATCAGGTCTTCTACCAAATTCTCTAACTTGGCACGACTAAGTTTCAGGTTAAGATGTTTGGGACCGGATGCATCTGCAGTAATAAATGGCAGGTTAATGTCTGTCTCTTTGGTGGTAGAGAGTTCCATTTTTGCTTTCTCAGCCTCTTCCTTCAGACGCTGCAGAGCCATTTTATCTGACCTGAGATCAATTCCCTGCTCACGCTTGAATTCATCGGCCAGCCAGTTAACGATCCTCATATCAAAATCTTCACCGCCGAGAAAGGTATCACCATGAGTAGACTTCACCTCAAAAACACCGTCACCAATTTCCAGGATGGAGACATCAAAAGTACCACCACCAAGATCAAAAACTGCGATTTTTTCCTCACCTTTCTTATCAAGACCATAGGCAAGTGACGCTGCAGTCGGCTCGTTGATGATTCGTAAAACATTTAAGCCGGAAATCTTTCCGGCATCTTTGGTTGCCTGACGCTGGGAATCGTTAAAATAGGCTGGTACAGTAACAACCGCATCTGTTACTTCTTCTCCCAAATACTCTTCGGCGGTCTGTTTCATCTTTGTGAGAATCATCGCCGAAATTTCAGCAGGACGATACACTTTACCATCTACATCGACTGAGACACTGCCATTAGTACCTTCAACAATTTTAAAGGGGCTGATCTCGACAGACCGTTTTACCTCTGCATCGGTAAACTTCCGACCGATAAGACGTTTTATAGCATACAGCGTACGTGTTGGATTGGTTACAGCCTGACGCTTGGCAACCTGGCCCACTAAACGCTCATCATTATCAGTGAAGGCAACAACCGATGGAGTTGTTCTGTTTCCTTCAACGTTGGCAATTACCTTTGGCTCGCCACCTTCCATAATTGCCACACATGAGTTGGTGGTACCCAAGTCAATTCCAATAATCTTACCCATCTTTTCTCTCCTTAAATCATTCTCAGCGGATTAAATATCCGTCCATCATTCCTTAAACGTTCAATTAATTGCTCTACCTGTAGTAGTGGCAACCTCTTCTAAAGTTGTCATCTTCCCTTATTTGTCAAGAGATTGACACTGTTTTCGGTACTACCTTTCGGTTTTCTATATCATTCTGATTCTTCATCTTTTTTCCCTGATGAGACAACAACTTTAGCGGCTCGTAACAGCTTGTCCTTATAGTTGTATCCCTTCTCAAATTCGGTGACAACATGATTAGCCGGAACACTGTCACTCTCAGCCATTGTCAGTGCTTCCTGATGTTTGGGATCAAAAGGTTTACCGACGCTATCTATAGGCTTTACCTCAAACTTTGCAAGCGTTGTGACAACGCTCTTGAGTGTGAGTTGAACACCTTCTAGCAAGGCTACAAGGTTCTTCTCGGCATCAGCACCCTCAATAACACCCTGAACTATAGCTCTTTCCAAATTATCGACTACAGGTAGAATCTCTCTAAAAATAGTTTCACCAGCATATTTTAAACTAGCCAGTCGTTCTCGTTCTACTCGCTTCTTAAAATTCTCATTTTCTGCAGCCGCCCGCAGCATTTTATCGCGAAGATCAGCTAATTCTTTCTGCGCATCAGCGAGTTCTTTTTCTACGTCACGTTCAACCTCACCCCCAAGCCCCTCTGTTTCATTGGTTTCCTCTGGACTTCGGGGATCGGTTTCAAGCTCAACTGCAACTTCAGAATCGTCCTGAAGATCTTCGCTTACTTTCTGTTCGCTCACACACTCCTCCCTTCTCTTTGCAAATTTTGATTCCTGCGCAGGGTATTCATGAATTTCGCCATGCTTACCCGAGCTACCCCATATTCAAACTTGAGCCAACAATAAGTAGCCGGTTTTTCCTTGTCAAGTAACCCAGAACCATTAAAATCTTTCTAGAGAATCAGTAAAAAAAGGACTATAAAATTTTGGGGCAAACCTTTACAAAATCGGTAAAAAAAATGGCTAGCCCAAACACTTCAAGCCAGGTAATAATTCCACCATACGATTAACCTCAACAGAAAAAACGACACACCACCCCCAATTATGATTCCTCATATCTATTGAGCTTGCTTTGTAGTGTTTTGCGAGTGATCCCCAACCTCCTCGAAGCCTCACTCTTATTGCCAGCGGTGTCGACAAGGGTTTTAAGGATAAGCTGTTTCTCTGCATCAAAAAGAGATACAGGCTCAGATTTATCTAAACCATCTTGTTTTAGAGATTGTTTCTGAATAGGCAGGGGCAGACTTTTTTCGGTCAGTTCAGTACCACGCATGAGGATGATGCCACGCTCAATTGCATTTTCCAACTCCCTGACATTGCCGGGCCATCCATATAAAGAGAGCAGATCCATACAATCAGATGTTATTCGGTCAAGAACCCGCCTGTTTTTTTTAGCAAATTTATAGGCAAAATATTCCACCAACGTCGGAATATCTTCTTTCCTGTCCCTGAGCGGCGGTACAGTAAGCATCACCACGTTCAAACGGTAATAGAGATCTTCCCGGAAATTATTGTTGCTGACCTCTTCTTCCAGGTTCCTGTTTGTGGCAGCTAAAATACGAACATCTACACGAATAGTCTCCTCACCACCGACCCGTTGCAGTTCCTGCTCCTGTAATACCCGAAGCAACTTGACCTGCATTGCCTGTGAGGTCTCTCCTATCTCATCAAGAAACAGCGTGCCTCCATCTGCCTGGACAAATTTCCCTTCCCGCTGTTTTTCCGCCCCGGTAAATGCTCCTTTCTCATGGCCAAAAAGTTCCGACTCAAGAATACCTTCTGCAAGGGCAGCACAGTTTACCTTGATAAAGGGTTGGTCGTGCCGCTCGCTATTTTTATGCAGTGCCTCGGCTACAAGTTCCTTGCCAGTACCCGATTCGCCATAAATAAGAACCGTCGCCTCGGTGGGTGCGACATAACCGACCATCTCCAGTAATTCCTGCATCGGGGGTGAACTGCCGATAATCTTAGTCTCCAGCTTTGGACTACCGGGCTCCACCTGCAGTTTCCTGCTCACTACCTGGTGATGGTCGACTGCGCGCAGTAAGGCAAGCCGCAACCTATCAAAATCAAGTGGTTTAGTCAGATAATCGTGTGCCCCCTGCTGGATGACCTCTACCGCAGCATCAACTGAGGAGTAGGCGGTCATTATAATCACTGGCAAATTGGGCTGCTTTGCCTGAATACGCGTGAATGCCTCGCGACCATCCATTTTGGCCATTCGAACATCCATCAGTACTGCGTCATATCTTTTTTTCTCCACAGCCGCCACTGCCGTGGTGCCGTCATCGGCCTCCACACAGCGCCACCCCCACTCTTTCAGCATAGAGCAGAGCATATAGCGATGCACCTGGTCATCATCGACCACCAGAACCGTGACCGGATTTTTTTGCGCCGCCATCTAACTCCTCCTTTAAACCCTTAATCCTATATGTCTCTCATAGCTCTCTTCGGAAAAGCAAAAAGCTTGGATTTATTTAACGTCAGGTGTATGAATACTCAAAAGCTTATAATCTAATCCCCCTTAACATTTCAGACAATTTTTTTCTATTTTTCGGAGATATCTATGAACGATGTTTCGATAATCGCCGTTGGCGGAACCATTGACAAGGTCTATTTTGATGCAAAGAGCGAATATGAAGTAGGCCCACCTAATATCGAAAGAGTTCTCTCGGAACTCAACCTTTCAATTAGCTATAATGTCAGCTCTCTAATGAGAAAAGACAGCCTTGATATTACAGCCGAAGACCGTGCGTTAATTACCAAAACAGTGGCCGATGCCCCCTGCGATCGAATCCTTATCACCCATGGCACCGATACCATGGTAGAAACGGCGAAAGGACTTACAGGTATCGCTCAAAAAACCATTGTTCTTACCGGCGCTTTAGAACCGGCTCTTTTCAAAACAAGCGACGCGGTATTTAACATTGGGTGTGCTCTCGGTGCCGTCCAATCGCTGCCACCTGGTGTCTTTATTGCCATGAACGGGAAGATTTTTCCTGCTAACAAAGTGTGGAAGAACCTTGAAAAGAATAGATTTGAGTCACTTAATTAAACGACCATCCCAAAATAGCAGACCCAGTTTTTGTTCTTGTTATTACAGGCGACCTCGAGAAGACAATCTACCTTTCAAAAGAATAAATGAGATCAGTACCCGTGGACTCTGCAGAACTTCTCGTTTCTACATAGAAGCCCCTCTTTAAATCATATCGCACCCGAAACTGGCTGAGCTGGCTGAACATATTCAGGTCATAACCAATATACAAATCCTCTGTCAGGCGCTTACCAACGACCAAGGCCATTTCTTCCCTTGTACCACTCCCCTCAAGACGTAAATCATCTAGTTGCATCAAACTGCGAAAATCCTGCGCAAAACCTGAACTGCCTTTGGTCCCCAGCATCATAGCTGCTGCCTCCAGCATCCCCCCCTCCTCCTCGGTGGAGTTTGCCATAGCTTGTCCCACAATCATGTACGACAAAATATCAGTGTCCTCCATAAAAGGATCGGAAAAAAGATTATATTGTAGATCCTGAACGAATCCGCTGATATCTATCCCCACCGTATAACTATCCCCTCTTGAGTCTCTATCATTGACTTTCCGTTGAGCCCTAACATCGATTCCCGGATTGTCCAGAGGCCCACCAGTAAACAACATCCGCCCCCGGGCAATAGTCAGCTTCTGCCCATACATCGCAAAGGTTCCATCAACAAGATTTAATTTTCCTCTGCCTGCTAACGAGTTGTCCTTGGTGGTAATAATGTCCAGCTCACCCTCAAGCCTGCCAGTCACCCCATAGCCATCAACGCGAACGTCGTCACCCAGCCGAACTTTAATACTTGGCTTAATGGGCAAGCTATTCGTCTGTTCTTCCTCGGTTCCACTTACAATAACGACATCTTCAGAAACACTGATTGAATCACTCATCTCTTCAGGAGCTATCAACCCATATGGTACATCAATCGTTCCGCTTATCTCGCCTGTATCATTGCTCAATGTCAGCACTAAATCAGGTTCGACACGAATAGTGTACTCCGGCAGGTTGACCAAAAGAAAATCATCCCCCGTAATATTCAATACACCCTCAATCCCATCCATCCCATATCGCACTGTTCCGACGGCTGTCACTTGCCCGGGCCCTGACGTCGCCTTACCAGAGACCTTCGCGGCGTCTTCTCCAGCTTCAATAGACAAAACGATATCCCCTAAGGTGATACCTTGATAAGGGAGCTCAACGCCTCCATTCTTAATAATTATGTCACCATATATTTTTGGCTGTCCTACCGTCCCTGATATGGTAAATGAATTATTCACCAGGCCGGACGGCTCAACACCATAGCCTGTAAAGGCAGCGAGTAAGGCCAGATCAAACTCTTTCAATGCAAGACTCCCCTCCAAGGCAAGAGAATCCAATGGGGCAGAAAAATCCCCTGCACCCTCAACATTAACAGACAGAATAACCTGACTATCATTTTGCATGCGGATATTAACGTTTCCTTGCAAACGGGCATCGGTCAAATCCAGGGTCAGAACCGACTCATCAAAATAAAAAGGAACCGGCTCATCATCGTCGACATTCATCGACAGGGATGCTGCTGGCACTCTGCTTTCCACCCTAGCTGCAATAATACTGTGGCTATTACCGTTTGCAGCAACAGTCGCGTTGATTTTTCCGTTTACAGGAACAGTGGTCAGCTTCAGTCGATTAAGCCATTTAAGTGGTACCGAGGTAAGTTCTGTATGCACTGCCCATAACAACTCTTTTTTCAGCTGTACATCAGCCCCGAGGCATGCGGAACTCTCCCCATCTGTCAGGCAGAGTTTTTCAAGCAAGACTTCTTCCCTGCCAGCTTTTACCTTCACTGACTCCTCTTGCCGCCAGTCACCAAAATCTGCAGCTCTTAACTGAAGATGAGACAGCTCGCCCTGCCAATCATCCCGATACCCCCCTCGGGCTCTGAAACTCAATTCTCCCATCGATCCAGCACTATCAACTACAAGTTCATGCTCGGCTAAGGTACCCTTTAGTTCGATGTTACTTTTATCAATTACTACCCCGGACACACGCATTTTTTCAATCTCTAGTGAGCCTGAAAGCCTTCCACCAGTTTTCAACCCTGCCTGGATTTCTGCCTGGGCCCGATCTAAATTATTTTCTTGGTAAACGAGTTCAGCCCCCTCTATCTTGACATTGATTTGCGGCTCATGACGAGTACCTCTCAGGCTACCTTTAACAGCTAGACTTCCTTTGCTTTCCGGGAGGATAGCGCCAACATCCGGAGAAGAGAGGGAGAAGTCAAGTGCGAGATTATCTCCAGCATGCCCATTGACGACCAGCTCAGACAGGCCGCTTTTCAGGACCAGGCCAGTTGACTGAAGAGTGTTGCCCGAAAGTGTAATTTCACCACCGCCGGAAATTTCATTGCCACGCAGCGTACCGGAAAGGTTTTCTATGTTAACAGAAGCCTCCAGCCCAAGATTTCCCAGCCTTCCCTCTCCCTTGACTTCGCCACTCACACTGCCAAATAAATCTGGGTACAACCAGGATGGATCGAACTGATCCAAACGTATCTTCCCTGACCAGTGCGGCTCTTCTGCCCAAGAAAACATACCCTGTTCAAGGTGTGCCAGCCCTGCGACATCACCGCTCCGGATGGTCAACCCATCGGTTTGCACGTCAGTCTCTGTAAGAAAAACATTACCGTTCGCCACTACCTTTATATCTTGAAACACACCTTCCAGAGTTACAATCTTAAAAGAGGCAACAACACCATTCTCCTTAACATCACCGGCACTCACCAGGTCTGCGGTGAAGCGCCCTTGCAGCTCCTCTACGATGGTTGAAGCATCAAAGTTCTTGAATAAAAATCGGCCATCCCACGAAAAGATATCTTTCCAGTCAATTTTCCCATCTCTAACCTCAACGGAGCTATCTTCTTTATCGATGCGCAGGAGCTGGAAATCAATACCCAAGAAATCTCCGTCAAGGTTAGTCACAAGGTGCATCCCTTCGAGTGCACCCCACGCACCGTCCGCCTGAACCCGCCCACGGTAATGGTCAAAATCCCCAGAGAGGTCTGCTGCTACTGATGCCAGTTCAATTTTCGGACAATCTATGATGAGGTTCGACAAATCGACATCTTTCGCCTCAAGCCTTGCTGTCCATTCAGGATTCCCTAGAAGATCCACAAGATCAGCCTCAACCCGAATACTGGCCGGACTATGTATGCCCACTTCAAGATGCGGATCCCCGAGCGGCCCGGTTGCCGAAAAAGTTCCAACCATCGGATGAAACTCGAACCCTGCCAATCGCCAATTACCGAGCAATTCCAAGGCCCAGCCTCTTTGAAATTCAATATTCCCGTGCAGCGTCAGTCCAATTTCCGGTCCCTGTAGATCAAATTCACTTATAGTTAGTCGCTCAGCATTGCTTTCTAAACTGGCCATCATTTTGTCGATGATGAACAGTTCATCCCCATCACTGTCAACTATTGCCAGCCTGTTCAACACCAGGCTTTTAAACAAAACAGTAATGGGCAGTAACGTCGCCGGTAGTTCAATAGCATCGCTGGCCGGTGCGCTTTCGGGATTATCTTTTAAGGTGATATCCACACCGGTCACAACAAGCTTTGGAATATTGAGTTTTGCGTTGAAAATGCTTCCCGGCCGCCAGGAGTAGTCCAATTGCTTAATCTCAATATCCGCATCTGCTGTTACAATTCCAATGCCGTTTAAAACCATGTCACCAAGCAATTTCCCATCTACCTGGCTAATGGTTATTCCCCCACCTCCGAATCGATTGACACTCTTTTGAATAACGACAAGGCCAGACTCTGTAGCAAACAGGAAGATGAGACAAACAAAGAAAAGAAGAAAAAGAGAAACCACCAAATGCTTGATTCGTTTCATCACAAATCACCCCCTACGTTGAGGTGCACGCGGAGTGGATTGCCATCCTCGGTTATAGCGGAAGCCATATCCAGTCGAATCTGGCCAAATGGCAAACGAAACCGAATACCTCCCCCAACTCCCTGACTGAAGTCAAGGGACAGGTCGTCCGTTGCGGTCCCAGCATCCCAAAAAGCAGCAAGGCTCCAATATTCGGTAATAATACGCTCCAATTCAATACTCCCTACCACCAGATAGCGACCACCGATAACCTTACCGGCAGAATCCTCTGTACCAATAGACTTATATTTATAGCCACGGATACTATTGTCACCACCAGTATAAAAACGCAAAGAAGGCGGAAGTGAATCAATAGAATCGACGAGAGTAGTACCGAGTGAACCTCTCCCTAAAACCCTCCATTTTTCAATCGGCGTGATGATAGCTTTGCCGTTTATCTTACCCTGGAGAAAAGTTGCGTCAGAGATCGGTCCGTCAAAAGCACCTAGAAGACTCACCGATGTCTGTAAACCATTTTTGGTATTCAGGACATCGTCGGCAAACACCGCACCAGCACTCAAGGAGGGCACCAGCAATCTCGAATCGCCACTGGTGTTGCCAATATCATACACCTCATCACGATATTCCAGTCCGCCAGTGAGAGTAAAGCGGGGTCCCGAATATTCACGCAGTACCGCGGCAGTAAAGAGTTGGGTGTCAGTATCGTCCCACTCTCTGTCTTGATAGGTTAAACGTTGCACCAGCTTATTGTAGCGAGGATTTGCAAGCGGAATGTCATAGCGAAGAGATACTAAATTCTCACGTTCCGCAAGCTGCAGGGAACCACTTATTTTATGTCCCTTAGAATTTAACAATCTGTTGGACCAGTCAATCTTTCCCCTGACTCCGGTATCGGTTGCATAACCTACACCCAGGCTGTATTTATTTAGGTGTTTAGGGGGAGTCAGTTCAATTTTTACAGGAACTTGATTGTCCTGTGCCTCGGCAGTCTGCCCCAGTACCAATACGCGACTAAAATAATCAGTCCGATAGAAAATAGACTGTAATTCGAAAAGTTTAGCAGGATTGTACGGATCACCGGTCTTAAAAGGCAGATATCTGTACAGCAAATCCTGATCTAGAACCTGCTGGTCACTGGATATTTCGCCAAAAAGATACTGTTGACCAGTTTCCAGAACCAGTTGAACATCGGCAAAATTTGTTTCTCGATTTATTAGCAGAGCCTTTTTAGTAAAAACCACATCCAGAAAACCTTCGCCAAGAGCAGTGAACACCAGTTGTTTTTTCCCCTGTTCATACAACGACTGATCAAGGATATCGCCGTTACTCAATGGAAATTTTGCTGTAGCTGTTAAAAACGATTTACTGTTCTTACCAGGACCGGTCACCTCGATATCAACGCTTTTGACAATGACAGGCGGTCCTTTTTCGACAGTATACGTTGCGTTAAAGATTTCACCCTCTTTAGTCAATGTGCTCTTGATATCAGGATTATAATAGCCCAAAGGAGCTAAAGCTGATTCAATATCGATTTTAGCCTGACGATGCAACCGCCTGATCGCATTCGCCCCTAATCTCTCGTTTTTTTTGTGCAGATTGATAGTCAGACGCGCCATTATATTTTTATACAATGGCTTATCAACTCCTGTTACCAAAACGTTAACTTTAATTTCAGCCTCCCGGTCATCCTCAGCTTCAGCATCAACATCATCGGAGGCAAAAGCTGTTATCGATAGAAGTAACAGAAATATAAAGCAAAAGAGAATTGTTCGAAAAGACCAGGATGGTATACTATAAGGAATTGAAAATTCAGGATTGAATCGTCGCATCTGTAACGTGAGTTTCAAATGCATGAATATTGTACCTTGCCTGCAAGAAAGTGAAAGATGAGATTTGAAAAGATAAACATAAGCAAGATAATCAACGGAGGTTACGGTTTTGCCCGTCTCTCAACTGGGCAGGTTATTCTGGTCAAGCATGTATTACCTGAAGAGACCGTAATAATAACCACAGAAGAAGCTAAAAAAAACTATCTTTTTGGTAAAGTACAGCAAATATTAGAAGATAATCCTGCTAGAATAATACCCCCATGTAAATATTACGGCCAATGCGGGGGCTGCGACCTGCAGCATTGCGACTACGACACCCAGCTAACTGTCAAGCGAGGGATTGTCGAAGATCTGCTGCGCCGACAAGGCCATGAAGCAGTTGCAGAATCGGTTAATCTCCTGGAAATTCCTATTCCATCGCCATTGACCTTCAATTATCGGCAACGCATCCGGCTTCAGGTAGGGGACCGTGGCACTGTTGGGTTCAACCGTTTTCGTTCACATGAAATTATCCCCATTGAGAGGTGTTTGCTTGCCGGAGAGTCTATAAACACCACCCTCGAAGCTCTGCAAGAGCATAATGATGGAATTAAACTTTGCGAACTTTCCTCAGAGGTGGAACTTCAACTCAACCCAGAATCAGGTAAGACTGTCTGCATTTTTCATTTCAACAGAAAAGTGCGACCCGCCGATATCAAGTCGGCTAAACGCTTCTGTAATGATACAGTCGGATTAGAACGAATATTTTTCATTGGCACTGATTTCCCCATCACCGGACCATATTTTGCCCACAGGCAAGATGACAACACCTATATTGACAACACCTTAGCTGTTCACTACCCAGCAATCACCGGTACTAACATGCCAATCGACCTTTCCTGGGAAGCAGGCGGATTTTGTCAGGTCAACCTCGGCCAGAACAAGAAACTCATTGAAACAGTTCTCGAATTGGCCCGGATAGAGCAATCAGAGACAGTTCTCGATCTGTACTGTGGCATGGGTAATTTTTCCATCCCTTTTGCGATGAAAGCAAAGGAGGTCTTCGGTATTGAGGGACAGGGGTCAGCCATCCGCAGCGCAAAAAATAATGCGGCGAATTGCGGTCTGACCAACACTCGTTTCCTGAAAAGTTCGGTTCATGATGCCTGCATAGAGCTTGCTCAAAAAGAAGCACACTTTGATTGCGTGCTTATCGACCCTCCCCGGCAGGGTGCACCCGGCCTGGCTAGGCAGCTGGCAAAAATCACCAGCAAACGTTTAGTTTATATTTCCTGTGATCCGGCTACACTCTGCCGTGACCTTGCAGATCTTACCAAACAGGGTTTTACTATTTGCAAACTCCAACCCTTCGATATGTTCCCGCAGACCCACCACATCGAAACCGTGGTTTTGCTCGAGAAATAATTTATTATATCCGAATTTTTTCCTTATTTTCTGCCCTACCGCAATAGTCCTGGTTAGTGTCTTAAATCCTTGCCTGCATTTTTTCTCAATAGATTGTCACTATTGGTCACTGTGCCTTTTTTGTACATAAGCGACAATAACCAGACAGAATCCCCTTGACACTATCCCTTCATCGACTGTATTAATACAGTATCAATACACAACAAGGAATACACCATGCCAAATTACACTGTCGACAAAGAATCGGACACACCTTTGTACATGCAGATACGAACGAACATAGAAGAGGCTATTCTAACGGGAGACCTTAAGCCTGGCGATAAATTACCATCAGTAACCTGTTTGGCGAAGGATATAGGGGTAACCCAAGCTACAGTTCGCCGGGCACTGCAGGATCTTGGCAAGGCTGGGCACACCAGCTGCACTGTCGGTCGCGGCACATTCATTCAGGACGCCGCACTTACCCAGGAAGAAAAGCAGCAGGATACATCTGGGCAAAAATACCAGACCACTCCTAGCAGCAAGAACTTCCGACCTCTCACCGAAGATTCACGGGAGTTTGCTGCCAGGCGCCTGCGGACAGGGGTTGGCAAGGCCCTCAGTGACATCATGTCTCTCGCTGAGAGACCAGGAATAATCCATCTCACCAGGGGTGTGCCTGACCCTGGCTTACTGCCCGAATCCTTTCTCCAGAATGTCACCGCGGAAACCTTTAAAAATAGTGAGAACGAACTTCTTGAAGCAACAGATCCTCTTGGTAGATATGATCTCCGGCAAGAAATTGCCGATAGATTCTCGCAAAGGGGAACCATAGTCACCCCAGAACAGGTGCTCATAACTAACGGCTCAATGCAGGGTATCACCCTGGTTGCCCAAGCTAACCTGGCCTCTAGACACAATGTAATCTGCGAGACCCCATGCTATAAGGGAATTCCTGACGCCTTTTCGGCCATGGGGCAGTGGGTTGAAACTATTACCCGCGACGCCCAGGGCCCCATGCCCAGCCTGCAGGATCGTTTTCCTAACGGGAATCCTTTCCTGCTCTACCTCTGCCCCTATGTTCACAACCCAATGGGAACAAGCATCAGTCAAGAGCGATATTCCATGGTGGTAGATTGGGCTAAAAGAACGGGCAGCCTAGTTTTAGCCGACGAAATTTTCAGAGATCTTTGCTTTGACGATGCCCCACAGCCTAGTCTATTGCAGGAACTGGGAGCCGAACAAACCGTGGTAGTCAGCTCACTCTCCAAATCGGTCATGACAGGCCTACGACTGGGTTGGTTGATCAGTTCACCACAGCGCGTCCAGCAACTCGCAGAACTCAAACGAACTATGGACCATTCCTGCGCGTCCCTGATACAGGGACTGGCCTTAAATATTTTCAAATCTGGCCGCTTCGACGCCCATACCAAAAAGATGCAGGCCACCTACAAAAGGCGCCGTGCTACCCTGATAAAAGTACTCGACAAATATATGCCTAAGAAAATCAGCTGGACTGAACCAGATGGCGGTTATTCCATGCTGCTTGAGCTGCCAAGAGGATATTCCAGTGTTTCAATGTTTCTCTGTGCTATCGAAAAAGGTGTTTCCATTCTTCCCGGGCCTCTATTCGATATTGACCATCGCTTCGTCCACTGTTTTCGAATTAGCTATGCCTGGGCAAACGAGGAACAGATCAAGGAAGGTATTGAACTCCTCGCCAGTGCCGTGGAAACTTTTTTAAGCCGCCCACCCGGAGATTCAGGGCTCGGAGGGATCGACAGCTATCAGTAGCGAAGTAATGAAGACAAAGATTCTTTGATGTTGACGCAATTTTTCATACCCATGGTGATACAATGAATCCGCTAATAGTTGAAATAATGATCAAAGAGAAGCACCAGGAGATGCTAAAGGAAGCAGAACGCCAACAACTGGTTGCCATCTATAACACCAACAATCCTGGATGGGGGACAAGATTTCAAATTGCCTTTGGTGATTTTCTCATCCTGCTTGGTGAAAAGATCAAACGTCGTTATACCCATCGGGTCGATCTGGATGACGATCTCTGTCGGGAATAGTTACATTATAAAAATCATTTTTGACCCTAAAAATTTAACTACAAAGGATTCATATTTTCTGACTCAGATCCGGGAAATACTCCTTCAAGAAAGAAAATGAAGTTCCTTTCCCCTCCTTTTTTGTGGAAAAATAGGGATCAAAAATTTTGCCGAGTTTTTCTTCGGCCACACCATGTCCATGATCCTTAACTGTCACCTGAACATACTTGTCCCCCTTGAGTATTTGAGGCAAATGGTGCTCTTTACGATTTATATTTGTGCATGTTACCTCAATGACACCCCCATCAGGCATTGCCTGCTTTGCATTGATAATAAGATTCTGAACGACCAGACTGATCTGATTTTCATCGACGTCAACTCGCAACAGATCAGGAGGAAGGGTGAATTCACATGTAATACTGCTACCTGTGAGCACAAACATTGCTGATTCTGTCAGCTAACTTGAAATTACATGTGCTTTCTCTATATTACCTCATTCGCTCAAACACCCCGTAATAACGGGAATTTTCAACGACAAAGTAAATAAAAATTGCCATACACTTTGAAGCGCCTTGGAAGTCTGCTGTTGCCCATGACACCATCATTAGTTGCAAACCTTTTTAAGATGGCCTATCTTATTGAACGTGATGCGGGAGCTCGGTGCAACCGGGCTGAGAGGGGTTTCCTGAATAACCCGACCGCTTGACCTGATCCGGATAATGCCGGCGGAGGAAACAGTGTGACAGACATAGCCGTCTCCTGACCGGAGGCGGCTTTTTTATTGCACCACAGTTCCCTTAAGCAACTAACAACAGATACAGCTTTTTATCATTTTCGGAGGTTTGTATGAATAGAAATTTGCACATTGCAGGATGCCTGCTGTTATCAGCAGTGATGATGATTCTTGCCAACACGGCTTTGGCGGAGAAGACCATCACTCTGATGAGTCATGACAGTTTCAATGTAGGCAAAGAGGTGATTGCGACTTTTGAAAAAGAAAACAAGGTAAAGGTCCGTTTCTTGAAATCCGGAGACGCCGGAGCCGCTTTGGTGCAGGCGATTCTCTCAAAAAACAATCCTCTTGCGGATGTTTTTTTTGGGGTCGACAACACATTTTTTTCCAGAGCAATAGAGGCCGACATTTTTCTGCCCTATGCTTCACCGCTGCTCGCCAATATTCCTTTATCTTTGCAACTCGACAAACAAAACAGGCTACTGCCAGTTGACTACGGCGATGTCTGCCTCAACTACGATAAGGAGTGGTTCAAGAAAAATAACCTGGCTCCTCCTACGGACCTGACTGACCTGATCAAACCGAAATACAAAGGTCTGACCGTTGTAGAAAATCCAGCCACTTCCTCTCCGGGTATGGCTTTTCTCCTTGCCACGATTGGTCGCTTCGGTGAGAAGGGCTATCTCGACTTTTGGAAAAAACTTAAAGAGAACAAGGTAATCGTCGCCAACGGCTGGGAAGATGCCTATTACGGGCACTTCACCTCTGCCTCAAAGGGCGACCGACCTATTGTCGTCAGCTACGCTTCCAGTCCACCAGCTGTTGTCTATTATGCTGAGAAACCTCTGGCGGAAGCACCCACCGCCGCACTGGTTGCCGATAACACTGCCTTTCGTCAGATCGAATTCGTTGGCATCCTGAAAGGCACCCAAGAACCGCAACTTGCAAAAAAACTTGTTGATTTCATGTTGAGCAGGAGTTTCCAGGAGGATATCCCGCTGCAGATGTTTGTCTTCCCAGCCAATTCCCAGGCTCAACTTCCTGAAGTCTTTGTTAAACACGCTGTTGTTGCCGATAAACCGGCAATGGTTAGTCCGTCGGCTATCGAAGCTAACCGTGATAGTTGGATCGAAGCCTGGACGAATGTTGTCCTCCGCTAAGAGACAAGCCAACAATATTACCTTCAAAGGGAGAACAAAAAATGAATCGGCCCAGCCCCCTGTTCCGGTACTTATTGTTCTCCCTGCCCTTAGCTTTCCTGCTACTTTTCTATTTTTACCCACTTATAAAAATAGTTTTGTTAAGCTTTCTACCAGAAGGCGTCTGGGCCCCAGACCGACTCAGCAAGCTTATAAGTTCTCCCACCTATGCACGCATCCTCTGGTTCACCTGCTGGCAGGCTGCCTTATCCACCATCATCACCTTAGTACTGGCCCTGCCAGGTGCCTATATTTTTGCCCACTATCGATTTTTCGGTAAAAACCTGCTCCAGGCTTTGATGACAGTCCCTTTTGTACTACCAACCGTCGTCACTGCTGCAGCCTTCAGGGCACTTCTTGGTCCAAACGGTTTGCTTAACAACTGGATGATGGCAGGTTTTGACCTCTCCCACCCTCCTATCAGAATCGATCAAACGGTAAGTTTTTTCCTTCTCGCCCATGTGTTTTACAATTACACACTCATTCTGCGAATAGTTGGAAGTTTTTGGGCCGGACTCGATCCAGATATACGAGCAGCAGCAAGAATGCTTGGTGCCTCTCCTTGGCAGACTTTTCGCAGGATCACCCTCCCCCTTTTGATGCCCGCCATAGGCTCTGCTGCTCTTCTGGTCTTTATCTTTTGCTTTACCAGTTTCGGCGTGGTTCTCATTCTCGGGGGCCCCGGCTACGCAACCCTGGAGGTGGAAATTTACCGACAGTCTGTGCAGCTCTTTAATCTCCCCATGGCAGCAGCACTTTCCCTTATCCAGATCGCTGTCAATTTTCTCCTCATGTGGGTCCATGCACGACTTGGGAAAAAAGCAAAAGTCGCCTTCTACTCTGACTCGGCAACAGGAACAGCCATAAAAGTTACCACTTCCAAACAGAAAGTATTGATTGGTGTCAATCTTCTTTTCATGGTGCTCCTTCTGTTGACACCTCTACTCGCCTTGCTGATCCGTTCGGTAACAGGTGAAGACGGCCTTACTCTTGCCTATTACTCAGCACTCTTTACCACCCAGGCCAGATCTGTCTTTTTTGTCGAACCGATATCGGCGGTTACTAACAGTGTTGGTTTTGGCCTCGCGGCTATGACTCTGGCAGTTATCCTTGGCCTGCTTGCTTCAACATTTCTTGCCTCGGCCCGAGGGCGAGGCTCTTCACTCTGGGACGCAGTTATCATGCTTCCACTTGCCACCTCAGCGGTAACACTTGGCTTCGGGTATATCATTACCCTCAACAGACCACCACTTAACCTGCGCGACTCCTTGGCTCTCGTGCCTATCGCCCATGCACTGGTCGCCTTCCCCTTTGTTGTCCGCTGTATCCTGCCGAGTCTTCGACAAATTCCACAGAGCTTACGAGAAGCTGCAGCCCTGCTTGGTGCCTCTCCTTATCAGGTATGGCGCCGGGTAGATATCCCGATTATCAGCCGGGCTATCCTCGTGGGTGCGGTATTCGCTTTTTCCATCAGTATGGGTGAATTTGGCGCCTCGGCTTTTGTCACCAGACCCCATACCCCGACAATGCCGGTGGCTATCTTCCGTTTTCTTGGTCAGCCCGGCGATTTAAACTATGGACAGGCGATGGCCATGAGCAGTATCCTCATGCTGGTTACCTGTTCTGGTTTCTGGCTCATTGGCAGACTGGACAGCTCAAAAAAATCACCGGATACATTCAAGTGAAAGAAGTGATAGAAAAGCAAATGATGCCTGACTCTAGAAAAATACTCACAGTGGAAAATCTTTCAAACCGCTACGAAGGACAGCCACTTCTGCAAGATATCAGCTTCTCTTTGATGCAAGGAGAAATCCTCTGCCTTCTTGGGCCCTCAGGTTCCGGAAAGACAACCCTGCTCCGGCTACTGGCCGGACTTGAGAAGGAAGAGACTGGCTCTATCATTTTTTGTGGCAGGGAAATCAAGGACGTCCCGCCTCATAAACGTAATTTCGGCATGATGTTCCAGGAATATGCTCTTTTCCCCCATAAAACCGTGCAACAAAATGTCGCCTTTGGCTTAGAGATGCAACATTGTCCAAGCCATGAGTTGAGCAGAAGGGTAGAAACTGTATTGAAAATGGTTGGACTTTCAGGCTTGGAACATCGAAAAATAGATGAACTTTCAGGTGGTGAACGGCAGCGTGTGGCGCTAGCAAGGAGTCTTGCGCCCGAACCACAATTACTGCTTCTGGACGAACCCCTCGGCTCGCTTGACCGGGCCCTGAGAGACAGATTAACCGGTGAAATCAGGACAATACTAAAATCTCTTGCTGTCACCGCTGTTTTCGTCACCCACGACCAGGCAGAGGCCTTTAGTATTGCCGACAAAGTAGCGATCCTGCATCACGGTAGCTTACAGCAGCTCGACACCCCGGAAAAACTCTATCGGACCCCGATAAATGCTACCGTTGCCAGATTCCTCGGCTTTCAGAACCTCGTAAAGGGAACAGTTGATAGTAATAGTGCTTTTCAATCATCCCTCGGCGCCCTCGCTTTAGTGGAGCAAATGGTCCAACCGGGTAAAAAAACAACCTTGCTGATCCGACCAGAAGGAGCAAGACTGGCTTCCTGTTCTACCGATGAGACAGATGACATACAGATTGCAGGAATTATCACCGGTCGCCAGTTCCAAGGCAGCACTTATAAACTAACATTACAGGTCAAAGAGCTCTCACTCACCTTCGACCTTCCAATCGACCCAGCTCCTCCCAATATTGGCCAGTCAATTGAGCTTTTACTTAATCCTTCAGCTATTCTTTTAATTTCCAGCTAAGTTTTTCTATTCAAAGACTTTTTGCAGCAGGTCAGTAACACGAGCCGCTGGATCATTTCGTATTTTGGCTTCTTCTTCAGCTAATCGGACAAATAATCCATCAACTGACTTTTCAGTGACATAGGTGTCCAAATCGACCACATATTTTTTGGCAAAAGGAATGGTTTGAATTTGTTCCGACACATTTTTATAATACTGGGTGACTCCCACCTCATCCATGGATTGCTGCACGACCGGCTTAAACAGAGCCTCTAACTTATCTGTTGTTTTGTCTTGAAAATATTTTGTCGCCGCATTATCCGGGCCATTGAGAATTTTGTCAGCATCTGAAAATGTCATCTCTTTTATGGCGCCAACAAACAATTCCTTAGCCTTCGGCGCCGCTTTTTCCGCAGCTCGATTCATGCTGAGTTCAAACTCATTGAGATCCGATTCAAACCCGGTGGCTCGTAAGATAGGTTCAAATTTTTGCACAGATTCAGGTAAGGGAATTTTCAGTTTGGGATTTTTATAATAGCCATCTGTTTTTGAAAGTGCCTGAACAGTTTTGCTGGTGCCAACCTCAAGTGCCTCCTTCAAGCCATTGACGATTTCATTTTGCGACAGGCTAGAATCTCCGCTGAGGGTCTCCTGTACTTTATTAAATAGACTCCCGAAATCAGCACTGATTGATGCAAAAGGGTGCATAAACAGAAAAACCAGATAACTTGCAGTAATGATAACTATTTTATTCATCAATTACTCCTTATGGACAGACGATTTATTCAGATAGATTTTTTGCTCTAAAATCTTTTATCTCACTAAACAGATATGCATTAAGCATTAAAAGAAAAAGAACTCGAGTGATTTTTATCGTTAGGCCACTTCCCCCAGCTAAATGATTCCAACGGAACCTTATTAAATTGTTTACCAGTAAAGACTAAAAACCTTGGAAAAAATCCACAAAACAGTACTACCCCAGAGGACTCCCCCTCACTTATCAAAATCGGCTATTGAGAAACAACCTTCCGCCCTGTATATTCAAGCTATTATGGATAATTTAAGGCAACGGAATCTCCCATGCTCATTGCACTAATCACTATTTTCTGTACCTCATTTGTGATAGCACTTTCAGGTGCACTCATGCCTGGCCCACTTTTGACCGTCACTGTCAGCGAGAGCTCCAGACGTGGAATGTCTACCGGACCACTTATGATTTTCGGGCATGGCCTTCTTGAACTGGCTCTTGTTGTTGCCCTCATCTCTGG